>Ga0114129_10010337_pt1 | contig 13309 bp, 11 predicted proteins | sample RhiMetdeltSRZDD1_FD_80071 | JGI IMG/M metagenome (GOLD analysis project Ga0114129, IMG submission 80071) | Populus rhizosphere microbial communities from Tennessee, USA - Rhizosphere MetaG P. deltoides SRZDD1 (version 2) (version 2) | ecosystem: Host-associated > Plants > Roots > Rhizosphere >...
GCCTGGCAAAGTTGGCGTGCCGGAGATCTGCTTGATCCGCAGGACATTCACGCGAATTACGTCCGGCCTTCGGACGCTGAGATTAAGAGCCATGTCTAGGCCTGCACTCGCCGGTGACGAGAACTCAATCGCCATCGATCGCATGACCGAGCATGACCTGCTCGAGGTCGTCGAAATCGAAGAGCAGTCGAATCTCAGTCCATGGGGTTGGGACGCTTACCACACGGAACTGCAGGCCGGTAGCAACTCACTATTGCTGGTCACACGGCTGTCGCCTCCTTATGCCGACGACAAAACAATCGCCGGCTTCATCGTGGCGCGTCACATGGCAGATGAGATTCACGTCAACAACGTCGCGGTTCGGCCTGACTTTCGCCGGCGTCGCATCGGTGAACAGCTGCTGCGCGCAGCGCTTTTATGGGGGGCGCAGAAGAAAGCGACCCAGGCGGTCCTCGAAGTTCGCGCCGGAAACACGGCTGCGCAAGAACTTTATAGAACTTGCGGGTTTGAGGTCATCGGCCGTCGCCGTCGCTATTACAGTTCGCCGGTGGAAGACGCCATCCTAATGGCAGTTTCTTTGCCATAAGAGGCCTTGATCTGCCGCACCAAAATGGCTAAGATTTCGCCATGCTACAGCCCCGTGAGAAGTTCTCACTGCGGTCATTCTTTCCAACGTACAATTCGAGAGGAGATTTCCTGAGATGGACACGATTACGGCGGATACTGTCAAAGAGCAGTTGATGAGCAGCAATTCGGAGTTTCGCGAACTGGTTCGCGAACACGGTCGTTACGAGCAGAGATTGAGCGAGCTGTCCGCCCTCGCGTATCCGAGTGAAGAGGAACAGTTGGAAGAGACGACGTTAAAGAAAAAGAAACTGGCAATTAAAGATCAGATTTATTCACTGATGCTCGAGCACGAAAAGCACGCGAGCAGAGAGCACTAATTGTTGAAATAGAAGTTTGAGCGACTTTCTATCGCTCAATCGACAGTCGGCAATCGACTAAACGGGGACGACTATTCCCGGTGTATCGGGATGCGCCCCCGTTTTGTCCGTTGGAGTAATTGAAGCTGCGGGCGACAGCGTCCGCGTCCCCGAAATGGTTCGCGACGGCATTCCCTGGGTAGCGGTACCGGTGGCGCTTGCCATCGTTCCGATGCTGTTCGGGATTTGGTCGGTCGCCGTCGTTCTGCTGCTGGTCAGCGCTTTCATGGCTTTCTTCTTTCGCGATCCGCGCCGCCCGGTCCCAACCGATCCACATGTGATTGTGGCCCCGGCTGACGGACGCGTGACCCGCGTGCGCTGCGGTGAACCAAACGAACAGTCAGATTCGCTGGTTAGCATTTTTCTTTCGCCTTTGGATGTTCACGTCAATCGCTCGCCAATGTCCGGAATAATCACGGAAATTACTTACAAGCCGGGTAAGTTTTTAATGGCGACCGACGAGCGCGCTCGGGACGTCAACGAGCAAAACACGCTGACAATCCAAGGCCATGGTTTGACAGTGAAATGCTCGCAAATCGCCGGAATTCTCGCGCGGAGAATTGTTTGTTGGAAGCGGGAAGGCGACCGAGTAGAATGTGGGGAACGCTTTGGCATGATAAAGTTCGGATCGCGCACAGACCTTCTGCTGCCGTGCAATGTTGAGATTGCGGTGAAGAAGGGGACACGGGTGCGCGGCGGTGTCACGGTAATCGGTAGAATCAGGGAATGAACGTATCTCGATTTCAGCGCCATAAGCATCTGGGTGTTGCGCCCACGCCGACGCCTCGCAAAGGCCTGCGCAAAGGCGTGTACGTCGTGCCTTCGCTGTTCACGGCGATGAACATTTTCTGCGGGTTCTTCTCGCTGATGACCACGATGAGCGGTTTCAGCTTGTTGGAGCGAGGTTCTGTTGCTGAGGCCTCCACGCGCTTTGATCACGCTGCCATTGCCATTGGATTTGCTTTTCTGTTCGATACGCTCGACGGCCGCATCGCGAGGATGACTAAGAGCACGACCGAAATCGGTATTCAGCTCGATTCACTGGCGGACATTGTTTCGTTCGGCATGGCGCCCGCGATTCTCGCTTACGGGTGGAGTTACGGAACCGTTTTCAAAGGCTGGGAGAACGCGAGTCAGTTGGCGTGGTTTCTGTCGTTCATGTACGTAATCTGCGGAGGTTTCCGCCTGGCGCGATTCAATGTACAGGCGACCCGCCCGCGTCCATTGGCCGAGGGCACTCCCAAAGTTGATAAGAAGAGCTTTGTCGGACTGCCAATTCCCGTAGCAGGCTGCCTGATTGCTGCGATCGTTCATTTTTCACCAACGCCTATCAAGTACGCACCACAGCGCGTAGTCATTCTTGCCGTCGCAATGATGGTCCTGGTGTCACTCCTAAGCCTGCTGATGGTCAGCACGATCCGATTCACCAGCTTCAAATCCGTCGGCGCGGGACGTCGGCTTAGCCCGCGAATCATCATTTTCTTCATCGCGTTGTTCGGCCTGATCTTCCTCTATTCGCAATATGTGCTGCTGACCCTGGTCGTGGGGTATGTCGTGCAGGGATTGCTCTCGCGCGGACTCTCGCCGGTATTTCGTATGTTCTCGGAAAAGTCGGCCTGATCGAGGCGGGCTAGCGACTCTCGCCAAAAGCCATTAGTTTGTGCGGCGTGGTAATGAGGACGATTGTGTCTGTCGCAATCGGCGCCGCGCTGCTACTGTTCTCTTCGCCAATCTGCAATTGATTGAGCGGCTTGCCATCCTTCAGATTCAAGACAATCGCGATGTCCGTCGAGAGGGGTGTGAAGAGCGCGCCTTCCGTCGAAGTAACCGGTCGAGCCGGCACCCGCCCCGGCAACAACTGCCGCCATCGCACGGAGCCATGCTTCAGCGAAAGCATGTAGGCAAAGTTGTCTAGCGAAGACGCGAGGACGCCATCATCCACGACTGCAACTGCCTGCACGGCGGCACCCGTCCTACGCTTCCAAATCTGTTTGCCGTCGCGTTCACGCAAAGCGTAAACGTAGGCGTCATCTGAACCGAAGAGGACCGCACCGTCCGCCACGGCGACGGGGCTGCGAATTGCGCCGCGTGTTCGCACGCGCCAGATCGTGTCGCCGTTGGTTTGATTCAGCGCGCGCAACCAACCACCGACGCTACCGATGTACAGCCGGTCTCCCTGCAGAATTGGCTGCGCATCAAATTCATCCGCATAGTGATTGATCCACGTCGTCAGGCCACTACGCTTGTCGAACGCATACACGTCGCCATTGACAGCCCCCGCGAAGATCGCGCCCGGCCCAGCGGCAAGGCTTCCGCGCAGTGGCGACTGCAGCGTACGCATCCACAGGGTGATTCCTGTGTCTTTGCTGAGCGCGCGTAGCGTTCCGCGCGTTGTGGTCTTGTCGTTAGTCGGATATTGCGTCGCCAGATACACGGTGTGGTCGTCGACTGCCGGCGCAGCCGAGAAGTCGCCACCCGCTTCCGCTTTCCATCGCAATTGACCGTCCGCTTCGCTGAGCGCGATTAACGTTCCGTCTGATAAAGGCACATAGATCGTGTCGCCATCCGTAGCCGGCGTGAAATTCGAAGTCTTGTCCGAGTCGTAGTGCCAACGGAGCGCTAGCGGTTTAGACAGCGCAAGCTCGGGTGCTCGCGCAAGAGGCGTCGCGCCAATCACCGACATAACTGTAAGAATGATTGAGAGGGCGGAGGGCAATGTGAAGGGACGGCGACTCATTACTGCTTAGAGATTCGGATAACGCGTTGTCGATTCCTATCGGTCAAACTATAATGCGCAGTCCACACAGATTCGGCTACATTAGACGTTTAAGCTGCCGCGGGGGTTTTCTTTTTTGCCGAAGACATCTCACGAAACCATCATCATACTTGACTTTGGTTCGCAGTACACTCAGCTGATCGCGCGTCGAGTTCGCGAAGCCGGGGTGTATTGCGTGATCCTGCCTTTCCACACTTCTGCTGATGAATTGCGCCAAAGAGAACCCAGAGGGCTGATTCTTTCGGGCGGTCCCTCGTCGGTTTACGACGAAGCCGCGCCACAGCTGACGCACGATCTGATCGGGAACGGTAATCCGCCGGTACTCGGCATCTGTTACGGACTGCATTTGATTGCCCACCAGCTTGGTGGCGAGGTACAGCCGGCAACCAGTCGCGAATATGGTTATGCGCGGTTAAAAGTGACCGACGCTGCGAGCCCCCTCTTTACCGGGCTGCCAAATGAAATGGATGTCTGGATGAGCCACGGCGATCACGTGACTGCCGTGCCCCAGGACTTCATGGTCACGGCAACGACTGACGACGCCATCAACGCCTTCGAGAATCGAGAGAAGAAGATTTACGCACTGCAGTTTCATCCGGAAGTCGCCCACACGCCGCTGGGTGCACAAATCCTTCGCAACTTTCTCTTCGAGGTGTGCGGCTGTAAAGGGGACTGGACTCCGGCCGCCGCGATTGATGAACAGGTTGAGCGGATTCGCAGGACACTTGGCGAAACCGGTCGTGCGATCTGCGGGTTATCTGGCGGCGTGGATTCCTCTGTAGCGGCGGCATTGGTTCATCGGGCGGTGGGAGATCGGCAGGTTTGCATTTTCGTGGATAACGGTGTGCTGCGCGAGGCCGAGTTCGAAACCACCCTTACGCTGCTCCGCCAAGAAACGAAGCTGAACATTGTCGGCGTAGACGCCAGCGCAGAGTTCCACTCAGCATTGCGCGGGGTTACTGATCCGGAAACCAAACGCAAACGCATCGGCGCATGCTTTATCGACGTCTTCGAGCGTGAAGCGTCGCGCATTGGCAACGTGCAGTTTCTGGTGCAGGGAACTCTCTATCCCGACGTCATCGAGTCGGTTTCGGTGCGCGGGCCCTCAATGACCATCAAGAGCCACCACAACGTCGGCGGCTTGCCGGAAAAAATGAACCTGAAGCTGATCGAGCCGCTGCGGGAGCTTTTCAAGGACGAGGTGAGAATTATTGGCGCCCAACTCGGTGTTCCCGATCAGATTTTGCACCGTCACCCATTCCCGGGGCCGGGCCTGGCAGTGCGGATTCTCGGCGAAGTTACGGAAGACCGTCTGCGTCTGTTGCGTAGCGCGGATCGAATTTTCGATGAAGAGCTGCGGCGTTCGGAAATGTACAGCGCGGTTTGGCAAGCATTTGCAGTCCTGCTTCCGGTTTCGAGCGTGGGCGTAATGGGCGATGAGCGGACTTACGAGCAAGTCGTGGCCATTCGCGCCGTCACTAGTGTTGACGGTATGACCGCTGACTGGGCGCGCTTGCCGCACGATCTGCTGGCGCGCGTTTCCGCGCGTATCGTTTCGGAAGTGAAGGGCGTTAACCGCGTCGTTTACGACATCAGCTCGAAACCTCCAAGCACGATCGAGTGGGAATAATCGCCACGGGCGCAGAAAATCTCATCGCAACATCTTGTTTTCTTGATCGAGTCGCACCACGTGATATAGTCTGCGGCTGGCGCGTTTGATTCCGACGCTTGCGCCACGGCCGGCCGGTTTTATCGACATGCAATCAAACGGAAATCGTTTCGTCCACCTCCACCTTCACACCGACTACAGCCTTCTCGACGGCGCCATTCAAATCAAACCACTTTCCGAACGGCTTGAGACGTTGGGCATGAAAGCCTGCGCCATGACCGATCACGGAAACATGTACGGCGCGATCTCTTTCTACAACACGATGAAGGCGCGCGGTATTAAGCCGATTATCGGATGCGAAACGTATCTGGCGACCGGCAGCCGCAAAGATCGTGGCGCCGGCGCTGTCGCGGGCGAAAAGAGAAATCATCATTTGATCCTGCTCGCCAGGGATTTTGAAGGTTACAGGAACCTGGCGCGTCTGACATCGAAGGCTTTTACCGAAGGTTTTTATTACAAGCCGCGGATCGACAAAGAGCTGCTCGCCAGGCATAGCAAGGGACTGATCGCGCTTTCGTCGTGCATGTCGGGCGTGCCGTCGGCGCTATTGGCGCAGGATCGCTTCGATGAGGCCGCGGCTGCTTCGCTTGAGTTTCAGGACATCCTCGGGAAAGGGAACTACTTCCTTGAAATTCAGGAGCACGGGCTGGAGCCCCAAGCTCGCATCCGCAAGCCGCTGGTCGAACTCTCGAAGAAAACCGGCATTCCTTTAGTCGCGACGAATGATTCTCATTACCTGATGCCGGAAGATGCGCGCGCCCACGATGTGCTGCTCTGTATCGGATCAGGAAAGAGTGTGCACGACGAGAATCGTCTTCGCTACAAGACCCCAAACTTTTACGTACGGTCGCCGGATGAGATGTGGCAGATCTTCGGTGCTGAGCTTCCCGAAGCCCTGGAGCGCACAGTGGAGATTGCCGAGATGTGCAATCTCGAATTGCCGAAAGGCATCAACTATCTGCCCAACTATCCAATTCCGGAATCGGACACGGGTCTGTCGATTAACGATTACTTCGAGCGCGTAGTGCGCGCGGGTTATCAGACGCGCAAGGCGCAGGTTTGGGACAGGGAAATCGCGGAAGAGACGTTGGCATGTCCATTCGAAGATTACGACAAACGCCTTTGGCATGAGATGGAAGTAATCAAGCGCATGGGCTACGCGGGTTACTTCCTCATCGTTTGGGACTTTGTGAAGTACGCGAAGGAGAACGGAATACCTGTCGGACCCGGTCGCGGCTCGTCGGCAGGGTCACTCGTCGCTTACTGTCTGCAAATCACTGATATTGATCCGCTCAGGTACAACCTGTTCTTCGAGCGCTTTCTCAATCCAGAACGCGTTTCGATGCCTGACATCGACATCGATTTCTGTGTCAGGGGCCGCGGCAAGGTGATTAATCACGTCGCCGAGCTCTACGGACGCGAATCGGTTTGCCAGATTGTCACGTTCGGGACGTTGGCCTCGAGGGCGGCTATCAAAGACGTCGGGCGCGCGCTCGACATGCCTTACGCGGAAGTCGATCGAATCTCCAAGATGATCCCGCCTCCGGTTCGCGGCCGCAACGTCAGCATCGAACAGGCAATTGAGCAAGTTCCTGAGTTGCGCAGTGCCATGGACACGACTCCCCAGGTTCGTGACCTGATCGACCTCGCCCGAAGGCTCGAAGGTTGTGCCCGTCACGTCTCAGTACATGCCGCCGGCGTCGTTATAACGCCTGAGCCGCTCGAGGAGCTCATTCCTATCGCCGTCTCAGCGAAGGACGAAGTCACCACTCAGTACGAAATGACGGACCTGGAGAAGGTGGGCGTGCTGAAGATGGACTTTCTCGCCCTTAACACCTTAACCATCATAAGCGACTGCTTAAACAGCATAAAGCGGATGCTTAGCGAGGAAATTAGCTGGGGAAAGGTTTCGCTTAACGACGCGGCGACTATGCAACTGTTTGCCGAAGGGCGCACGGATGCGATTTTTCAGTTTGAATCTTCCGGGATGCAGGAAATCTGCCGGAAGCTTAAGCCGCGAAACATTGAAGACCTTTCGGCTCTCAACGCGCTTTATCGCCCCGGCCCAATCGATGGCGGCATGGTGGATGACTTCATACAACGCCATCATGGCAAGAAGGCGGTGCGATACATCGTCCCCGAGATGAAGGAGATTCTCGATACCACGCACGGAGTTATCGTTTACCAGGAGCAGGCCATGCGACTGGCGCAAAAGCTTGCCGGGTACACGATGGCCGAAGCAGACAGCCTGCGCAAAGCGATGGGCAAGAAGAACCGCGAGGAGATGGCTGAGCAGGAACAGAAGTTCATGTTGGGCGCCGTGGCGCGCGGCATCCGGCAGGACAAGGCACAGCAAATCTTTTCGTTGATGAGGCAGTTCGCGGACTACGGATTTCCCAAGGCGCACAGCGTGGCGTACGCGTACCTGGCGTTTCAGACTGCGTATCTGAAGGCACACTATCCCGAGCATTTTTATGCCGCAGTGCTCTCGAATGAAATCGAAGACACGGCCAAAGTCTTTCGCTACACGAAAGAAATGCGAGGGCAGGGAATTGAGCTGCTGCCGCCGGACGTTAACGAAAGTGATGTTGGCTTCACGCCTCTCAAAGGTGCAATTCGATATGGGCTCGCCGCGATAAAAGGGATTGGATTCGCAAGCGTAAATGCGATCATCAAAGCGCGCCAAAGCGGACCGTTTGAATCCATCGGCGATTTCGTCGAACGAATTGAAGAGGGCTCAATCAACAAGCGCGTGCTGGAAGGATTGATTTGCAGCGGCGCGTTCGATTCATTAGCCGACCAGACGCTGATCAATCTCTGGCGCGCGGCGCTGTGCGGGCAGATCGACAGTACGCTGGCAAGCGCCTCCCGGGTTAAGAAAGCTAAGGCGCTCGGGCAGGACGATCTATTTGGCACGGCACCCGCGCCCGCGCCGGCGAAGACCACTGTGCGATCAGGTGTCACCGCGTGGACGCTGACGGAGATGTTGGCGGCCGAAAAGAAGGCCCTCGGTTTCTACATCACCGCGCATCCTTTGGATGATTACAGCGAAGTGATCTCAAAACTCGGCGCGTCATCGTCGACCGAGCTCGCGGCAATGGAAACGGGCAGTCGCACGCGAATCGCTGGGCTGATCAAAGACCTGCAGTTGCGCACGACGAAGAAGGGCGATCGTTTTGCCTTGTTCCAGCTGGAAGATCATGGCGGCACGACCAAGTGTGTGGCTTGGCCCGAACCGTTCCGCAAACACGCGGGCATCATCAGAGGCGAGGCAGTCGTGCTCGTCACCGGTCGCGTCGAGAACACGGACGAAGGCGCGACTACTGTTATCCTCGACAAGGTGAGCGAACTCGACGGTGCTATCCAGCAGAAGGCGAGGGAACTCACGATTCGTCTACCGGCCGCCGGCGAATTGCCTTCGCTTTGTGAATCCGTGAAGGGGGTTCTCGAGAGTGCGCGCGGGGAGTGTGACGTATTCGTCGAAATCTTTTCCAACGGCTCGTATGTCCGAATGCGGGCGCATCCCTCGTTAAAGGTGCAGGGTAGCGCGCAACTGGAAAACGCTTTGCGACAACTGGGCTGTGAGGTGCACTGGGAAGGCTACAGCGCGCTTCGTGCTGCCGCGGCGGCAAACTGAAAACAGTTGGATTCAGAAAAAGAACAAAACGGGACGACAGCGTTTGAACGCGTGCAGCTTGCGCGTCATCCTGATCGACCATACACCCTCGATTTCATCGAGCGCCTGTTCGAAGACTTCACCGAGCTTCACGGCGACCGCCGCTACGCGGATGACCCAGCCATTGTCTGCGGGTTTGCGCGGTTTCACGGTATGCCCATTGCGATCGTCGGTCATCAGAAAGGCCGCGACACAAAGCAGCGGCAGATGCGAAACTTCGGAATGCCAAAGCCTGAGGGCTATCGGAAAGCTTTACGTCTGATGAAACTCGCGGAAAAATTTGATCGACCTCTTTTCAGTTTCATCGACACTCCCGGTGCGTATCCCGGCATCGACGCGGAAGAACGCGGCCAGGCGGAAGCGATCGCGTACAACTTGCGCGAAATGGCGAAGCTCACCGTGCCGGTGATTGTCACGGTTATCGGCGAGGGTGGTTCCGGAGGCGCGCTGGCAATCGGTGTGGGCGACCAGATTCTGATGCTCGAGAACGCGATCTATTCCGTGATATCTCCCGAAGGCTGTGCTGCGATTCTGTGGAAGGATTCCGCGCAGGCAGCGCGTGCGGCGGAAGGACTTAAGCTGACGGCGCGGGATCTTCTGCACGAAGGACTCGTCGACGAGGTCATCGACGAGCCAGAAGGCGGCGCGCATGAATCGCACGATGAGGCTGCGAAGTTACTGGATGCGGCGTTGTGCTCAAAGCTGGCCGAATCATCCAACGCAAATTCGCAGGACAGACTCTCACGTCGTTACGCGAAACTCCGACAGATGGGTAAATGGGGAACGACGGAAGCGGGCGGATAGGCCCTTAAAGTTCTTAGAAAGGAACGTCGTCGTCGTTCATCTCCGGGGCATTCATCGGTGCCTCAGGAGCTGAGGCCGCGGCCGCTCGCGCCGGCGGTGCTCCACCTTCATCTTTTGCACCTCCACCGATAAATTGCATGTCGGTGGCGTTAACTTCCAGGGTGTAGCGCTGCTTACCGTCGCGATCGGTCCATTCTTCGACTCGTAGTCTTCCTTCGATATAGACCGGGCGACCGCGTGACAAGTACTGCGAAGCCGTTTCTGCTTGCCGGCCCCACAACGTCACGCGAAACCAGGTCGTGATGTCATTGTTCTCGCCTGTGTTGCGATCTTTACGTCGTTCGTTCGTTGCCAGGCTGAAGCTGCAAACTGGAGTCCCTTGCGGTGTGTAACGCAGCTCAGGGTCGCGACCCAGATTTCCGACCAGAGTGATTTTGTTGAAAGACATTTAGGCCCTCCGTTAGTCTTGCCGCCCGTTAGGGAGTCAGGAGTTGTAAAGCGACGGGCGATACTACTAGCACACCTGCAACGCGTCAAGCGACACTTGTTGCATCTGTCGTTACAAACTATTTGAGAAAATCTGCTAGACTCAGATCGAATTTTCTAACCGTTTCATGAGCGCAAGTATTTACGTCGAGACCTTTGGCTGTCAGATGAATGTTGCTGACAGCGAGCGCGCGACAGTGCGACTGCGTGCGGCAGGTTACGACTTGTGTGACACGCCCGACAATGCCGACGTGGTGCTTTTCAACACGTGTTCCGTACGTGAACGCGCGGCTCACAAGGTCTTCACGCGCATCGGAGAAGTTAGGCGCCAACGTTTGGGTACTGAGCCAGTCGTCGGGGTCATGGGATGCGTCGCGCAGCTGGAAGGACAGACCCTGTTCGATAATTCGCCATCAGTGAACCTCGTGATCGGAACGCGGGCAACGGATCGCCTGCCCATTCTAATTGATCGCGCATTGCACGGGGAGCGCCGCGTTCTGGATCTCGATGAGCGCGGAGAGAGCGACACCTGGGATGTGCCCGCGAGCGCGCGGACTTCGCCCTATGTCGCATTTGTTCCGATTATCGAAGGCTGCAACAAGTTCTGCACGTACTGCATCGTTCCGTTTTCTCGCGGTCGTGAGAAGAGCCGGACTGCCGCCGAAATCGTCGCTGAGGTAAAACAGCTTCGCGATTTTGGTTATCGCGAGATTCATCTGATCGGCCAGAACGTGAACAGCTATCGTCCCAAAACGGTAGCAGGTCTCGAGCAATTTAGAGGCGCGACTTTGTTTTCTCGCCTGCTGCGCGCCGTCGCGGCGACCGGGATCGAGCGAATTAAGTTCACGACTTCGTTTCCGCGCGACTTTCATCCCGACATCGTTAAGGCGATCGAAGAGCACGAAAATCTCTGCAACTGGGTGCATCTGCCCGTGCAGTCGGGCAGTGATCGGATCCTGCGCGCGATGCGACGCGGCCACACGTCTGCGGACTATCTGCGACGGATCGAGGCAATAAAAAACGCACGCCGTGAGATCGCGATCACCAGTGATATCATTGTCGGGTTTCCCGGCGAGACAGATGCAGATTTTCGCGATACGATGTCGCTGGTCGCGAAAGTCGGGTATCACTCACTTTATATCTTCAAGTACTCCGAGAGGCCCGGCACCCCGGCGGCGAAACTCGACGATGATGTGAGTAAGCGTGAAAAGACAGCCCGCTTCCTCGAATTGGAAAATTTACAAAAGCGACAACAACGAGAGATTTACCAGGGTTATGTTGGACGTGATGTGCAGGTGCTCGCGGAAGCGGTGAGCTCAAAAGATGAGCGGGATTTCACCGGCCATACGACGTGTCATAAAGTCGTGAACTTTCCGAAGGGCTCGGTTAATCTCGGCGAGATCGCAAAGATTCGCATCACGAACGTCAAACCAAACAGCCTTTACGGAACAGCAGCAGGCCATTGAGCAAGCGGGGGAACGTTATGGAAATCGAGGTCAAAATTCGGGCGTTGATGATGGATCCGAATAGCGGCACTCCGATTATCATTTTGAAAGACGTGAACAGCGAAACGATGCTCCCCATCTGGGTCGGTGCGTACGAGGCGAACGCTATCGCGCTCGAGATTGAAAAGATCGCTCCGCCGCGACCGATGACCCATGACCTGTTGCGCAATCTGATTGTCGAGCTGGGATTGAAAGTGGACCGGGTGGTGGTGACTTCGCTTCGTGACAACACGTTCTATGCGGTCATTGAACTGACATCAGAAAACGGCGAATCAATGCGGCTGGATTCTCGGCCGTCAGACGCGATCGCGCTGGCACTGCGGGCCGATTGTCCGATTTACGTCGACCTGGAAGTCATTCAGGCATCCCGGAACTCGATCGCCAACGACGACGAAGCCAGCGAAGTTCCTGCCGGAGAAGAAGAGTGGCCTGAAGTAATTGGTGACGCCGGCGACTTGCCGATGTAAGATAGCCCCAAATCGCGGATGAGGTATAACGACAGAGAGTGATCATCGCAATCGCGAACCAAAAAGGCGGCGTCGGCAAAACGACCACCGCCATTAACCTCGCTGCCGCCTTCGCGAGACGCGGCTCAAAGACGCTTCTCCTCGATTTAGACCCGCAAGGCAATAGCTCCATCTCATTTCTCGACCCGCTGACCGTCGAGCGGTCTGTGTACGATTTGATGATGGACGGGCAGGGAATTGATCAACTGCCGATTTACCAGAGCCCAGTCGAAGGTCTTGACATCATTCCGGCGCGCATTAGCCTGGCGAAGCTGGAATCAAAGCTGGTCGGCGATTTCGACGCGCCATTTCGCTTGAAGGATCGGATTGAGCCGCTTAAGAAGACTTACAAGGTGATCGTGATCGACACGCCGCCGACCCTGGGGTTGATTACGGTTAACGCGCTAGTCGCATCGAGCCACGTGCTGATTCCGATCCAGTCGTCCTATTTTGCATTGGAAGGCACTGACGACTTGCTCGAGACGATTGAAAAAGTGAAGGCGCGCCCAAATCCGAATCTTGAAATGCTGGGCGTGCTGGTGACGCTGCACGACAAGCGGACGACCCTCGGCAAGGAAGTTTACGAGCAGATTCGGCGCGTGTTTGGGCCGAAACTTTTCAATACAGTGATCACGAAGAGTGTGCGGCTCGAGGAGTCGCCGGCCTACAAGGAATCGATTTTTACATTCGCGCCGCAATCATCGGGCGCAATTGAGTACGAACAACTTTGCAAAGAGGTATTGAGCCGTGTCTAGAAGAGGCTTGCCCGCCGGTTTGAGCATGCGCCATGACGCGCACTACGTCGAAGAATTGACGCAGGACCGCCTAAGTCACGTCGGCCGAAAACTTCCCATCGATAAATTGGATCCTAATCCGGATCAGCCGCGCACCGAAATTGGTGACC
>Ga0114129_10010338_pt1 | contig 13309 bp, 12 predicted proteins | sample RhiMetdeltSRZDD1_FD_80071 | JGI IMG/M metagenome (GOLD analysis project Ga0114129, IMG submission 80071) | Populus rhizosphere microbial communities from Tennessee, USA - Rhizosphere MetaG P. deltoides SRZDD1 (version 2) (version 2) | ecosystem: Host-associated > Plants > Roots > Rhizosphere >...
ACGCACGCGCGCCGCGGCATCTTCGACGTGCCGACCGCGGACAACTACGTGCGGCAGGGTGTGACGACGATCTTCGAGGGACCGGACGGCGGGTCGCCGATTCCGCTGCGGCCGTTTCTCGATCGCGTGTCGGCCACGCGCATCACGCCGAACTTCGCGATGTTCGTCGGCCAGGGATCGGTGCGCGATCAGGTGATCGGTCCGGCCGATCGCAAAGCGACGCCGGCGGAGCTCGACCGGATGCGCGCGCTCGTGCAGCAAGGCATGGAGGACGGCGCGTTCGGACTGAGCTCCGGATTGTTCTACGTGCCGGGGACGTTCACGCCGACCGCCGAAGTCGTCGAGCTCGCGCGGGTGGCCGGCCGCATGGGCGGCATCTACATCTCGCACATGCGCGACGAGGCGTCGCGTGTCACCGACAGCGTGCGAGAGACGATCGAGATCGGCGAGAAGGGCGGCCTGCCGACACAAGTCACGCATCACAAGGTCATCGGCAAGGCGAACTGGGGGAAGAGCGTCGACACGCTGCGGCTCATCGATGAGGCGCGCGCGCGCGGTGTCGACGCGACGATCGATCAGTATCCCTACACCGCCTCGTCGACCGGAATCGGATCGGCGCTGCTGCCGTCGTGGGCGCTCGAAGGCGGGCGCGAGAGCACGCTGAAGCGGCTGCAGACGCCGTCGAGCCGCTCCGAGATCCGGTCGGAGATCATTCGCATCATCAAAGACGAGCGTGGCGGCGGCGATCCGCAGAACGTGCAGCTCGCGCGATGCGACTGGGATCATTCGCTCGACGGCAAGCGGCTCGGCGACGTGACGAAGGGGCGCGGCCACGAGCCGACGATCGAGAACGCGGCCGACACGGTGCTGTGGATCATCGAGCAGGGCGGCTGCCAGGGCATCTTCCACGCGATCAACGAAGACGATCTCCAGCGGATTCTGCGCCACCCGGCCACGATGATCGGGTCGGACGGGGAGGTGCCGATCTTCGGTCAGGCGAGTCCGCATCCGCGCAGCTACGGCACGTTCGTACGCGTCCTCGGCCGCTACGTGCGCGAGCTGAAGGTCATCACGCTCGAGGACGCCGTGCGGAAGATGTCGGCGTATCCGGCGCAGCGCACCGGGCTCGCCGATCGCGGCGTCCTGCGCGAGGGGTTGAAAGCGGACGTGGTCGTGTTCGATCCGAACACGATCCGCGATCGCGCGACGTTCGAGCAGCCGCACCAGTACGGCGAAGGCGTGTCGGTCGTGGTGGTCAACGGTCAGGTGGCATTCGAGGACGGCAAGATGACGTCGGCGCGTCCGGGCCGCGTGCTCTACGGTCCGGCGAGAAAGTAATCCGGTTGGATAGGAGAGAGAGAGAGAGCCATGAGTCATGTGCCCCAGCGTTCGAACCGACTCGTCGCCGCGGCGTTCGTCGCCGTCATCACGATGACGGCGGCCTGTGACAACGACAACGGGCCTACGAAGGTCCCTCTCACGAATTTCGGCAGCGGACCGCTCGTCAGCACCATTCCGTTCACCACGTCGATCGTTCCGCAACGACTCGCCTTCAGCCCGATATTCGGCTTCGGGTGTCCAACGTTTCCGGCGCTGGGGACGCGCTTCGATCTCGTGATCGTCTCCGCAAGCCGCGATTTGTTCATCGGCGAGGTGACGCTGAACCTGCTGGACGGCACCCACGTCGGAGGGTCGCCGCTGCTCGTCTCGGCTCGCGATCTCAATGCGAGATTCGGCTCGACGCTCGTTCCCGCGGGCTCGCGGCGGACGTTCGTCTTCGATCCGCGGTTCACCTGCGTCCGCTTCGTGCCGCAGGTGCTCGAGGCTCAGCTGACGCTGCTCGAGCGATCGGGAGCCCGGCACACGACGACGATCGCCGCGCCGATTGAGTGATCGGACAGGCCGTCACGTCCTGGCGACTATCAGCGGCCTGACTTTCACCGAACTCGCCTGTCGACAGCGGGGTGGTCGATCGGGAATGAAGTCGCGGCCGCGCACCGCCTCGGCCAGGTTTTTCGCCGTGCCCACGAACGGGACGAAATCGAGTCCCGTGTGGACGGTGCCGCCCACGAACCCCTTCCGCCGGATCGCGCTGCCGAGGGTGACAAGCGCGATGACGCCGCCGATCCACGGGATCGCGCGAGTGAGGCGACGTGTCGCCTTCCGCGTCGCATATTGTCTCAACAGTTTGGTCGCAGCCATTGTATGGTTGTGGAGCAAAGCGCATTCCCGATCAGGCCAGGAGCAGATATGTCCGATGACGATCTGAAGGCGGAACTGGAGCGGCTGAAGGCGGAAAACGAACGCCTGAAGAGTCAGCGTGGCCGCAACCCGAGTCTGAAAGTCAGCGAGAAGGGCGGCGTGTCGGTGTACGGACTCGGTCGCTTTCCCGTGACGCTGTACAAGGAGCAATGGGCGAAGCTCCTCGGGATGGCGGACGACATCCGCGCGTTCATCAAGGAGCACGATTCGGAGCTGAAGGCGAAGCCGGAGACATAGGAGCAAGGTCGCTGTCGATTTTCGGAACCGCCGTTCGTCTATCCGGCACAGGAGGCGAATGATGGCGAAAACGATGGCCGCTTATCGCGTGTTGGTTTCCTGTGCCTTGCTGGGCTTCGCCGTCCAGGCGAACGCCCAGGACCACCCCTCCCTCCAACAGCGCACCCCAAACACGTTGACCGCCGCGGCGGACGTGCGGTCGCCTCGAGCGACGGTGGGCGACATGGCGTGGTTCGCGGGGACGTGGACCGGCACCGGCCTCGGCGGCGTGACCGAGGAAGTGTGGAGCGCTCCGGCCGACGGCGCGATGATGGGCATGTTCCGGCTCGTGAAGGACGGCAAGGTCGCGTTCTACGAGTTCCTCACGCTCGTCGAGGAGGAGGGCTCGCTGGTGCTCAAGCTGAAACACTTCAATCCCGACCTGACGGGCTGGGAAGAGGGCGGACTCGGTGAAGTTCCGCCTCCTGCAGATCTCGCCGGCGATGATCCAGTTCGGTGGGCTGACGTTCAAGCGTGTCGGAGACAACACGCTGGAGGTCTTCCTCGCGATCCGCAACCGCGACGGCTCCGTTCGCGAGGAAGCATTCAAGATGACGCGAGCGTCGAGTTAGCGATCCCGTCGTTCATCGCGTCATTTGAAGGTCAGCTGGTTCTTCCTGAGCTTCGCCGCGACGCCGGCATTGCGATCGGCGACTTCGCTGATGGTGTACTCGATCGAGGTGCCGAGCACCATGGCGATCTCGGACGGCGTGAGGTTGTAGTCCTGTTCGAGCCACTGCCCGAGGCTGGAAGTCGCCGCGCGAAGCGCGTCTTCCAGACTGCCTCCCAGCCCCACCGTCATGATGTGCGTTGACGTTTCGACGCGCGGCGTCATGAGGGCTTTGCTCGGAATGACGTCGACCGTGAACTCCACTTCCATCGAGGTCTCGAGCGCGTTTCCGTTCAGCTCGCCGTCGCCCTGGACCGCGTGGCCGTCGCCGACGTAGAGCAGGGCGCCCGGCTGTGCGACGGGGAGATACACGACGGAGCCTTCCACGATTTCGTTGAAATCCATGTTGCCGCCGAAGCGGCCCGAGTCGCCGGTCGGCGGCGGCGCCGAGCCGAATCCCGGCGCGACCGCGACGCAGCCCAGCATCGGACGAAGCGGCACTGTGAAGTTCGTCAGATGTTGCGGCGGTTTTTCGAGCATCGCGACACCGCGCTGGCGATCGAGGCGCCATCGGACGTTCTTGAAGCCGTCCTTCATCTTCACCGCGAACTCCGGGTCGAGCGCGCGCCCAACGATCCCGTCGTCGCTGATCGCCCAGTCGCGATTCAGTCGTACGCGATTCAGGCGCACCACGAGCACGTCGCCCGGCATGGCGGTCTCGACGTAAAAGGGACCGGTCTGCGGATTGCCGCCAAGCGATCGGGTGACGTCTTTCTCATCGGTGCCGCCCGCGTCCACGGTCGTCGTGTGCACCGTGTCGCCGGGCCAGATGCGCAGCACAGGCGGCGTCGACGCGGAGAACTGGCGATGAAACGCGGTCGGCACGAACTCGTGCCGCTGCGGCGGCCCCGCGCGGCGCGGCGGAATGCGGCGCGCGGTCCACGTCGTTTTGAAGGGCGTCGGATCGTCCGACGCGGTGCGGACGACCGAGCCCGAGAGACCGTCGCCCGAGATCGCGCCCGTGAAGTCGACGGTCACCGTCGCCGTCTTGATCGCGAACTGGATCGTGGTGCCGCTGATCGTGCCGGCGATCGCCTGTCGATCGAGCGTGCCCGAGACTTTGTTGCCGTCGACCGTCAACGACAGCCGACGATGCAGCGGATTGCCATACATGTCCTGGCTAAGCAGCCAGTCACCCGCAATGGTCCCTTGCGCGAGCGCCGCCGTGGACGCGAGACAGACAACCGCGATCACATGCTTGAGCATGCTCTTCCCCCTCTCGTGGTCGGTGAATGCCGGTCGACCGGCCGAAAAGGATTGTTGATCACGACGCGGGTAGGAAGCGATCCGAAGAACGGTTCTGAGTGAGGCCGATCACCGTGTCGGACCTGCGATGCTGTTCGCGTTCCGGAAACCTGACGAGTGGCCGTGAAGCCTCTCAACATCTCGTCAATCGGCACGTTGGGCCGCGCGGCGAGGTGCGCGACGTGCGCGTGCTGCAGGGTCGAACGTGTCTGCCGTCCGCCGCCCTCAAAAGGTGCGCGAGCACATTTGTTTTTTTCGGATCCCGGCCGGCATCTGTCGTCGAGGGGAAGTGGGCGTCCGAGAAGCGACATGATGTCGTTGTACACACCATCGCTGCCGCGATCTGGTACGCGACGTGCGCCGTGCGTGATCGTGCACGGCGGACCAACCCAAATTGCTCAGGAAATCGCACGCACAGTCATTCGACACCACGAGATGCCGTGGTTTTCGCCGCGACTGACAGCGCTTCGTGTGCGTCGACCGCTGGTGATGGACTCACCGTCGTTCACATGAGGAGGTACGCATGGCCGTAGGTTCAACACGTCGAACAGCCGCTCGCACGGTGAGGAGAAAGTCCCGTCGTGCTGCCCGCAAGGTCCGCCGTGCGGGTCGTCGAGTGGCCCGTCAGGTCCGTCGCACTCGTCGAGTCGTTGCTCGCGCCGTGCGCCGCGCGAAAGTGGGTCGAGCCGTCCGCCGCGCCGTTCGCCGGGCCAGAGTTCGGCGGGCCGTTCGCCGAGTCGCGGTCGCGAAACGCCTGGCCGCGGCGGAAGCCTAGATGGCAGTTCAGCCGGTAGGCTGACACGCGAGGAGGGGCGCCTTGCGCGCTCCTCGCGTGCGTTCTGGCCGCGGCCGGTTCGCACGCCACGGCGTCGGTGAGCATCGTCGCGTTCGGTTCTCGAGATCCCCGCTCCACGTCTCACAGCCGGCCCCAGGCGCTCACAGCATGTGGCGATCGGCGCTCCGCGCCAGGAAGATTCGTGCCTGAATCGTGTCGGCACGGAGTCTGCGATCCCGCGCTGAGGGCGAGGCGGCGCCGCACGTCGGCGTGCCGGGCGATCTCACAGACAGGCAGCCTCCCCCACGTAACCCAGGCGCGAGATATTCGAGGAGAACGAAAGATGAGCAGAACGAGATCGATGAGTCATGCGCCGATCGCAGGCGCGACTCCGACCGAAAGCTTGAGGAGGGTCACCGTCGTCCTTGTCGTCGCTCTGGCTTCCGCGTGCGCGTCCCAGGAAAAAGTGCAGCCGCCGGCGCAGGCGGCAACGGAGCAGAGGCCCGTCGCGACAACAGGAACCGGCCCCTCGCGAACCGAAAAAGATCTGCTCGGGGAAAAGCAGGTTCCAGCGGCGGCGTACTACGGCGTTCAGACCGCCCGGGCGCTGGAGAACTTCCAGATCTCGGGAATCCCGATCAACCACTACCCCGGGTTCGTCGAGGCCTGGGCGATCGTCAAGCTGGCTGCAGCTCGCGCGAATACAGACGTCGGCGCAATGAACAAGGAGACGCTTGCGGCAATCGAGAAGGCCTCGCAGGCGGTGCTCACGGGCAAGTACCACGACCAGTTCGTCGTCGACTGGTATCAAGGGGGCGCCGGGACATCCACGAACATGAACGCCAACGAGGTCCTCGCGAATGTCGCGCTCGAGCTGACCGGCCACCAGAAGGGTGAGTACTCGATCGTCGAACCGCACGACCACCTGAACATGTCGCAGTCGACGAACGACTCGTACCCGACGGCGATCAAAGTCGCGTTCCTCCTGCGCAACGACAAGTTGATCGCGGAGCTGGAGAAGCTCGCCGACGCGTTCCGGGCAAAAGGCGACGCCTTCATCGACCTCGTCAAGATGGGCCGCACGGAACTGCAGGATGCCGTGCCCATGACGGTTGGACAGGAGTTCCACGCGTTCGCGGCATCCCTGGAAAGTGAAATCGACCAGCTTCGTCAGGCCGAGAAGTACCTGTACGCCGTCAACATGGGGGCCACGGCGATCGGGACGGGAATCAACGTGCCCAAGGGCTACGCCAAGAAATGCGCGGACCACCTCGCCGCGCTGACGGGCAAGCCCATCGTGCCGGCCTCGGACATGCTCGCGGCCACCTGGGATCAACAGGGATTCGTCGCCTACTCGGCGGCGCTGAAAAGCGTTGCCGTGAAGTTGTCGAAAATCGCCAGCGATCTGATTCTGCTCACTTCGGGGCCAAGGGCGGGTCTTGCCGAGATCAACCTGCCCGCGCTGCAGCCCGGTTCGTCGATCATGCCGGGCAAGGTGAATCCCGTGATTCCGGAACTCGTCAACATCGTCGCCTTTCGCGTGATGGCGAACGACTACGCCGTCACCCTGGCGGCGCACTCCGGACAGCTTCAGCTCAACGCGTACGAGCCGCTCGAGGGTCTCGTCGTCATGGAGTCGCAGCATCTGCTCTTCAACACCTCACAGGCGTTTCGCACACGGTGCGTGGACGGGATCACCGTGAACGAGAAAGTGCTGCAGCGCTACATGGACACCACGGTGGGCATCGTGACCGCGCTGAACCCGGTCCTCGGCTACGACACGGCGACCGAGCTGGCGGCGGAAGCGTACTCGAGCGGCAAGGGCGTCATCGAAATCATTCGAGAGCGCCAGCTCCTGACCGAGGCGCAGATTGCCGATCTGCTCGACCCCGTCAAGCTGACGAATCTCGACAAGAACGCCTATCGAAAAGCGCCGCGCGATCGCCGGGGTCAGTGACGGAAGTTCAGAGATTTCAGAACAAGGAGACCGTGACTATGAGAACGCTTCGTACATCCCGGATTGCAGCGACGATCCTCGCGGTGGTCGCGAGCGCGACGCTTGCGACGGCGCAGACGAAGAAACCGGATGTCGTGATCCTGGCCACCGGGGGCACCATCGCCGGCGCTGCAGCCACCGGCACGCAGGCCGGCTATCAATCCGGCGCTGTCGGAATCGACACGATGATCGCCGGCGTTGCCGGCATCACCGATCTGGCCAACATCAAGGGCGAGCAGATCTCGAACGTGGGTTCGCAGGACATGAGCTTCGACATCCTGCTCAAGGTGGCCCAGCGCATCAACGAGCTCGCGAAGTCGGACGCCGTCGACGGCATCGTGATCACGCACGGCACCGACACGATGGAGGAGTCGGCCTTCTTCCTGAACCTGACCGTCAAGACCGCCAAGCCGGTGGTGATGGTTGGCTCGATGCGGCCGTCGACCGCGGTCAGCGCGGACGGTCCACTGAACCTCTACAACGCCGTCGGCGTCGCCGCGGATCCCAACGCCAGGGGCCGCGGGGTGCTCGTGGTCATGAACGACTGGATCCACGGCGCACATGCGTTGACGAAGACCAGCACGACGGCGGTCCAGACGTTCATGTCGCCGGTTCGCGGCCTGGTCGGCGTGGCGAACTACGGCAAGAACGATTTCTTCTCGAGCCCCACGTGGAAACACACGACGCAGTCGGAGTTCGACATCACGGGCGTGACCGCGATGCCGCGCGTGGACATCATCCTCGCGTCGGTTGACATGTCGCCCGATCTGATCGATTGCGCCGTGGCCAATGGCGCCAAGGGCATCGTGATTGCCGGCGTCGGCAACGGCAACATGAACAAGGCCTCGGTGACGGCGGCGGCGCATGCCGTCAAGAAGGGCGTGGTCGTCGTGCGAAGCTCACGCGTGCCCACGGGATCCGTGGGCCGCAACATCGAGCTCGACGACGACAAGTTGGGCTTCATCGCGTCGGACGAACTGAATCCGCAGAAGGCGCGGATCCTCCTGGCGCTGGCGCTGCTCAAAAGTCCCACGCCCGAACATGTGCAGAAGCTCTTCTACGTCTATTGATCGAGCGCAGTTCCTGGGATTGGGCCGGAGAAACGATGAAGCGGCTGTGGGCAGCAGGCGCCTGGGTGGGTGTCGTGCTGCTCTGCGTGACCGTCAGTGCCGAGGCGCAGCAGCCGCCCGCGCAAGCCAATCCATCGAACGCGCCACAGCAACCGGCTCCCGGCCAGCCGCCACCGACGCTCGACAACACACCGCTCGCGGCCGGCGACGAGGAGGTCGCGGAGCCGCCGCGCAAACTGATCTCGTGGAACGAGTACAACGGCCGCTCTTTCCGATTCCGTGTAGGGGCCGGCTTTCTATACGAGTACGCGGCCTACTCGCAGGACCAGGAGAGCAAAGAGCAGTTCGCGCTCCTTCCCGCGCCGAAGATCCGCGACTTGAGAATCCTGTTCAAGGGCGGCTTCGGGTCGGACAGAGTGACCTGGAGCTCTGGGATCATGTACGAGCAGTCAACGCAGAAGGTGCTCGTTCGCGAAAGCGGCGTGATGTTCGCCGTTCCAAGCCTGTCGGGTTCCATCTTCGTCGGACGGACCAAGGAAGGCTTCTCCCTCAACAAGATCATGGTCGGCTACGCCGGATGGACGATGGAACGAACGGAGATCAACGATGCGACCGTTCCGATCCTCGCCGACGGCATCAAGTGGCTCGGCTACGCCCCAGAAAAACATGTGCTGTGGAACCTGGGTTTTTTCGGCGATTGGCTGTCTGAAGGCCAATCGTTCTCGACCTACACCCGCCAGTTCGTGGGCCGGGTGGCCTGGCTGCCCGTGATGTCGGAAACGACCATCCTCCACATCGGCATCAATGGCCGGATCGCCAAGCCTGACGACAACGTGCTGCAGCTTCGTTCACGCCCCGAGGCATTTCCGGCTCCCTACTTCGTCGATACCGGCAAGTATTCAGTGGACCTCACGAAGATGACCGACTTGGAGATCTACTACCGGCCGGGCCCGTTCCTGGTTGGCACGGAGTACTTCGTTCAGAAAAACGACGCCCCGACGGCCGGCAACCCGCTGTTCCAGGGCGGCAACATCGTGGCGACGTGGATGATCACCGGAGAAACGCGACCTTACAAGACGCGCGGCGGAATGTTCGATCAGATTTCGCCGGCGCGCCCTGTCTTTCAGGGCGGCCCCGGCGCCGTTGAGCTCGTGGGCAACTTCTCCTACGTGGACCTCGACAGCGGCACGTTGACCGGCGGCAGGTTCTGGCGATTCACGCCGATGGTCAACTGGTACCTCTCCGACAACGTCCGCTTTGAGTTCACGTACGGCTTTGGTTCGCTCAATCGGTTCGGCCTGGTAGGACACACGCAATTCTTCCAGACGCGCATGCAGCTGCAGCTGTAGCGCACCAGAAACGGGTGGAGATCGTTGTGGCCGCGAGCCGATCGACGAGATCAGTTGCGGTCATGAGCGGGTCTCGAAGTCAGCATGACGCCAGCTGCATGCAGGCGAACACCCGGCGATGAGACGTTTTCTCGTCAGCGAGCAGCCGGTGATGCGCCGGTCTCGCCTTCACGCGACTTGGGTGAGTCGTTCTGTTGAAGATCTCTGGAGCCGGCGATCGGACTTGAACCGATGACCTGCTGATTACGAATCAGCTGCTCTACCAACTGAGCTACGCCGGCCCTGGCGGGAACCACAATCTTAGCACGCGGCGGCGTTGTAGCATGTGCTGGCCGCATGGTCAGCACACACAAGCGAGACGTCCCGACGCGCGGGCAGGGCGACGCCCACGACATCACCGATCTCGTGGCGGCCTCAGTGTCCGAGTCCGGCTGCGCGGCCGGGCTGGTCACGATCTTCATCGTCGGATCCACGGCTGCGGTGACGACAATCGAGTTCGAGCCGGGCGCCGTCGCCGACTTGAATCGCTTGTTCGAGACGATCGCGCCGCGGCACGCGGAATACCGTCATCATCTCCGCTGGGGCGACGACAACGGATCGAGTCACGTGCGCGCCGCGCTGCTCGGACCGTCGCTGACGATTCCATTTGCCGATCGCACGCTGCTGCTCGGCACGTGGCAGCAGATCATGCTGCTCGAGCTCGACACGCGGCCGCGCAAGCGCGAAATCGTGGTGCAGGTTGTCGGAGAGTGACCTTCTTCGAATCGGCGTCGAATGTTACCGAGATTTCTGTTTCGCGCCGGGGCCGATGTCCGGCCTCGGATCGGCGATGAAGCCCGATCGATTCGGCATGTTGATCGCCGGCAGCGTCTTCTCGTTCAGCTCGTCGCGCTCGCCGACGATGCCGTTCAGAAAGAGCACGTAGGCCGTCGTGGCGTACACCTCGTCCGCGGTCAACGTGCTCGGATGCTCGAACGGCATCGCGCGATTGATGTAATCCCACAGCGTCGTCGCGTACGGCCAGTAGCTGCCGACCGTCTTCTGCGGCGCCGGCGACGCCAGCGAGCCCCGCCCGCCGACGAGCACATCCTGCGGTCCTTCCTTGCCGGTCGGACCATGACACGTCTCGCACCGGCGCGTGTAGACCTCTTTCCCTTCAGCGGCGGTGCCCCGGCCTCGCGGCAGCCCCTTGCCATCAGGCGTGACCTCGATGTCGATCGCCTTCAGCTCCGCTCGCGTCGGCGCGCGGCCGACACCGTAGGTTGGTGACTGCGCTACGGCGGTCAAGAGGCGCTGCGCCACGACAAACAAGGCGATTGCCGCGACGAACAATGCGATCGCGGCGCTACGCACGGTTGCCATTGGTGATCGTTCCATCGGCGGCGACCTTCCACATCTGGATGCCGTTGTTGTGATACATCGAGTTCCTGCCGCGGATCGCGATCAGATCCGCCAGCGGCGGCTGTGTGTATCCGGTGTCGTCGGTGCAGCGCGAAGCGATCAGCGCATCGCGGCCGTCCCACTGCCAGCGCCAGCGGAAGCGTGTGTGTGCGCGCGGCAGCACGGGCGTCTGAAGTTCCGCCGGCGTCCACGTCGCGCCGCCGTCGATCGTGATCTCCACGCGGGCGATGGTGCCGCGGCCGGACCACGCGATGCCGGTGATCTCGTAGAGTCCGGGCCCGGCGAGCGTGTCGCCGCCCGACGGCCGCGTGATGATCGACTTCGCCTCCATGTCGAACGTGAACTGGCGGGCGGTGCCGTCGGGCATCAGGTCGGTGTACTTGGACGTCTCCTCGCGCGACATCGCCGGCTGGTCCATCGCCTTGAGGCGCCGCAGCCACTTCACATTGGAGTTCCCCTCCCAGCCGGGGAGCAGCAGCCGCAGCGGATACCCCTGCTCCGGACGGAGCGGCTCGCCATTCTGCGCGTAGACGGCGAGCGCATCGTCGAGCATCTTCTTCATCGGGATGCTGCGCGTCATCTTGCAGGCGTCGGCGCCTTCGGCGAGAACCCAGGTTGCCTTCGGATCCACCGAGCATTCGCGCAGGAGCAGGCTGACCGGCACACCGGTCCACTCGCTGCAGCTCGTCAGCCCGTGGATCCGCTGGACGTCGGATCGCGCGGATTCGCCGGGGCGGCGCCATTCGCTCAAGCTGTTGCCGGAACACTCCAGAAAATGGATGCGTGACACCGACGGCAGACGCTTCAGGTCGTCGACGGTGAACGCGAGCGGCCGATCGACGAGGCCGTGAATCGTCAGCGTGTGCGTCGCCGGGTCGATCTCCGGCACGCCCGCATGATGCCGCTCGAAGTGAAGCGACGAGGGTGTGATGATGCCGTAGGTGTCGCGGAGCGGCGTGAAGCTCGCCGCTTCTTCCAGCGGCACGCGCGTGTTCGTGTTCACGAGGCGCGCCGCCCTGTTGAAGCGGGATCGCGAGCCGTACGCGCTGACGGACGCGCCGAGCGCGCGCGGCTCGGCGCCGGGCGGCGCGGTCTTCGATCGGCAGGCGACCAGCGCTGCGCTCCACGCAGCGCCGAGACGCAAAAACCAGCGGCGTGAACGGGTTGTCATGATGGATTGCCGCATTTTATGCGAGCTCGGCCGCCGGCGGTTGCCTCGGCCCGCACCCTGCGCTACGATGCTTGTTTCGAGTCACCCCCAGGAAGCCAACTGTGGATACCACTACCGCGCCATTGGCGGCGCCGGTCAACGACGACACTGCGGATCTCGTGATTCGCGGCGCGCGCACGCACAACCTCAAGAACATCGATCTCACGCTGCCCGTCGGCAAGCTGATCATCGTCACCGGCGTCAGCGGATCGGGCAAGTCCTCGCTGGCCTTCGACACGATCTATGCCGAAGGGCAGCGGCGCTACGTCGAGTCGCTGTCGGCCTACGCGCGCCAGTTCCTCGAGCGAATGGAGAAGCCCGACGTCGACCGCATCGACGGCATCTCGCCGGCCATCGCGATTCGCCAGAAGAACAGCATCCGCAACCCGCGGTCGACCGTGGGCACGACCACCGAAATCCACGACTACATGCGTCTGCTGTACGCGCGCGTCGGCCGCACGTTCTGCCGCAAGTGCGGCCGCGTAGTCGTCCGCGAGACCGCAGAGGTGGTCGCGCGTCAGCTCGGCGAGCTGGGCGCCGGCACGCGCCTGCTCATCGGATTCGATCTGCCGGTCGTCGATGCGTCGGCCGCGGCGAACGTCGACGTGCCGGAGGTCGACGAGATGGCGGAAGTTGCGGAGCCTTCGCCGGAGGACGCAGCGGTGCCGGACCCGCGCGCCACCATCGCGCCGCGCATCGCGCCGTCGGCCGTCGTCGCGACGATGAACGCGCTTCGAAAGAAAGGGTTCGCGCGGCTGCTGATCGATGGCCGCGCGTCGGCGTTCGACGACATCGATCCGTCGGCGCTGACCGACCGATCGATCCTGCAGGTGGTCGTCGATCGCGTGCAGTTGAACGGCGACCCTTCGACAAGCTCGGAGTCGTCCGGAGCGGAGTCGAGAGACGACGATCTGCGCCAGCGCCTGACCGATTCGATCGAGACGTCGTATCTCGAAGGCGGCGGCGCCGCGTGGGCGTTCGACGGCACGCGGATGCACCTGTTCTCAGAGCGCTTCGAGTGCCGCGAATGCGGGCTCACCTACGAGGATCCGCAG
>Ga0114129_10010340_pt1 | contig 13308 bp, 12 predicted proteins | sample RhiMetdeltSRZDD1_FD_80071 | JGI IMG/M metagenome (GOLD analysis project Ga0114129, IMG submission 80071) | Populus rhizosphere microbial communities from Tennessee, USA - Rhizosphere MetaG P. deltoides SRZDD1 (version 2) (version 2) | ecosystem: Host-associated > Plants > Roots > Rhizosphere >...
CACGACGATCATCCTGATCGAGCACGACATGGGTGTGGTCATGGATATCTCCGATCGCGTGGCGGTGCTGGACATGGGCCAGAAGATCGCGGAGGGCTCGCCCGACGAGGTGCGCGCGAATCCCGCCGTCATCAAGGCGTATCTCGGCGACACCAAGGGCGGCGGCGCCCGGGAGGCCCGCCGTGGCTGAGCCCACGACGCTCCCGCGCCTGCTGCTGCGCAACGCGCGCGACTTCGCGACGCGCACCGCCATTCGCGAGAAGGACCGTGGCATCTGGCAGTCCTACACGTGGGCGGAGTATCACGCGCAGGTCCGCGACTTCGCGCTCGGGCTCGCCGCGCTCGGTTTCAAGCGCGGCGATCGACTCTCGGTCATCGGCGACAACCGCCCCCGGCTGTACTGGGCGCAGGTGGCCGCCCAGTGCCTGGGTGGCGTGTCGGTGCCCGTCTATCAGGACTCCATCGCGCGCGAGCTGGCCTTCGTGTGGAATCACGCGGACGTCTCGGTGATCGTGGCCGAAGACCAGGAGCAGGTCGACAAGGTCGTCACCCTGCGCGCCGAGCTGCCGACGCTGCGCTTCGTCATCTACGACGACGCACGCGGCATGCTGCACTACAAGCACGAGTGGCTGAAATCGTTCGCCGATGTCCAGGCGCTGGGGCGCGAGTTCGGCCGCACCCACGCCGGTGATTTCGAGGCAGCGATCGAGCAGGGCCAGGGCGACGATCTCGCGTTCGTGTGCTACACCTCCGGCACGACGGGCAATCCCAAGGGCGCGATGCTCACCCACGCCAACGCGCTCGAGACGGCGAAGACGGCCATGCGCGCCGAGGACTTCCGGCTCGACGACGACTACCTCGCGTACCTGCCGATGGCGTGGGTCGGCGACGCCTTCTACACGCTGATCATGAGCGTCGTCGTCGGCTTCGCGATCAACTGTCCCGAGAGCCCCGAGACCGTGCAGCGCGATCTGCGCGAGCTGGGCCCGACGCTGGTGCTGGCGCCGCCGCGAATCTGGGAAAACATGCTCACGGCCGTGCAGGTCAAGGGCGCCGACGCGCCGCCGCTCAAGCGGCGGGTGTTCGAGCGATTCCGTCGCGCCGCGGAGCAGGCGGAGATCTTGCGCTCCGAGGACAAGCCGATCCCGCTCGGGCTGCGGCTGACGTGCGCGCTGGGCGAGTTCTTCGTCTACGGCCCCGTGCGCGACCAGCTCGGCCTGCGCCGCACGCGCTGGGCCCTGACGGGCGGCGCGCCGCTCGGACCCGACACATTCCGCTTCTTCCGCTCCATCGGCGTCAACCTCAAGCAGGTCTATGGCTCGACCGAGACGACCGGGTTGGTCTCGCTGCAGCCGAGCCGCGAAGCCAACCCGACCACGGCCGGCCGTCCGTGCCCGGGCATCGACGTCAAGATCGGCGAGCGCGGCGAGGTGCTCGTCAAGAGTGCCGGCATCTTCCGCGGCTACTTGAAGAACGACGAGGCCACGCGCGAGGTCATCGACCGCGACGGCTGGTTCCATACCGGCGACGCCGGCTTCATCGATCCGCGCGGCCATCTGGTCATCATCGATCGCGCCAAGGACGTCGGCGCGCTGTCGGACGGGACGCCGTTCGCGCCGCAGTTCGTCGAGAACAAGCTGAAGTTCAGCCCGTACATCCGCGAGGCGGTGGCGTTCGGCGACCAGCGCGCGTTCGTCACCGCGATGATCGCGATCGACGTCAACACCGTCGGCAACTGGGCCGAGCGGCGGAGCCTCGCCTACACCTCGTACATGGACCTCAGCCAGAAGCCCGAAATCCGAAAACTCATTCGGGACGAGATCCGCAAATGCAACGAGACGCTGCCGGAGGCGGGCAAGGTCCGGCGCTTCCTGCTGCTCACGAAGGACCTCGAGGCGGACGACGCCGAGATGACGAGAACACGAAAGGTGCGCCGGCGTTTCGTCGCCGAGAAGTACGCGCCGGTGCTCGACGCCTTCTACGGGGGCGGTGACGAGGTGGAGCTGGTGACGACGATCACCTACGAGGACGGGCGGCAGGCCACGCTCAAGTCGCGCGCCCGGCTCGAGGACGTCGAGGAGGCGCCCGTCCGTGGTTGACTGGCAGTTCACCATGCTGCTGCTCTCCAACGGGGTACTGATCGGCCTCATGTACTCGCTGATCGCGCTGGGGTTCGTGCTCGTCTACAAGGCGACCGACGCGGTCAATTTCGCGCAGGGCGAATTCGTCATGATCGCGGGCTTCGTGGCCGTGGGCGCGCTGACCGTGCTCGGCGCTCCGCTCTGGCTCTCCATTCTCGCCGCGCTCGTCGGCATGATCGTGTTCGGTTTCGCGCTCGAGCGCGTGATGCTGCGCAAGCTGATCGGCCGGCCGGTCATCGCGATCGTGATGGCGACGATCGGGCTCGCCGCCATCCTGCGTGGGCTCGGGCCCTTCGGGATCTTCCAGGGCACGCGGCCGCTGCCGCTCCCGCTGCCCGACGAGCCGTTCCTCCTGGGTCCGCTGTTCATTCCACCGATCCAACTCGTCGGCGGGATCGTCAGCCTGGGGTTCCTCGCGGGCTTCGGCTACTTCTTCCTGAAGTCGCGCAAGGGGATCGCCATGCGTGCCGTCGCCGACAACCAGCAGGTCGCGCTGGCCATGGGCATCAACGTCGAGCGCTACTTCGGCGTGGCGTGGGCCATGACGGGCATCGTGTCCGCGCTGGGCGGCGTGCTGTGGGGCAACATGCTCGGCGTCGACGTCAACCTCGCCCTTGTCGGGTTCAAAGTGTTCCCCGTGGTCATCCTCGGCGGGCTCGACTCCATCCCCGGCGCCGTCATCGGCGGGCTCATCATCGGCATCGTCGAGAACGTGGCCGCCGGCTACGTCGATCCGTTGGTTGGTGGTGGGACCAAGGACTTCGCGCCCTACGTCCTCATGATCCTCGCCCTGATGATTCGGCCGTACGGGATCTTCGGCAAACGCATTATCGAGCGGGTGTGATGCGACGCCGACTGACTTCGCCTGACTTCGTTCTCGGTCGTCGCCAGCCCTCACGTACAACCGCGTACGCTCGGGCCGGCTCCTCCCTCGGGCCTCGTCATGCTCGTTATTCGGCGCCGCATGCCGCGCTGACCGCCTCAGCACCCACCGGAGACCCGTGATGATTCATCGGGAGTGCGGCGTTCTCAAGACGACGTACGAAGCGGACATGGCGCTCTATCCGCTGCCCATTGCCAAGTACACGGTCGCGGCGCTGGCGGTGCTGTTCTTCGGGATCATTCCCCTCGCGCTGCACGAGTACTACCTCTCGATCGCCAACCTCGTGTGGATCGCCGTCATCGGCGCCCTGGGCCTCAACATCCTGGTTGGCTACACGGGCCAGGTGTCGATCGGCCACGGCGCGTTCATGTCCGTCGGCGCCTACACGGCGGCGAATTTTGCCACCCGGCTCGACGCGCCCTGGCCCGTGAACCTGCTCGCGGGCGGGCTCATGGCCGCGCTCGTCGGCGCCGTGGTCGGCATTCCGTCGCTCCGTATCAAGGGACTGTACCTGGCCATCGCGACGCTGGCCGGGCAGCTCATCATCGAGTGGACCATCAATCACGTGACGTTCATCAGCGGCGGTGTGCAGGCGTCCATCGAGGTGGCACGTCCGCGCATCGGTCCGTACGTGCTCGCCAGCCAGCGGGCGATGTACTACTTCCTGCTGGTTTTCGTCGTGCTCGCCATCGTCGGCACGATGAACCTGGTGCGCAGCCGCGTGGGGCGCGCGTTCATCGCGATCCGCGACCAGGACATCGCGGCCGAGATCATCGGCATCAACATCTTCCGGTACAAGCTGCTGGCCTTCGCCATTTCGTCGTTCTACGCCGGGGTGACGGGGGTGCTCTACACCTACTACCTCGGCATCGCCAACTACGAGCAGTTCCAGATCGGCGTGTCGATCGACTATCTGGCGATGATCATCATCGGTGGTCTCGGTTCCGTGCTCGGCTCCATCTTCGGGGCCGTCTTCGTCACGCTGCTCCCGATCGTCATCCGCTACGCCATGGAGGCGGTCAGCGGCGTGCTGTTCTCGCAGGCGACCGTGCACAACCTGATCCCCGCGCTGCGCCTCACGCTGTTCGGGGCCCTCATCATCGTGTTCCTGGTCGTCGAGCCCGAAGGATTGAATCGGCTGTGGCGAAACATCCGCAGCTACTTCCGCGTCTGGCCGTTCGCGTACTGAGTACGCGAGAGAGGAGAGCCACCATGAAGCGTTACCTCGCAATTGCGACGGCGCTGATGCTGGCGGCGAGCAGCCTGCTCGGCGCCGCGCCGTCTTCCGCCCAGTCGAAGGGCGAGATCGTCATCGGCTTGCAGTGCGATCGCACGGGGGCCACCCAGATCGTCGGCACCGTGCTGTGCCCGGGCTTCCACGACTACATCGCCCTCGTGAACAGCAAGGGCGGCGTGGAGGGCCACACCCTCAAGGTCATTGAGATCGACCATGAGTACAAGGTGCCCCCGGGCGTGGAGTCGTACGAGCGCCACAAGAAGGAAGGCGCCGTGATCATCGGCGTGTACGGCACGCCGCACATCTATGCGCTCCAGCAGAAGCTGACGGAGGATCGCATCCCCGGCACGTCGCCCGGCTTCGGCAGCGCCGCCGCCGCCGACGGGCAGCGCTATCCGTACATCTTCCCCATCGCCGCCACGTACTGGTCGCAGGCGGCGGCCGCCGCCGATTTCGCCAAGAAGCAGCTGGGCGGCTCGCTCAAGGGCAAGAAGATCGCCTACCTCTTCTACGACAACCCGGCCGGCCGCGAGCCGATCGAGGTGCTCGAGGACATCGCCACGAAGGAGGGGTTCCAGCTCAAGACGTTCGCGGTCCCGCCGCCCGGCGTCGAGATGGGCGCGCAGGTGCTCGACATCGCCCAGCGTTTCCGCGCCGACTTCGTGATCTCGCACTTGTTCGGCGGCGCGCCGTCGGTGTCGATCAAGGAGCTGAAGCGGGTCGGCTATCCGCTGCGTAAGGTCGTCGGGCTCGTGTGGGCCTCGGCCGAGGCGAACATCGAGGGCGCCGGCGGCTTCGGCGTCGCCGACGGGTACTACGCGATGCAGTTCGCGGGCGTGGGTACGGACTATCCGGTGCTCAACGAGATTCGTGAGATGTACAAGAAGCAGGGCAAGCCGGCGCCCAAGGAGATGGCGTCGACGGTGTTCTACAACCGCGGCGTGCTGCTCGGCGCCATTCACACCGAGGCCATCCGCAACGCCGTCAAGGCGAAGCCGGACGGCAAGATCACCGGCGTCGACGTCAAGAACGGGTTCGAGAAGATCAGCAACTTTACGCTGGGCGGCCTGGTGCCGCCGCTCAAGATCACGCCGCAGGATCACGAGGGCGGCGGTCTCGTGCAGATCTGGCAGGTGAAGGATGGCAAGTTCGTAAAGGTGACGGACTGGTTCGCGGCGTACCAGGACGTGGTGGCGAAGCATATCAAGGAGGCGGGCAAGAAGTCGTAGGCTTGTCCGGCCACGGCCGCGGCCCCGCGCGTCCCCGCTCGACGAGGGGACTTCCGGGGCCGCGGCCGCGGCCAGCCAATCCTCGACTTCTCAGGTACTCCGTATGCTGACGCTCAACAACATCGAGGTCATCTACGACAACGTGATCCTCGTCCTCAAGGGCGTGTCGATCAACGTCCGCGAAGGCGGGATCACGACGCTGCTCGGGGCCAATGGCGCCGGCAAGACGACCACGCTCAAGGCGATCTCGGGACTGTTGCCCTCGGAGCGCGGCGCCATCACCAAGGGCGCCATCGAGCTGGCGGGCGAACGCATCGACCACCTCGCGCCCTACGACGTCGTGAGGCGCGGGGTGGTCCAGGTGTTCGAAGGCCGCCGCGTCTTCGAGCACCTCACCACGGAGGAAAACCTGATCGCGGGCGGCCACGTACAGCGCGACCGCGCGCGCCTGCGCGAGGGCATCGACCGCGTGTACCAGTACTTCCCGCGGCTCGCCGATCGTCGCCAGGTGCAGTCGGGGTATCTCTCGGGCGGCGAGCAGCAGATGCTCGTCATCGGTCGCGCGCTGATGTCGAATCCGCGCGTGATCCTGCTGGACGAGCCGTCGCTCGGCCTGGCGCCGATGCTCGTCGAGGAGATCTTCGAGATCGTGCAGCGCATGAACCGCCAGGAGAAGGTCACCGTGTTGCTGGTCGAGCAGAACGCCACCCTGGCGCTCGCCATCGCCGAGCACGGTTATGTCATGGAAAACGGACGAATCGTGCTCGAAGGCTCGGCGGCGAGCCTGCGCGACAACGCCGACATCAAGGAGTTCTATCTCGGGCTCACCGAAGTCGGCGCCCGCAAGTCCTACCGCGACGTCAAGCACTACAAGCGCCGTAAACGCTGGCTCAGCTGAGGAGAGATCGCTCAATGAGACGGGTCGGGGTCTGGGGGACTCTGCTGCTCACGGTTGTGATGTTCGGCCTCACCGCATGCGCGTCGATGAGCAGCGAGCCGGCGCCGTCGCTCTACAAGCGCCTCGGTGGCCGCGAGGGCATCGCGGGCGTCGTGGACGGCTTCGTCACCAACGCGCTCGCCGATCCGCGAATCGGCCCGGCGTTCAAGGCGCTGCCGGCCGCCAAGGTCGGCCCGCTCAAGAGCAACATCGCCGACTTTATCTGTGAGAACACCGGGGGGCCCTGCTCCTACCTCGGCCGCACGATGAAGGAGTCGCACAAGGGGCTGGGGCTCGCGAAAGAAGATTTCGACGCGTGCAATGCCGCTCTCGCCAAGGCGCTGGACTCGGCGAGCGTCGCGCCCGGCGACAAGGAGCAGGTGATGAAGCTCGTGCAGTCGCTCATGCCCGACATCGTTGGCCAGTAGGCCGATGAAGGCGCCCGATCGCCGCGCCGGATACTGGAACCGCGAGCGGGAGACCATGTCGCCCGGGGCGCGCGAGCGCTACCAGATCGGCTGGCTCACCGCGCTCCTCGAGCACGCATGGGCCAATGCCCCCGGGCTGCGACGGCGACTGGAGCAGGCGGGGCTGGCGCCGAAGGATTTTCGCTCCACCGACGATCTCGCGCGGCTGCCCGTCATTCGCAAGAGCGCGATGCCCGAGCTGCAGAAGAACGACCCGCCGTTCGGCGGCTTCTGCACCGTTCCGCTGGCCAAGCTGCGGAAGATCTTCATCTCGCCCGGGCCGATCTTCGAGCCGATGGGCCCGGAGGTCAGCGCATTCCACGCGGAGACGGGCCTGTTCGCCGGCGGTTTTCGCCCCGGCGACGTCGTGTTGAACACCTTCGCCTATGCGCTTACGCCGGCCGCCCATGAGATCGACGAGTCGCTCAATCTCATCGGCTGCGCGGTGGTGCCGACCGGCGTCGGCCAGACCGAGATTCAGGTCAGCGTCGCGAGGTCCGTCGGCGCCACCGGTTACGTCGGCACGCCGTCGTTCCTGATGACGATTCTCGCCAAGGCCAGGGAGATGGGCGTCGGTCGCCTGCCGCTGCAGGTCGCGCAGGTCGGCGCCGAGCCGTTCACCGAGTCGATGCGCCGCGAGCTGCAGGACGGCCACGGCATCATGGCGCGCCAGGGCTTCGGCACCGCGGATACCGGAATGCTCGCCTACGAATGCACCGAGGCGAGCGGCATGCACCTGCTCGAGGACGCGATCACGCAGGTGTGCGACCCGACCACGGGTGAGCCGCTGCCGCACGGTCAGATCGGCGAGCTCGTGGCGACGGTGCACAACCGCACGTATCCGATGATCCGCTTCAGCTCCGGCGATCTCACCGTGATCACCGACGAGCCGTGTGGGTGCGGACGGACGTCGGCGCGCATGCTCGGCTGGCGCGGCCGCGCCGACGAAGTCACCAAGGTGCGCGGCATCTTCGTGCATCCGCGGCAGGTCGACGAGATCGTCGCGCGCGTGAAGGGAGTCGAGCGGTTTCAGGTCGTCGTCGGCCGCGAGGGGCACAACGACACGCTCACGCTGCGTGTGCAGCTCGCCACGGGCGCCGACCCGCGCGCCGCCTCGCAGGCGCTCGAGACGGCGATTCGCGACGTCATGAAGCTGCGCGCCACCGTCGACGTCGTGGCGGCGGGCACGATCCCGGACAACGCCAAGAAGATCTCCGACGAGCGGAAGTGGGATTGAGGCGCGTCAGCGCCTGCCGCGTCGGATCTTGTCCTCGAGATACGACGAGAAGTAGCCGCGGTAGCGCCGCTGCAGCCGCGGAATCCTCCAGTCGCGGCCGGTAAGCACGCCGCGGCAGCGCGGCGCGCCGCACCGGCAAGTCGTGCGCGCGGCGGTGTCTTCCTCCATCGCCCAGTCGTACGTCAGCTCTTCGCCGGCGCGAATGTCGCGCAGCGCCACGAACACGATCTGTCCGCGGATGCCCAGGTTCGGCGCGCACGAATGGTTGATGAACATCTTGTTGCGTCGCACCTCACGGGCGGTGAGGGCGCCGATGAAGACGCCGTCGGCGATCTGGATATAGGAGGCCGCGACGCGGCGCTTCACCCTGGCGAGCGTGCGCGCGTCGTAGACGTGCCCACCCTTGATGGCGACGACCTCGCCCTTGCGGATCGGCCGCCGCGCGAACAGTCCCTGGCCTTCGATCGGGCTCGGGCCGACGCGAGTCTTCGGTGACAGATAGGTCGCGGGCATCGCTGCCCTCCGGCCGAGATTGTGTGCCGGCGGCCGGGTTGGACGCAACGGGCCGGGCGCCGAGCGTGGAGGGCTAGGACGCCGACTGGCCGGCGCGATCGATCCAGATGATGGCGGCTTCCAGCGCGGCGGCGGCGGCTGCGGCCGCGGTCGCGAACGTCGCCGAGAACGGCAGCGTGACGGCGTTTTCGTCCGTATCTCGGTCGGACTGACGCATCTCCACCGACGCCGCCCATCGTCCCTCGAGCGGGCGTCGCTGAATGAGAATCCGCCAGCCTCGATAGCGACAGTTGATGGTTTCGACCAAAACGGCGTAGTAACCGTGACCCGCACACGCCGGTTCCGGACGCCGGGCCCGGACGACCGACGGGCGTATACTCCCGGCGATGGGTGAGCCCACGCGCGCCTGGCCCGGAGAGACGCTGACCCGTGTGCCGTTCTGGGTCTACCAGGACGAGGCCAACTATCAGACCGAGCTGCGCCGGATTTTCGAGGGGCCGACCTGGAACTACCTGTGCCTGGAGTCGGACGTGGCACGGCCCGGCGAGTTTCGGACGACGTTCGTAGGTGAGATGCCGGTCATCGTCGTGCGCGGACAGGACGGCGCCATCCACGCGTTCGAGAATCGCTGCCCGCATCGCGGCGCGCTGATCGCGCTCGACGACGCGGGCAGCGTCAAGAACGCGTTCCAGTGCGTGTATCACGCATGGAGCTACGACCTGCGCGGCAACCTGATCGGCATCGCGTTCGAGAAGGGCAGCAACGGGCGCGGCGGCATGCCGCCGGAGTTCTGCAAGGCGGATCACGGCCCGCGCAAGCTGCGGACGACGATGCTGTGCGGGCTGGTGTTCGGCACACTGGCGCCCGAGACGCCGCCCATCGAGGAATATCTGGGCAGCGAGATCCTGGGCCGGTTGCGTCGGGTGATGCGCAAGCCCGTGGCCGTCCTCGGCCGCTTCACTCAGGCGCTGCCGAACAACTGGAAGCTCTACTTCGAGAACGTGAAGGACACGTATCACGCGAGCCTGCTCCACGCCTTCTTCGGCACGTTTCGGATTACGCGCCTCACGCAAGGGGGCGGCGTGCTCGTGAGCCCGGACGGCGCGCACCACGCCTCGTATACGATCGGCGTGCCGGAGGACGCGAAGAGCGCCGCGTATCGCGAGCAGGGTATCCGCTCGGAGCTCGACGGCTTCCGCCTGGCCGACGCGCGGCTGCTCGACAGCGTGGACGAGTTCGACGACGGCATCCAGCTGCAGATCCTGACGGTCTTTCCCAATCTCGTCATCCAGCAGGTCCAGAACTCGCTCGCCGTCCGTCAGGTGCTGCCGAAGGGCCTCGGCGCCATGGAGCTGCACTGGACGTACATCGGCTTCGCCGACGACAGCCCCGAGCTGCGGCAGCGCCGCCTGCGCCAGGCCAATCTCGTCGGGCCCGCGGGCTACGTCTCCATGGAGGACGGCTGCGTCGGCGGTTTCGTCCAGCGCGGCGCGGTCGCGGCCAGCGACGAGGTGTCCGTCGTCAACATGGGCGGCGAGGGGACCGACTCGATGGACACGCGCGCGACCGAAGCGTCCGTCCGCGGATTCTGGAAGGCGTACCGCCGCTACATGGGCGCCTGATGCTCGAGCGCGTGGTGAGGCTCAACGCCGACTACGCGCGCGTCATCGACGACGATCGCCTGGAAGACTGGCCCGCGTTCTTCACCGAGAAGTGCCTGTACAAGGTCACGTCCGCCGATAATCACCGGCGCGGCCTCGAGGTCGGGGTGATCTACGCCGACAGCAACGGCATGCTGCGCGATCGCGTGGCGGCCCTGCGCGAGGCGAACATCTACGAGCGTCAGACGTACCGTCACTTGATCGGGCTGCCGGCGATCGTCGGCGCCGAGGCTGAGGTGACGCGCGCCGAGACGCCGTTTCTCGTGGTGCGCATCATGCGCGACGGGACGATGGATCTGTTCGCGACCGGGCGGTACCTCGACGCGCTCGTCGACGACGGTGGCGCGCTGCGATTCCGCGAGCGCGTGGTGGTGTGCGACAGCGGCCGGTTCGACACGTTGCTCGCGATCCCGCTCTAGACCTCGGCTGTTACTTCCGGTCTTCGCCGCCTCGGGCTCATGAGCGCGGATATTGGATAGGCAATGAGCGAGACGCTGCAGCTGGTCTGGCCCTCGTCGAAATATCTGCCGAGCTACGTGAGCGCTCTTGAGCGCGGCTGGTCCGCCGACACCGTTCGCGGGAGAGCGGCGGCGGACGAAGAGTTGGCGTCAATTCAACGAGACAGCGGAGCGTTCCTTGCCAGCTTGGTTGATCGCGAAGCAGCCGGCGGGCCCGTCACGCTGCCGAACGGCTCCAAAGTTCCTCGCCTGCCTGGCTATCGCCGATGGCTTTGGGATGGCGAGTTTTGCGGGAGCATCAACTTTCGTTGGCAGCGCGGGACAGAAGCATTGCCGCCACATTGCCTCGGCCACATCGGCTATGCAGTCGTCCCGTGGAAGCGGCGGCGCGGTTACGCGACCCGTGCGCTCGGACTTCTGCTGCCGGAGGCTCGGAACGAGGGCCTTCGGTATGTGGAGATCACAACTGACCCCGAGAACATCGCTTCCCAGCGGGTCATCGAGGCCAACGGCGGCAGACTCCACGAGCGGTTTACGAAACCGGCCGCTTTTGGCGGCACCATCGGCTTGCGCTACCGTATTAGCCTCGCCCCACTGTGCAGGAGCTGAATGAGAGCAGGCATGACGACGTGGCGTCCGGATCCAAGCGCCTTACGTGGCCGTATCGCGGTGGTCGCCGGGGCGACACGCGGTGCTGGGCGTGGCATCGCGGCGGCCCTGGGAGAAGCTGGCGCCACGGTCATCTGCACCGGCCGCAGCAGCCGCCGCGGCGTCCTGAAGTCTGACTACAACCGCTCCGAGACGATCGAAGAAACTGCTGAGCTCGTCACATCGCTGGGCGGCCACGGCATCCCTATCGCTGTCGACCATCTCGACGTCGGGCAAGTCAAGCGTCTCGCCGACCAGATCCGAGATGCGCACGGTCACATCGACATTCTGGTCAACGACATCTGGGGTGCCGAGCAACTCAAAGGTGGACCCCCCGATTGGAACAAACCTATCTGGCAACTCGATCTGCAGAAAGGGCTCCGGATTCCCACCTGATCACGTCCTCCCACCTCCTGCCCCTCCTGATCAGTCGCCCGGGCGGGCTCCTGGTCGAGGTCACGGACGGAACCTCGGAGTACAACGCGTCGCGATACCGACTCTCGGTGTTCTACGATCTGGCGAAAGCTTCGGTGAATCGCCTCGCGTTCTCCCAGGGGCATGAGCTTGCGCCCCACCAGGAAACGGCGGTGGCGATCACGCCGGGATGGCTTCGGTCAGAGATGATGCTCGAGGCCTACAACATCACCGAGGACAACTGGCGCACGGCGGCGGCTCCGCCTGGTTTCGCAGTATCCGAGTCGGCTCGCTATGTGGGCCGTGCCGTCGTGGCGCTTGCGTCCGACCCGAAACGTCAGCGATGGAACCAGCGGTCCGTGACATCGGCTCAGCTCGCCGCTGAATACGGCTTCACGGACATCGACGGTTCACGTCCCGACGTGTGGCGATACAACGAAGCCGTCGAGCACGGAAACAACGATGCTCTCCCGAGTCATTACCGCTAGTGCAGCCTTCTAGACGAAGACGATGCTGCTCGGGCTGCCCGTCTTCACCACCTGGCCGGTCGGCTTGAGCCGGCCCGTGGCCTGATCGACGCTGAACGCGACGATCGTGTCGCTGTTCTGGTTCGCCGCATACAGAAACGCGCCGGACGGGTCGAGGGCGAAGAAGCGCGGCACCCGGCCCTGCGTCGACTCCCAGCCCACCGGCGAGAGCACGCCGGTGCCGCCGTCGACGGCGAAGATGACGATGCTGTCGTGGCCGCGATTGCTGCCGTACACGAAGCGTCCCGACGGCGCCACGGCGATCTCCGACGTCGTGCTCGTGCCGGTGAACGACGGCGGCAGGGTCGTGATCGTCTGTAGCGGCATCAGCTCGCCGCGCTCGGTGTCGAACTTGAACGTGGTGAGCGTCGAGTCGAGCTCGTTGATCTGGTACAGGTACGGCTTGCTCGGGTGGAAGTCCACGTGGCGCGGGCCGGCGCCGGGACGGCTCGCGACCGAGGCGGGCTCCGCCGGCACCAGCTTGCCGCGCGTCGTGTCCAGCCGGAACACGAACGTGGTGTCGAGGCCCTTGTCGGGCACGACGATGAACCGTCCACGCGGATCGAAGACGACGTCGTGCGGGTGCGCGCTGGCCTGCTCGGTGCGGTGTGGTCCCGGCTTGCCCTCGAGCGTCACGAGGTCGGTCAGGCGGCCGAGCGTGCCGTCGGGATTGATCGGCAGCACGGCCACCGTCCCCGTGGAATAGTTCGCGAGCACCACGAACCGGTTGGAGGCGTCGATGCCCAGACGCACGCCGTTGCGCCCGTCGGTCGGCTGACGATTGAGCAGCGACAGCCGCCCGCCGTCGCGGTCGATCGCGAACGCGGTGGCCTCGCCGCCGTCGCCGTGCGCCGCGTAGAGGAAGCGCTGCTGGCGATCGAGCGTGAGCCACGACGGGTTCACGAGCTCACGGACCACCTGCACTTCCGACCACTGGCCGGTGGCGGGATCGATCC
>Ga0114129_10010342_pt1 | contig 13306 bp, 9 predicted proteins | sample RhiMetdeltSRZDD1_FD_80071 | JGI IMG/M metagenome (GOLD analysis project Ga0114129, IMG submission 80071) | Populus rhizosphere microbial communities from Tennessee, USA - Rhizosphere MetaG P. deltoides SRZDD1 (version 2) (version 2) | ecosystem: Host-associated > Plants > Roots > Rhizosphere >...
ATCTTCGCCGACGCCGCCGAGCGCGAGCGCTTCGTCAGTCGACTCCGCGAGCACGGGCACCTGGAGCACTTCCGCGGACGGCTCCGCCGTCGCGACGACACCATCATCGACGTCATCGAAACCGCGGTGGCCGAGTTCGACGACGGCGAGCTCGTCGAGGTCTGCGGGTTCCTCATCGACGTGACCGCCAACGTGGAAGCGGAGGCCGCGCTGGTCCATCGCGCCCGCCAGTTCCGCGCCGTGTTCCTCGATGCGGCCGACGCGATGCTGATTCTCGACGACACCCGTACGATTCTCGAGGCCAATCCCGCGGCCTGCGCACTGTTCGGCCTCGACAGCGAACGTCTCGTCAATCGATCGCTCGACGGTCTGCTGGTCGACGCCGGCGATCAGCTCGTCACCGCGTGGCGCGAGCTGCTGGCGCTGGGCGAGGCGAAACGCGAGCACCGCGTCGTCTCGAGCCCGGGTGGCACGCGCCTGGTGGAGTGCAGCTATCGGGTCCGCGTGCACGGCGACCGACATCTGTGCATCGCGCGCGACATCACCGACCGCCGCCAGCTCGAGGAGCGGCTGATGCAGTCCGAGAAGATCGAGAGCGTCGGACGCCTCGCAGGCGGCATCGCGCACGACTTCAACAACCTGTTGACCGCGATCCTCGGATACACGGAGCTGCTCATCAGCCATCGCGCCGAGAAAGATCCCGATCGCGCGGACCTCGAGGAAATTCAAAAGGCCGGGCAACGGGCAGCGTCGCTGACACAGCAGCTACTGGCTTTCAGCCGCAAACAGGTCCTGATGCCGAAGGACGTCGATCTCAATGAGACCGTGGCGAGTCTGAAGAATATGCTCGCACGCCTCATTCGTGAAGACATCACGCTCACGTGCGAGCTCGCCCGGCAGGTGGCGATCGTGAGAGTGGATCCGACGCAGATCGAACAGGCGATTCTCAACCTGGTATTGAATGCGCGCGACGCGCTGCCGTCTGGCGGCCACATCCGGCTCGAGGTCGCGTGCGTGCGTCGCTCGCAGGTCGACGTCCCGCCCGATCTGCAGTCCATGGCGAGCGACTACGTGCGGCTGCGAGTCGTCGACAACGGCGTGGGGATCTCTGCGGAGGCGCGCGCGCACCTGTTCGAGCCGTTCTTCACCACGAAGGACATTGGCAAGGGGACCGGCCTCGGCCTCGCGTCAGTCCACGGTATCGTGCGGCAGAGCCACGGGTTCATCGCCGTAGAGAGCCAGCCCGGCGTCGGCACCGCCTTTACGATTCATTTCCCGGCGGTCCCCCGGGGCGAGCACGTCCAGGCGCCTGCCGCGGAAGTCGGCGGCCGGTCGCACGGTCGCGAGACGATTCTGCTCGTGGAAGACGAGGACGCCGTGCGCGTGATCGTCAGCGCCGTCCTGCGGCGGCAGGGATACAACGTGCTCGAAGCGTCGAATCCGCGCGGGGCATGCGAGGTATTCGAGCGCCACGCCCGCGAGATCGATTTGCTCCTCACCGATGTCGTGATGCCCGAGATGAACGGCCCCGCGCTCGCGCAGCGGCTCGTCGCGGGCCGCCCAGAGCTCCGCATCCTGTTTATTTCGGGGTATGCGGATATGACGACGCCACCGGAAGCCGACAACCCGAATGTGAGCTTCCTGAGCAAGCCCTTCCAAGCGTCGGTCCTCAGCGAGCGCGTCCGCCAGATGCTGGCGCGACCGGGCCGGCTCCAGACGGCCCCCTGAGCAGTGCGCGTGGTGGGCGGGGCCAGCGCCCCAACCGCACACCGCACACGGGCCGGACGTGGCGCTTGGCGAAATAACCCCTTTAAACACAGTCAGTTCAAGAATCTTCGTGGGTGGCAAGGTCTTGGCTACGACCATCGGTAGACATGAGAGCTGACTGCTGGAAGGCCATATGACGTCCGTATTCAATTTCGTCAAGGGTCGCGCCACCCGCATGAAGCGACTGCCGCCGTCGGCCATCAACGTGCTCGTCGTCGATGACGAGGAGCCGGTGAGAAAGTTCGTCGACCGAGTGCTCCGCGAGGCGGGCTACAAGACGGCGCTGGCGGCGGACGGCCCTGAAGCCATCGAAGTGGCCAAGCGCATGGAGTCGCTCGACATCCTGGTGACCGACGTGATGATGCCGCAGATGACAGGGGACGAGCTCGCCAGACGCCTCCGCCAGACGGAGCAGCGCGGGCTGAAGGTCCTCTACCTGACGGGCTTCAGCGATCGTCTGTTCAAGGAGAAGGTCACATTGTGGGAAGACGAGGCGTTCCTCGACAAGCCCTGCGGCGTCAAGGGGCTTCTGCAAGCTGTCTCGCTCTTGTTGTTCGGCCGGTTCGAAGCTCCCATCGATTTCACGGCGTAGAGGATCGCCCACCGATGGCGACGTCCGCATCGCTGGAGCACTACCGACGCCTCTTCGACGAAGGTCCCGAGCCGATGTGGCTCTACGACGAAGAGACGCTCAGGTTTCTCGACGTCAATCGCGCCGCGATTGCCGTCTACGGCTACTCCCGCGACGACTTCCTACAGATGACAATCGGCGACCTTCAGGCAGCCGACGATCGGCTGCGCGAGCAGGTCCGCGCCGGTGCCAGCCTTCGGGGCCAGTTCCGCCATCTGACGAAAAACGGAGACCAGATCGACGTCGAGGTGGTCGCTTCCCGGCTGACGCTCGACGGCCGGCCGGCCCGACTCGAGATCGCGCGCGACGTGTCGATCGAGCTCGCACTCGAGTCGCAGCTTCGCCAGGCTCAGAACATCGAAACCGTCGGGCGACTTGCCGGCGGCGTCGCGCACGATTTCAACAATGTTCTGGCGGCCATCGTCGGCCATATCGAGGTGCTGTCGGACTACCTGGCGCCCGGCGATCCTCGGTCGGCGGAAGTACAGGCGATTCGTGACGCGGCCGAACTGGCGGCCGATCTCACGCGTCAACTGGTCGTGTTCAGCAGCAAACAGCGATTGCAGTCAACGGTCCTCAACCTGAACGGCGTCATCGAGCGGGCTCGTACCGGCCTGCAGCGGCTGATGCGCGACACGATTGTGCTCGAGACCCGGCCGGTGGAGCGGCTGTGGTCCGTCCATGCGGATGCCGGACAGATCTTCCAAATCATCCTGAACCTCGTCGTCAACGCGCGCGACGCGATGCCAGACGGCGGCGTCCTGACGCTCGAGACGGCGAACGTGACGATCAGTCCAGAGGTCGCGCGGCGGAGGAGCGTCGAGCCCGGGGACTATGTGGAGTTATCCGTCAGCGACACGGGCACGGGTATTCCGCCCGAGGTCCGCGTGCGTCTCTTCGAACCGTTCTTCACAACGAAGGAGCGCCACCGCGGCAAGGGTCTGGGTCTGTCGACCGTGTATGGCATCGTGAAGCAGGGCGGCGGCCACATCATCGTCGAGAGCGAGGTGGGCCATGGCTCGAAGTTCGTCATCTACCTGCCGGCGACGGAGTCGCAGCAGGCGCCGCCTCTAGAGCCTCGCGCCGACGGCGAGCGCGGATCGGAAACGGTCCTCGTGGTGGAGAACGACCAGGCCGTGCGGTCGCTGATCGGGGATGTACTTCGCCGACGCGGCTACCAGTTGCTCGTCGCGCAGGATGGCCCCGACGCGCTGCGAGTGTCCGACGAGCACCACGCCGCCATTGACCTGCTCATCACCAGCGCCGCCTCGTCTCCGAGCGGTGCGGCGGTGGCCGCCGCGATGCGCGACCGGCGACCGGACACACGCGTGCTGTTTCTGGAGAAGCCGTTCACGCCGGTCGGACTCGCGAAGAAAGTGCGGTCGGCGCTCGAAGCACAGTAAGGCCCCTTCAGCCTATCCCCCTCGCGTATGCATCTCGAGGTGCGGGTCCCGCTTCAATAGATCCTGCACTGGTATGAACGCCCGCTGGTCGCCCAGCGCCAGGCGATCCTCGGCGCCGCGATCATCGCGGCCCTGCCACCCCCCGGCAATCAGCTTCCGAAGCTCCTCTGGTGACGCGCCCAGGCGGAGCGGCGCGCGCAGATCGATGCCGCGGGTCGCGTAGAGGCAGAGATACCACATGCCGTCGGCGGTGAGGCGGCTCCGATCGCAGGTCGCACAGAACGGCTCCGTCGTTGACGCGATGATTCCGAAGCTCGTCCCGTCTTCGAGTACGAACCGTTCCGCCGGCGCCGAGGAGTCAGGGTCGTCGACCGGCGCGACCGCACCATAGCGGCGCGCGAGCGTCGCGAGCATCTCGCCGCGCGAGACCACGCGGTCCGGCGACCAGCGCGAGGCCCCGCCGACATCCATGTACTCGATGAACCGCACCTCCGCGTTGACCGCGCGGCCGAACTCGATGAGATCGACGAGCTCGTCGTCGTTGACGCCGCGGATGACGACCGTGTCGATCTTCAACCGCCCGTAGACGCGGAACGCAGCGGCGATGCCTTCGCGGACGTTGTCCAGACGGTCGAAGCGCGTCAGCGAGACAAAGCGATCGCGGCGCAGCGTGTCGAGGCTGACCGTGACGCGCCGCAGGCCGGCGGCGTGAAGCTCGTCGATCTGATCCGCCAGCAGCACGCCATTTGTGGTCAGCGCGAGATCGCGCAGCCCCGGCTTGTGCGCCAGCAGGCGAACGAGCGTGTGGGCGTCACGGCGAAGCAGCGGTTCGCCGCCGGTCAGGCGCACTTTGTCGACACCAAGCGACAGAAAGACATCGACCAGCGCGCTCGTCTCTTCGAAATGCAGGACGTCCTCGCGCGGCAGCCAGACATAGTCGTCCTCAGGCATGCAGTATTCGCAGCGGAGGTTGCACCGGTCCGTGACCGACACTCGCAGATTGCGCAGCGGACGCCCGAGGCGATCGTTCATGAACTTCAGAACCCTAGAACTCTGAATTCTAGTCCGCGCCTGCCCGGAAGGAAAGGCCGGGAGGCGATCTGACCGTCGAACCGACGGCTCCAGCGCCCTGGAATGACCACCGCACACGAGGGACACCGGCCATCTGGCGTGATTCTGTAATCGCGAATATGGTAGCCGTACCGCGAGACGACGACCTCGCCGCACGATGCGCAGTGCGTGTCCTCGAGATCGCCGACACGTCCCGGCAGATTGCCGGCGTAGACAAACCGCAGGCCGTTGGCGCGTCCGATGTCCGCGGCGGCGAGCAGCATCTCCGCGGTTGTGTTCTGCGGGTCGGTCATCTTGTAGTCGCCGTGAAATGCGGTGACGTGCCAGGGGATGTCGGGGGACACGCTCGCTACGAACGACGTCAGCCGCTCGAGTTCGTCGCGCCCATCGTTGAACCCGGGGATGAGCAGCGTGACGATCTCGACCCAGAACTCCATGGCGTGCAATCGCCGGATCGTGTCGAGAATCGGTTGGAGCCTCCCACCCAGCTGACGGTAATGGCGATCGTCGAAGCTTTTCAGATCGACTTTGTAAAGGTCGACCCACGGCCTGAGGTACTCGAGCACCTGCGGCGTGCCGTTGCCGTTCGAGACGAAACCGGTGACGAGACCGGCGCGTCTCGCCTCCTTGAACACGGCGACCGCCCATTCGCTCGTAATCAGCGGTTCGTTGTAGGTACTCACCATGACCGGCGCGTGCTGATGCTGCGCGTCGCGCACGAGGTCTGCCGGCGACGTGCCGAGCGGCGGGGCCACCGCCGCCGGATCGCGGAGCGCCTGCGAGGTGACCCAGTTCTGACAGTAGGCGCAATGGAGGTCGCAGCCGAGCATGCCGAAGCTGTAGGCGAGCGCACCGGGGTGCGCGTGAAAGAACGGTTTCTTTTCGATCGGATCGCACTGCACCCCGCCGACATATCCCCAGGGCACGAGCAGGCGTCCGCCCCTGTTGAAGCGGACCTTGCAAACGCCAACCGCGCCGTCCGGCAGCGGACAGCAATGGCCGCAGGCATGGCAGCGGAGTCGCCCGTCGGGCAGCGACTCGTACAGGTCTCCCTCGCACGTTTCATGCGCCAGCACGTCAGCCAGGCTCGACATGGTTGGACTCAATTGTGGCACGCAGGTTGAGACAGTGCTATCGCGGAGGTCGAAATGCGCGCGTCTGTCCTCAGCCTTATCGCGATCGTGGCTGTGCTCGTTCCTACTGTGGGTAGGGCTCAGACCTATCCCTTGCGGACCGCCCCGCCAGAGGTCACTGCTGCCACGGCTGATTGGCAGCTCAACAACGAACCGATCATCGTCAGCAGCACGCTCTTTCAACCGACACGGGCCACTCGCATGTTCGACGGGCAGGTGATGGTCCAGGTCGGCGTCTACCAACGCATCCCTGTCTATGCCGACGCGACGCTCGAACCCACCAGCATCATCTACGTGCCGGTCGGCCGCAACCAGCTGCGCGTATACGAGCGTCGCCGCGACCACGAGCTCGCGGCGACGACCGGCAGCCGTACGCCGTCCTTTCGCGTCCAGAATTCGGCGGCTGGGTCGGTCGAAGAGCGGGCACTGGGCACCGGCGGCAGCCTCGTGCCAGCGGGCGTCGCCTCACGGAACGCCACGACGCGTCCGCCGCGGACCGTGATGGAAACGATTCAGAGGCCGCGGAGTGGAAAGAACGGCGTCTGGCTGGACTTCGTCGGCGTCCGTTGGTACAGCAGCGGGGTCTCGACGTCCCACTCGGCGGCTCGATTCACCAAGGTCGGCGAGTACCGCGGCTTTCCGGTCTATGTTGAAACGACCGGCAAGAAAGACACCGTCTGGGTGCAGGTGGTGAAAGGCGGGCCGCTCGCCCCCTATTCACGCCGCTGACGAAGGAAATGCTGACTGCAGAATGCCGATTGCTGATTCAGATTAGCAATTAGCATTCAGCAATCAGCAATGTTCAACCTGCCTCGCGCCGTCTGGCTGCTCGGGTGGGTGAGCCTCGCCACCGATTCGGCGACCGAGGCCATCTACCCGCTTCTCCCATTCTTTCTGACGCGCGTCCTCGGTGCGGGCGCGGTGTCGTTGGGCGTCCTCGAGGGCGCCGCGGAAGCCGTCAACAGCATCCTCAAGATCGTGTCGGGCCGCATGGCGGATCGCGCGCCACGCAAACGCCCGCTCGTACTGTTCGGTTACAGCATCTCGTCGATCGCTCGTCCGTTCATAGCACTCTCCGCTACGTGGACACAGGTGTTCATCGTACGCGTGCTCGATCGGGTCGGCAAAGGCGTGCGCGGGGCGCCGCGCGACGCGATGCTGGCTGTCTGGACGACGCCGACGACCAGAGGCAAGGTGTATGGGTTCCACCGCAGCATGGATCACATCGGCGCCGTCGTCGGACCAGCGCTGGCGTCAGTCTTCCTCTGGTTCTATCCGGAACACTATCGGACGCTTTTCGCGCTGACGATCATTCCCGGTGCGATCGCCGTCGCACTGATCTTCCTGGTCCCTGAAAAAGCCGTCCGGCTTCAAAGCGAGGTCCGGCTAAAGCCGGACACTACGTACGGGTCTGCGGACGGCACGGCAATGGAGTCAGACGAGGCCAAGTCAGATGTCGTGCCCGGCTTTACCCGGACTCCGACGCCGCTCTCGCGCGAATTCACCGCATTCATGCTCGTGCTGACGTTGTTCACGCTGGGCAACTCCACGGATGCGTTCCTGCTGCTGAAACTCACCGATGTCGCTGGCACCGCCCGGTTCGTGCCGCTGATGTGGGCCGCTCTGCACATCGTCAAGGCAGTGGTCTCTGTAGCCGGCGGCAGCTGGTCCGATCGAATCGGCCGCCGGGCGGTCATTGCGATCGGTTGGGTGGTGTACGCCGTCGTCTATGCCGGCTTTGCGATGAGCAGCAGCCTGGCGGCGCTCGTCGCCTGGTTCCTGTTGTACGGCTTCTATTTTGGATTTGCCGAGGGCACCGAGAAAGCGCTCGTCGCCGATCTCGCTCCGTCCGATCGGCGCGGATTCGCGTTCGGCGTCTACAACGCGGTGCAGGGACTCGGCAGCCTCGCGGCCAGCGTCGTGTTCGGGCTCGTGTGGACATGGTACGGTGCCGCCGCCGCCTTCGGCCTTGGCGCATCGCTGGCGCTGACCGCGAGTGCGCTGCTCTTTGTCGCGGTTCGTCCGAGCCGACCTATATAATTGTCGGATTCCATGCCGCGCATCCTGGTCACCAACGACGATGGGTATCGATCCGAGGGGATTCAGGCGCTGGCCGACGCGCTGCGCGCCCTGGGAGACGTCACAATCGTCGCGCCGATAGAAGAGGCGAGCGCGATCGGCCACGCGCTGACGTTGCGCCATCCCCTGCGGCTCGAGCCGATCGGCGATCGAGTGTTCGCGGTCGATGGCACGCCGACCGATTGCGTGAACATTGCGATCACTCAGGTGTTCAAAGGCCTGCCGGATCTCGTCGTGTCGGGGATCAACAAGGGATGGAATCTCGGCGACGACATCACCTATTCGGGTACGGTCGCGGGCGCGCTCGAGGGCGCGCTGCTGGGCATCCCGAGCATCGCCGTGTCGCTGAGGGCCACGCGGGGCGAGTACGAGTTCAGCCACGCGGCGCGGACGGCGGCGTCCTTTGCCGACGCCATGCTCCGGCGTTCACTCCCGCCACGGACGTTTCTGAACATCAACGTGCCGAAGGGGCTGCCAAAGGGGTTTCGCGTCACCGTTCAGGCGAAGCGCAACCACGTGACGTCGGTCGCCGAGCGGCACGATCCGAAAGGGCGGCCGTATTACTGGATTGAAGAGGGTCAGAACGCGTGGGAGCCGGACGAGCGGTCCGACTATCACGTCGTCCGGGCTGGCTACGTGTCGGTGACGCCGCTCCAGCCCGACCTGACTGCGCACGACGCGCTTCAGGCCGTCGAGGATCTTTCGATCGAGAAGGCCGCTGAGGTAAGGTAGCGGCCGGAGGTTGGGGTCCCATGCGCAGCCGGACGCTCGGTGCCCTCGTCGTTGCGCTCCTCCTCGCGTCGACGGTCCGCTTCGCCGGAGCCGCCGATGCCCCAAAGCGAAAGCCGCTCAGTCCTGAGGAGCGGAGCGCGATCTTGACGCTCATCAAAGCGGTCGATCACGCCCAGGAAGCCGACGCCATGGGCGACGAGCTCGGCTGGCAGCATCATGTGCTGAAGGCGCCGCATACAACGGCGTATGTGCCCGTTCCGGATAGATTTTGGCGCGCTGGCTGATGCCGTGAAGGTGGGCGCGATCTACGTGCGCGCGGTGTCGCGGCACGACGGCTTGCGCGCGAAAGACGAGCGGTCGATCCTGCGTGACTGGCTCTTGCACGCGGGCGACGTCGCGCCGAGGCCGCAGGAATCCGTGATGGTGCCGGCGGGCGAACTGCCCGTTGGTGGACCGGCCATCGGGTCGCGACGGGAAGGTATCTCGGCGGCGGCCGCGAGCAGCACCGTGCTCGCGCTTCAACAGCGGGCGCTCGACAGGCGGAAAGCCGCTGACGACGCGGCGAAAAAGAAGGCCGAGACGCCGGAGCGGAATCCTTACGTCGTGCCATTCGAGGAGTACTACTTCTTCGACTCGAAGAGCCGTGGATTTCAGGCGAAAGCGATCGAACGCGCTCTCGTTCTCCCGCCTGGCGAGTTCGACGTGTTCGTCGGTTTCATCGACCGCGCTCGTGTGAAGACGAGCACTCCGACGGTGATTCGGCGCACGGTGACCGTGCCGGACTTGTGGGAGCAGTTGGCGATCAGCAGCCTCATCCTGGTCAGCGACGTGGTGCCGATGCCGGCGCCGCTCGCGCCGCAGCAGCAGAGCGAACGGCCGTACGTGTTCGGCCGGAGCGAAATCCTGCCGCGCACGACACCGGCCTTCACGACGAATGACGCGCTGTCGGTCGTCCTGCAAGTGTGCAACTACGGCGCGCCCGACGCCGAGCTGACCGTCGAGTACAACTTTTTCCACGACGTCGACGGCAGGCGGACCCTGTTCAACAGGACACAGCCGCAGATCCTCGGCGACCAGGATCTCCCCGCGCCCGCGCCGTGGGAGACGCAGGCGTTCGTCATGCAGACCGTCCCGCTCGGGTCGTTTCCGCCGGGGCGCTATGAGCTGGAAGTCACCGCGCGCGATCGCTTGACGCGCTCGGTGGCCAAGAACGCCGTGGCCTTCACCGTTGGGGTAAGGTAAGATACAGGTTCGCCCGGTCGGGGCGTGGCTCAGCCTGGTAGAGCACTCGGTTCGGGACCGAGGGGTCGGAGGTTCAAATCCTCTCGCCCCGACCAATTCCTAAAAAGAAAACCGCGAAATTCAGTCTGCCGGGTCACTCGGTTTTTCCTCCGGGCAGCGCCATGGGAACCGAGTGGTCGGTGCTTCAAATTTCGGCCTTCACCCGGAATCGCTCGGGGTTTCTCGCCTCAGTCGCTCGCGACTGGTCCATCCCGCCCACCTTTCGAAGCAAAAGCTACCCTCGACGCTACTCGACATCGTGGTCGGACACCGATTCACGAAGCCGACGATTGATCGGTTGATGTCATCGTCCGGACGATGACATCATCGCCGCAAGGTCCGAGGCGAGTGAATTCAGTGGATCAGAGTCCAGGTCTCGTCCATCAGCTCTCCTCATCTAACGAAAAGATCGCATTATTCCGCTCGCTCTTTCGCGGCCGCGACGACGTGTATCCACGTCGATTCGAGAGCCGGAAAACAGGGAAGTCCGGCTACGCACCCGCGTGCGCCAACGAGTGGGTACGCGGCATCTGCGAAAAGCCGCGCGTGAAATGCGCGGAGTGTCGAAACCGTCGTTTCCTGCCGGTCACCGATGAAGTGATCCGATGTCACCTTTCCGGCCGCGACGATGTCGGCCAACCCTTTGTCGCCGGCGTGTATCCGATGCTCCTGGATGAGACGTGCTTCTTCCTAGCGGTCGATTTCGACAAGAGCGGTTGGTTGGAGGACTCAACTGCATTTATTGAGACGTGCCGCAGAATGGATCTTTCGGCTGCACTCGAGCGGTCGCGTTCGGGGCGAGGCGGCCATGCCTGGCTATTCTTCGAAGAGGCTGTGCCTGCCGCACTCGCGAGGAAGCTCGGCTCCTACATCCTGACCGAGACGATGGAACGTCGGCCGGACATCGGTTTCGATTCATACGACAGGTTCTTTCCGAATCAAGACACCCTACCACACGGTGGATTCGGCAATCTGATCGCACTGCCGCTGCAGAAACACCGCCGCGGTGACGGCAACAGCGTCTTCCTCGACGACCACGGCCTCCCGCATCACGATCAATGGGCCTTCCTTTCAACGATACGGCGTATTCGACGCGGACATCTCGAAGATGTCGTGCGCAAAGCCGAGCAACGAGGTCGTGTCCTCGGCGTGAACCTTCCGCTGGCCGAGGTTGACGACCCTGCGCCGTGGACAGCGCCGCCATCACGACGCCGAAAGGAGTTGCCGATTGCTGGTGACCTCCCTCAATCGCTTGAGCTCGTCCTCGGCAACGAGGTCTACGTCACCAAGGACGGATTGGCGCCGGGGCTGCGAAACCGGTTGCTGCGTGTCGCGGCATTCCAGAATCCAGAGTTCTACAAGGCGCAAGCGATGCGGCTGCCCACATACGATAAGCCACGCATCATCGGCTGCGCCGAGGAATATCCGCATCACATCGGTCTCCCGCGCGGCTGCCTGGCAGATGTTCGTGAAGTCTTGACGGATCTGAACATTCGCACGGTCATTCGCGACGAACGTCACAATGGACAGCCGCTGCAGGCGACGTTTCACGGTGAGCTGCGACCCGAGCAGAAGCTCGCAGCCGATGCGATGTTGAAGCATGAGACCGGTGTCCTGTCCGCAACGACAGCGTTCGGGAAAACGGTGGTTGCCGCCTGGCTGATCGCACAGCGCAGCGCCAGCACGTTAGTCCTCGTGCATCGGCGGCAACTCCTCGATCAATGGGTCGAGCGTCTCGCGGCCTTCCTGGACGTACCCGCAAAGTCGATTGGTCGAATCGGCGGTGGCCGAAAGACACCGACGGGTCTGCTCGACGTGGCCGTCATTCAGAGCCTCGTTCGCAAAGGCGTCGTGGACGATCGCGTTGGTGACTACGGGCAGGTAATCGTCGACGAATGCCACCATCTATCGGCGCACAGCTTCGAGCAGGTCGTCCGCCGCGCGAAGGCTCGTTTCGTCGTCGGCTTGTCAGCGACCGTCACGCGGAAGGACGGGCATCATCCCATCATCTTCATGCAGTGCGGTGCCGTACGGCATCGGGTGGACGCAAGGGCGCAGGCGGCAGCGCGACCCTTCGAGCACACGGTCATTGTGCGACCGACCGCGTTTCACTCAGCCGGCAGCACTGGGGCCGACAAGAGAATCGAGTTTCAGACGCTGTATCAGTTTCTAGTGGAGGACGACACGCGGAATCGAGTGATATGCGAGGAGATCGCTCAGGCCGTCAGTGCGGGCCGATCACCACTTGTGCTGACCGAACGAAACGAGCACCTTGATCGTTTCGAAAGCGCACTCTTCGCGAGCGTCCCTCATGTCGTGGTGCTGCGAGGCGGAATGGGCAAGAAGCAGCGGCGAGCTGCGGCCGAACGGCTGGCGGCTATCCCGCTGGACGAAGGTCGCGTCGTCCTGGCGACTGGCAAGTATATTGGAGAGGGATTCGACGATCCGCGCTTGGACACGTTGTTTTTGACACTGCCGGTCTCCTGGCGAGGGACGATTGCGCAGTACGTCGGAAGGCTGCATCGCCTCTATGACGGCAAGCGTGAGGTACAGGTCTACGACTATGCCGACCTGAACGTGCCGATGTTGGCGCGCATGTTCGATCGGCGTTGTCGAGGCTACGAGGCCATCGGCTACACCATCGTCGTGCCTGCGAGCGCGATTCCGGGTTGGCCGGCCGACGTGCCGCTTCCAGCAGACCCGGTTTGGAAGCGTGACTATGCTGCGAGCGTGCGCCGCCTGGTTCGGGACGGCGTTGATGCGCCGTTGGCGACCCTTTTTGTGACCGCCGCTCGCCCCATGCCTCAGGACATCGATGGCACCAATCGCGCCCGGAGTGCCAGCGAGGCGTTTCTCTATCGACGTCTACAGACGTTGCCGGAGACGCGAGGACGCTTTCAGGTCAATGTGAATCTGCCGATTGCGTTCGACGGCTGGGGCAGGATGGAAGTCGATTTGCTATGCGCGGATTCGCGCGTCGTCGTCGAAATCGATGGCGGTCAACATCTCTCGGACCCCGTCGCGTACCGCCGCGATCGACGCAAGGATCAGTTGCTGCAGGAGAACGGCTATCTCGTCCTGCGATATCTCGCCGAGGACTTAGCTCAGGAACTTGACTCGGTGCTCGATGGGGTTCTGCGGGCGTTGATCGCCCGCCGCAATACAGCGGCAGTGATCCCGATGGCCGCGGTGCGGCGGAGCGGTGCATA
>Ga0114129_10010343_pt1 | contig 13304 bp, 5 predicted proteins | sample RhiMetdeltSRZDD1_FD_80071 | JGI IMG/M metagenome (GOLD analysis project Ga0114129, IMG submission 80071) | Populus rhizosphere microbial communities from Tennessee, USA - Rhizosphere MetaG P. deltoides SRZDD1 (version 2) (version 2) | ecosystem: Host-associated > Plants > Roots > Rhizosphere >...
AGTTGACCGTGTGTAGCAGCCAGAAGTTCGCGACGTCGGAGACACCGAAGTCCGAGACGTGCCGGCGCTGGCCGGAGAGGCCGTTGCTCTTCGCCGCCAGCAGCTCGAGGAGACGCCGCTGGATCATCATGAGTCGCGCCGACGCCGACACCGTGAGCGAGGGCGGGACGTACGCCTCGTCCAGGGCAAAGGCTCCCGACGGCGTGCGCACGAGCTCCGCGATCTTCACCGACGCGGTGTCGTCGAGTGACTCGCCCGCGAACAGCGTCTTGAACATCTTCCGCGCCACCGGCACCTCGCGCTCGTTGCCTTCCGCAGTCTCGTCCGGCACGCGCGCCAGCTCCATCCGGTAACGGAGCGGGCGGCCGCCCGCGCCATCGGCGATGCGCACGTCCACGGCGTCGGGATGGGTGACGGGGATGGCGAGATACGCGTCGAGACGGTCCGCCGTCGGCGCGAAGACGCCTTTCAGCGCACGGCTGCCGGGCGGCTCGTCACCGTCCGGGATCTGGACGGGCAACCCGTCCGGCATCAGCCCGCGGCAGCGGACGACCGTGAACGTCCCGTTCGTGAGCGCCTCGCGATCGATCTCGAGCTCGGTGAGGCCCCAGCCGAACGATCCGAGCCAGCTGAGCCCGAGCTGCAGTCGCGCCTCGTTGTAGCGGGCCTCCTGCTGGAAGAGATGGGGCGTGAGGAACATGCCCTCGCCCCACACCACCTTGTCCGTGCGTCTCATCGTGGGCTCCGCTCCGCGGGCGCGCTCACAGCGTGGCCACGATCTGGCGCGGCACGTCGAGCTTGCCGCCCGCCGTATCGGGCGCGACCAAGCGCGTCCGCGAGAGAAAATCGAGGAATCCGGTCGTGAACGCGACGTTCTCGTTCAAGAGCCGCTTGGGCACGTAGCGGTCGCCGCGACGCTCGATGAAGACCGACGCGGGCCCGTTGACGAAGCTCATCACCCGTCCGCCCTTCTGCCCCGGGCTCAACTCCGTGATCTCGAGCCAGAGAACTTCCCATTGCTGCTGGAGCTGCACCCCGGCATCCTCGACCATCACGCGCCAGCCGAGCTGCGCCGGGCGCGACAGCAGCGCCCACACCATCGAGTCCTCGCCCTGGCGGGCGCCGATCACGCCGCGCAGTCCCTGGAGATTCCACACCGCCTTCAGGAGCGGATGCGTGGAGCGATCAGTGATCTGGCCTTCCTCGAACGCCTTCTGCGCGGAGCGGGCGCCCTTCTCGACGCTCCCGAGCTCGCCGCGCACCTGGTCCACCGCTTCCACGTAGCGCGCAAGGTAGCCGAAGGCCTCGCGCTCATCGTCGCGATACTTCGTCCGCGCCTCCTCCGGCTTGAGCTTCTGCGCCTCCGCCGCGTGCGCCTTCACGGCCGCGTAGCGCTGCAGCGTCTCCGCCCACGACGGCAGATCGCCGCCGGCGCCGGGGCGCGCGGCGAACGCGCCCACGTTGGCGGCGGCGACCTCGATCACGCGCTCGTAGGGCGAGTCGGCGCCGAGCGCCTTCACCGCGAACTCCCGTCCCGCCCCGCGACCCCACAGTCGTTCGCCGCGCGGGAACGTCGCCAGGAACTGCGCCCACTGGCGAAGCCCCTCGTTACGGTAGTCCGATTCGAAGCGCGCGATCGCGTCCTTGAGATCGCGGCTCTCGGGGGCGATGTCGCGGAGCCCGACGACCAGTGGCTGGATGCTGTCCTTCCACGCGCGCGCCGTGAACGGCGCATCGACCTGACCCGAGCCCTCGAAGCCCCAGAAATCTGACGCACGCACGGGCGGGAACTGCGCGGTGGTGGAGACGAGGATCCACTCCGGTCGGAGGCCGCCCGACGCCACCCAGTGCGTGACGCGTGCCAGGTCCTTGTTCCGGAGCTGCTCGAGCACGGTTCGATCCGTCTGCCAGCGCAGATACGCGGCTTGCGTCCGCGCCAGCTGCGTCACGAGCGGGTCGGTCTCGCGGATTTCGGGGAACTGCGCGGTGAGCAGCACGCGATGGCTGGTGGCAGCGGCGTCCTCCATGCCCACGCAGCCGCTGCCGAGGCAGGTGCCGACGGCGCGGATGCGCCGGAAGAGCGCGCCCACGTACACGGGCGCTTCCCGGGGAGCGGCGAGCTTCCGGTCGAGCGCGGCATCGAGCGGATCGAGCACGTCGCGCCGATACGCGCGCAGGTAGATCGCGCGCAGGCGGTCATCGACGGGCTCCGTGTGGCTCAGGCCGAGGCCGAAATCGAGGGCGAGGTGGCGCCAGAACTGGCGCGGGTGCAGGGTCTCGATGGTGGCGCGGCACCGGTCGAGCTGGACGACGGCGGCGCCGATGGGATTGGGGCCGCCCGGCGTCTTCAGGCACGCGTCCGCATCGAGCGCGCGCAGGACACGCACGTTGCCGAAGAACGACAGCGTGAAGATCCCGGACAACGCCACCGCGAGCGCGATCACTGCCGCGAAGCCGGCCAGGCGCGCCGTGCGATAGCGGTCGTACCACTGCGCGGTGCGACGCACGAGCGGGCGATCTTGCGGGAGCACCACGGAGAAGACGTCCCGCACGAAGAAGGCGCGGGGGACGGTGACGCGCTCGGGGACCGGGTTCTGAAAGCCGAGGCGCTCCGCCACCCGCGACAGCGGGATCCGATCCTGACCGACGCTCGTGAAGAAGAGCCCGCGCAGATGCGGGGTCTCCTGGTACGAGTTCCGCCGGAACAGCGCCTCCACGAACGATTCCACGGGCGCGCGCATCGCCCGGAACTCCTCCGGGAAGAGGTAGACTTCGCGCAGCGCCTCGCTCCCCACCTGCTCCGCCTCGTCCATGAAGGCGAGGCGCACCTCTTCGAGACGCTCCGTGAGGGACCGGAACGTGCGCTCGACGAACGCCACCGCCCCCGTGCGGTTCTCGATGTCGTCGTTGACGCTGCCGAAGGCCTGCCGCCACGTGGCCTCCGGCAGCCGCCCGAAGAACTCCGTGAACCCCGCCAGGGCGTCGGCGTTGGTGATCATGATGTAGATCGGAAGGCGTGTGCCGAGCTGTCGGCTCATCTCGTCGAGGCGGCGTCGGATCTGCACCGCCTCGTCACGCACCTTCTCCGCGCCCCGGGAGAGCAGCGAATCGGCGGGAATGGCGAGCACGACCCCGTTCAGCGGCTCGCGCCGGCGCGAGCGCCGTAGCAGCGACAAGAGCTCCTTCCACTCCGTCGTATCCGTCTCTTCCTCGGGGAAGGCGTAGCGGCCGGCGGCTTCCAGCACCACCAGCTCGTCGAAGAACCACCAGTCGCACGTCCGCGTCTTGGTGGCGCCTTCGCGGCGCGTCGTCGAGGCCGGGGACGGCAGCGGGCGCGCGGCGCGAATGGTGCCGGTCTTGCCCGAGCCGCGCTCGCCGAGGACGAGCACCCATGGCAGCGCGTAGAGAGCGTCGTCGCCGCGTTGCTGCAGCTTCGACTTGCGGAGCGTGGCGAGCCCGTCCGCCCACTTGTCGCGGAGGACGCTCAACCCCTCGCTGCCCGCCGCCGGTTTTTCCGCCTCCGCCTCCGGCGGCGCGGCGCGTTCGCGCCGGCGCATGATGAACCACCGCACGCCGAGGGTGGCGGAGAGCGCGACGACCGCTGTCACCAGTCCCGTCAGAAACCACCACCAGGACCAGCCCGCCGTCCACCACCATCCCACCCCGCCCACGAGGGCACCCGCGCCCACCACGCCGACGCCGAGCAGAGCCGCCAGCGCGGTCACCTGGAACCATCCCCGCCGCGCCTTCTCCACCGTCTCCACCGCCGCCGCGCCCTTTTCTTTCAATCCCGCCGCGGACGCGGACACGGGAGAGGGTCGTGGCGACTCCACGGCGCGGGGCGGGGCTTCTTCGACGACCGGATCCTCGTGGGAGACGTCCTTCAGCGAAAACACGATCTTGGGACCACGGGCGGAGAGCTGGATGATGTCGCCGTCGGCGATCGCGGTCGGCTGGTCGATCCGGCGCGCGTTCAGGTACGTGCCGTTCGTGCTGCGCAGATCGCGGATGTAAAACGCGGGGCCCTCGCGGTAGACCTCGGCGTGGTAGCCGGACACCTCACGATCGCGCTCGGCGTCGAACCGCAGATCATTGTCGCTCTTGCGACCGATCCGGATCCGGTCCGTATCGAACGCCTCGATCTGCCCCTTCTTGCTGCCTTCCGCGTGCTCGAAATAGACGGTCATGGACGCGTTCTGGTGAGCCTCAAAGCGGCGCACATTATATCCCCAAGATCTCTCCAACGCCCGGAGCGCGCGCGCGGCGGCCCGGCAATTGCTGCAGCGGCGGGCCACGCCTTATAATCCGGGAACCGCTGGGAGGCCTTGTTATGGTGACGTTCTTCGGACAGACCGATATCGGGCGACGTCGCGCACTCAACGAAGACACGATCTACGCCCAGGATGGACTCTTCCTCGTGTGCGACGGGATGGGAGGTCACAAGGCCGGTGAGGTCGCGTCCAAGCTCGCCGCGGAGGCGATCGCCGGATTCGTGAAACGGTCGGACGAGGATCCCGAGATGACGTGGCCATACGGCTACGACACGAACCTCTCCTACGACGCGAACCGGCTCGGCACCGCGATCAAGCTCGCCAACCGCGTCGTCTTCCGCAAGGGCTCGTCCAACGACGAGTACACGGGCATGGGCACCACGGTCGCGGCCGTGCTCGTCCCCACCCGACGAAGCCAGATGACCTACGCGCACGTGGGCGACAGCCGCGTCTATCTCCTGCGCGCCGGAACCCTCCGCCAGCTCACCCGCGACGACTCGTGGGCCAACCTCGGCTGGAGCACGGGCGCCGACGAGGACGCGACCGACTCGCCCGTGAAGAACATTCTCACGAAGGCGCTCGGCGCCCGGGACGACGTGGAGTTCGACGTCGTGGACGAGCCGCTCATGGCGGGCGACGTCGTGCTGCTCTGCTCCGACGGTCTCACGAACATGCTGTCCGATACCCGCATCCTCGAAGTCGTCACCGCTCACGCTCCGGATCTCGAAACGGCGACGGGCGAGCTGATCGCACGCGCCAACGCGGAAGGCGGCCGCGACAACATCAGCGTCGTGCTCTTCCGCTATCCCGCCTGAGGCGGGCGCGAGCCGAGCCTCCCGCCGCCGATGATCCAGAAGATCGGCAAGTACAGGATCCTCGAGCGCATCGGGCGCGGGGGCATGGGGACGGTGCTCAAGGCGCACGATCCCGTCCTCGATCGCACGGTGGCGCTGAAGGTCATCTCCAGCGAGATCGAAGTCACCGACGAGCTCCGGGCCCGGTTCTTCCGCGAGGCGCAGGCGTGCGCGCGCCTCAGTCATCCGAATATCATCACCGTCTACGACCTCGCCGACATCGACGGCCACCTCTTCATCGTCATGGAGTTCCTCGAAGGCGACGAGCTCAAGCAGATCATCGCGCAGCGTCGCGCCCTCGCCCTCGAGGCGAAGCTCGCGCTGATGATCCAGGTCTGCAGCGGCCTCGAGTACGCGCACCAGCGCGGCATCGTCCATCGCGACATCAAGCCCGGCAACATCTTCGTCCTCGGCAGCGGCGACGTGAAGATCCTCGATTTCGGGATCGCCCGCATCGTCACCGCCGAGGCCGGGCTCACCCGGACCGGGCTCATCATGGGGACGTTGCGTTACATGGCGCCCGAGCAGGCCCGCGGCCGCGCCGACCAGCGCTCGGACATCTTCTCGGTGGGCTCCGTCTTCTACGAGCTGCTCGCGTATCGCCCCGCCTTCCCCGGCGAAGACCCGATGGAGATCCTGGAGCAGCTTCGCTCCGAGGATCCACCCCCGCTCACCCGCGTCGATCCATCCCTGCCTTCCGAGCTCGCGGACATCATCGCGCGCGCGCTGCGCAAGGACCCGGCCGCGCGCTTCCCCGAGCTCGGCGAGATGCGGCGCCAGCTGGAGGCCGTGCGCCGCCGCCTCCTCGAAGAAGCGGAGAGCCTGCGCGCGGGCCTGCGCGTCCGCCTCCAGCAGGCGCGCAAGCTCCAGGCCGCGCTCGCCGAGCGCGTGGGCGGCTCGCCGGACGACGGGACGCTTCCGATCATCGACGACGCGGGCGGCGTCGCAGCGCTCCGCGCCCTCGAGCAGCAGTTCGCGCACAAGATCGAGAGCCTCCAAGCGCTCCTGGAACGCGCGGCCGTGCTCGATCCCGCCATCGCGCGCGCGGTCGCGCTGATGGGCGCGAGCGACTACGAAGCGGCGACGGCCATGCTCGCGCCCATCGTGGAGGAGTTCCCGCAGCACGCGCGCGCGCAAGCCGCGCTCCGCGACGCGCGCGCCGGTCTCGCGCAGGAGCGCCAGCGGCAGGAGGCGGCGGCGCGGCTCCTCGCGGAGGCGCGCGCGCTCTACGCCGCCAAGGCATTCGATGGCTGCCTCGAGATGCTGCAGCAGCGGCCGTCGCCGCCGCGCCCCGACGATCTCGAAGCGGAGCTGGCGGCGCTCGAGGAAGCCGCCCGCAACGCGCTCGCCGCCCAGGAGGCCCAGGCTCGTCGCGCGGAGACGCTGCGGCGGGAGCGCGAGGCCGCGGAACGGCAGCGCGAGCGCGCGGCGCAGGCGCGCCGGGAGGCGGAGGCGGCGCGGGCGGCGCACGAATCGGCGTCGCTGTGGAGCATCGCCGAGCAGGCGGTCCTCGACGGCGACGGCGCGCTCAAAGCGCAGAGCCATGCCGCCGCTCTCGAACAGTTCGAGGCCGCCGTGGAGCTCTACGAGCGCGCGGCCACGGAAGCGCGCGACGCGGTGCGCCGGCGCGCGCGCCGCGAGACCGACGAGGCGCGGTCCCATGCCGCGCGCGCTCGCGGCGACGCCGCCGACGCCGGCGCCGCCGTTCACGCGGCCGAGCTGTGGACGCTCGCCACCGGCAAGGACGCGCGCGCCAATGCCACGCTCGAGGGCGGTGACTTCACCACCGCCGTGACCCTCTTCCTCGAAGCCCGGCGCGATTACGAAGGCGCGGCCGACACCGCCCGTCGCGCCATTGCCCGTCACGAGCGCGACGACGCCACCCGCGCGCGCGAGCGGGCAGAGCACGCGCGGCGCGCCGCGGGCGAGGCCAGACCCCAAGAACACGCGCGCTCGGCGTGGGAGGCGGCGGAGACGAAGCGGGCGGAGGCGGACACCGCGTTCGGTGCGGAGGCGTATCGCGAGGCCGTGCAGGAGTTCGACGCCGCCGCGGAGCTCTATCGCCGCGCGGACGTGGCGGCGCGGACGGCCGTTCGCGATCGCAGTCGCCAGACCGCGGAGGCGGCGCGGCAGACGGCGGCGACGGCACGCCGGAACGCGGAGGAGGCGCGGGCGGCGAGCTACGTCCACGAGGCGTGGGCGAGCGCGGCCATGAAGGAGACGCAGGCGACCGAGGCCCTCGGCCGTGAGGAATACACCACCGCCGCCACGCTCTTCGCCGACGTCCGCCGCGCGTACGACGAGGCGAGCACGATGGCGCGCGCGGAGCGGCTCAAGCGCGAGCGCGAGAGCAGCGAGCGCGGACGGGAGAGCATGGAGCGCGCCCGGCGTGCCGCGGATCAGCTCGGCGCCCGCCGCCATGCGTCCGCGAGGTGGTCCGCCGCCGACGCCAAGCGCGTCGAGGCCGAAGCCGCCTTCGCGGCCTCGGAGTTCCCGATCGCCGTTGAGCAGTTCGAGGAGGCGGTCGATCTCTATCACCGCGCGGCCACCGAAGCGCGCGCCGCCATCGAGGCCATGGAGCGCGCGCGCACCGATGCCGCCGAGGCGCGCGGTCACACGGAGACGGCGCGACGGCGCGCCGGCGACGCGGCCGCGCCGTCCTATGCGGCGGCGGTGTGGCAGACCGCCGGCACCCGCGAGGCCGAGGCGAACGCCGCCTTCGACGCGGAGGAGTACGGCGTCGCGCTCCTCCGCTTCCGGGACGCGCGCGACGACTATGCCCGCGCCGCCGAGATCGCCCGCGCCGGCCGTGAGGAGGAGGTCCGCCGCGCCGATCGTCTCGCCGGCGAGGCGACACGGTCGCTCGAAGCGGGACGTCACGCCGATGCGCTGGGCCGCGCCGATGAAGCGCTCGCGATCGTGCCCGATCATCCCGCCGCGGAGCGGCTGCGTGCGCTCGCGGATGCGGGCATGCGCGAGGCGGAGGAGCGACGGGCGGCCACCGACCGACTCGTCGGTGACGGCGAGACGCGGCTGCGCGCGGGCGATCTCGAGGGTGCCATCGACGTCTTCCGGGCCGCCCTCGCCCGCGACTCCCTGCACGTCCGCGCCGTGCAGCTGCTCGAGGACGCGCAGACGCGTCTCGAAGCCCGCCGCGAAGCCGAGCGCGTTCAACGCGCGCGACGCGAGGCGGAGCGGGTCGAGCGCGAGCGGCGCGAGGCGGCGCGGATCGCGGAGGAGCGGCGCGACGCGGAGCGCGTCGTCCGCGAGGCGCGGGAGACGGCGCGACGGCGGCGCGAACAGGTGCCGGCCGATGCCACCGTGTACGCGCCTGCCCGCGACGACACCCCGCTGCCACGACGCGACGAGACCGCGCGCACGCGCTCCGCACCCCGGCGCGTCGCCGCCGTCGCCGCCGTGATGGTGGTGGCCGTCGGCATCACCGCCTATCTCGCACGCGGCTGGTTCTCCCCTCCCCCCACACCGCCCGCGCGTGAGCTCGACGTCCGGCGCGATACGGAGACGAGCGCAGAGCTCGCCGCCGTCCGCGCGCTCGCGCGCGAGGTCGCCACCGCCCGCGCGGCGGCGGTGGCGGCCGGCGCCGATCGTCTCGCCCCGAAGCCGTTCGAGGCCGCCACCGCGAGCACGGCGCTCGGCGACAAGGCCGCCGAGACCAACGCCACCGAGGCGAAGGCGCGCTACGGGGAGGCGCTCGAGGGGTTCCGGCAAGCGCGCACGGAAGCCGAACAAGCCGCGCTCCGGAATCAAAAGAGCGAGGAGGCGCAACGGGCGCGCGAGCAGGCGCTCAGCGCGCGCGGGGTGGCGACGGCGGCCGGAGCCGCCAAGGAAGCGGCGGCCGTCTGGAAGCGCGCGGCGGACACGCAGCAACGCGCGGACCGCGCGCTCAAGGAGGAAGACTTCGACGCGGCGCGGGCGCTCTTCACGGAAGCGGGATCGAGCTACCGCGAGGCCGCCAACGTGGCGGCCGCGCGCGCGAGCGCGGACCGGGCGGCGATGGCGGCCGCGCGCGAGCGCGAGGAAGCGGAACTGGCCGCGCAGCGGCGCCGCGAGCTGGAGGAGGTCCGGAAGGCGGCGCTGGCGCAGCGTGAGCGCGCGATCAAGGCCGGCGGGGAGACGCTCGCGAAAGAGATGTTCGACGCCGCCACCACGAAGAGCAACGAGGCCGACGCGCTCGGTCGCGGCGGCAATCTTCTCGCCGCCATCGAGGGCTACCGCGGCGCCACCGTTCGCTACGGCGCCGCGGAGCGCCGGGCGAAGGAGATCGCCGACGCCGAGCGCCGCGGGAAAGAGGTCAGTCACGGCCGCACGGAGGCGGACGCGGCGAAGAGCCGGCGGGAGCAGGCGCTTCGCGTGGGCGCCGACGTCCTCGCCAAGGACCTGTTCGAGGCCGCGTCGAGCAAGCTCAGCGAGGCCGACAAGCTGAGCCGCGCCGAGAACTGGGCGGCCGCCGCGCGCTCGTACACGGACGCCGCCACCGGGTATGGCGAGGCGGAGCGTCGCGCCAAGGACATCGCGGAAGTGCGCGCCCAGGCGGAGGCGACCAAGGTGCGGCGCGAGGGCGCCGCCGGTGCGGGTGCCGAGACCTACGCCAAGGACGTGTTCGAGGCGGCGGCCGCGAAGCACAACGAGGCGGATCGCCTCGCGCGCGGCGCGAACGTGGTGGCCGCCCTTCCGGTCTACCGCGACGCCGGCGAACGGTACGCGGACGCGGAGAAGAAGGCGAAGGCCGCCACCGCCAGCCGCGGTCTGGCCGACGTCGCCCGCGACCGCATGGTCGCCGAGAAGCGACGCGGACGGCCGGAGTCACCGGAATACGCTCAAGCCGTCGCTCAGGAGAAGCAGGCCAACACCGCGTATCAGCGAAACGCGTTCGTCGAAGCCTCGGACGCCTTCCGCGCCGCCGCCGAGCACTTCACGCGCTCGGCCGCCGCCCCGCCCGGCGCCGATCCGCGCGACGAGATCAAGAGTGTCCTCAACGACTACTCCCGCGCGTTCGAGACCAAGGACGGCGGCTTGCTCCAGCGCGTGAGACCCGGGCTCCGTCCGGAGGAGATGCGCCGCTACAACGACATCTGGGAGATGGTGAATACCTTCAAGGTCGTTCTCAAGGTCGAGCAGATCGACGTCAGCGGCGACGAGGCGCAGGTGAAGGGCCGCCGCGAGGACGTGCTGATCATGAAAGACGGGCGTCGCGAGCGCGGTGCGGGCGAGCGGCCCTTCACGTTCAAGATGAAGCGCGGCCGCACCGGGTGGACGATCGACACCGTCAACTGACCCCCATGGTTCCCCGGCTCACTGCGCCAGCCACACCTTCATGAACGTGTTGTTGTCGTAGGTGGTGAGACCGGGCTTGTAGTTGCGGAGCCGCTTGTCCTTGAAGAACCAACCCTCCACCCACGCCACGGCGACGGAGCCGGCGTCGCCCCGGGAAAGAATGTAGCGCTGGAGCTCCCAGTAGAGCTGCTTGCGCTTCTCCCGATTGCTCTCGCGGAGCGCGCGGTCGGCGAGCTCGTCGATCTTCGGATCCGACATGTGGCCGTAGTTGCTCCCGGCCTCCGTCGTGTAGGCGATGTGAAACACGCCGGCGGGGTCGTTGACGTCCATGCTGCGGTCCTGGCTCGCGATGAGCGTGAAGTCGCCCTTGCCGAAGCTGGCGTAGCCGGCGGCGCTCTCGTGGGTGCGGAGGGTGCCGCGGATGCCGACCTTCCGCAGGTGCGCCAGCACGAGCTGCGCACGATCGACGTAGTTGCCGACGGAGCGGACGGCGACCTCGATGTCGACGCCGTTCGGATGATGCTTCTCCACGAGCTTCTTCGCGTCCGCGATGTCCTGGTCCTTGGGCTGCCGGCATCCCGGGATCTTGTTGACCTCGTCGAGCGGCAGCGCGAAGTCGCCCACCAGCTTGGGATCGAGGAGCGCGCACGGCACGCCCGCGCCCTCGAGCGCCTTCGCCACCAGGTCCTGACGGTCGAGCGCGAGGTGCACGGCGCGGCGCAGATCCGGGCTGTCGAAGGGCGGCCGCTTGGTGTTGAGGTAGACGAGGAAGATCGTGTTGATCGACGCCTGATAGACGTCGACTTCGTCACCGCGCGCGTTCTTCAGCTCGTCGGCCTGGGTCTTGCGCATGGGCGGCCAGGCGTCCCACAGCATGACCTTGCCCGCCTTGGCGGCGGCGAGTTGCGTCGGCCCGCCCACGAGGATGAACTGCTTGACGCCGTCCAGGTACGGAAGGCCCGGCACGAAGTAGCTCGGGTTCTTCTCCCATTCGATCACGCTGCCGCGCTCGTACTTCTTGAACTTGAACGGCCCCGTCCCGATCTGCGCCTCGGGCTGATTGAGATCGGGGAACTTCGCGAGGATGTGCTTGGCCGCGATGCGACACCACGCGGACGCGATGGACGGGATGAACGGCGCCGCCGGGAACTTGAGCCGGAACTCCACCGTGTTCGGATCGACCGCCTCCACGCTCGCCACCATCGGCTTCAGCGAGGCCCCGCACTTCGGGCTCTTGAAATCGGCGCCGAGCACGCGATCGAACGTTGCCTTCACGTCGGCGGAGCTGAACGGCTGCCCGTCGTGCCACTTCACGCCTTTGCGGAGATGGAAGACGTACGTCTTGCCGTCCGGTGACATCGTCCACCGCTCGGCGAGGTCGGGCACGACCTTCGACGGCTCCTCGGGATCGTACTGGAGCAGCCCGCTGTAGACACCGGCGGTCGCCTGCTGCACGACGAGCGGCGACTCCGCATGCACGTCGAGTCGGCCGGGGTCGCCATAGTCGAACCACGTGAGGATACCGCCCGTGCGCGGCTTCTCCTGCGCGACCGCGGTCACAGCGAGGATCAACACGAGAACGGTGAGACTCGTCCACGCCTTGGCGTTCTTCATCGCGCCCTCTCCTCCGAATGCTCGGCGACCGGGCGACGGCGCTCTAGCCGAGGCCACCGCGCAGGCGCGGGTCTGTCACGTCGCGGATCGCGTCGCCGAAGAGGTTCAAGCCGAACACGGCGAGGCTGATGGCCAGTCCCGGGAAGAATACCATCCAGGGCGCGGTTTCCAGGGCCTGGATCCCGGCCGTCAGCATGCCGCCCCACGACGGCTCATCGGGGGGCGCGCCGGCGCCGATGAACGAGAGCGACGCTTCCACCACGATCGCGTACGACACGTTCGTGGTGACGAGCACGATGTAGCTCGCCAGGCAGTTCGGGATGAGGTGGTGCAGGATGATGCGCCCGTGCGAGCTCCCCGCCGCCTCCGCCGCCTCGATGTAGGGCGACGCCATGACGCCGAGCGCGACGGCGCGCACGGTGCGGGCGGCGGTGGGGATCAGCAAGATCGTGAGCGCGACGATCACGTTGTTCACGGTCTGGCCGAGCGCGGCCATCAGCGTGAGGGCGAGGATGATCGGCGGCAGCGCCATCAGGCTGTCCACCACGCGCTGGCTCCCCATGTCGGTGGCGCCGCCGAAGTACGCGGTGACCGCGCCCCACAGCGAGCCGAGCGTGACGCCGAAGAGCACCGACGCCATCCCCACGTAGAGCGAGAGCCGCGCGCCCCAGATCACACGCGAGAGCACGTCCCGGCCGACCTGGTCCGTCCCCATCGGGAAGTCGCCGCTGGGCGGGAGGTACGGCGCGAAGCCGGTCTCCTTGGGGCCGTGGGGCGCGAGCACGGGCGCCGCCACCGCGGTCACCACGAGCGCGAGCACGACCACCGCTCCCGCTGCCCCGAGCGGCTGGCGAAGCAAGAAGTCGCGGGCGACGGCGCTCACGTCAGGCGTACCGGATGCGGGGGTCGAGCCACCCGTAGAGGAGGTCGACGAGCAGATTGATGCCGAGGAACACGAGCGCCATCACCAGAATGATCGCCTGCACGGTCGGGTAGTCGCGATAGCTCACCGCCTGCACGAGCGCGGTCCCCATGCCCGGCACCGCGAAGATGACCTCCATGATGACCACGCCGCCGAGGAGGCGGCCGCCCCACCAGCCGATGAACGTGACGACCGGCAGCAGCGAATTCCGGAGCGCGTGGCGGTAGACGACCGCGCGCTCGCTCAATCCCTTGGCGCGTGCGGTGCGCACGTAGTCCTGGCGGATCACCTCGAGCATCTGGGAGCGCGTGAGGCGCGTGATGGGCGCGCTGATGTAGTAGGCCTGCA
>Ga0114129_10010344_pt1 | contig 13304 bp, 11 predicted proteins | sample RhiMetdeltSRZDD1_FD_80071 | JGI IMG/M metagenome (GOLD analysis project Ga0114129, IMG submission 80071) | Populus rhizosphere microbial communities from Tennessee, USA - Rhizosphere MetaG P. deltoides SRZDD1 (version 2) (version 2) | ecosystem: Host-associated > Plants > Roots > Rhizosphere >...
CGATGCCGTCGATGTTGAACAGGTTGCCGCCGTAGTCGTCGATCAGCGAGTCGACGAGCAGCACGTCGGCGTCGAGCTCGACCAGCCGCCGCGCGAGGTTGCTGCCGATGAACCCGAGGCCGCCGGTGACCATGACCTTGCGGCCGCGATAGAACGAGCGGTACTCCTGAGGATCCCTCGGGGTCACGGCCGCGGCGGCGTCGGATAGACGCGGTTGGCGGGATCCGCGGCGGTCTTCACGAGCGGCGTCACGCCGGCGCGCAGATGCTCGCGGCGGACGACGAGCGCGAGCCACAGCAGCAGCAGATCGCGGCCGGTCCGAAAGAGGCGGCGGACGTTGAAGAACTGCGACTTGCCGAAGGCGCGGTGGTAGTGGTGCACCGGCACCTCGGCGACGCGGAAGCCGCCGTCCTGGATCTTCTTCATCATCTCCACGCAGATGATGCCGCTGGTCTTCTCGAGATTGATGCGCTCGAAAATCGCGCGGCGCATCAGGCGGAAGTCGCAGTCGACGTCGCGCAGCGTGAGGCCGAACAGCGTGCTGACGATGTGATGGTAGATGCGCCCGATGACGATGCGATGCAGCGGATCGGCCCGGCTGATCTTGTACCCGTTGACCACGTCGACCTCGGGCGCCATGCGCGCCCACAACGCGGCCAGCTCGGTGGGATCGTACTGGGCGTCGCCGTCAGTGTAGAAGATCAGATCCTTTGTGGAGGAGCGGAAGCCGGTCTGCAGCGCGGCGCCGTAGTCGCGATTGATCGGATGATGCACGGCCCGCACCTGCGGATACGTGCGCGCGAGCTCGTCGGCGATGTCGGCCGTGCTGTCGGCGCTGCCGTCGTCGACGACGATGATCTCGAAGTCGGGCGTCAGCTCCGAGGCGGTCTTGACCGCGCGAATCACCATGCTCGCGATGGTGCCGCTGTCGTTGTACGCCGGGAAGAAGACGCTCAGACCCGCCGGTTTCGCGGAGGGAGGCGCAGACATCGGAAAAGCCTCTCAACCATAACATGAAAGGGGTCAGCGCGCCTTCACCGATCCGCGATGCGCGACCAGTCGCCACGGCGTGATCGCCGATTCCAGAATCACCGCGCGCGACATCTTCGACTCGCCGACCCGCCGCTCGACGTAGGTGATCGGCACCTCCGCGATTCGCGCGCCGCGCTGTGCCGCAACGAACAGCATCTCGACGAGGAACGAGTAGCCGTCCGAGACGAAGTCGTCGAGCGGCATCGTGGCCAGCGTCTCGCGCCGCCAGCAGCGGAACCCGGCCGTGCAGTCGCGCACCGTCAGCCGCGTGATGAGCCGGACGTACACGTTGGCGAAGCGACTCAGAAAGCGCCGCCGCCGCGGCCAGTTCACGACCGCGCCGCCCGGCACGTAGCGCGAGCCGAGGACGACGTCGGCGTCGCGCGCGGCGGCGATGAGGGCCGGCAGCCGCGCGGGGTCGTGCGAGAAATCGGCGTCCATCTGGCAGACGACGTCGATCGGCTCGCGGATCGCCTGCTTCATGCCGTCGATGTAGGAGCGGCCGAGCCCTTTCTTGCCCGTCCGATGCATCACGTCGATGCGCCCGGGGTGCGTCGTCGCGAGGTCGTCGGCGACGGCGCCGGTGCCGTCCGGCGAATTGTCGTCGACGACCAGCACGCGGACGTTCGGATGCTGCAGCAGGCCCGCGACGAGCAGCGGCAGATTGTCGCGCTCGTTGTAGGTCGGCACGATGACGAGCGCGCGAGGTTGCTCGCGCCGAGCCGAATCGAAGGGGCTCACGAGCGGCCCCCACTCTCCGCCGCGCCGATCAGCCGATCGATGACGTCGTCCCACGAGATCGAGCGCACGCGCTCGTATCCGGCGCGCCCGAGATAGGCGGCAAGCTGGCGATCGCCCGCGAGACGCGAGACGGCGGCGCCGATCGCTTCAGGGTCGGGCGCGGCGACGAGGCCCGTCGCGCCGTCGTCGACGAACTCGAGCGGACCGCCGGCGTCGGTCGTCGTGATCACCGGCTTGTGCGCGAGGAACGCTTCGAGCGTGATGTAGCCGTAGTCTTCGTCGTACGGCGGAAAGACGACGGCCAGCGCGCCGGCATACAGGTCGACGAGGCGCCGCTCGTCGACGCGGCCGGTCCAGGTGATGCGACCGGCAACGCCGGACGCGGCGGCGAGCGCCTCGAGCTGCGGGCGCTGCGGACCCTCGCCGACGACGATGAGGCGAACGGATGGATCGGCGATCGCCATCGCGCGGACGATCAGATCGACCCGCTTGTTCAGCTCGAGCCGTCCGACCGACAGCACGTAGTCGCCGTACGGGCCCGGCCGGAGGATGCCGGCATGCGGCGGCGGGTGATAGAGCGGCTCGCCGACCAGGCCGTTGTACTTCGCGAGGCGCGCGGCGGTGTTCTTCGCGTTCGTGAAGATGCGCTTCGACTCGGAGAGCACCTCGCGATCGAGACGCATGAGGGTGTCGCGCAGCCGCACGTCGGCCTCGGCGTGCTCGAACTCGCTGAACGACGTGCCGCACAGCTCGTAGATCGCGCGGTACTGATGGAAGAGCCACGTCACCTTGTTGGGATGGCGAACGAAGTAGGTCGGGAACTTCGTGGCGATCACGAGATCGATCGACTCGTAGTTGGTTTCCGAGAGATCGATCATGCGCCACGCGGCGGCGCTCGGCAGCAGCTCCTCTTTGGGATACGACTTGAACGGCACCGAGACGCGCTCGGCCCGATAGCCGCGGCGCGCGAGCTCGGCGACGAGGCCGCGCACGTGCAGCTCTGCGCCGCCGCTCACGAGCGGCACCTGCGCCTCGCAGACGAGCACCGTCCGAATCATGTCGCGAAGCGGAAGTTGATGATGTCGCCGTCGAGCACGACGTACTCCTTGCCCTCGAGCCGCACCTCGCCATGGTCGCGGCACGCAGCCATCGTTCCGCGCGCGACGAGCGCATCGTAGCTGACAACCTCCGCGCGAATGAAGCCGCGGGCGATGTCGCTGTGGATCTCGCCGGCCGCGAGCTGCGCCGGCGTGCCGCGCGGAATCGACCAGGCGCGGCATTCGTCCTCGCCGACCGTGAAGAAGGAAATATAGCCGAGCAGATCGTAGCTCGCCCGGATCACGCGATCGAGTCCGGATTCGCGCAGGCCCAGATCGGCGAGGAACGCCGCGGCGTCCGCGGGCTCGAGCTGCGCGATCTCGAGCTCGATCTTGCCGCACACGGCGACCGCAGCCGTTCCGGCGCGTGTGAGAAAAGCCGACAAGCCCGCCGCGTCGGCGGCGCGGTCGATGCGCGTCGCCGCTTCGCCGCCGGCGCCTAGGTCGGCTTCGTCGAGATTGATCACGAGGAGCAGCGGCTTGGCCGAGAGGAACTGAAAGCCGCGCAGACGCTTGAGGTCGACGTCGGGGGCTGGCCCCGAAAACGTGGACGCGTTCGCCAGCGATCGCAGCGGTCGGCCCTCTTCGAGCGCGGCCTTGCAGATCCTGAGGACGTCGCGTTCGCGCCCGAGATCGGCAGACTTGGTTTTCTTCAGATCCTTTTCCAGGCGCTCGAGGCGCCGTTCCGCGACGCCGAGGTCGGCGAGGATCAGCTCGTCCTCCATCGCCTGCGCGTCGCGCGACGGATCGATCGAGCCGGAGGGGTGCGCGATCGCCGGGTCGCGAAACGCGCGCAAGACGTGGACGAGGGCATCCGCGTTCTTGTACGCGGCGACGTCGACCAGCGCTTGCGCGCCGCCCGTCTGGGCCGGCGCCGCGAGGTCCGAGAATTCCACCGTCGCGGGCACCCGCTTGCGGGGGGTGTACATGGCGGTGAGCCGGTCGAGCCGGGCGTCGGGAACCTTGGAGATGCCGACGGTCGCTTCACCCTTGCCGTGGGCGGCGCGGGCCGGCTCGCGGGCGCTGGTCATCAGCTGAAAGAGCGTGGTCTTGCCGGTCGATCCGAAGCCAATGAGGGCGGCCCGCAGCATGACGAAACTTCGCATCGTACCTCAGGTCTGAGGCAGGTCCGAGGCACGCGCGGCAGGTTCGACCTGGCTCGGATCTGACCCGGACTTGGGTCGGACCGGACTCTCGCGCCCCTCAGCGATAAAACAGCGAAGATTTGGCGTAACTTGCTGATGGGGTAGTGATTGCGATTGACATCCTGTCGAGCCCCCTCTAGTATTCGCGTGGAATTATGTGGACTTAAGTGGAATCAGGGAAGAGATTTGGTGTGTTCCGCGGTAACGCACCAGCCCGAATCGACGAGAAGGGTCGCCTCAAAGTGCCGAACGCTTTTCGCTCCCTGCTCGAATCGACGTACGGGCGGGAGCTGTTCCTGACGAGCCTGTCGGGCGAGTACGTCCGCATCTATCCGATGCCCGTCTGGATCGAGCTCGAAGAAAAGCTTGCCGCGATGCCGTCCGCGCACCCGTCGAAGCTGCGCTTCCTGGATCGCGTCAACTACTTCGGCCAGGCGACGGAGCTCGACGTGCAGGGACGCGTGCTGATCCCGCTCCGCCTGCGCGAGTCCGCCACCATGAACGGCGACGTCGACGTTCTGGGCCAGACGAGCTGGCTCGACGTGTGGAACCACGATCGCTTCCTCAACAAGATCCAGCGCGAGCCGTACACCGACGACGACGCGCGCGCGCTGTCGGAGTTCGGCATTTGACGGCCCCGCCGACCCATGTCCCGGTGATGACCGCCGAGGTGCTGCGCTATCTGCAGCCGGAGCGCGGCGGGACGTTCGTCGACTGCACGGCGGGTCTCGGCGGACACGCGCGTGCGGTCGTTGACGCAGGCGCCACCCGACTGATTGGCCTCGATCGCGACCCGGACGCGCTGGCAATCGCTGCCGAGGCGCTCGCGCCGTGGCGCGATCGGGTCGAGCTCGTGCACGCCGACTACCGATCGCTGCCCGATGTGCTGGACCGCCTCGGCGTCACGCTCGTCGACGGCACGCTCGCCGATCTGGGCGTCTCGTCGCTGCAGCTCGACGCGCCCGGGCGCGGCTTCAGCTTCCAGCGCGACGAGCCGCTCGACATGCGGATGGATCGGACCGGCGGCGACACCGCGGCCGATCTGGTCGCGCGGTCGACCGAACGCGAGCTGGCCGACGCCATCTTCTCGTACGGCGAGGAGCGCTTTTCGCGTCGCATTGCCCGCGCCATCGTGGCCGCGCGCGATGAAGGCGTCGTGAACACGACCGGCCGCCTCGCGGCGATCGTCCGCCGCGCGATCCCGGGACGGCGGCATGCCCGCATCGATCCCGCGACGCGGACGTTCCAGGCGCTTCGCATCTGGGTGAATCGCGAGCTGGACGGGCTCGATCGCTTCATCGACGCGGCGGCGCGCCGGCTGCGATCGGGAGCGCGGCTGGTCGTCATCACGTTCCACTCGCTCGAGGATCGGATCGTGAAGCACACGCTGCGGGCGCTCGAGCGGATCGACGGCGTGATCAGGGTCTTGACGAAAAAGCCGGTCGTGCCCGGCGACGACGAAGTGCACCGCAACCCGCGCGCGCGCAGCGCCAAGCTGCGGGCAGCGGAACGGGTCTAGCAGTGACGTCCTGTTCTGGATGCGCGCGGGCGCCACGGCGCGAGCGCGTCAGGCGTGGGCCCCACGCAGGAAGTGAAAATGGAGTCATTCGAATACGCCATTAAAAAAGACGTGCGGAACAACCCGATCGTGCGCGAGGTCGACCAGGCGCGGCAGCGCGAGCTGTGGAAATCGGTCGGCATCGCCGCATTCCTCGTTCTGGTCGTCCTCTTCTCGGCGTGGCAGCACTTCGAGCTGCTGCGGCATGGGTACAAAGTCGAGCAGATGCAGCAGGAGCGCCTGCGCGAGCAGGAGGCGGCGCGCCACCTCCGGCTGGAAATCGAATCGCTGAAGTCGCCGAAGCGGATCGAGCAGGTCGCGACGGGCCGGCTGCACCTCGTCGCGCCGTCGCGCGACGAAGCGATCGTGATCGAGCGCGTCCAGCCGGCGGACCCGCCGGCCAAATCGGTCGTCGCGCGGCGGTGAACGGGTGATCGAGCGACTCCGGCGCGCGGTGGCGCGCCGCCAATCCAGGGCGTCGGGCCAGCAGAAGGCGGCGATCGACTGGCGCGTCGTGCTCCAGCGCCGCGTCCTGGTCGCCGCGTGCGGCTTCGGCGCGTGGGCGCTCGGCATCGAGGGGCGGCTCGCCTACCTCCAGGTCTTCCGCCACGCGGACCTCGTCGCGCGTGCGCAGCGGCAGAGCTCCAGCACGATTCCGGCGCCGGCCAAGCGCGGCGAGATCGTCGACCGCAGGGGTCACGTGCTCGCGACCAGCGTCGACGTCGACACGATCTTCGCCGAGCCGTCGGAAATCACCGATCCACGCGGGACCGTCGACAAGCTGTGCGACGTCTTCCGCGACTGCACGGCCCGGGAGCGCCAGTCGCTGACGGAGAAGTTCAGCCGCGGCGGCGCGTTCGCGTACGTCCGGCGGCAGATCGCGGACCCGGACGTTCGCCGCCGCGTCGAGGCGGTCGGCCTCGACGGGATCGGCTTCATGAAGGAGAGCCGCCGGTTCTATCCGAAGCGCGATCTCGCCGCGCATCTGCTCGGGTATGTCGGCGTCGACAACAAAGGGTTGAGCGGACTCGAGGCGGCGTACGACGCGCAGATCCGCGGCAACGACGGCAAGGTCCTCGTCCAGACCGACGCGCGGCGCCACGCGTACCGGACGCTGATCGAGCGGGCCGCGACCGCGGGTGCCACCATCGAGCTGACGATCGACGAGTACCTCCAGCACGTGGCCGAGCGCGAGCTGCACGCGGGCGTCGTCGAGAACCGCGCCACCGGCGGCAGCGCGATCATCATGAACCCGCGGACGGGCGAGATCCTCGCGATGGCCAACGAGCCGACGTTCAACCCGAACGCGTATCGCGACGCCGACGAGACGGCGCGCAGAAACCGGGCGGTCCAGGATCTCTACGAGCCGGGGTCGACGTTCAAGATCGTGACCGTGTCGGCCGCGATCGAAGAGGGCGTGATGCCCATCGACGCGCTGATCGACACCAACCCGGGCATGATTCGCCTCGGCGCGCGCGTCGTCACCGAAGCGAAGCACCACAACTACGGCGTGCTGTCGTTCAGCGACGTCATCGTGCGATCGAGCAACGTCGGCGCGATCAAGATCGGATTCCAGGTCGGCACCGAGCGCCTCAGCCGGTACGTGCAGCGCTTCGGGTTCGGCCGGCCGGTCTCGTCCGATTTTCCCGGCGAGAGCCCCGGCATCGTGTGGGATCCGACCAGGTGGACCGAGAGCGCGCTGATGTCGGTGTCGATGGGCTATCAGGTCGGCGTCACGCCGCTGCAGATGGCGGCCGCGTTCAGCTCCATCGCCAACGGCGGCGTGCTGATGGAGCCGCGCGTCGTGCGCGCGGCCTATCGCGACAATCGCCGGCTCGTCGTACAGCCCAGGGTCGTGCGCTCGACGATCGCGGCTGACACGGCGGCGGCGCTCGTCGGCATCATGGAAGGCGTCGTCGACAACGAGCACGGCACCGCGCGAGCGGCGCGCATTCCCGGCTATGTCATCGCAGGGAAGACCGGCACCGCGAACAAGCTCGTGAACGGCCATTACACGAACGACACCTACGCGTCGTTCGTCGGCTTTCTGCCGTCGCGCGATCCGGCTGCGACGATCCTCGTCGTGCTCGATTCGGCGCGCGGCAACAACGGCCACTACGGCGGCTCGGTGTCTGCGCCGATCTTCAAACGCATCGCGGAGGCGACGCTCCGGTATCTGGCGGTGCCACCGACGCTCAGTCCGCCGACGCCCGTCCTGGTCGCCCGCCGATCGGACTCGTCCGAGCCGGCGATGTCGGCCAGGGTCGCCCCTGTCGTCAGCGTCGTCTCGGAAGGCCCCGTCGGCTCGATGCCCGACCTGACGGGCATGAGCGCGCGCGACGCCGTGCGGCGCCTCGTGAAGATTGGCCTGCTCGCCCGTGTCTCCGGCGACGGCGTCGTCGTCTCGCAGGAGCCGCCGCCCGGCACGCCGCTCGAGGCCGGCGCGGGCGCCGTGTGTCGACTCGTGCTCGAGCGGATGCCGCGGCACGCGGGCAACGGACAGCAGCCATGACCGGAGCCGCGCTTCATGCCGTGCTGCGCGATCGCGGGCTGCTGCGGGACGGCGCGCCGATGGTTCCCGACGCGGCGAAGGTGACCGGCATCGCGTACGACTCCCGGCGCGTGGAGCCGGGCCACGTCTTCGTCGCGCTGAGGGGCATCCGCGCGGACGGCACCGCGTTCGCGCATCAGGCGATCGAGCGCGGCGCGCTCGCGGTCGTCAGCGACGCGCCGCCGCCGCCCGACGTCGCTGCCCCGTGGATCGCCGTCGAGAACGCGCGCGCCGCGCTCGCGCATCTCGCCGCCGAGTTCTATCGCCACCCGAGCCGCGAGATGCAGGTCGTCGGCATCACCGGCACCAACGGGAAGACGACGACCGCGTACCTCGTGGCATCGATCTTCGACGCGGCAGGAATCCCCTGCGGCATCCTCGGCACCGTCGCGTACCGGATCGGTACGGAGCTCCGCGAGGCGACGCGCACGACGCCCGAGGCGCCGGAGGTGCAGGCGCTGCTGCGCGAGATGGTGGACCGCGGCTGCGGCGCGTGCGCGATGGAAGTGTCGTCGCACGCGCTGTCACTCGCGCGTGTGGACGGGATGACGTTCTCGGCCGGCGTCTTCACGAACCTCACGCGCGATCACCTCGACTTCCACGCCGACATGGAGGCGTACTTCCAAGCGAAACGCCGGCTGTTCGAGATGTTGCCGCGCGACGCGCCGAGTCTGATCAACCTCGACGATCCGCGCGGCACATCGCTCGTCGCCGTCAGCGGTCGTCCGGTCACGTACGGGATCAACCGGCCCGCCGACATCTCGCCCGGCCCGCTGTCGTTTTCGCTGGACGGCCTGGCGTTCGCCGTGCGCACGCCGCGCGGGACGCTCCAGGTGCGGTCGCGGCTGGTCGGGCGTCCGAACGTCTACAACATCCTCGCCGCCGCGGCGACGGCCGTCGCGCTCGGCCTGCCGTTCGACGCAATCGAGCGCGGCCTGCAGGCGCTCGAAGGCGTTCCCGGACGGTTCCAGGTGGTGTCGGGGCCGCGCGACGAGGTCACGGTCGTCGTCGACTACGCGCACACCGACGATGCGCTGCGCAACCTGCTCGAGACGGCGCGCCCGCTCGCGCGAGGACGCCTGATCACCGTGTTCGGCTGCGGCGGCGATCGCGATCGCACGAAGCGGCCGCTGATGGGAGCCGTCGCCGGACGGCTGAGCGACGTGATCGTCGTCACCTCCGACAATCCGCGGAGCGAGGATCCGGCGCGGATCATCGAGGAAGTGCAGCGCGGCATCACGTCGGACACGCGGCGGGCGGCGCGGCCGAGCGGTGCGCGAGCGGGCGGCACCGAGGTCGGGCAGCCACAGCTCGCGATTGTCGATCGCCGCGAAGCCATCGGCAAGGCGATCGAGCTCGCGCGGCCGGGCGATCTGGTGCTGATCGCGGGGAAGGGCCACGAGAAGTATCAGGTCATCGGCGACCGCGTGCTGCCGTTCGACGATGTCGCGGTCGCGCGTGAAGCGCTCGGGCGGCGCCGCACGAACTCGGGTGTGGTGTGACGGTCGATCGGCCGGGCCCCCGCGGGCCCGGCTCGTCGGGACGATCCGGCGGCGCGGCCCTGCCGCTCGACGCTCGGTGGGTCGCCAACGCGATGTCCGGCGCGCTCGTGGCCGGCGACGCGTCGCGCACGTTCGTCGGCGTCTCGATCGACACGCGGACGCTGAAGAACGGCGAGCTGTACGTCGCGATCCGCGGCGAGCGCTTCGACGGCGCCGATTTCGTGGAGCAGGCGCTCGAGGCCGGCGCGGCGGGCGTCGTCGTTCCGCGCGGGCGCGGACCCGCGCGGCGGACCGGCGCCGTGGTGATCGAGGTGGACGACACCACGACGGCGCTGCAGGCGCTCGGCCGCGCCGTGCGCATCGAGTCGGGTTCGACGGTCGTGGCGATCACCGGCAGCGCCGGCAAGACCACGACGAAGGAAGTCACGGCGGAGTTTCTCGCGACGCGGTATCGCGTGATGCGCAATCGCGGGAACCTGAACAATCACATCGGGCTGCCGCTCTCGCTCGTCGACCTGCGGCGGCGGCCCGAGGTCGCGGTCGTCGAGCTGGGGATGAACCATCCAGGGGAAATCGCCACGCTCGTCGCGATCGCGGAGCCCGAGATTCGGGTGTGGACCAACGTCGGCGAGGCGCATCTCGGGTTTTTCGCGTCGGTCGAGGAGATTGCCGACGCGAAGGCCGAGCTCCTCGACGGCGCGCGCGCGAGCGACGTGCTCGTGGCCAACGCGGACGACGACCGGATCGTCGCGCGGGCCGGCCGCTTCGCCGGGCGCGTGGTGACGTTCGGGATCGATCGCCGCGCCGACGTGCAGGCGATCGACGTCGTCGATCGCGGCATCGAGGGCACGCGCGCCCGCGTGACGACACCGCGCGGCGACGCGGAGCTGAGGATCCCGCTCGTCGGGCGCGGGAACCTGGCGAACGTGCTCGCGGCGACGGCGGTGGGTCTGGAGCTGAACGTGCCGGTCGATGCCATCGCCGCGGCGGCGGCGACGCTGCGGCCGGCCGCGCATCGCGGAGAAGTCGTGCGGCTGTCGAACGGCGTGACGATCGTCGACGACAGCTACAACGCGAACCCGGACGCGATGCGGCGCGCGCTCGACGTGCTGCGCGCGAGCCCGGCGGCGCGCAGGGTCGCGGTGCTCGGGGAGATGCTCGAGCTCGGCGAGCGGTCGGCCGCGCTGCACGAGGAGATCGGGCGTGCGGCCGCGCGGGCCGGCGTCGATCTCGTGCTGGCGGTTGGCGGCGATCCGGCGGCGGCGATTGTGACCGGGGCGCGGGCCGCGGGCCTCGCCCCGGATCGCGTGCGCTACGTCCAGTCGACCGATGAAGCCGCCGACGCGGCGGCGGCGCTGGTTCGACCGGGCGATCTCGTTCTCGTGAAAGGTTCGCGCGGCGTGCGGACGGATCGGGTCGTGGAGCGGCTGAAGGCCGAGTTCGGCTGATGCTGTACCACCTGCTCTTTCAGCTGATCTATCCGCGCACGGGAATCTCGGTGCTGAACGTGACGCGCTACATCACGTTCCGCACCGCGGCGGCGAGCCTGTCGGCGCTGGCGATCAGCCTGCTGCTCGGCCCCTGGATGATCGCCAAGCTGCGCGAGTTCCAGATCGGGCAGGTGATCCGGCAGGAAGGGCCGCAGACGCATCGGCCGAAAGCCGGGACGCCGACGATGGGCGGCCTGCTGATCCTGACGGCCGCGCTGGTGCCGACGCTGTTGTGGGCGGATCTGACGAGTGTCTACGTATGGATTGCAGTGTTGACGACGGCGGCGTTCGGGGGCGTCGGGTTTCTCGACGACTACCTGAAGATCGTGCGCCGATCGCATCACGGGCTGCGGCCCCGCTACAAGATGCTCTATCAGGTGCTGATCGCCACGGCGGTCGGCGTTACGCTGATCGTGCTGTCGAGCCACGGCGCCTACAACACGCGCCTGATCTTTCCCTTCTTCAAGCGCCTGATTCCGGAGCTCAGCTGGGGCTACCTGCCCTTCACGATGTTCGTCCTCGTGGCCTGGTCGAACGCCGTCAACCTCACCGATGGTCTCGACGGCCTGGCGATCAGCACGTTCGCGATCTCGGCCGCGGCCTTGACCGCGCTCGCCTACGTGACCGGCCATCGCGTGTTCGCCGAGTACCTGCTGATCGTCCGCTTCCCGACCGGCGAGCTGACGGTGTTCTGCGGCGCGCTCGTCGGCGCGTCGCTCGGCTTCCTCTGGTACAACGCGTACCCCGCCGAAATCTTCATGGGCGATGTCGGATCGCTGGCGCTTGGCGCCGCGCTGGGCACGGTTGCCAGCCTGATCAAACAGGAGCTGCTGCTGGTGATCGTCGGCGGCGTGTTCGTGCTCGAAGCGCTGTCGGTGATCATCCAGGTCGCCTCGTTCAAGCTGACCGGGAAGCGCGTGTTTCGGATGGCGCCGCTCCATCATCATTTCGAGCTGATCGGATGGAGCGAGCCGAAGGTGATCGCCCGCTTCGTCATCGTCGCGATCATCTTCGCGCTGTTCAGCCTCGCGTCGTTGAAGCTGCGATGACGGCGTCCGGGTTTTCCGTGGCGGGCAAGCGGGTGACGGTCGTCGGCGCCGCGCGCAGCGGCATCGCGGCCGCGGCGCTGCTCGCCGAGCGAGGCGCACAGGTGACGTTGTCAGACGCGCGCGATGCTTCGCCGGACGCCGAACCGCTTCGCGCGCGCGGCGTGGCGCTGGAGCTCGGCGGCCACCAGCGCGACACCTTCACGTCGGCGGACCTGATCGTCACCAGCCCCGGCGTGCCGCCCGAACAGCCGGCACTGGCGGCAGCGCGGGCGCGCGGCGTGCCGATCGTCGCGGAGATCGAGCTGGCGTACCGGTGGCTCCAGGGCCGCGTCATCGCGATCACCGGGACGAAGGGGAAGTCGACGACCACGGCGCTGACCGGGCGGATGCTCGAAACAGCGGGGCTCAAGGTCACCGTGGGCGGCAACATCGGCCAGCCGCTGAGCGCCCAGGTCGGCGACTCGACGCCCGACACGCTGCACGTCGTCGAGGCGAGCAGCTTTCAGCTGGAGCAGACCGACACGTTCCATCCGTGGATTGCGGTCATGCTCAATTTTTCGCCCGACCACCTCGATCGGCATCCGAGCGTCGAGGCGTACGCCGCCGCGAAGGCGCGAATCTTCGCGAACCAGGACGCGGGCGACTGGGCCGTCGTCAACGCCGACGATCCGACCGTCGTCGAGATGGCCCGCCGCGGGCGCGCGGCGCTGCGGCGCTTCGCGCGGCGCGAGCCGATCGAGGACGGCACGGTCATCGAGGGTGGCTGGATCGTCGAGCGCCGGCGCGAGGCGACGCGCCGCCTGGTGCCGCTGAGCGCGATTCGCCTGCTCGGTCCGCATCTCGTCGCGGACGTGATGGCAGCCGCGACCGTCGGATCGCTCGCCGGCGCCTCGCCGTCGGCGATGACCGAAGCGGTCGACCGCTTTCGCGGGCTCGAGCACGCGATGGAGCTGGTCGTGGAGATCGGCGGCGTGCGCTTCGTCAACGATTCGAAGGCGACGAACGTGGAATCGGCGCTGCGATCGATCGAGAGCTTCGATCGCGGGCTCGTCGCGATTATCGGCGGCCGGTTCAAGGGCGGCGACCTGGGCTTGCTGCGCGCGCCGCTTGCCGCGCGCGCGAAGGCCGTCGTCGCCATC
>Ga0114129_10010346_pt1 | contig 13303 bp, 9 predicted proteins | sample RhiMetdeltSRZDD1_FD_80071 | JGI IMG/M metagenome (GOLD analysis project Ga0114129, IMG submission 80071) | Populus rhizosphere microbial communities from Tennessee, USA - Rhizosphere MetaG P. deltoides SRZDD1 (version 2) (version 2) | ecosystem: Host-associated > Plants > Roots > Rhizosphere >...
CGAAGTGATGGTGGGCGGCGTCTCGATCAACATGGTCACGAAGGACGCCGGCAACAAATGGAAGGGCGACGCGCGGTACAACTACACGAACGGCTGCCTCGAGGCGCAGCCGGCGACCACGGTCGGCGCGCGCGTCATCCCGGGCTGCTTCGAGAGCGACAACGTCCAGAGCTGCCGCGACTCGGGCCGCCTGCCGACCACGTTCCTCGGCAATCCCACCAAGCGCACCTACGACTTCAATGTCGCGGGCGGCGGTGCCATCGTGCGGGATCGCCTGTGGGTGAACGGCGCATATCGCCGGTGGATTGTCGACAAGGTCGTGAACGCACGGAACTCCGACGGCTCGCAGGCGCTCGACGACAACACGCTGAAGAACTACTCGGGCAAGGTCGTCACGCAGCTGACCACCAACAACAAGTTTACGGTCGGCTACTTCTGGAATGACAAGATCCGCGGCCATCGCCGGGATAGCTCGACGCAGATCATTCCCGACATCGCGTCGGTGGTCCAGACCAACCCGGTGCAGACGACGCAGGCGAAGTACAGCGGCATTCGCGGACCGCTGGTGTTCGAATCGAACTTCAGCGTCATGGACGGCGTGACCAACTACACCTACCAGCCGGATACCGCGGCTGATGCCATCCGCTACGAAGACATCGTGACCGGTGAGGTTCGTCATGCCTCGACGCGCGAAGACCACCAGCCGAACTCGCGCCACCAGTTCGACAACGTGTTGAGCTTCGGGAAGACCGGCATGGGCGGCGAGCACTTGATCAAAGCCGGCGTGCAGTGGGCCCGTCTCTATTACGGTTCCGACTACTCGGTGAAGGGTGATCACTGGGTCGAATACAGCTCCGGCGTGCCGTTACGCGTTCGCCAGTTCAACACGCCCGTCTTCTCCGAGAACGTCGCCCGCGTGATCGGCTTCTTCGTGCAGGATTCGTGGTCGATGAATCGGCTGACGTTGAACGTGGGCGGGCGTTGGGACAAGTACGTCGGCGAGTTGCCCGACCAGGAACGCGGCAACAATCGCTTCATTGGCGCGGCCAGCTTCCCTGGTCGCGAAGTGATCAACCAGAGCCGCGGCGTGTGGCGATTGGGAGCGGCCTATGACCTCACCGGTTCGGGCCGCACCGCGCTCAAGGCCAGCTACAGCCGCTACGCGCTGCAGGTTGGCATCGACCGCGTGACCTCGGTCAACCCGGTGTCGAACGGCAGCCGCACCTGCCCGTGGACGGATCCGAACAACGATGGCCGTTTCCAGGATTCGGAGATCACCGTGTCGCAGTGCTCGGCCTTCAGCGGCGGTGCGACGACGAACTTCGCGCCGGGCGTGCGCTGGCCGTATTCGGATGAGATCACGGCCGGCGTCGAAACGCAGCTGGCCGGCGCGGTGCGCGTGGGTGCGATGTACTACTACCGCACCAACAAGGATCAGCTCGGCGACCGCAATAACGCCGTGCCGGAAAGCGCCTACACGATGCACACGGTGACGATTCCGAACGGTCCTGGCGGCGGCCCCGGCAGCACCAACCAGCAGCCGCAGCAGGTGCCGATATGGAACATTCCGGCCAACCTCGCCAGCGCCGACCAGACTGTGCGCGACAACTCGCCGGAACTCGACACCGAATACCAGGGCATCGAGTTCACCGCCACCAAGCGCTTCTCCGCCCGGTGGCAGATGCAGGCCGGCTTCACCATCGGCAAGAACGAGGGTGGCTTCGGCAGCGGCGATTTGAACGACCCGAACCCGCGGCGCTTCCCGCGCGGCATCATCGGCAACGATTCGGAGCGCGCGTTCCGCATCTCCGGCAGCTATCGCCTGCCCGGCGAAGTCACGCTGGCCGGCTCGATGCTCGCCAACAACGGCTATCCCTACGTCTCGACCTACTCGTTGAGCCGCGCGGCGGCCGCACTGCAGGGCATCACGCTGACGCGCACCGCGCAGACGATTCAGCTGAGCCAGCGCGGCGACGAGCGGCTCCCGAACGTCACGATGATCGATCTGCGGCTGTCGCGCCCGTTCCGTTTCGGGTCGCGCAGCTTCCAGCCGACGTTCGACTTCTTCAACATCCTGAACACCGACACCCGCGACAACCAGAACTCGGCGGTCGGCGCGAACTACCTGTTGCCGACGTCGATCCTGGCGCCGCGCATCATCCGGGTTGGGTTCTCGTTCAACTTCTAAAAACGCGAACGGCGCGGGACCTTCGGGTTCCGCGCCGCTTCTCTCGCCAGGCCATCGGGCCATCGGGCCATCAGGCCATCAACAGTCAATCTTTCGGAAGCGAGTTCAACAGCGCAACCAACATGCGTCCGACCTCGGACGCGTGTTCCGTCAACTCAACGGCTTCGCGCTCATTCAAGATCTTTAGTCTCCGCGCTAATTCGGTCTGAGTTTGAAGCTCCGCTTCCGATCCAAGCGCGATCTTCACGTGGCGAGGATAGCTTTGACCGCCAATGGCTTTGCCTTCGGCGATATTCGAAGGTATCGAAACGGACGCCCTTCGGAGCTGAGAAGTTAGCCCATACATTTCCGACCGAGGAAATCTTTCGGTGACGGCGTACACACGCTCAGCCAGATCCATGCCTTTTTGCCAAACGATCAGATTGCGGAATTGAAGCATCGCGAGTCCTCCAGCAGCCATGAACTGCAGAAGAGAGGCCGCTGAAGATCTCGCCCGTTTCGCAACAATGCGGCAATGTAGTACGCAAGACCTGCCACGCAATCGCGCGTTGCGCATCGCAAATTATGCGTAGCCCGATGGCCCGATGGCCCGATGGCCCGATGGCCCGATGGCCTGATGGCCTGATGGCCTGATGGCCTGATGGCCTGATGGCCCGCCCCCGCGTGATACTCTCCCGCGGTGTCCATTGAAACCGCTTCGCGCGCCGACGCGCGTCCGTCAGTAAGTTTCATGAAACTCGCCGGACCGGGACTCGTGGTCGCTGCCACTGGGATCGGGTCCGGCGATGTCGTGTCCGCCACCGTCGGCGGCGCGCGTTACGGCGTAGTCTTGCTGTGGGCGATCGTCGCCGGCGCGTTCTTCAAGTTCGTGCTGCAGGAAGGCATCGCGCGCTGGCAGCTCGCCACCGGCAAGACCGCGCTCGAGGGCTGGGCCGATCACTTGCCGGCATGGGTGAAATGGTATTTCGTCGTCTATCTGGTGTTGTGGACTGTCGCGGTGAGCGCGTCGCTGACCAACGCCACCGGCCTCGGCATCGCCAACCTCACTGGCGGGGCGATCCCGCAATCGTGGGGCGCGGTCGCGCACAGCCTGATTGGCTTCACCTTCGTCTTCTTCGGCGGCTACGATAACTTCGAGAAGTTGATGAAGGTCCTGGTCGGCGTGATGGGATTCAGCATTTTGTTGTGCGCGATCTTCACACTCGACAATCCAGCACTTGCCGCGCAAGGCTTGTTGATCCCGCGGATCCCGGCAGGTGGCGGCACCAACGTTCTATCCCTAATCGGCGGCGTCGGTGGATCGATCACGATGCTGTCGTACAACTACTGGATGCGCGAAGAGGGCATGCGCGGCAGCGGCTTCGTCTCGTACGTCCGCGGCGACATCGCGATCGCGTATCTGTTCACGGCGGTCTTCGGTATGTCGATCATGCTGATCGCCAACGACGCCTTCTACACCGCCGGCGTGACGTTGACGAATGCCGAAGCGGTTCCGCGCATGGCCTCGGCGCTCGGCAGCGTGTTGGGCTCGTTCGGCCGGATCGCATTCTCGGTGGGATTCTGGGCGGCAGTGTTCGCGTCGCTGCTTGGCGTGTGGCAGAGCGTGCCGTATCTCTACGCCGATTTCTACGGCATCTATAAGAAGATGTCGCCTGACGCACGCCGGGAAGTGGTGAAAGTGACGAGCACGCCGTATCGCCTTGGCCTCGCGTTCATTTCACTCGTGCCGATCCCGTTTGCGTTCACGGGCCAGCCGATTCAAGTCGTGATCATCTACACCATCGTCAGCAGTTTGTTCGTGCCCTTCGTCGCCGCGACGCTGCTGTACCTGAACAATCGAGTGAAGTGGAGCGAATCGGTGCCGCATAATTCGCTCGTTACGAACCTGTTACTGGTCGCGATCCTGGTGTTGTTTGCGATCGTGGGGTATCAGGAAGTAGCGGCGCGCCTCTAGGCCACCAGGCTGATGGCCTGATGGCCTGATGGCCCGATGGCCCGATGGCCTGATGGCCCGATGACCTGTCAAGCGAACGGTTTGTCGATCGACGGGCTTGGCTGCGAGAAATACGTCGCGCCGCTCTCGGTGACGTACAGGCAGTCTTCGAGCCTGATGCCGAACTCGCCATAGATCGCGATCATCGGCTCGTTGCTGAAGCACATGCCGGGCGCGAGCGGCGTCTTGTTGCCGCGCACGAAGTTGGTCCACTCGTGGCCGTCGAGGCCGATGCCGTGGCCGGTGCGATGGGGCAGTCCGGGCACCTTGTAATCAGGTCCGAACCCGGCGTCGGTGATCACCTTGCGCGCCGCCGCGTCGACCGCTTCGCACGGCGTGCCCGGTTTCACCACGGCGAACGCCGCCGCCTGTGCTTTCTTTTCGAGGTTCCAGATCTCGGTCTGGCGCGGCGAGGGCCGGCCGAACACGGTGGTGCGCGTGATGTCGGATTGATAGCCGTCCACGCTGCAGCCGCCGTCGACCTGGATCACGTCGCCTTCCTTCAGCTTCTGCGGCTCGATGCTGCCGTGCGGAAACGCCGTGAATTGCCCAAAGCTCACCGACGCGCTGCCCGCCGCGCCCAGCGCGCGATGCGCGGCCGCGATGTTGGCGCGCAGCTCGTCCTGCGTCATCCCTGCCTTGAAGGTCTGGAACGCGGCGCGGAACGCCTCGATCGTGATGTCGCTGGCTTTCTGCATCAGGGCGAGCTCGGTGGGGCCTTTGATCATGCGGCAGCCGGCGGTGATCACTTCGCCGTCGACGAACTCGGTCGCCGGACTTTCTTTCTTCACGCCGCTGAAGATGAAGAACCGCAGGCGCTCTTCGACGCCGACGCGGCCGCTGGCGGCGCCACGGTCCTTGAGGATGCCGGCAATCTGCCGGTACGGGCTTTCGTCTTCCTGCCACACCCGCACTTCGGCGTTCTTCGACACCAGCTCGCGGGCGCGCTCTTCTTCGAAGCCCGGACACACCCACGCGATGTCGCCCTTCGCGGGGATCACCGCGACGAACGGCCGCTCGCTCAACCCCCAGCGGACGCCGGTGAAGTAGAACATGCTCGATCCGCCCTCGAGGAAGATCGCGCTGATCTTGTTGTCGGCCATCAGCCGCTGCGCCTTCTGCACGCGGGCCGCGCGCTCCTCTCGCGTGATCGGCTTCACATCCGCCGTCATCGGCTTCAGCGCCGCGATCGCGGGATGCGGTCCGCCCGTCGCGGCCGGCGTCTGCGCCTGCGCGACTTCGGATGAGTTATTGCAGGCGGCTGTACCGAAACCAATTCCCGCAATGGCGCCAGTTTGCAGAAAGGAGCGTCGATTCGTTCTCATAAGTCATCACCTGAAACGTCAAACACACGGAGACACGGCGACACGGAGCATATCTTCTAAATGTATTTTGTATTTAGAAAAAACGACTTCCGTGCCGCCGTGCCTCCGCGTGTTTTGGCCGTGTCAGGGATGCTTGATGAACGTGCCGTTCCGGAGTTCGTTATAGGCCTGCTGTAATTCCTCGCGCGTGTTCATGACAATCGGGCCGTACCATGCCACGGGCTCCTCCAGCGGCCGGCCCGACACGAGCAGGAAGCGGATCCCGTCGTCGCCCGCGGTGACCGTGATCTCGTCGCCGCTGTCGAACAAGACCAGCGATCGGTTGCCAAGCATCGACGGCGTCGCTTCGTCCGACACACCCACCAGCTCGGTCTGCACGGGCAGCGGTTTCGACGAGTCGCGGAACGTTCCGGATCCGGCAAACACATACGCGAAGGCGTGGCGCGAGGCTTCCACCGCAAAGCGCTTCGTCTTGTTGGGCGGCACCGAAATGTCGAGATATCGCGGCTCCGCGGCCACGCCTTCCACCGGTCCGCGTTTGCCCCAGAAATCGCCCACGACGATCCGCACTCGCGTGCCGTCATCGTCCGTGATTTCCGGAATGTCCTTCGCGCTGATGTCCTGGTAGCGCGGATCGGTCATCTTCAGCGACTTCGGCAGGTTGGCCCACAACTGGAAGCCGTGCATGCGACCCTGCGGATCGCCTTGCGGCATTTCCTGGTGGAGGATCCCGCTGCCGGCGGTCATCCATTGCACGTCGCCGGCGCCGAGCGATCCGCGATTGCCGAGGCTGTCGCCGTGATCGACGGTGCCCGCCAGTACATAGGTGATCGTTTCGATGCCGCGATGCGGATGCCACGGGAAGCCGGCGAGGTAATCCTCCGGCCGATCGTTGCGAAAGTCGTCGAACAGGAGAAACGGGTCGAATTCGTTGGTCTCACCGAAGCCGAAGCCTCGGTGAAGTTTCACGCCGGCACCCTCGAGGTGTGGCGATGCTTCAATAATTCGTTTGACGGGACGAAGTGACATGAGGGCTCCGAACTACCGCGGTAGCTTTGCGGTCCAGTCGGATGGCACGTCTACGTAGGAGCCATCCAGTTCTTTGATGGCGCCGCAGCCGAGCAGTTTCAAGGTCCTCACCACGTCTGTCTTCAACAACTCGATGGCCCGCGCCACGCCGGGCTGGCCGGCGGCGCCAAGGCCGTAGGCATAGGCACGCCCGACCAACACCGCACTGGCGCCCATGCAGATCGCCTTCACGATGTCGCTGCCACGGCGGATGCCGCCGTCGAGCAGGATTTCGGTCCGGCCGGTGACGGCGCGAACCACTTCCGGCAGCACACGAATCGTCGGCGACACGCCGTCGAGCTGTCTCGCACCGTGGTTCGACACCACGATCGCCGCCGCCCCCTCGTCCACCGCCCGCCTCGCATCGTCCGCGGTATGCACGCCTTTCGCGACGATTGGCCCGCCCCAGGCTTTGCGAATCCACGCGAAGTCTTCCCACGATGTCGCCGATGCTTCGAGCGCGGCGCCGACGTCGGCGTATCCCATCGGGCCGTCGGCCAGGACGATGTTCGGGAAGTTCATCAGCCCGCCGTCGCCAAAGAAGTCCACCAGCCAGCGGGGACGCACCAGCATTTGTCCGAGGTGCGGCACCGTCGACAGGTTGCGCGCCAGCAGTTGCTTGACGCCGTTGCGCGCGTCGCGCTCGCGCATGCCGGCGACCGGCGTATCGATGGTGACGACCAGCGCCTTGTAACCGGCCGACTTGGCGCGATCGATTACGCCCAGGGCCACGTCACGTCCGCCGACGAGGTAGAGCTGATACCACGCGGTTCCGCGGGTCGCGCTCTTCACGTCTTCGAGCCGGCACCCTGAGAGAGTCGACAAGGTGTAAATGGTTCCCGCGTCACCGGCCGCGGCGGCGGCGCGCTCCTCGCCGCGTGGGGAGAACATGCGGCTGCTGCCGACCGGCGCGAGGATGAAGGGCAGATCGATCTTGGTGCCCAGCACCGTGGTGCTGATGTCGCACTTCGCGGTGGCTACCGCCGAGCGCGGGCGAAACAACACGTCCTCGAAAGCGCGGCAGTTCTCGCGCAGCGTCCATTCGCGCTCGGCGCCGCCGTCGATGTAATCGAACACCATGCGCGGCAAACGGCGCCTCGCCATTTGCCGCAAGTCCTCGATGGTGACGGCCGACGCGGGGTTCATGCGTGGCGCGATTATACTCACGGCATGAGAACCGGCGCGCTGCTGTTCACGCTGTTAACAGTTACGCTGAGTGCCGCACCCACGCCCGAAGTCCTGCGGGTGCGTGAGTGGCGCGGTCAGAATGAAGGACGGATCCTCGCCGAGCTAATCCAGCTGCTGTCGTTGCCGAACGTTGCCGCCAATCGCGCCGACATCGGGAAGAACGCCGACCTGCTGACGTCGATGTTCGAGCGCCGCGGCTTCGTCGTATCGCGCTGGGAAACGAAAGGCTCGCCAATCGTATTCGCGCGGCGCGACGTCGACACCGCGCGTGGATCGGTGATCTTCTACTTCCACTACGACGGCCAGGCGTCCGACCCGAAAGAATGGACCCGTGGTGCGCCGTACACGCCGTCGCCATTCCTGGGCGACAAGCCGCTGACGATCACCGCGCAGTCAACAGGCGTGGATCCCGACACCCGCATCTACGCGCGATCCGCGTCCGACGACAAGGGACCGATCGTCGCGTTCCTCGCCGCGATGGACGGACTGATCGCCACCAAAGCCAACATCCCGTGGAGTATTCGCGTGGTCCTCGACGGCGAAGAGGAGGCGGGCTCGCGCAACTTCAACTCCACCATGCAGGCACACACCGCGGACGTGAAAAGCGATCTCGCCGTGATCGTCGACAGTCCGCGGCATCCCAGCGGGTTGCCGACCGTGTATTACGGCGCCCGGGGCGGCTCCGGCGCCGTCATCAAGGTCCATGGCGCGATCGGCGATCTGCACAGCGGCAACTACGGCAATTTCGTCACCGATCCGGCGATGGCGCTCGCGAAGCTGATCGCGACGATGAAAGATGAGAACAACTACGTCACGATCAAAGGCTTCTACGACGACGTGACGCCATTGACGGCGACCGAGCGCCGCGCCATCGACGAGATTCCCAACATCGATCAGAAGCTGCTCGAGGAATTCGGGCTGGCGCGCCAGGAGCATCCTGAAAGCCGCATCGAGATGCAGCACAACCGGCCGACGCTCAGCATCCTGGGTCTCGAAGCCGGCCAGGTCTACACCGGAACCCGATCGGCGATTCCTGGATCCGCCTCCGCGCGCATCGAGATGCGCCTGGTGAAGGGCCTGACCCCCGCAAAGCAGTTGGATCTGCTCGAGGCGCACATCCGCGCGCAGGGCTTTCACATCGTCGACAAGGAACCCGACATGGCGACGCGGCGGAAGTATGCCCTGATCGCGCAGGTCACTCGCGGCGGCGGCGGTGGCGGCGGCGGACTCGGGATCGCCAAGACGTCGATGGACAATCCTGTCACCAGCAAGGCTGCCGACGCGATCCGCGCGCTCAATCAACGGCTGGTGCAGCTGCCGACTATTGGTGGCGGCCTGCCGTTTGGGGTGTTCAGCGAGAGCCTCGCCCTGCCGACCATCGGGCTGGCGGTGGTGAATTTCGACAACAACCAGCACGCCGCGAACGAAAACATCCGCGTCGGTCATTTCTTCGAGGCGATTGAGATTTTCGCGGCGCTGGCGACGATGCCGCGGTGAACCAGCGACGGCTAAAGGTGTCGCTCTCCGAACGCAACGAGCGTTTGCTCGAGTACGTTGATCGCTTTCCAATATTCGTCCAGCTGGAGGTGTTCGTTCGGCGTGTGATCGAGCGAGCTGTCGCCGGGGCCATAGGCGACGGTCGGGCATTTCCAGATCGGCGCCACCACGTTCATGTCGCTGGTGCCGGTTTTCAGCACGAATCCAAGCTGGGCCGACGAGTCGTGTGATCTCAGCCCGGCAAGAAAACTTCTCACCAGCGCGTTGCTGCGATCGCCGCGCCAGGCCTGTTCGTGGCCACGGAAGGCCAGCTGAAAAGTGGTTTTGATGGCCTGATGGCCTGATGGCCCGATGGCCTGGGCCTCGATTTCCTTCATGAACGCTTCAGCGTCGAAGCCGATTGGAAGCCTCCACGCAAATTGCGCGTCCACCGTGTCGATCATCTCTTCGGTCGTCGCGGTGATGAACCTGCGCAGGCTTGGCGTCAGCTGATCGAACGCCTTGTCTTTGCCTTCGTTGACGCTCGCCGCATGAGCGGTGACCCAGTTCCACAAGTCGACGACCACTGATGCGACGCTCGCATCCGGACCGGCGGTATGCGCCATCGGCTGTTCGGCTGTGAGATCGAGCAGCAAGCGGCCTTTGTAACCGAGCGTGATGCGGTTCCAGTGGCTTGGCTCGCCGATGATGCAGGCGTCGGGAATCGGATCGGTCGCACCGTTGAACCGTGACGCGATGAATCGCGCGCCTTTGCTCGTCGCCGCTTCTTCTTCGACGGCGCCGACCACGACAATGCGGAGAGCGGCCGCTTTAGCCGCCGCTGATCCGAATCTCGCCACTGCCGCCACGAACGTTGCGAGCGGGCCCTTCGCGTCCACGCTGCCGCGGCCATGGAGCCGATCGTTCTCGATGCGGACGGGGATGTTGCCGGGGACGGTATCGATGTGTCCGAGCAGCACGATCGTGCGGCGCGCCGAGGCGTCGCCCATCTCGCCGACCGCATTGCCCGCCTCGTCGACGAACGCGCGGTCGTAACCGGCCGCGCGCATCTGGTTCACCAGCCACGCCGACGCGGCTGCCTCATGCCGTGACAGCGACGGAATCGCAACCAGCCCACGCACGAGCTCGATCGCGGCTGCGCGGTCCATCTACGCCTTTAATTCCTTGATCGCACGCGCGATGGCCTGCACGCCGAATTCGATCTCGGTGTCGTTGATCACCAGCGGCGGCAACAGCCGCAGCACGGTAGGACCCGCCGGGAGCGCGATCACGCCGTGATTCACCATCAGGCTCTTGAGCACCGGCGCAACTTTCGTGCGCAACTCGACGGCGATCATCAAGCCGAGCCCGCGGATCTCGCGCACCACCGACACGCCTTCGAGCGCGCCCCGCAGGGTGTTGCGCATGTTGGCGCCGAGAATGCCGCTGCGCTTGATCAGGTTCTCATCGCGATACGCCTGGATGGCGGCGAGGCCGGCGGCGCACGCGAGTGGCGATCCGCCAAACGTGCTGCCGTGCGAGCCGGGGCTGAGCACTTCACGGATCGCCTTCGTGTACGCGAAGGCCCCCATCGGGAACCCGCCGCCGAGGCCCTTGGCCAGGCACATGATGTCGGGCTCGATCCCGGCATGCTCGATCGCGAACCACTTGCCGGTTCTGCCGAACCCGGTCTGGATCTCGTCGACGATGAGCAGCGCCCCGCGATCGCGGCAGAGACGCTGCGCCGTTTTCAGGAAGTCGGGCGTGCCGATGTTGACGCCGCTTTCGCCCTGCACCACTTCGAGCACCACGGCCGCCGTCTGATCGGTGATCGCCTTGTCGAGCGCCGCGGCGTCGTTGAATTGCACGTGCGTGGTCTCCAGCAACGGCGTGAAGCCTTCGCGGTACTTCGGTTCCCACGTCACCGACAACGCGCCGATGGTGCGGCCGTGAAACCCTTTCGTCGTGGCGACGAACGCCGGCCGTTTGGTGAACAGCCGCGCGAACTTCAACGCGCCGTCCATCGCCTCCGCGCCGCTGTTGGCGAGAAACGCGTGCGGGAGATGCTTCGGCAAGACATCCACTAATGCCTGTGCGAATTCCGCGCGCTTGTCGTTGTAGAGATAGCTGGGACAGAGCGTCAGCGTTTGCGCCTGCTCCTGGATCGCCGCGGTCACGGCAGGGTGGCAATGCCCCAGCATGGCCACGCCCTGCGCGGAACCCAGGTCCAGGTACTTGTTGTCGTCTGCGTCGAATACCCAGCAGCCTTCGCCACGGGTGATCACCACTTCGCCGCGGCGAGCCGTGGTCCCGCCGAGAATCCGTTCCTCGACTTCAGCGTGCTTGAACTTCTTAGCCAATGTGCGTCCCCGCGCCGCTGAGGGCCTTCGATATTGGCTGCTCAACACGCCCGTCTCCGAAGATCACCTTACCGACGCCTTCGTCGATCGCTTCCACCGCGCCCATCACCTTTTTCTTCATGCGGCCCTCGGCGACCGACATGAACCGATCGGCCTGGCCCTTTGGAATCTGTCTGATCAGTGTCGATTCGTCCGGAAACTTCTCCAGCAGGCCGGCTTGATCGGTCAGGATCACCAGCGCTTCCGCGCGAAACGCGCCGGCCACCATGGCCGCGGCGCGATCGCCGTCGACGTTGATCGCTTCGCCCGCAGTGGACGATCCCGGCGGCGTGAGGACAGGGAAGTAGCCCGCGCCGATCAGCACCTTCAGCAGATCGACATTGACCTTGTCGACCGTCCCCGTCCAGTCGTCGCGGAGTACCATGCGGCGCCCGTCGACCCTGATTCGGAGCGTGTCCTTGCGTGTCCCTTCGAACACGCGGCCGTCGAGGCCCGAGAGGCCGACCGCGTTGACGCCGTTGGTCTGGAGTTTTTCCACCCACATCTTGTTCAACTGGCCGCAGTAAACCATCTCGAAGATCTCGAGCGTGCGCCGATCGGTGCGGCGGCTGACGTGGCCGGTTTCGCTGGTCACGAACTGTGGCGGATGGCCGAGCGCCTCGGCCACCTGGTTCGTGGTTTGCGCGCCGCCATGCACGAGCAGCAGCTCGGTGCCTTTCGCGCGCAGGGAAACGATGTCTGCCACGACGGCGTCGATATTCAGCGACGTTCCGCCGCCCACTTTGACAACGATCATGGGTCTTGGGTCTTGGGTCCTGGGTCTTGGGTCTTGGTTAGATCGGGTGGAGACCCGCGAATTCGAGTCCGAGCGTCTCCTCCCAGCCCATCATGATATTCGCGCATTGCAGCGCCGTGCCGGCGGCGCCCTTCATCAGGTTATCGATCGCGCAGAGCGCCACGACCCGATTCGTTTTCGGATCGAGCTCGAACCCGACGTCGGCATAATTGCTGCCGGAGAGAATCTTCGGCTCGGGATAGCGATAGAGTCCCGTCTTCTCCTTCACGAGCCGCACGAACGGCTCCTTGCTGTAGGCCTCCCGATAGGCTTTCCACAGATCCTTTTCTGCCGTGCCGGGCTTCACGAACACGTGGGCCGTGGCGAGGACGCCGCGCACGTTGTCGATCGCAGTCGCACTCAGCTGAACGTCGGCGACGAGGTTCTTCAATTTCAACGCTTGCAGCACTTCGGCCGTGTGGCGATGACCCGTCGGCGCGAAGCTGCGCATCACGCCTGCGCGTTCGGGGTGATGTGTCGAATCGCCCGCCGCGGCGCCGCCTTCGCTGCTGCCAACCTTGACTTCACAGATGATGCCGCGTGACGCGTCGATCAATCCGGCGGCCGCGAGTGGCCAGATCGCCAGCGTCGTGGCCGTGGCATTGCAGCCGACGCCGCTGACGTAGCGTGCCGCTTTCAGCTCGGCGCGATGCAGCTCCGGCAGCCCGTAAACGAACTTGTCGAGCCAGGCCGGGTTTGCATGCGGCTTGCCGTACCACGTGTCGTAGTCGGCGGCGTGCTTGAGCCGGAAATCGGCGCTGAGATCGACGATGCGATCGGCAAGCGTGCTGAGGTGGTCGATGCGGCTCATCGCGCTGCCATGCGGCAGGCCGAGGAAGAGCAGGTCACATTTGTCCACCGCCTCCGAGC
>Ga0114129_10010347_pt1 | contig 13303 bp, 5 predicted proteins | sample RhiMetdeltSRZDD1_FD_80071 | JGI IMG/M metagenome (GOLD analysis project Ga0114129, IMG submission 80071) | Populus rhizosphere microbial communities from Tennessee, USA - Rhizosphere MetaG P. deltoides SRZDD1 (version 2) (version 2) | ecosystem: Host-associated > Plants > Roots > Rhizosphere >...
CGCTCAGCAGCGACTTCGATCGATCATTGTCGTCGGGCAGATCGCCGTGTCGGTGATCGTCGTGATCGCGGCTGGTCTGTTTGCGCGAAGCATGCAGGCCGCACAGCACATGGAGCTCGGATTCAGGACCGACAAGCTCCTCATGGCCCAGTTCGACCTGAGCCTCAGCGGCTACGACTCCACACGCTCGCGCGCGTTCGAACGGGAGTTGTTGATCCGCGCGCGCGCGTTACCCGGCGTACAACGCGCCGCCCTCGCCTCACGGGTACCGCTCGGGTACAACAACAACGCGCAACGAGTTCTCACGGAGAGCTCGCAGCGCGACAATCCGGACGGCCAGTACATCTTCCAGAACGATGTCTCACCGCAGTATTTCGCCACCGCCGGACCTTCGATCATCCGTGGACGTGAGTTCACCGAAAGCGACGATGAAAAGTCGCCGCACGTGGCGGTGATCAACGAGGCGATGGCGCGCGAGCTCTGGCCGAGCCAGGACCCGATCGGAAAGGTCTTCCGCGTGCCGGGCGAGAACGAAGAGCTCCGTGTGATCGGTATCGCCCGGACCGCGCAGTACATGATGCTGGGCGAGCCGCCACGGAAGTTCTTCTGGACCGCCCGTGCGCAGCACCGGAACATGAGTCCGTTTCTCGAGATCGCCACGAACGGCCCGCCCGAGGCGCTGATCCCGGCAGTGCGCAGGATCGTGCGCGACCTCGATCCGAACGTGCCGCTGTTCGACATTCGCAGCATGACGGACCATCTCCGAAACGGTCGCGCGATGTTCGCCGTGCGACTCGGTGCGCTGTTCGGCGGCTCCTTCGCACTGCTCGCTCTCGCGCTGGCGACGGTCGGCCTCTACGGGCTGGTGTCGTACAGCGTCAGCCATCGCACACGAGAGATCGGCGTTCGCATCGCCGTCGGCGCAACCATGCGTGACGTGATCGGCCTGGTCGTGCGGCAGGGCCTAACGCTGGCGTTGGCCGGCGTCGCTCTGGGCGTGGCGGCCGCGCTGGCCGTCACGCATCTCATGGCGTCGTTGCTGTATGCCGTCGATTCCCGCGACCCGCTGACGTTCGTGTTCGGGCCACTCGTGTTGGGGATCGTGTCGGTGGCGGCGAGTCTGCTTCCGGCGTGGAAAGCGGCCTCCATGGATCCGGTGCGAGCGCTGCGACTCGAGTAATCGCGGAACCACGGACGCTGAGCACGCAGACGGCGCTTCGCGCCGCCTCGGAAGCCGCTGAGCCTCTTTGGTGAAACTCCGCCCGCCGTACAGCGTTCTCAGCGCCCGGCGCGAAGCGCCGCTGCGTTATCAGCGTTCGCGGTTCCTTGTCGCAGAACGAACGCCCAGGCTCGGGCGTACAGTTGAGAGTCCGATCGAGCCCAAGAACTTCTCATTCCGCGACACGCAATGGCCCGCATTTCACTTCCAGTCCTCTCGAGCCTCATCCTCAGTGCGGCATCGCCGCTCGCCGCGCAGACCTTCCCGACGGAAGATCCCGTCATCAAGCGGATCTACGCGGTCGGCATGGACAGCTCCCATCTCCAGACCGAAGCGCACGTCCTGTTCGACTCCCTCGGGCCGCGCCTCATGGGCACAGCGAACCTCAAGCGGGCCGAGGACTGGCTCGTGACCACGTACAAGTCGTGGGGCGTGGACGCGAAGGAGGAGCGCTACGGCACATGGCGTGGATGGGAACGTGGGCATTCGCATATCGACCTAGTGTCGCCGCGAAAACGCACACTGCAGGGACAGATGGTCGGGTACAGCCCCGGCACGGGCGGGAAGGACGTGACGCTCGAGACGATCGTCCTTCCGCGCTTCAAGGACTCGACCGAATTCGTCGCGTGGCTGCCGAAAGCGAGGGGCAAGCTGGTCATGATCTCCGCCGCGTTACCGACCTGCCGGCCGCAGGACGACTGGGCCGCGAACGCGACGCCGGAGTCGAAGGCGCGAATGGACTCGCTCATGGTCACCACGCAGCGCGACTGGGCAGGGGTGCGGGTCAACCCCAACAACTCGGGCGTGACCGGTGCCAGCGCCGGCGTGCGAGGCACCGGCTATTTCGCCGCGTTAGGCGGCGGCGAGCTCGGCGTGCGGCTCGAGGCGGGAGGCGCCGCCGGCATCATCACGTCGCGCCCCAAGCTCCAGTGGACCATGGGCGGCGGGCGCACACCACAGCAGGTCGTCGAGCAGATGCAGAACCCGAACGCCGCCGCGCGCGGGTTCGGGTTTGGCGGAGCGCTCAATACGGGCTGGGGCGCGATGGAGGTCTTCGAGACGTACAACGTGAAGACGCCGGCGATCGCGCTCGACTGCGAGGACTACGGCCTCGTCTTCCGGCTCACCGAAGCGGGTGACAAGCCGAAGCTCACGCTCAACCTCGACAGCAAGCTCCTCGGCGAACAGCCCGTGTACAACGTTGTCGCCAGCATCAAAGGCACCGAGCATCCGGACGAGTACGTGATGCTGTCCGCCCACTTCGACTCGTGGGATGGCTCGTCGGGCGCGACGGACAATGGGACCGGCACCCTCACCATGCTCGAGGCCATGCGGATCCTGCGTCAGGCGTACCCGAAGCCGAAGCGCACCATCCTCGTGGGACACTGGAGTGGCGAGGAAGAAGGTGAAGTCGGGTCGAAGGCGTTCACGGAAGACCACCCGGAGGTCACGAAAGGCCTCCAGGCCCTGTTCAACCAGGACAACGGCACCGGGCGAATCCGCAGCGTCGGTGGCGGTGGCGGCGTGCATTCGCCGGAGGACATCAACGGCTGGTTAGGCAGGATTCCGAAGGAGTTCAGCGGGCAGAGCAACGGCGGGACCCCGGTGCAGTCGGGAAGACCGGGGGGCGGCGGCAGCGACGACTTCTCGTTCGGCTGCGCCGGTCTTCCCGCTTTCGGTCTCGGCGCCACGCCATGGGACTACGGCACCGTCACCTGGCACACGGAGCGCGACACGTACGACAAGGTCGTGTTCGATGACCTGAAGTACAACGCGACGCTCACGGCAATGCTCGTTTATCTCGCGTCGGAGGACTCGACGCGTATTCCGCTCGACCGCGTGGATCTCGCAGCTCAGGCGGCACGTGGCGGCGGTGCGGGCGGTGGGCGTGGGTTCGGTTCCGCGACCTGGCCGGAGTGTGAGAAGGCGCCGCGAAAGACGGAACCGCGCCTGAGATAGGTCATCCCGAGCCGTCAGGCGTGGGATCGCGCTCGTCCCGGTAGAGGGGCCAGCCTCTCTCTCAGGATGATCGCGATTCCTCGCATCGCTCGGAATGACCAATAGGCTTGAGGCGATGACGACCGCGGGACAAGTTCCGGAGACTCGATGAGCCTCCGGAACCCCACCTGCCACGGTTCGTCCTATGCATCGGCCGCACATTCGGTCCATCGCGACCCTCGCCCTGATCCCATCGCTCGGCAGCGCTCAGACCCGTCCGACCGTGCGTCCTGCCGACTACGGCAAATGGGAATCACTCGGCCCCGGGACGCTGGCGCCTAACGGGCATTGGCTCGCGTACATCGTCAACCGCGTCGACGAAGAAAACGAGCTCCGCATCGGCGGCTCGGCGCGTGACAGCACTGTGGCCGTCCGCTACGGGTCAGCACCCGCCTTCACCGGCGACTCGAAGTGGATCGCCTACGCCATCGGCGTATCGCCGGCGGAGCGCGACCGGCTCACGAAGGACAAGAAGCCGATTCACAGCGCGGTCGGCTTCCGCAATCTCGCGACGGGCACGACGGAGGTCGTCAAGGAAGTCACGCAGTTCCGGTTCAGCGGCGATGGCCGGTTCCTCGGGATGCGTCGCTATCCCGCGGAGGGAAAGCGTCCCGCCGACCTCATCGTGCAGGATCTCGAGCACGGGACGAAGATCACGTTCGGCAACGTCACCGAGTTCGCGTGGTCGGACACGCGTGCGTTGCTCGCCTTTGCCGTCGAGACCGACGGCGGCTCGGGCAACGGCGTGCAACTGTACGACGCGAACACCGGCACGACGCGCGTGCTCGACTCGTCGCCCTCGCTCTACCGCATGCTCGCGTGGCGCGAGAAGAGCGATGGCCTCGCAGTGCTTCGCTCCCGTACGGAGAAGGAGTTCCGTGACACGACGCACGTCGCAATCGCGTGGACTCGCGTGAGTGGACCAACGCCCGAGCGGCGCGAGCTCGATCCAGCCAAGGCGAGCGGGTTCCCAAGTGCAATGCGCATTGCGGAGCATCGGCGCCCGGAGTGGGCGAAGGATGGCTCGATCGTGTACGTCGGCCTGCGGCCTCGCGAGCGCGCGACGCGGGGGACCGACTCGACGGCCGCCGCGTCAGGCAACGACAACAGCGATGGCGCCGCACAGGGCCGCGCCGACTCGAGCCGCGCGAAGAGCGACGAGAAGCCGTCCGACGTTCAGGTGTGGCACGCGAAGGACGTGCGCATCATGCCGATGCAGAAGGTTCAGGAGCAGCAGGACCTGCAGCGCACGTTGCTTACTGCGTGGCACCTCGGCGATGGCCACGTCGTGCAGATCGGCACCGATCTCCTCGAGACGGTCCGCGTGCTCCGTGGCGACCGCTTCGCGACCGAGACCGACCGAAAGCCGTACCCGTTCGGCGCGAAGTTCGGGCGGCCGTACAGCGACGTCTACGTCGTTGACCTGAAGAGTGGCGAACGACGCAAGGCGCTGGAAAAGGTGCGCTTCTTCTACGGCGCCAGCCCGACCGGTCACAAGCTCGCCTGGTACGATGGCAAGGACTACTGGGCGATGGACGTGGCCACGGGCGCCAGAACGAACCTGACCGGCAAGCTGCAGGCGGACTTCAGCGATCACGACTATGACTACCCCGGCGACATGAAGCCGCCGGCGGATTTTCAGGGCTGGGCGAAGGACGACCGCGCCGTCATCGTGGCCGATGAGTACGACCTCTGGAGCCTGAACCCGGATGGGTCGGGCGGCCGGCGCCTAACGAGCGGCGCGGCTGACCGGATCGTCTACCGATATGCCCGCACGTCACGCCGCGACGAAGACGGCATCGACCTCGCCAACATGTACGTGTCGGTGTTCGGCAAGCGCACGAAGCGGAGCGGTTACGCTCGCGTGCGGTCGAGCGGCGTCGAGCGGCTCGTGTTCGACGACGCCGCCCTCAATCGTCTTGCGCGCGCTGATTCCACGGAAACGTTCGCCTACACGCGCGAACGCTACGACGACTCGCCGGACTGGTTCGTCGGGCCCGGCGACCTCCACAGCGCGCGCCAGGTCTCGACCACGAATCCCTTCCAGAAGGACTACGCCTGGGGGCGCGTGGAGCTCGTCAGCTATCGGACGGTCGCCGGGCATGACCTGCAGGGTGTGCTGATCTATCCGGCAAACTACGACGCGTCGAAGAAGTACCCGATGATCGTGAACCCGTACGAAATGCTATCGCAGTCGCTCCATCAGTTCATCGTGCCCACGGAACGCAGCTACTACGACGCGACGGTGTGGAGTCAGGACGGGTACTTCGTGCTCAAACCCGACATCGTCTTTCGCGGTCGCGACCCGGGCATCTCCGTGCTGGAGGCGCTGCAGCCGGCGGTGCGCAGCGTCACGTCACGTGGACTCGTGGATTCGACGAAGGTCGGTCTCGTCGGGCATTCGTGGGGGGGCTACGAGGCAACGTTCGTCCCGACCCGCACGAACATGTTCGCCGCGGCGGTCGCCGGCGCGCCGATCACGAACTTCCTGAGCTTCGCCGGCGCGATCCACTGGACGCCAGGCATCGCCGAGTTCGATCACTGGGAGACGGGACAGGCGCGGATGGACGTGCCGTTCTGGGAGGACATGGAGGCATACGTCCGCAACTCACCTGCGGCGAAGGTGAACGAGCTCAAGACACCGATGCTCATGGAATTCGGCGACGCGGACGGGACGGTCGATTGGCATCAGGGCGTCGAGTTCTACAACTTCGCCCGCCGCGCGGGCCGCGATGACTTCGTGATGCTCGTGTACCCTGGCGAGGACCACGGGCTTCGGAAGAAGGAGAACCAGATCGACTATCACCGCCGCATCAACCAGTGGTTCGGCCACTGGCTCAAGGGCGAGCCTGCGCCTAAATGGATGACGGACGGTGTCACGTGGTTGGAGCGGAAGTCCGTACTCGATGCCAGTAAGTGAAGTGCACCCCAGGTCGGCATCCAAACAGGTGAAGCGCGGATAAGACGGAAACGGCTGATGGCAGCGGATGTTGATGTTATCCGTTGCATCAGCCGTTTCAGCCCTTATCCGATTCCGTCTTGTTCTGGGTGTCAGGGCCTGCGCGCGGAGAGCGAATCGAACCTCGCCTTGTCCTCAGGCACGAGGTACGTCGACGGAGCGACGGGTGTGAACGGCTTCGCGTCAGGCGTCGTCGTGAAGGCGCTGAACATCGGTGCCGCCACCGCGTCCCCGAGGTGCATCGGGTCCAGGCCAAAGATCAGCTCCACCGTGCGGAGGGCGCTCAGCTGATCGAACCGATCGGACACCACCACGCCCCGCTTGACCGATGGACCGATCAGCAAGGCCACCTCGCGCGTCGCATCGACATGATCGGGCCCGTTCTGGGCGTCGTCCTCCATCACGATGATGAGGCTCTCGTTCCAGATCGGGCTGTTCGAGATCGCCTGGACGATCTGGCCCAGCGCCGCATCGTTCTGCGCGACGAGCTGATACGGGTTGAGGAAGCTCGGGTTGACGCCGGCCGTGTGGTCGTTAGGCAGCCAGACGTACGAGAACGCTGGCACCCGATTCTCCCGGACGGCCGTCTCGAAGTCGCGCCGCCAGATCGCCGCCCGGTCGAGGTCCGAGAACGCGAGGTTCCACGTCGGGTAGCCGAGCGTGTAATGGGTGATGAAGTCGGCGACGCCGGTCTTGAACGTCGCGTCGGAGGCGATCGCGCGAGCGAGGCTATTGTCGCCGGTGAACAACGCCGTCAGGCCGGCGGAGAACTTCGGGTCGGCAAGGAGCTTCAGCGCGTCGGCACGGTCGGTTCCTCGACCCATGTACGGCCTCGACAGCGTCGTGGTCCGCGCGCCTCGGTCGATGGAGTCCGCGAGCGCCATCGAGTGCGCGTAGAACCGCTTCGCCAGCGCGTGCTCGGCACCGAAGCGCTCGGTGATCAGCCGGTACATGCGCGTGAAGAGGTAGTAGGGCTCGCCGTAGATGCGATAGCTCACGTTCTTCGCCTCGAGCGCGTCCCAGATGTACATCGGCGAGTAGGCACCCGGCACGGTGCCGAACGGATACCCTCGGTAGCGCGCGGCGTAGGCCGTGTTCGAGAGCCACTCGAGAAAGGGGCTCGCGTATCCGCTCGTCGTGAAGCTGTGCCCGAGGACGCTGATCTCGCCGTCCGCGTAGAAGTGGTCGAGCGTGACCCACTCCCGCGCGATCTGATGCGCGACCGGCGTGAAGCGCTCGCCGAACAGCGTTAGGCTCGAATCCGCTTCCCCGCGTCCGAGGTCGCCCATCACCTGATCCCACGAGCGATTCTCGCGCACGATGTAGAACACGTGGCGAACGGGAAGACGCAGCCCCTCGCTGGCGCTGTAGAGCGGAGTGCCTTGCGCAACTTGAGCCGTCCACGCCGCAAGCCGGCCAGGTATCACCGTGTCGGGCAGCACCGCGACGGAGCCGCGGAGGAGCGTGAGCACGTAGTCCGGTCCGCTCGTGCGCGTGTCGGCGATGGCCTGCGGCCCCTGCGGGTTCGGCCGACGCGCGCGAATGCCCTTCGCGCTCAGTACCACGATCCGGCCGCTGTCGGCCAGAACCTTGGTCGGGTACCAGGCCGTCGGGAAAAAGCCCACCGGCTCCGCACCGGTGGCCGAGGCGGGAGCGCCAAGGTCGAAGACGGCGACCGCGTTGAGATTAGCGGCGCTGACGTACAGCTTGCCCTTCGAGACGGCGCACGATGTCGGTGCACCACCGTATCTCGCGGCCGCGCCCTGTGGGCCGGGGAATCTCACGCGGTAGGTCGCGACGACGGAGTCGGATGTGAGCGACACGGCCGACACGTCGTCCGACCCGGAGTTCACGACATACACGCGAGCATCGTCCGCGCAGATACTCTGCGGCGCGCGGCCGGTCGCGATCGTGCGGCGCAGTCGTGGCTGACCGCCGGAGACATCGTACGCGAGCAGCTTGTGCTCTCCGACGAGCGATAGGTACAGCGTTCTGCCAACCAGTCGCATCGACGACGGGAAGAAGCCGGCGTTGACCGTGGACTCGATGCGTCCCGACGTCACGTTGAGAATCGCGAGCTTCCCAGGCCCCGAGGCCCCCACACTATCCGGCGCCGTCAGGAGCGCGATGGCAATACGGTCGGCGTCGATGGCAGCGACGGGGCCCACGTACGCGCCGACGTCGAACGAGCGAGTAACCTGGAACTGCCGGTCGATCTGGAAGACGCTGTCGCTCGATCCGCCGCTGACGTAGAGATTACCGTTAGGCGACGCGGCCGCGCTCGGATACAGCGACGCTACGCGAAGCGTCCGGATGACGCGCGGCCCCGCGGCATCGACGATCGAGATCTCCGGGTCTTCCAGCCCTTGCGGATAGTACCCGTTGTTGAGCACGACCACTCGGCCGCCGAACGAAACGGCTTCGTAGGGCATGCGCCCGAGCTCGACCTGAGCGCCGGCGGGTGCGAGAACCCATCCCGTCGGGAGTCGCAGCTGCGGCGTCTGTGTCGCGAATTTCGCCGCCGACGCATTCGCCCGGCGCACGGCTCGGTCGTAGCCCTTCCCGCGCGCGAATTTCCAGAGCTCGCGCGTGAGGTCCTCCATCTCCTCCGGGTCGTCCGGCTCTGACCGCGCGGACATGACTGGGCGCTTCCCCTGGTGCTCTCGCTCTTCCTCTCGCTCCCGTTTGTCAGGTGGCCGAGTCGTTCTCGACTGGGCTTCCGTCTGGCGCCAGGCGAACGGGAAGCTGAGCGCGAGAGCCGCAACAAGGGGGATTCGACAGCGCATGCGTGACGTCCGCGGAGGTGGTGAGGTTGAAAGGCCGACGCCGGAATTTGGCGGCGTCATTGCATGCGGCAAGGTCATCACAGCGCACGCCATCGGTTGCCTGCCGCGGACCTGCGCGGACCGGCTTCGATGTTCGCCAAGCCGTTTCGGGAACACTGATGGGGCGGAGGTGGCGGAAACAGCCGGATGCCGCCTAACGGCGCTCGGTCATGCCGAGCCGTCAGGCTGGTTGTCATCCCGAGCCGACCGGCGAGGGATCCTCGTCGTCCCGGCTGAGGGCTCTATCGGGACCCTGAGGATCCCTCGCTGCGCTCGGGATGACCATCCTCTCTACCGGGATGATCGCGATCCCTCGCTCCGCTCGGGATGACGAGCACTCGGCCACCTACCCGGTTACTCCGACCTCAGCGCAATCGCCGGATCGACGCGCGCCGCACGCCGAGCCGGAACGCCCGACGCCAGGATCGCGACGATCACCAGCACGGCGGCGACCCCCGCGAACACGCTCGGGTCCTTCTCGCTGACCTCGTACAACTGGGCGCCTAACACGCCTGACAACGCCAACGCACCGGCGGTGCCGGCGGCGAGCCCGACAAGGGCGGGCGTCAGGCCGGTCTTGATCGTCCATTGGACGATGTCCGAGGACTTTGCTCCGAGCGCGATCCGAATGCCGATCTCGTTCGTTCGCTGACCGACGACGTACGCGACGACGCCATACACGCCGATCGCCGCGAGCAGGAGCGCGACGACACCGAACGCGCCAACGAGCAGTGTCAGCACGCGCGGCGCCGCGACCGCGGCGCCAATTGCATCCCGCGTCGTCCCCATCTCCGTGATCGGCTGATCTCGCTCGACACTGTGAACCGCCTCGCGCAGGGCCGGCAGCAACGTCTCGGGATCCCCGCCTGTTCTCGCGATCACCGTGAATATTCGGCGCGTCACGATGTTGTTCGGCACGTAGATCATCGGAGTCGGGTCGCCCTGCACGCTCGTATAGCGCGCGTCACCCGCCACACCAACGATGCGCATTCGCCGCCCCTGATACTCGATCTCTTCCCCGACAGGCGAACGCTCAGGCCAGTGCTTGCGCGCGAGTCCAGCGCTCACGACCACTCCGATGGCCCCCGAGTCGCCATCCTGTTCGACGAGGTCCCGCCCGGCAATAAGGCGCAATCCCAACGCTCGAACGATCCCGTCCGACGATGACAGGAAGTTGGCACGCGGCTCGGCCGACGAGGCACTCGCGGCCTGCGCCGGGATCACGAACGAGCTTGGCTCGCCACCCGCGCGCATGGGCCCATCCTTCGCCAGGGCAGCCGCCGTCACGCCCGGTACCTGGCGCACCGCCGCGAGCATTCGGTAGGCGACAGGCAGGTAGTTGACCGGCGTCGCATAACGCGACGCCGGAATCGTCACGCGAAGATAGACTGTCCGATCGGCGTCGAAGCCGAGTGATACCTGGCTCAGTCGCGCGAAGCTCTTCACATGCAGACCGGCGCCCACGACGAGCATCATGGCGAGCCCGACCTCCAAGGCGACGAGCGCGCGACGGAGCGCGTGCGTTCCCGCTGCGCCGGTGTTTCCGCGGCCGCTCTCGCGCAGCGTGCCGGCGACATTGCCCCGATCGCTCACGAGGGGAATCAACCCGAACGCGAGCCCGGTAAGGGCGGAAACGCCGAGCGCGAACGCCAGGACGACTCCGTCCACCCGGACGTCTCCGACTGCTGGCAGCCACGGGCCGATGAGCGTCACCAGCGCGCGCACTCCCCAGGTCGCCAGCACGACACCCAGGGCCCCACCGGCGAGCGACAGCGCCACGCTCTCCGTGAGCAGTTGCCGGGCGAGCCGGGCGCGTCCGGCACCTAACGCGGTTCGCACCGCGAGCTCCCGCGACCGCCTGGAGGCGCGCGCCAACATGAGATTCGCGATGTTCACACACGCGAGCACGAGCGTGAGCAAAACCGCGCCGAACACGATCCAGACGCGCGCTGGCGAGCTGCCCAGGATCGCGTCGCGAAGCGGCACGAGCGTCGCTGCGGTCCAGCCGGCATTCGTGTCGCCATATTCGCTGGCGAGTCGACCGGTGATGACGGAAAATTCCGATCGCGCACGGTCAGCGCTCACGCCCGGCGCGAGGCGCGCGATCACCTCGAGCCAGCGCACCGCACGCGTCCGGGGAATCCCGCTCGCCGGCACGACCGATATCGGCGCCCAGACGTCGGTGTCGCGGTCAGGGAACCTGAACTCCGCGGGCATCACGCCGACGACCGTGTAGGGCTCGTCGTTCAGGCGGAGCGTCCGGCCGACGATGTCAGGCGCCGATCCATAACGAGTGCTCCAGAAGCGGTGCGACAGCACCACGACGCGGTCGCGGCCATCCACGTGCTCGGTCGGCAGAATGGCCCTGCCGACGACGGCGTTCACGCCTAACGTCTCGAAGAAGCCGGCCGCGACGTATGCGGTCTTGAGCCTGAGCGGCTCGCCGCCATCGACCAGCGCGAGGCCCGTGGGAAGGGTGCTGTAGGCCGACAGGCGATCGAACGAACCGCCGAGCCGGCGCCAGTCTTCCAGGTCCGGAACGGAGATCGGGCTGCTCGTCTCGTTGCGCGCGGGATTCGCGAGCCAGAGCCTGACGAGTCGTTCAGACGATGCGAACGGAAGCTCGCGGAGGAGGACGCCTCGCACCACGCTGAAGATCGCGGTGGTCGCTCCGACACCCAACGCGAGCGTCAGGACGACGACGGCGGTGAAGCCCGGCGTGCGACGAGCTCCACGGACCGTATAGGTGAGATCCTGCCTGAGCTGATCTAGGAGCTGGAAGCCGTGCGTGTCGCCGATCTCTTCCTTGTACCGTTGCACGCCGCCGAACGCACGCAGCGCTCCGGTGCGAGCGGCGTCCTCGCTCATGCCCCGCGCGACGTTCTCGGCCGTTTGCCGCTCCACGTGGAAGCGGAGCTCGTCATCGAAATCGTGCGCCATGCGACTTCGAAACACGAGCGCCCGGAGGCGAAGGACCAGTCGTTGTATCCAGAACATGTACCCTCCCCGCACGGCGGTCCCGCGGGACTCCCTGTAGATTGTCTACAAGAGAGATGACGTGTATTCCTGTAGAATGTCAAGGGGAGGGCGGCCTTCCTCGGCTGTCCGGCCCGCCACGGATTTCGGGGGGTGGACAGTGCGGGATGATCGGGCAATCATGACCGCATGAGCGCGTCATCAATGTGGCTCGCCGCCGCTGTCCTCATCGGAATACTCGTCGCCACCGACGTGTGGCGCCGTCGTCGTGCGCGTGAGATCGCCGAGCGTTGGTTGTCTGAGCACAACTATCGCGTCCGGCAGCTGCGACCGGTGTACGTGAGCGCACGCCCGCGCTTCCGCGCGACGCCGTTCCGCAACAACGATTGGGCGGTCGATTTTCGCGCGGAGGTCGATGACATGCGCCTCGGCGGCACGGGGGAGGTACGGCTCCGCGTGTGGACAGATCTGCTCGGGCTCATGGACCGCGAGCCGGAGATCTCGTGGGAGCGAATGCCGACGCTTGCCGATGGCGGTGCGCCGACACCCGAGATGCAGTGGGACAACGCGCAGATCGCAGTGCTCCGTCGCATCGCCGCGGGGGAGACAACGTTGCGCCCCGCCGGGCGCGACGCGACGGCCAGGGCGGAGTTCGACGCGACGGTGGAACACATCCTGGCCCTCCAGCGCCGCGGCCTGCTTCACTGTGCGGCGCCGCTCGCCGAGCTGCGGAGCGATGCCCAGTACGCGGCTGTCGCCGATGTGTCCTCACCGCGGAGGGCCGGCGCGCGATCGAGCGCGCCGACGGTGCACAGCAGGCGCCGGCCGCGGGGCTGTAGTACGATCCCGCCTGCCCTGAGCCTAGAGCTTGGCCTCCGCCGACTGCCGCCGAAGCTGCAGGACGCGCACGTTCGGATCGACCACGACGCGCTCCGGCTTGAACGCGCTGCGGATCGTGACCGATTGCCGACCCTTCGCGCCTAACGTCAACGTCACCGTCTCGCACGCGTAGGGCATGCCCTTCTTCGCCTTCCGCGTCGTGTCCGACGGGAACCGCTCGCCGCGAATTGCGGCCACCTCGATAGGCATGCGACCGGTGCCAACGTTCTCGATTTCGGCCGTCGTCACCCACTCGCCGCCCGACGACTCAACGGTCTTCGCGTCGTGCACCCGGTACTCGGGCACGACCACCGTATCGAACCACTGCCTGACGAAATCATCGTACGACGTCATGTCGGGCGCGTAGCGCCGCATGTGGACGACGAAGTCGTGAAGCACGGGGTGATCCGGGTTACCGTTGTACGCGGCGATGAACTCCTTCATCCC
>Ga0114129_10010348_pt1 | contig 13302 bp, 7 predicted proteins | sample RhiMetdeltSRZDD1_FD_80071 | JGI IMG/M metagenome (GOLD analysis project Ga0114129, IMG submission 80071) | Populus rhizosphere microbial communities from Tennessee, USA - Rhizosphere MetaG P. deltoides SRZDD1 (version 2) (version 2) | ecosystem: Host-associated > Plants > Roots > Rhizosphere >...
AACGCAATGTAATCCTGGGTCCGATCCGAAGGTAGTTCATGCCGATTCAAGCGATACTTTCTTTCAGCCGTTATCGTGTTGCCCTCGAGTTTGTAATTCGAACTGTACTCCGCATAGTCTCTGCTGACTTTGAGCGGCAGGGGTGCGCGGGCCTGGTACTTTGCGGGCAAAGTCAGTTTCAACCGGTAAACAATGTCCAGTGGCGCGCCTAGTTCAATCGGCCGCGCACTGTCCTGACGATCGGCACTGACCATTGGCAAGTGAACTGTCGGCAAAGGCAAGCTAACTTTTTCTTTTTTACTCGACCAGTCTAAAAAGGTGTCGTCAGTAAAGTCGTAATCAACTTCGAACGGTTGCTCGAGCGCAGCAGCATCGCTCGGTTTGATTTCATTGACTTGTGTTCCTCGCGAACCGGTGACACCAGAAAGATAGTAGCCGAGGCGTTTCCAATCGCTCTTTGGCGTCCTTCGGAAAAGCATTCGGAAGATCATTTCGGAGTCACCCCGAAGCTTCATGTGAGTGTGTCCACTCAACTTGCCGAGTTCATTTACCTCGCCTGTGATCTCAATTAGCTCTGACGACATAAACGGTGGTTCGGCGGGCGTTGTCTCCAATTGCGCCGGCGCATCAATCGGGATCACGAGTGCTTTCTTGTCTCTTAACTGCGGAGAGAGAAGGCGGAATGGAGCTACCTCCGCCGTCGTGTCCATCCAAAGTGTCTCTTTCGCCAAAGGCACTGCAGTAATGACGTGATCAAATTGACCAGGAGAAGGAACTTCGGCATCAATCTTTCTGCGTGAGTTCATCAATGCCGGATACGCACGCAAGCCCGCCGCATTGAGCATCGCTGACAGGAGCGTGTGTTTATCTTTGCAGTCGCCATACTCGTTTGCGAAGACATCTGACGCGGCGTGGGGTTGGTAGCGACCTTGTCCAAGCGACAGGCTTACGTAGCGAAAGTTCTTTGCGACATATTCGTAGAGAGCCTGGATCTTCTCTTGTTCTGAAGTTCGGCCGCGAATTATTTCCTCAGCCTTGGTCCGGATCTTTTCATCTGGAGTAGCTCTTTCCTTCTCGAGAGTGTGATACCAGTTTCCTACTTCACTCCAACTTTGAAACGTCGTTATTTGAACTTGTGGTGGTTTTGGATCGTCGTCGTCGGTGCGCTTCTTCTTGTCATCGTCGTCGTCTTCGTCCTTTTTGCGTTTCAAACTCGCGTATTTCCACGAATAGATTCGCCGCTCGTCTTGATCCCGGATCGCCGGCTCCTTTCCCGCTTCAGTCTTCAATTTAACTTTGCTGTCGCGAGGGATGTTCACTTCGAGCTCTTCATCGAACACGATCAGTGCGCCTGGCTGAAAGAAATCGTGGTCCAGCCAAAAATGATTTGCAGCCAGTGGTGTAGTTATTCGCCAGAGGACGTGGTACGCGAGTGTATCTCCTGGACGTAAACCTCGAACCGTGATGTGTTTTTGACGAAGATCGGTATAGACAGGCGCCTCGCGAGCGATTGGCGCTGACAGATCCTGAACATCACTGCTGGTTGAGTTTATTACTGTGCCATCAGGTTTATAGACTCGGACAAAGTCAATATCGAGTTGTTCGTTGGCTGAACTGTAGGGAAGAACGATTTGGCCGAACTGTTCTACTGCGGCGTCACTTTGCACGCGCGCTCGAAAGTTTTGTTCACGCACGCCGGTTCCATCTTTTTCGAAACGGTAGCTCAGCTTTACTTGTTCAATGACGAGCGCTTCTTGTGAGTAGTCAGGAGTCTGTTCTTTGGACGAAGCGGGAGTACTTTCTGGCCTGGGAGGCGGAGGAACACTCTGAGCAAAGTTACCTTGTGTGAGTCCAAAAAAGAGAACAATTGCGACGAGTGAAGCCTTGAGACGAGAGGAATTCAAACCGGATTCTCCTATGCGGGTGTCATGATGGGATCGGTACAACAGGCTGTTAGCCTGTCGTGTTGCCTCGCCGGGCATTTTACTTGAAAGTCGTAGCCCGGAACGCCACGACAGGCTAACAGCCTGTCGTCCAGTCGGCTCAGTTTACGGGGCAAGGTGGTGAGTGTAAAGGAGCACCCAATATCGTTCCGCAGCATCAAGGATTAGGAGCGTGGCAGTAGCCCGACTGTCACGGAGGGCTCATGACCTAAGCAACTACAGACCGACGGAACGAGCCCTCCTTGACAGTCGGGCTACTGCCCCGGTCAGTGGTTGGTTTATAACTGCCTAAAAATAATCTATTGGGCAAACCGAGCTCCCAGGGGCTAGAGTACTGATTGAGTACTGAGCGGTCTTACCCATGGAAGATGTAATGAGAATCTTAAACGCCCGCAATTCGCATTTCGCCCCGGTGGACTGGCCGGTAGGCTCTGCCACTACATCAGCTATGCTCGTGCTCACACTAAAAGGCATTGGTATTAGGGCTGGATCTACATAAGGCCTGACTACTAATCCTGAGTACTACGGGCCATCAACCAATGTTGGTGGCCCTTTTTGATGCCTCAACGGCACGTCGGGAGCAAACCAGTGAGCTTCGATCAATCAAAGTGGGTATGGCGCAACGGAAGCATTGTGCCCTGGGAAGACGCGACAACTCATGTTTCCGCACACGCGCTGCACTATGGAAGCGGCGTCTTTGAAGGCATGCGCTGTTATGAGACGACGGACGGTCCTGCGATATTTCGTCTCGAAGAGCATCTTGATCGCTTGTACCAGTCAGCAGCCATTCATGGGATGGACATTCCTTACAGCCCCGAGGAGCTTACCGAAGGAATTTGTGAACTGATAGATCGAAATGATTTCAAGAGTTGCTACGTCAGGCCGCTTTGTTATTACGGCACGAGTTCGCTTGGCCTTCATCCGGCTAAGTGTCCGCTTGAAATGGTGATTTTGGTTTGGCCGTGGGCTGCATATCTTGGAGCGGAGGGTCTTGAGCGTGGAGTACGGGTAACGGTTTCACCCTGGAGAAAGTTTCATTCGGAAATGATGCCGACTACTGCCAAGGCATCAGGCCAATACATCAATTCAATCCTGGCCGTGCGCGAAGCGGTAAGTCGAGGCTTTGATGAAGCTTTGCTGCTTGATGTTGAGGGAAATGTCGCTGAAGGTTCTGGCGAGAATCTATTCATCGTCAAAGATGGACAAGTGTTCACAAACGATGAACGCCATTCAATCCTGCTTGGGATTACGCGCGACGCCGTAATTCAAATAGCGCGGGATCTGGGTTATCAAGTCAATGTTGGACCTATTGCTTTGGGTGATCTCTTGCTCGCGGATGAAGCCTTCTTTACAGGCACCGCCGCAGAAGTTACTCCCATTCGCGAAGTTGATGGAACGATTATTAATGATAGCGAACGAGGGCCGGTGACAAAAGCGATTCAAAGCGTCTTCTTCTCCGCAACATCCGGGCGTCACCAGCGATATCGAGATTGGCTGACTTTTGTCGTGCCCCAAACCGTCGCCGGCATTCACTGATTATGGACATGACTAAACGCATTGAGATTTACGACACCACGCTGCGAGATGGCACGCAAGGCGAAAGCATTAACTTTTCCGTCGCCGACAAACTCAGGATTGCCGAGGCGCTCGACGTGCTTGGCATCGACTTCATTGAGGGAGGTTGGCCCGGCTCAAACCCACGAGATGTCGCTTTTTTCACTGCGGCTCGTCAGTTGAACCTGAAGCATGCACGCATTGCAGCGTTCGGATCCACAAGACGTCAACGCTTCTCTTGTGATGCTGATCCAAACATCCAGGCCTTGATTGAGGCTGAGACTCCCGTCGTAACAATATTTGGCAAGTCGTGGGAGTTACATGTGAGTGATGCACTTCGAATAGATCCACAGGAGAATCTTGAACTGATAGAAGATTCAGTGCGTTACCTCTCGGGCCGCGTAGACACAGTAATCTACGATGCCGAACACTTCTTCGATGGCTTTCGCGCAAATCCTGAATATGCCATCGACACACTACGTGCAGCTGCTGCGGGAGGAGCTCATCGAATCGTTTTGTGTGATACGAACGGCGGCAGTCTTCCAGATGATGTTCGCGAAGCCACGAAGGCTGTTGTTGATCACGTGGATGTACCGATTGGCATTCACTGCCATAACGATGGTGAGCTGGCAGTGGCCAACTCACTTGCTGCGATCAGTGCTGGAGCAACCCATGTCCAGGGAACAATCAACGGTTACGGCGAGCGATGTGGCAATGCAAACTTGTGTTCGTTGATTCCAAACCTGGAACTAAAGCTGGGAAGAGAAGTCATTGGGAGCGTACGTCTAAAGCATCTTCGCGAAACAGCACATTTTGTCAGCGAGCTCGCAAACCTTGCACTCCATTCCAGTGCCGCGTTTGTGGGAGACAGTGCCTTTGCGCACAAGGGCGGCGTTCACGTCGCCGCTGTTGAGCGTAACCCTCAAACTTACGAACACATTGAGCCTGAAGTCGTCGGCAACAAACGCAGAGTGCTATTGTCGGATTTGTCTGGACGGGGAAACCTGTTGGCCAAAGCGCGGGAATTGAATATAGATCTTAGTGCTGAGCAATCCGTGCTCGACGAACTGAAGCGGCTTGAACATGATGGATTTGAATTTGAGGCTGCTGAGGCGAGTTTTGAGTTATTAGTGAACAGACTTCGCAACACACGAAATTCATACTTCGAGCTTCTCGGTTTCAGAGTCATCGATGAACATCGCGGCAATTCAATGCCAATGAGCGAGGCGACTATCAAGATTAGGGTGGGTGATCATGAAGAGCATTGTGCGGCGAGTGGCAATGGCCCAGTTAACGCGTTAGATCGCGCATTGCACAGAGCGCTTTCCAAGTTTTACCCGTCACTTGAGAAAGTGCATTTGGTTGATTACAAAGTACGAGTGTTGCGAAGTTCGCTGCATGGCTCAGCCAGTTTGGTTCGCGTACTAATTACTTCGAGCGATGGTGAAATGTCGTGGGGCACCGTTGGCGTATCAGCCAACATCGTCGAAGCAAGTTGGCGCGCACTGGTGGATGCGGTCGAATACAAGTTGATGAAAGATGGAGTTGTCAGTAGTGAGTTGTCAGTAGTCAGTTAATCGGCCGATAGGTCCTATAGGTCGAATAGGTCCTATACTGACTAATGCTAATCGATGAAGCAGCTTCAAGTCATGAAATTCGGCGGTACGTCTGTTGGGGACGCTCAGTGTATTCGTCGAGCCGCCGAGATTGTGCTGAGCGCCGCGCGTGAGTCAGCCGTGGTCGTTGTTGTCTCCGCAATGGGCGGCGTGACAAACCGGCTGATCTCGGCCGCGAAGAAAGCAGTTGAAGGACATGACGATCTCTCAAGCGAAATTGACTCACTGCGACAACAACACATAGACGCAGCGCAAGTCCTCGTAACTGATGAGTCTAGTCTGGAGAATCTAATCACCGATTTGGAGCGGATCACTTCAGAGACTGCGAGCTTGTGCCGCGGTATTTCGTTACTTCGCGAGTTGACTCCAAAGACTTATGCGACCGTTTCGAGCGTCGGTGAACGATTGTCAGCTCGCTTGATGGCGGCGACATTACGAGAAGTGGGTTTGAATAGTGACGTTGTTGAATCAACCGCTGTGGTTGTGACTGATGACGACTATCTCCAGGCTGAACCATTGATGCCTGAAGTCAGAGAGCGATCAGCAACCGTATTGAAGCCACTGCTCGGTGACGGCGTTACACCAGTTGTTACCGGCTTCATTGGCGCGACCTCGCACGGCGAATTAACCACTTTGGGCCGAGGCGGATCTGACTATTCAGCCACTACGCTGGGTGCGGCTCTCGATGCAGAAGAAATCATCATTTGGACCGACGTCGACGGAGTGCTAACCGCTGATCCGAGGTTGGTACCTGAGGCACGCCTGCTGCGGGAGATTTCATATAACGAAGCTGCCGAGTTGGCATATTTCGGAGCAAAGGTCCTACACCCGAAAACACTTCGCCCGGTTGTCAAAGGGGGAATTCCAGTTTGGATTCGGAATAGTTTTGCGCCGGAGAAAATCGGAACGCGGATCACAACCGCGGGTCACCCTACTGAGCACGGTGTACGCGCGATAACTGCGATTCCAAACGTCAGTATGATCACGATTGGTGGTAGTGGCATCGTTGGCGTAATTGGCGTGGCGGCAAAAACTTTCCAGGCTGTGGCTAGTGTTCGGGCAAATGTTTTGTTGATCTCGCAGTCATCATCAGAAAACGACATCTGTCTTGTGGTCGATTCGGCTGAGGCGCCACAGACCTTGAAAGCACTCCGCTCAGCTTTTGCCGCCGACCTCAAACATCATGATGTTGAACATATAACTGTTGACCCACACATCGCTATAGTTGCGGTGGTCGGAGAGAAGATGCGTGGGACGCCTGGCATCGCAGGGCGAACATTTAGCGCTCTGGGCAGAAAAGGCATTAACATAATCGCCATCGCACAGGGTTCGTCTGAATATAACGTTTCATTTGTCGTTGAGGCGGCAGCGATGCGCGATGCGGTCTGTGCGGTGCACGAGGAGTTTCAGCTGGAGAAAGTTAGGGACTGATTTAAGCTTTCAGATCTTAGATTTAAGATTTCCGCACGGCTCAAGAAATCTTAAATCTTAAATCAACAAGAGATGAATTTGGTTGAGATGCAAGAGCTCCTGGATGCTTTGGCGCGAACGCCATTCGAGGTGTCTCGCTTGGTGAAGGTCGTGTCTCAAGAGTATTGGCGAACCAGACCCACGCCTGAAGAGTTTTCTGTAGTCGAAAACGTTTGCCATCTTCGAGACATTGAAGTTGACGGTTATGCGCAGCGGATCGCCAGGATTCTCAACGAGACGAATCCAATACTTGCCGATGTTGATGGCGCGCGTTTAGCAATTGAGCGCGACTACAACACTCAGGAACTGGGACCGGCTCTTGAAACATTCAGGCACACTCGTGAACAGAATGTGGCATTGTTGCGAACGCTCGCTCCCAGTGATTTTAATCGAAAGGGGATCTTGGAAGGAGTCGGTGAAATCGATCTACTCAGACTGATTAGAATGATGAATGAGCACGATGAAGGTCATCTGGATGAACTTAGCAGGCTGGGTAGAACTCTTCGGATTTCAGATTGAAGATTTCAGATTTGAGATTGGTCAGTAGTCAGTGGTCAGTAGGTGGTCAGTGGTCAGTAGTCAGTGGGGTCCTATAGGTCCTATAAGTCTATTGATCCGATCACTACTGACCACTGACCACTGACTACTGACCACCGACCTTGAACCTAACAATCGTCGCTCCCCAACCACCGGCTTCCGCTGGTGCATCGGTCCAATCAGCTACAAACGGAGTCTTTGTCAAAATAGAACGCACCATCTCCCTTTGGACTCCGATTCCTTTGCCATGAATGATTCGCACACTGCGAAACCCCTTCTCGCGTGCCAGCCTCAAATACTCCTCGACAACTAACTTGACCTCCCGTGGTTGAATCGTGTGCAAATCGAAGACGTCAGTGATCTCGATTTCAATTGGATCGGGGAAAGGGGAATCCATAACAATTTCAGATTTACGATTTCAGATTTAAGATTGCTTCGTGCTTTGAGCTTTGTACTTTGTGCTTTGACGTTTGTCTTCGTTCACTTGACCTCAAGCACGACAATTACAAGAGTAACCTGGCACCTCAAAGCACAAAACACAAAGTACAAAGCTCAAAGCACGAAGCAATCTTAAACCTGAAATCTTAAATCCTAAATACCGCTGGTTGACACTCCCTGAATCGGATCTTAAACTCGCGCTCTTTCAATCCTGGCATTAATACGAATCAAGACGGGACTCGCAACGGAAATGAGTGAGTCTCTCGGTCTGAAAGGAATCAAAAGTTATGGGTGCGCGAAAAAAGATTACTGTGGTCGGCGCTGGAAACGTCGGCGCTACTGCAGCTCATTGGCTCGCAGCGAAAGAACTCGGCGACGTTGTCTTAGTTGACATTGTTGAAGGGGTGCCGCAAGGCAAGGCGCTGGATTTAGCGCAGGCGGCTCCAATCGAAGGCTACGATGTTGCCTTATCGGGAGCAAACAGTTACGACGGTACCGAGAATTCTGATGTCGTAATCATCACGGCTGGACTGGCTCGTAAGCCCGGCATGAGTCGTGACGATTTGCTGAAGACAAATGCGGATATCGTCTCGAAGGTTGTCGATGAAGTTGTGCGCCGTTCGCCAAACTCAATACTTATCATCGTGTCGAATCCCCTCGACGCGATGTGCCAGGTGGCGCTGAGGCGTTCTGGATTTCCGAAGCATCGTGTGATTGGAATGGCTGGTGTGCTTGATTCGGCACGAATGCGCTGCTTTCTTGCGGAAGCTCTGAACGTTTCAGTGGAGAACGTGACAGCATTCGTGCTTGGCGGGCATGGTGACACAATGGTTCCTCTGCCGCGCTATTCTACTTGTGCCGGGATTCCGATAACAGAGTTGTTGCCGAAGGAACAAGTCGACGCGATTGTGAAGAGGACCGCCGGCGGTGGTGCTGAGATCGTTAGTCTACTGAAGACCGGTTCCGCTTATTACGCACCGTCAGCGGCGGCCGTTGAAATGACTGAATCAATCCTCAAGGACAAAAAGAAGATTCTTCCGTGTGCGGCATTCCTTGAAGGCGAATACGGAATAAACGGGCTCTATGTCGGCGTTCCGTGCAAGCTCGGCGCAAAAGGCCTGGAGCAGATCATTGAGATCAATCTGACTGCTGAAGAACGAATTGCTTTGCAGAAGAGTGCTTCTGCAGTTCAGGAGCTAGTGAGTATCCTCGGCGTTTAAGAAATCGGCCCACAGAAACAGACAGATAACACAGATCTAAACTCCGATCTGTGTTATCTGTTTTATTTGTGGCCGAAGTCTTTTAGTTAAATCGACAGTCCGCCCTTGCCCATACTCCTCGGGACCCTCACAGTCACCGAACGAACTACCGTGTTGCCCGAGGGATCCGCACAAGTAACTGTAATGGTGTAGACCCTTCCAGTTCCCGCACCTGAACGTTCCGCTCTCAAGCGAACGTGGTGAGCATCGACAACTTCCCAATCAGGTGAAGTATCTCCGTCACCCAATCCGTTTGACGGCTCACTGCTTGTGACACTCAGGACGCAATTGACAGAGCAGTTGTCCGTGGCCGTGTAGTTAACCGTCACCATCTCCATCTGGTGATTAGCGGGCCACAAGATTGGTCTGTCGACTGTGGCGGCACTAACCTGAGGTGGTTCGGTATCATTCACGGTAACGTTGAACGTGCACGTGTCACTGGTCCCGTCGAGTCGTAATCCAGTAACAGTGACGGTCGTAGTTCCGACCGGGAAGAACGTGCCTGAAGCTTGGCTGGTTGTTACCGTGCCGCAGTTGCCGGTGAAGCTTGGCGTCGGATAAGTAACAACTGCGCCGCACTGTCCCGCATCATTCGGCACCGTGATGTCGGTTGGACAGGAGAGTGCGCAAGCTCCGCCGCAGCAAACCCGAGTTGCGGTATAGATTGAAATTGAATCGATCCGCAGTCCACCAGGATTGGTACCAGTGTCGTAAGCCGTGTGCCATCTAAGTCGCGCGTTTTGTCCGTAGGACGATGGTGGAAGGACAACCGTTGTAGTTATGAACCCACCTGAGTTTCCGGTCCACGCCGGCAGTCCAGTGAAAATACTGTCGGTTACGCCAATCGTTCCGTTATAGCCGCCCTCAACGAAACTCCCACCAGCTGTGATAATGTCCTGGAAAGCTCCTCCATTGACGCTTATCTCCAAACGGCCTCCATCAAATCCCCCTTCGGTGTTGTAGTTGTTTCTAAACGTCAAACGCACTCCCGGATTGACACCGGTTCCCGGAGCGTTCGGGATGGATATGAGTGCCGAGGTCAGAGAAGTGTCGCTTGGTACCGTCCCGCCGGCGCCGAAGGCTGAGTTAGGAGCGGTGTCAGCAGTCGTCGTTGAAGTAACCCAAGCCGCCGCCGTATTTGCTGCGACGCTGCTTCGAAGAGTCGTCCAGTCTGTTGGTAGATTTGGAGCCGTAACACCGTCAAAATTCTCCGTGTACGTTGCCGCGGATGTTTGAAGTGCTCCGAGCGTAAACTGGAAGCTGAGGTTTCCGAGGTCCGAGTCTCCATCCTGCAAGTGGAAGGTCAACGTGATCGTGCCACCACAGCTTCCGTCATTCGAGAAATGGAAATCTCGGCTGACGGTGGCGCCAGCGTCAACCGCGCCGTAGGATACAGGCCCGCTTGGGAATGTCACTCCGCCAGTCGGCATTAGTGTCACGACCAGATTTTGAGTGGGACCACCTCCAATGTTGTTAACGGGAAAACTAACGCTAACGTCTTCACCTGGATCAATCGCATTGTTTGCGGGCGCGCAACCTTCGGCGACGATCGTTGGTGCTGAACTCCTCAAAATCGGCAACCCCTGACCAGGAATGGTTGTTTCCCAGATCCCACGACCATGTGTCGCGATTCTCAAGATGCGATGAACGTTCGAGATTTCCATATCAAACACTGCAACGCGCGGCAGTCCCGTACCGAATGGACTCCAATTGGCGCCACCGTCAGTTGAACGGAAAACACCGATATCAGTGCCCGCATAAAGTGAGTTGGAGTCTTGCGGATCAACAACAATAGAGCTCACCGGGACGGTTGGAATCCCATTGCTTGAAGGAGTCCAAACAGGACTTGGATCGTTCAGGTTGGTGGTTTTGAATATTTGCTGACCAGCAGGCGGTGAGAAGCTGGTAAACGACACATACGCCGTAAACTTGTTGTTTGGATCGATGACTGCACTGCCGATCGAGTTGCGGGTCGGGTCGGCGGGATTTACGGCTGGGAAGTTTGCCCCAGTAACATTTGTCAACGTTGCCGAGCCAGTTGTCGTGGCGAACACTTGACCGTTTCTCATTCCGACAATTCGCACGTTATCGTCCTGCCGCGAAACACCGATTGCAGTGAGTACAACTCCCTGAGTGGCATTAACAGGAACTAGCGGACTTTGACTCGCCAGTGCCATCGTGTCGCCTTTATTCGTTGAACGATAAAGGCGGTCAGTTCCGAAATAGATCGTGTTTGGGTTTCCCGGCCCTCTCTCCATTGGCGCATAAAAGAGTACAGCGTTACCGCAGCCAATACCGTTGTTGGACGTAGTACCGGAGCAGCCGCGCAAGGACGTCCAGTTGAAAGCACTAGAGGTAGCGCGTTCAAATCCGATCTGACTATTGGTTTGATTAAAGAAGGTGTGATACATCGTGACATTGGTGGTATCAAACGCATTGTCGTCGATTAACGTGTATCCCCCGTCACCTCCACGGCAATTAACCCACGTCACTCCATCAGGAGCGAGGCAGTTTGTTCCGTTGTCCTGAGTGCCACCAATCGTGAAGTACCTGTCGAACGGGTGAAGGGCGAGGCTTTGAAACTGAGTGGCGCTAAAGGCCGAGTTGTTGAGACTGACCCAAGTGGTGCCATTGTCTGTCGAACGCCAGATTCCTCCGTCACTACCGGTGTACACCACACTTGGATTTGAAGGCGCAATTGCCAGGGCGTGTTCATCGGCGTGTAATCCGTTGTCGTTACGAACAAAGCTCGCACCACCATTCGTAGACCGTTTCATCACATCGATATTACACAAGCCTGCCGTGCCGCTCCGGGCTGCCCCGCCCAGGTGAATCGTTTGATTGTCAGGCGTAACGGCGAGGGCGATGTCGTAGAAGCATTGACCGCCACAGAAACCTGCCGAACCACTCAAGGTGGCAGACCACGTTAAGCCACCATCTGTAGACCGGCGAACTGCTCCGCCACGACTGGCATTTACACCTGTACAAACGGCCGGGTTGAGTTCGCCCGTCGCGGTGTAGAACGTCGTTCCCGCGGTTTCGTTTCGGGTCGCAGTTAACTCTGCTCGAAATCCTGATCCATTTGGCAGTGTTAGAGTGCGTGTGAATGTTGGTGTCGCCGCGAGTGCGTCTGCTGTTCGATAGATGCCACCATCACCTGACACGCCAATCACCGTTGCCAACATGACGTTCGGATTTGCCGGATCCATAACGATGTCGATCATGCTTCGGTCGTTTGGCGTCGGAACGCCGGTAACTTGCACCTGTGCGAAAGTCGGACTGCTCGACTGAGCATTGGTGGACCGATAGATTCCTCGAGGGGGTAAGGTTGTTGGCGTTGTGTTGGGATTACCGCCTGTTCCTGAAGCTGTGCAGACGTAAATCACATTGTTGTCCAATGGGTTTACGAGAATGCGGCCGATTGCTCGACCAGTAAAGACGTCGTTGCTTGCGCTATTCAAACGGAATGGTCCATTCAGTGTGGGGGAGGCACTGTTCGCGTTCCGTATGATGTACACACCACGACCGGCAAAACTATCCGCAGATTGACCGTTCTCTCCCGTTCCGACGTAAACAATATTGCTATCTGTAGGATCTATTGTGATCGCTCCGATGGCGAGAGTCTCCAGCTCGGAATCGAACAACGGCGTCCAGGTCGTCCCACCGTTTGTTGACTTGTAGAGACCACCCTGTGCTGTTCCCACGTAGACGGTATTTGGATCTGTCGGATGTACCGCGATGGAAATCGTTCGTCCGCTGACAGGCGTTGAAATGGCGCTGGTTTGTCCATTCGGAATTGGCGCCGGTCCCAAAAAGTTCCAGGCTGGCGTATCTACGAGGGATTGAATTCCTAAACTGACGCGCCGCTTTAACACTTTTTCCTGATGTTCCATTTGTGCTATGGCCAGTTCGCGAGCATATGGGGGCATCTCCCCATCACGGCCACGCCGCATGTCAATGTAATCTCCACGCGCGCGAAGGTAAGCTTCCTTATCGATCTTGCCTGCCAAGCCCTTCGGCAGATCCGGATCGTCATTCTCCTCAGAGGGTTCTTCGATAGACGGTTCCAGCGCTGGAGTTCTTATTGGTCTCTTGACACGTCTGCGTTCTTGCGAACGTTCCTGAGGCTCAATCTCCCTCTTTGTTCGTTGCGCAGGATTAGAAATCGATTTAGTAAAACTCGTTGGCGCCAGATTGGCGGTTAACAGCAGACTAGCTACGAGAAAAGCGAAGAATATGGCCCATCTAAACGATCTTTTCATACTGCGCTCCTTGGACGAAATGGTTGTCGATCATCCGCACGATTGAGCGACGCAGCTTTTGTAGTGCTTGAAGACAGTGGAGCCGCACGGGTGTAGATAGGCTCAGTCTTTTGAAACACTAAGTGAGAATTGGGGTCGTTGCCGTGACAGTACGGTGTTCTACCATTGAAGTCAATACAAAATAAACTGGAAGATCGTGAACGTAATTCCAGTTTTTTCGATG
>Ga0114129_10010349_pt1 | contig 13301 bp, 11 predicted proteins | sample RhiMetdeltSRZDD1_FD_80071 | JGI IMG/M metagenome (GOLD analysis project Ga0114129, IMG submission 80071) | Populus rhizosphere microbial communities from Tennessee, USA - Rhizosphere MetaG P. deltoides SRZDD1 (version 2) (version 2) | ecosystem: Host-associated > Plants > Roots > Rhizosphere >...
CGCGAACAGGAGCTTGACGCGCGGCCTGTAAGGGTCCGGTGCATGGACGCGCGTGACGACGGCGATGGCGTCTGATGACAGCCGCACGAGCGTTCCTGGCGGATAGATGCCGAGGAGCTGCACGAACCGGCGCACCAGTTGGGCGTCGAAGTGTAACCCGTCATGTTCCTTGAGGACGGCCAGCACGCGATCGGTCGGGAACGCCTGTTGGTAGGCGCGCTGCGATCGCATCGCATCATAGACGTCCGCGATGCTGCAGATCATCGTGCCGAGGTTGAGGGCGCCGCGCTTGGCGCCGACCGGATAGCCGCTGCCATCGAGTCGAAGGTGATGTTCGAAGGCAACGACCGGTGCGAGGATTGGCATTTCCGGAGTTCGTCGCAGGATCTCGGCGCCTTCGATAGGGTGCCGGCGCATGATGACGAACTCTTCGTCGGTCAGGCGCTCCGGCTTCTGCAGGATTTCCTTTGGCGTGCGGACCTTGCCGATGTCGTGCATCAGCGCGGAGAGTCCGAATTCGCGCAGCAGCCGGCCCTCGATGCCGAGCGCACGGGCCTGGCCCATGCTGAGGATCGAGACGTTCACCATGTGCGTGAACGTGTAATTGTCGTAGGTGCGCATCGCCGTCAGCGCAACCAGCGCCGTCCGATTCTGCGTGACGGCGTCAGCGAGCCCCTCGACGGCGTGAAGCGCGGCCGGCACGTCGGGTGTGCCTTCGGTGGCCGCCGATTCCCACGCAGCCTCGGCCGCCGTCACCGCACTTGCGTAGAGCTGGCGGATGGCCGACATGTCGCTGGCGATGCCATCTTTTACCGGTTCGTCAGACGTGAGCCGGCCGGTCTTGATATGCGGGAAGTTCCAGACTGGCTCCGGTCCGCCAGCTTTGCCAGGCAGCCGGGCGACCGCGATCATCAAATCGACGGCTTCAGCAGGCGTGACGCCGCGCTCGAACGAGACGCGTTCGAGTTTGTTGGCCAGCAGGCGCTCGATGAGATCCTTCATCCCGGCGCTGGCTTTTGGCAGCGGCGTGTCGGCGACCACGAATTCTCGATCGACGATGCCGATGGTGACCGCTGGCACCGACTGGTGCAGTGTCTTGAGCGCGGCAAGCAGACCTTCGACGTTTCGCGCCAGGAGCGGATGATCTGACGCGTACAACTGTGCCGCTCGGCTGCCGGAGGCGAACCGCCGCAGCAGTTCATCGTAGACAGCGATTCGGCCGTGGGCGTCGGTGGTCATGGTTGGTCGGTGTGTGGAGTTACTCGGTACGCGCGAGTTCTGCCCGCGCGGCGGACCGAACGAAGAAGCCGCCGGTCCGCGCGGCTTCGCGGAGTACGTTGAGCGCTTCGGGCGTGCCGATCTTTGCCAGCGCGTGCGCGGCGGCACCGCGGCCGCTGCGAGTGGAGAAGAACGTCAGCCAGCTGCCAGTATGAAGCACCATCTTGAGCGCGTCGATTGCGTCCGCGCCGCCGAACATGCCCAGTGCTTCGACCGACGTCATGTAGAGCTCCGGGAATTGACCACGGTCGAGATGACGCACCAGATAGCCGAAAAGCGGTGCCGCACGCGGGTCCCGCATCTTGACGGCCTCGCTCAACAGCGTCTCGCGCGTCTGCCCCTTTGACGACTTCAGCGCGTTCAAGAGAATGACCGCCGCTTCGCGGCTACCGTTCATCATCAATCCCTGCACCGCCTCACGCTGGACGAGCGGTTCGGAATCTGCGAGCAGCGGAACGAGTTCTTTCAACGCCTCCGCGCCGCCGAACTCGCGGAGGAGATACGCGGCAGTCCTCCGCACTTCCCAGCTCTTGGCTTCCATCAGCGGCCGGACGGATTCCGCGCCCCTCGGTCCAAAGCCAATCAAGATGTCGCGCAGGCGGCGACGCGATCGGACGTCCTGTTCCGTGGCGAGCGCTTCAGCCAGCGGCGCGATGATCGTCTGACCGATCGCATGGCACAGTCGAGTGAATCGCTCGTAGGTCTGATCGTCGGCGGAGCGGAGGTGCGGGCCGACGTGCTTGAGAAAGGAACTGCGTCCGAACGCCGTCAGGGCGCTGGCGGCATGCGGCCGTCGAAACGGGCTCGTGTCGCCTTGTTCGACGATGGTCTCGATGAGCAGCCAGGCCTGATCGAAGTGGCCGACCCGCACGAGATCCTCGGCGTGTGTCACAACCGTATCCGCGACGTCGCGCCAGCGTGAGGGATCGTTCTCGATGTGAAGCAGGTCGGTGAGCAGCGACTGGTCGAGGCTGCGCAAGGCACCGTCACTCACAGTTGCCAGCCAGGCGGCAATCCGCTCAGGCGGATCATCACTCACACGCTCGACGTCTACGGGAAGCGTTCGCGCATGCGACAGCTCTCGTGCGTAATCGTCCGAGACGTATCTCGCGTCGGTGTACGACGTCAGCATTTCCTCGACACCGTGCCAGAGATTCTTGAACTCGGCCTCACTTTGCTCACGTCCCATGTCGGAGGCGGCCACTTCTTCTCGAGCGAGGGCGAGCAGTTGTCGCTGACGATCGAATTCCGGGACGAGCGATCGGAAGGCGTGCGCCAGGCGTTCGGATGCGCCGCGTTCCGCGACGACCGCATCCGCCACGAATCCCGCAACAGAAGCGTCGCTCATGCTTTCGATGAGCGCGCTGACGACGTTGACGCTGCCGGCCATGGCCTCGGGCCGCTTGCGCTCGGACAAGAGCGAGATCATGGCCTCAACCGATAGCCGTCGCGCGCCGCGGCCGAACTGTTCAAAGACCGCGTTCAACCGCTGGGGATCGGTCCTCGACACATAGTCGACAAGGCCGCGGACCATGTTGAGGAGGGCTGCTGTCTGCAACTCCACGCCCTGGGGGCTTTTGGACGCTGTCTGTTCGAGCTGCTTCATCAGCTCGTCCAGTTTCGCCGGATCCTGCACGATCTCGAGCAGCGCCTTGAGCGCCGCTTCGTCCACGGTCAGCGTCGGACCGGACATCGCCGCCGCGATGATCGATTCGATCGTTGCGGCGAGCCCCTGTTTCTCGCGGAGGACTTCCGAGTAGTCGATCTCGGTGATCTCGAGGCTTGGGCCGCCGGCCGTCGCCCACAGCTTGGCGAGGCCGCCGTCGGCGCGGACTTCCTCAGGTGCGCGCGCGAGCAGGAGCATCAGCGTCCGCCACGATTCGGCGGTTGCGCCGGCATTCAATGTCAGACGTCCGACGAGGTGGCGGTGAAGTAGGGTCGCCAACTCGCTGACCGCGGGGTCGGGCTTGGCGAGCCGCGCGCCGTCCACGAGAAGACCCTCACTCACCACTTGAATGCTGTACGGACCGACGTCGGTCATTCGCGCCGAGGTCTCCTCGAGACGCGACAGCGAGACCGCAATAGCGGGGTGCCCACCGGGATAGAGCGACACCGCCCGCGCCGCGGCCTTGCAAACTCGTGAGAACTCAGCGAGACGGCCAGCGGCGTCAGCGCTGAGGAGGGGTGGCTGCGGTTCGGACATTGATGACGTCGGCGCGCGAACGGACGCGTCGCGGAAATCTTAGCAAACTCTCATATAGTAGAGGCGGTTCTGACCCTTGTTAAGTCACAGACAACGCGCGGACTACACAGAACGACACGGATATGCGGGCGGTTGACCTTATTCGGATCAAGCGGGACGGCGGAGTGCTCGATCCTCCGGCGATCCGTGAGTTCGTCGATGGCGTCACCAGCGGCGCCTGGCCGGACTATCAGGCCTCGGCCATGCTGATGGCGATCCTCCTTCGGGGCATGACTCCGGAGGAAACAGCCGTGCTCACCGACGCCATGGTGCAGTCCGGCGTCCGCGTCACGTATCCGGGGCTGAAAGGGATCCCGGTTGACAAGCACAGCACGGGCGGCGTCGGCGACAAGGCCTCTCTGATCCTGGCGCCGCTCGTGGCGGCAGCAGGCGCCTACGTGCCGATGATGTCGGGCCGCGGTCTCGGCCATACGGGCGGCACCCTGGACAAGCTCGAGGCGATTCCTGGCTTTCGCACCGGGTTGTCTCTGGATGAGCTGAAGGCCGCCGTGGCGTCGATTGGCTGTGCGCTGATCGGTCAGACCTCAGAGATCGCGCCGGCCGATCGCAAGCTCTATGCGTTGCGCGATGTCACCGCCACCGTCGAAAGCATTCCGCTCATCTGCGCGTCGATCATGAGCAAGAAGATCGCAGAAGGCATTGGCGGCCTGGTGCTGGACGTGAAGACGGGTTCCGGCGCGTTCATGAAGACGGAGAAGGACTCGCGCATGCTGGCTGAGTCGCTGGTCGCGATTGGGCGAGCGTCGGGCGTTCGAACCGAAGCCATGATCACCGCCATGGACGCGCCGCTCGGCCGCGCCGTCGGCAATGCGAGCGAGGTCGTGGAATCGATCGAGACGTTGAAAGGGCGCGGGCCCGCCGATCTCGAGGATCTGTCCGTTCACCTCTCGGCGCGGATGCTGATTGCCGCGGGCGTGGCGACTGATGCTGCGGATGCGGAAGCCCGCATCCGGGCCGTGCTGTCGTCTGGCGCGGGTGTCGAGAAGTTCCGCCAGATCATCGAGCGCCAGGGCGGCGACCCGGGCGTGATTGACGACTACGGACGGCTGCCGACTGCACCCGATCGCGAGTACGTGACCGCACCAGCGACTGGCTTCATTGTTTCAATCGAAGCAGAACGCGTCGGCCGTGCAGCCGTCGCGCTCGGCGCCGGTCGAAGCAAGATGGACGACGTTGTGGATCACGGTGTCGGCATCACGGTGCTTGCCGCAGTCGGCGACCAGGTGCGTGCCGGCGATCGCGTGCTAGAGATTCAGCATCGCGCCGGCCGCGGCCTCGAGCCGGCGGTGACACTCCTGCGCGACGCGATTCAAATCGGCGACGCCGCCCCGTCGCCACGGCGGCTGATCGTCGACACCATAGATGCTGAACCCTTCAAACTTCCTTAGCCCTTCAGCCTTCCCCCTTCACACTTAAAACTTCACACTTCAGACTTCAGACTTCAAACTTTCACCAATGACCACCCCCATCCCCTCCCGCGTTCCTTACGACTCCAGAGATTTCGTCGTCCTGGCCGCGGCAGCGGGTGCGGCCGCGGTATTTGCGTTGGTGGCGCACTTTGGCGGCGTGCCCAAGCTGCAGCCGGTCGTGGGGCTGGTCGTCATTCTCGGAGTGGCCTACGCGTTCTCGACCAATCGCCGCGCGATCGACCGGCGGACGGTCGCGTGGGGCCTTACGCTGCAGGTGATTTTCGCGTTGTTGGTGCTCAAGACCACAGCAGGGCAGGCCGTGTTCCAGCGCCTCGGCGCGTTGATCAATCGCTTGCTCGACTTTGCGTTCGTCGGATCCAGCATGGTGTTCGGCCCGATGGGCGACAAGGAAGTGTGGCCACGGGTCATGACGACCGTGCTCGGCCCGGAAGGCGCGCGCTGGGGCGTCGTGTTCGCGTTCCAGGTGCTGCCGACGATCATCTTCATCGCCGCGCTGTTTGCGGTGCTCTACTACTTCGGCGTGATGCAGGTCGTCGTGCGGTTGTTCGCGATCATGATGCGCCGCGTCATGAAGGCGTCGGGCGCAGAGTCGTTGAACGTCGCGGCGAGCATCTTCATGGGGCAGACAGAAGCGCCGCTCACGATCCGGCCGTTCCTGCCACGCATGACCGAGTCCGAGCTGATGACGGTGATGACCGCGGGGATGGCGCACATCTCCGGCGGCATCATGGCGGCGTACATCTTGTTCGGCATCGATGCAAAGCATTTGCTGACCGCCGTCATCATGACGGCGCCCGGCACGTTGATGATGGCCAAGATCTTCGTCCCGGAAACGGAGCAGCCCGAGACGATGGGCAGCGTGAAGCTCCAGGTGGAACGTACCGACGTCAACGTGATCGACGCAGCGGGTCGCGGCACGAGCGAGGGCCTGTCGCTGGCCTTGAACGTCGGCGCAATGCTGATCTCGTTTCTTGCGCTGGTCGCGCTCGTCAACGCGTTGCTGGGGCTCGTCGGGTTGAGCCTGCAGCAGATCTTCGGTTGGGTCTTCTCGCCGATCGCGTGGAGCATGGGCGTGCCGTGGCAGGACGCACCGATCATCGGCAATCTGTTGGGCACGCGCATGGCTCTCAATGAGTTCGTCGCCTATTCGCAGCTTGGGACGCTCAAGGACAGTCTGGACCCGCGTTCGTTCACGATCGCCACTTACGCGCTGTGCGGGTTCGCGAACTTCAGCTCGATCGGTATTCAGATTGGCGGCATCGGCGCGCTGGCGCCCACCCGTCGTCACGACCTGGCGCGCCTCGGCTTGCGCGCGATGTTTGCCGGCACGCTCGCCAACTTCGTAACGGCGACAATTGCGGGATTCTTGTTGTAGATGTCGTTCCCGGGTTCCCAGGTTCCAGGTTCCATGTTCATGGTTCCAGGTTCATGGTTACAGGTTCATGGTTACAGATTTCGGACTTGGGAGAACCGGAGAACCCGGGAACCGGGAACCTGGGAACCGGGAACCTGGGAACCCGGGAACGACAAGGTTTAGAAATGTCCAACCATTTTGACAAGGTTCAGGAGACGGCGACGTGGCTTCGTCAGCGGATCCCTGATCCGCCGGACGTCGCCGTCGTGCTGGGATCGGGTCTCGGCGATTTCGCCTCCACGCTGAAGGCGGCAAAGACTTTCGAGTACGGCTCCATGCCCAACTGGCCGGCGTCGGCAGTCATCGGTCACGCAGGACAGCTCGTGGTGGGGATGCTTGGCAGCAAACGCGTGGCCGCACTCTCGGGCCGTGTCCACTACTACGAAGGCCACGACATGAGGACGGTGACCTTCGCGACGCGCGTCATCGGCGTTCTTGGCGTGCGGACGATCATCCTGACCAACGCCGCCGGCGGCATCAACCTGTCGTTCAAGCCTGGAACCCTGATGGTGATGGACGATCACATCAACCTGATGGGCAGCAATCCCCTCGTCGGCGCCAACGACGAGCGCTTCGGGCCACGGTTTCCGGACATGTCGGAGGTGTACTCCGCTCGTCTGCGTCAGGTGACGGCAGCAGTTGCGGCCAGGCAGCAGCTCGAGTTGGCGCACGGGGTGTACGTGGCGCTGCACGGCCCGAGCTACGAAACACCGGCTGAGATTCGCTACCTGCGGACGATTGGCGCCGATGCCGTCGGCATGTCCACCGTTCCCGAGGCCATCGTTGCGCGACACATGCAGCTCGACGTGCTCGGCATCTCGTGCATCACCAATATGGCAGCCGGCGTGCTGCCGCAGCCGCTCGTTCATGACGAAGTCATGGAGGTGGCGCGTCGCGTGCGGGTGCGTTTCGGAGCGCTGCTGGAGGGTGTGATTGGGCAAGTGTGATCGCGAGCCGAACGGGGACGATTGGCCGGACGTCGAACGTCGTCAGCCTCCCGATCGCCGGAGCGGACGCGTGACGCGGATTCCTGTTCGCAGCGACCGCCGATCGGGCGTCGAGCGGCGCGACGATTCGACCTGGGCCACAGTGCCGTTGGAGCTGACATTGGCCGACGAAACGATTACAGAGGACGCGCTGATCGCGGCGGCGACGGATGCGCGGACGCGAGCTCAGGCGCAGTACTCCGGATTCAAAGTGGGTGCGGCGCTCCAGACCGGCGACGGCGCAGTCGTAACCGGCTGCAACATCGAAAACGCGACGTACGGTCTGACGCTCTGCGCCGAGCGTGTGGCGCTCGTCAAGGCGTTGTCAGAGGGGCGCACGTCATTCACGCGCATCGCGGTCGTGGCTGATACCGAAGTCCCGACGCCGCCTTGCGGGCCGTGCCGTCAGCTTTTGTGGGAGTACTGCGGCGATATCGACGTCATTCTCGCCAACTTGGAACGCACGACGGCCACGCTGCGACTGGCAGACCTTCTGCCGATGCCGTTCGACCGCAGACTGCTAAAATAGGACGCGGATCACGCAGATCACGCGGATCACGGTAGCCACGGACTGCGAGCCGCGAACCGCGAACCGCGAAACACACACGGACAGGACATGCTTCCAACAATCGAGTGGCAGGGCGACGTGATCGTCATGGTGGATCAGCGCAAGCTGCCAGGGCAGGAGATTTACATCAGGTGCCGCACGGCTCAGGAAGTCGCGCGCGCGATTCGAACGATGGTGATCCGTGGCGCACCGGCGATTGGCGTGTCCGCGGCCATGGGGATTGCGCTCGGGATGCGGCGCAGCACCGCGAAAGGCGTCAAACAGTTCGCCGTGGAGTTCCAGAAGACCTGCGACATGATGGCCGCGACGCGACCGACGGCGGTCAACCTGTTCTGGGCGATCGATCGGATGAAGCAGGTGTTCGCCGAAGCGGCGCAGGCCGGACAGTCAACGGAGGAAATCGCCGCTCGGCTCGAGAAGGAAGCGCGCGCGATCCACGACGAGGACGTGGCGAGCTGCCGGACGATGGGCGCGTTTGGCGCCGAGGTGGTTCCTGATGGCGCGCGCGTGCTGACGCATTGCAACGCCGGCGCGCTTGCGACCGCCGGCTACGGATCGGCGCTCGGTGTCATTCGTGCGGCGATCGAGCGCGGAAAGAAGATTGCCGTCTTCGCGGACGAGACGCGTCCGTTCCTGCAAGGCGCGCGGCTGACCGCGTGGGAGCTCGTTCGCGAGGGCATCAACACGACCGTCATCACGGAAAGCATGGCGGGGCCTCTCATGCGCGGGGGCGAGATCGATCTCGTCGTCGTTGGCGCTGATCGAATTGCCGCAAACGGCGACACCGCTAACAAGATCGGTACGTATACGGTCGCCGTGCTCGCGCGCGAGCACAAGATTCCGTTCTACGTGGCAGCGCCGCTCTCGACGATCGATCTGTCGACACCCGACGGCGATCAGATTCCCATCGAAGAACGCGATCGGCGCGAGATCACGCACCTCGGCTCGTCACAGCTCATTCCGGAAGGCGCGCACATCCGCAATCCCGCGTTCGACGTGACGCCGCATCGCTACATCACTGGGATCATCACCGAAAAGGGCATCTTTGGGCCGCCGTACCACGAGACGCTGAAGCGAGCGTTCGAAGTGGTCGTGCCTTCTCCGTGAACCTGCTTGGCATCGAGACGTCGTGCGACGAAACAGCCGCAGCGCTGATCGCTGAGACCGGCGATCCCGCGCGCCCGTGGCAGATTCGCTCCTCAATCGTCGCCTCTCAAACCGCCATCCATCGCGAGTGGGGCGGCGTCGTGCCCGAACTCGCGTCGCGGCAACACGTCCGCGACATTTGCGGCGTCGTCGAAGCCGCGCTCGCCGAGGCTGGCGCTCAGGCCAGCGACGTCGGCGCTGTGGCGGTGACCCAGGGCCCGGGACTGGTCGGATCGCTGCTCGTCGGTGTCTCCTTTGCAAAAGCATTTGCGTGGGCGCAGGGCATACCTGTTGTCCCCGTCCACCATCTCGCCGGTCACATTGAGTCGCTGGTACTCGCGCACGGCGAGTTGCCGATGCCGGCGGCCATCCTCGTCGTCTCGGGCGGTCACACGAGCCTCTATTTCGTGCCGCAGCCCGGCGCGTATCGCTTAATCGGACGAACGCGAGACGACGCGGCGGGAGAGGCATACGACAAGGTGGCCAAGCTGCTTGGCCTCGGGTATCCGGGTGGACCGATCATCGACCGGTTGGCGCGTGAAGGACGTCCGGATCGCTTTGCGTTCCCGGTGACGCGGCTCACCCACGCCGATCGCAACGCGCCTCGCGCGACAGGCGCCGACCTGCTGCCGCCGGAGGTCGCGCGCCGAATCGACTTCAGCTTCAGCGGCCTCAAGACCGCGGTCGCGCGGCTGATGCGCGAACGCACCGCGGACGGTCAACGACTGAGCGAAGACGATGTGGCGGATATCTGCGCCAGCTTCCAGCAGACGGTCGTCAGCGCGTTGCTCGATCGCACGTTCGAGGCGGCAGCCTGGCTTGGAGCCAAGAGCATCGGCATCTCGGGCGGGGTGTCGGCGAACAGCCGCGTGCGCGCGGACGCCGTCCGGCGAGGTGACCACGTCGGCATTCCAGTGTTCGTGCCGCCGTTGACGCTGTCGACAGATAACGCAGCGATGATTGCCGCCGCGGGGCTCCGGAAGTATCGAAGCGGCATGGCTTCGGGTCAGGATTTCAGCGCAATCGATTTCAACGCGGAAGCCTCTCTTGCTCTTCCATGAAGACCTTTACCGACTATCTCTGGTTCAACACGAAGAAACGTCAAGAGTTCGTACGGATCACCGATGAAGTGGCAGCGATCGTGAAGAAGAGCGGCGTCCAGGACGGGATGGTCCTCGTCTCCGCGATGCACATTACGTCTGGCGTGTACGTCAACGATTGGGAAGACGGCTTGATCGCGGACATCCAGGTGTGGCTCGAAAAGTTGGCACCCGCGGGTCTTCCGTACAAGCATCACCAGACCGGTGAGGACAATGCCGACGCCCACTTGAAGCGCACCATCATGGGGCACCAGGTGATGCTTCCGATTACGAACGGCGCGCTCGACCTCGGTCCGTGGGAGCAAGTGTTCTACGCCGAATTCGACGGGAAGCGGCGCAAGCGGGTGGTCGTCAAGGTGATGGGACGTGACGCAGCGTGAGTATCCGTCCCGGCCGATTGTCGGCGTCGGGGCGGTGATTCTGGCGTCGTCCGCGGAACTGGAAACACTCGGCTGTGGCGAGCCGGCGGCGGAGACGAGCGTGGTACTCGTCAAACGCCGGTTCGAGCCGTTGGCCGGACGTTGGAGTTTGCCGGGCGGGGCACTCGAACTCGGAGAAACCCTCGAAGCTGGAATTGCGCGCGAGGTCGTTGAAGAGACCGGGCTTGGAATCGCCGTCGGACCGATCGTCGAGGTGTTCGACCGCATCCTGCTCGACGCCAACGGGAAAATTCAGTATCACTTCGTGTTGATAGATTATCTGTGCCGGCCGATCGATGGACGGCTGCAAGCCGGATCGGATGTCGCCGACGTCACGCTGGCCGATCCCGATCGGCTCGAGCCGTTTGGCATGACGGACAAAGCCGTGGAAGTGATTCGGAAAGCGGTTTCATTATGTTCTCGAGAAGCGACGCCTGGGCGTTGATGACGGAGTACACGCAGAGCGAAAGCCTGCGCAAGCACATGCTGGCGGTCGAGGCCGCCGTGCGCGGCTACGCGCGACTGTGGGGCCAGAACGAAGATGACTGGGGTCTCGTCGCGCTGCTCCACGATTTCGATTACGAGCGATGGCCCGACCAGCAGAACCACCCGTTTCGGGGCGTGGAGATCCTGAAAGAGAAGGGATATCCCGAGTGGGTGACGCGCGCGATTCTTTCGCACGCGGAATACTCGGGCGTGCCGCGCGAGTCGCGCCTCGAGCATACGCTGTTTGCCTGCGACGAGATGTCGGGATTCGTGACCGCGGCTGCGCTGGTGCGGCCGTCGAAAAGCGTTCTCGATCTCGAGGCCTCGTCTGTGGCAAAGCGGATGAAGGACAAAGCGTTCGCGCGGGCCGTCAACCGCGACGATCTGCGGCGCGGCGCCGAAGAACTCGGCCTGCCGCTCGAGGAACACATTGCGAACGTGATTGCGTTCATGCGGGTGGAGGCGGACGCCCTTGGACTGCGCGGGAACCTTTGAACCCGGGAACTCGTGAACCGGAACTTTGCGTATAAGCTAACGGCTTGAATTCAATCCCACCACCCGCCACCGGTACGCCGGTCACCACCAGGGAGCCGCAGACCTCGACCGACCCGGTCGTGCAGCTCGACGGCGTGTCGGTGATCTACGGAAAAAACCGCGCCCTCAAGAACGTCAGCGCCCGATTCGCGCGCGGCGCCGTCGGCCTCCTCGGCCCTAATGGCGCCGGCAAGAGCACGATGCTCAAGGCGCTGCTCGGTTTCATCAAACCAACGGAAGGCCGCATGGAAGTGCTCGGCTTGAACGTCGCCGAGCGGCCCATGGAGATCCGGGCACGCCTGGGATACATGCCCGAGACCGACGGCCACATTCCAGGCATGAATGCCGTCTCCTTCGTCGCCTATTGCGGTCAGCTGGCCGGGCTGTCAGCAACCGACGCGATGCAGCGGTCGCATGAGGTGCTGTACTACGTCGGCCTTGGCGAAGCGCGCTATCGAAATCTCGAGACCTACTCGACCGGCATGAAACAGCGCATCAAGCTGGCTCAGGCGCTCGTCCACGATCCTGATCTGCTGTTTCTCGACGAGCCGACCAACGGCATGGACCCGAAGGGTCGCGACGAGATGCTCGAGCTCATTCACGATCTCGCGCACAACAAGAACGTCAATCTGATTCTGTCCTCACATTTGCTGCCCGATGTCGAGTACACGTGCGATCACGTGGTGGTCATGGACAAGGGACAGGTCGCCGCCCAGGGGCCGATCGAGGAGCTCAAAGGACCTGCGGGCCGCGTCTTCGAGTTGCGCGTGAAGGGGGATCTCCGGGGTTTTATCGACGTGCTCGCGCAGGCAGGGATGGAGACGCACTCCACCGACGAGGACGTGATGCGCGTCTTCGTGCCGGCTGGCGCCAGCGGCGCCAACGGTACCGACCAGCAGGCGATCTTCTCGCTCGCGGCACGCCACAACGTCCAGGTCCGTCACCTCCGGCCGAGCGTGCCGACGCTGGAAGACGTGTTCGCGAAGGCGGTCGGAGAAGAGTAGTGGCGATGCATAAACCTGTCGCCCGCTCGAACGTGCGAGCGAGCGAAGCGAGCGAGCCACGCGCCCGGAGCGAGCCGACGAAGCGGCGAGCGAGGGCGCGTGTTGGGGGGACCGGCGGGGCGAAGCCCCCCGGAAAATATTAGTGGCGATGCATAAACCTGTCGCCCGCTCGAGCGTGCGAGCGAGCGAAGCGAGCGAGCCACGCGCCCGGAGCGAGCCGACGAAGCGGCGAGCGAGGGCGCGTGTTGGGGGGACCGGCGGGGCGAAGCCCCCCGGAAAATATTAGTTGCCGATTCACGATCAAAGTTATCGCCACTACAAAGGGGGAAAAGCCAGGCCGGGCGGAGCGTGGATGGTCATCGCCCGTGCTGGAATCCTGAGCATGATCCGCAGGCGGATGTTCCTCGGCCTGATGATCGTGGCGTGGTTCCCGTTCGTCTACGAGGCCGTGAAAGTGTACGCCTCGACGAACTTTCCGCAAGTCGCGATGCTCGCGCCGACCGCCGAAACATTTCGCGATTTTCTCGAAACGCAGAACCTCTTCGTCTTTTTCGTCGCCATCTATGTCGGCGCTGGCCTCATCGCCAACGATCGGCGCGCGAACGCGCTGCAGATCTACTTGTCGAAGCCGCTGTTGCGGTCCGAATACATTGCCGGCAAGGCGGCAATCCTC
>Ga0114129_10010351_pt1 | contig 13300 bp, 11 predicted proteins | sample RhiMetdeltSRZDD1_FD_80071 | JGI IMG/M metagenome (GOLD analysis project Ga0114129, IMG submission 80071) | Populus rhizosphere microbial communities from Tennessee, USA - Rhizosphere MetaG P. deltoides SRZDD1 (version 2) (version 2) | ecosystem: Host-associated > Plants > Roots > Rhizosphere >...
GCGGCGGTGTGGAACGCAAAACCGAGCACGGTCGTGACCAGGCTCACCTTCGTGAGCACACTGCGCCGCAGGAGCGCGTGCAGCAGCGCGTGCAAAGCTCCCGCCGCGTAACAACCGAGCGTGATCAGCAGATAGACGCGGGAGCCCATGCGGCTTGGGGCAATCTACCACGCCGCCTCCGGCCTTCGCTGCGGGCCGTTTGCAGGCTTTGGGTGGATCGGTTGCCTCATGCAAGCGCCCAGCGTGTTCGGTTCGGGGTGCCGCGTTGCCGCTGCTATCTGGAAGCGAGGTTGACAGCATCCGACTCAACTCGGGGCGCCCCGAGTTGCAGAACGCTACCGCTCCTGCCACTTCCCCCCGCGCCAAAGCATCAGCCGCACGCGCGCACTGCCGCCGTTGACGCGGACCGCGGCCTGGGCCGAGTCGCCGGCCAGGTAGAACGTGCCCGGCGTCGCGGTGCCGAGCGGCGAGAAGGACAGGATGTCCGACCGGCCGAAGCGGACGGGATCGCCGACGAGCTCGCCCGTCTCCGGTGGCAGGTTCGGGACACCTGGGTTGATGCCGACGCGCACGCTCGGCGCGCCGCCCGAGAGCGGAAACGGGCCCGCAATCTGCCAATCCTCGCCGGAGTCGATGTCGACCGAGCGCACGCCGTTGCGGTTCCCGTCGGAGTAGACGGAGTAGAACACGCGCCCGTCGTCCCAGCGTTCGAAGCGAATCCCCGTGTACACGTTCGAGCGGATCGCGGTCGACCAGGCGAGCCGGAAGCTCGACCGGAACTGCTGGCCCGCGCCCAGGATGTGCGCGTCGGCGAAGCGGGCCCGGAACGGGACGGCGGCGACCGCGGCCATCACGAGGATGATTCCGATGGCGACGGCCGCCTCGACGAGCGAGAAGCCGCGTTCATTCATGTGGTGCTCCTCTCGGGAGGACGGCCCGCCACGGGACGAAGCGTGTGCCCCGGGCGGGCCGCCCACATCTCACTTGACGGCGGCCTTCGGGGCGTCGCCCACGCTCAACCACGCCTCGAGCTTGGCGAAGTTCTTCTCGCCGATCCCCTTCACGCTCATCAGCTCTTGCGTGGAACGGAAGGCGCCCGACTTCTGGCGGTGCTCGACGATGCGCGCGGCGAGCTTCGCTCCCACGCCCGGCAGGGCCGAGAGCTGCTCGACGGTGGCGGTGTTGACGTTGACGCGCGCGGTCGGATCGGCCTTGGAAGCGGCGCTCGTGAGGCCGGGCGCGACCAGAACGGCGAGCGCAGTGGCGAGAACGGCGGCGACGAAGCGGCGATAGCTCATGACAGTCTCCTTTGGTTTCAGTGGCGCCGTGCGGCGGTCCCGCGCGAAATGGCTGCGGCCTCGCGGACCGCCTTTCCGCCAACTCGCTCGAGAACGTCACGGCGCCCGGACCACCGTCTCTCCCAGCCGGCGTCCGGGCGCCGTGCCGCCGCACGACGTCTCCCTGCAAGGGCAAGCCGGGTGCCAGAGACGACTGCGCCCGGTAACTCTCAGGCCGTCTATGGCTTGGGATGCAGCATGCCGCCAGAACAGCGGCTGCGGCGCGTCAAGCAGCGTTGACGGGAGCGACGACGGAGTGACCGGAAACGGCGCGCGCTCCATGGCTTGAACGCATGTCGCGCGCGGTTGACGGCAGCGCGACGGCTTGACGCCGCTACTCGCGCGAGAAGCGCTTCAGCCAGCCTTCGACGTCCGTCTCGCGCTCCGGCTTCTCGCTCTTCGCGGCTCCCGCGTGACGGCGCGGTTTCGCCTCGCGCCCGAGAGCGTTCCACTCGTGCGCGCGCAGCACGCGCGCCCCGCGCGTCTTGGCGTAGGAGTAGACGGGCTTGTCCGAGCTCACGACGACGAGCTCGGCCGGGCGGGCGGACGCGTCGACGATCTCGCGGATGAGCGAATCGGCGTCACGGCCGGGGCCGGGGAATCGGATCGTGACGGCTCCCAGCTGCTGCTCCGCGGCCTCGGGGCGAAAAGGCGCCCCGTCGAAGACGATCGTCGCTCGCGCGCCCTTGGCACGGCAGAAGGCGGCGACGCGCCGGACCACCTCGTGGCGGCCGTCGCCCGGCACGGCGGGCCCGCCCCAGGAGCCGAGCAGGTTGTTGCCGTCGATGAGATAGGCCACGGCCGGCCTCCTGGGAGATGCCTCGGGGCGCTAGATGCGGAGCAGACTCCGGAAGAAGCCCTGGCGCTGCGACTGCTGGCGAACCAGGAACAGCTGCTCGAGCTCGCCTGCGTCGAAGAAGAAGCCCTCGCAGAACGTGCAGCGGTCGATCTCGATCGCGTCGAGCTTCTCCACCTTGAGATCGTGTCCGCACTTCGGGCACTTCATGTAGTGGAGGTCCTTGAGGCGCTGGCTCTCCGCGGCGCTCTCCTTGGCCTTGCGCTCGGCTTCACGCGCCTCGCGCGCCCGCCGCGCGTCCTCCAGAAGCCTCTTCTCGTTCTCGCGGAACCAGTCGTCTTCTCGCTGTCGGCCGATCTCGTCCACGCCCTCACCTCCCCGTCGGCCAGTGTACCTTGACGGAAACCTCGAACACACGCGCTAGCCAGCGGCGCCAGCTTCTCGAAATCATGTCAACAAATGTAAGCGAACGTGCTATGATTTCTGGAGATTTCGCCGGGGACTGTCGGGTCTCCGAGCCGGGCCGGCAGCGGAGGACGAGGATGGCGGACGCGTTCCCGGTCAGCGGGAACATTGACCCTCAATCGTTCCCCCATCTCCTCGTGGATCTTCATCGTCACGGGGCGACGGGGTCACTCAAGGTCACGGGCCCCCTTCACCCCAAGGCGCTCTACTTCCGCGGGGGGAGAGTGCTGTTCGGCTCATCCAACGATCCCCGCGACCAGCTGGGCGCGATCCTGATCGACAGTGGCCGCATCAAGCGCGACCAGCTCGACGAGGTGAACGCCAAGGTCGGTCCGGGCAATCCGCTCGCAAAGGTGCTCGCGGAAAGCGGCTTCGTGAACCAGCGCGAGCTCGGCGAAGCGGCGCGGATGAAGGTCGAGAGCATCCTGGCCGACGTGCTCTCGTGGACCTCTGGCAGCTTCGAGTTCGAGGACGGCGTGCTGCCCAAGGGCGCCGTCGACTTGAAGCTGTCGACCGAGAAACTCCTGCTCGCGGCGGTCAAGCGGATCAGCGACCGTGCCTTCGCCCTCCGCCACGTCGAGCTCGCGGCGGTCCTCGAGCCCGTGACGGACGCAGAGTCGGCGCTCTCGGAAGTGCGCGCGGAGGTCTGGCCGCTCTTCGAGCGACTCGACGGACGGCGCACGCTCAAGGAGGCGATCGCGCTCACCCGGCTCGACGACTTCGAGGCCGTCAAGACCGCTTGCGCGATGCTGTTCCTGGGAATCGTGAAGCGCACGACCGCCCGCCCAGAGCTGGATCTCGCCGAGCAGGCGCAGAGCGGGTTCGCGAACGACCCCGACGCCATGTACACCGTGCCGCTCAACCCCGTTGCGGTGGCGGACCTCCCCGCCTCGAGCGGCTTCGCGTTCGTCGATTCCACGCCGGGATATCCGGTGCCGGAGCCCCAGGCGGACCCAGAACCGGCGAACTCGTGGGCCTCACCTGCCGTCCAGGCCCCCGACGCCGGCGTCCCGCGCGCCGAGCCGTTTCCCGAGGTCGAGCCGGAGCCCGATGAACCCGAACCCCCGGTATTCGGTGGCGGGGCCCCGCTGCCAGAGTCGGCGCCCGTCTTCACCATGGCGGACTACCTGAAGCGCGCAGAGGCGGAGGCGGAGCCCGAGGAGGACTCGCCCGAGACCGTGTACGCGCCGGCGGCACCGCCGATGGTCTCGGCACCACCGGCGCCCCCGCCGGAGCCACCTGAGCAGCCCTACAACCCGTTCGCATCCGCGCCAGCACCCGAGCCGTCGCCTCAAACCGTCTACGCCCCCGCGTACGTCCCTCCCGCACCCCCGGTGGAGGAGCGGTACGAGCCTCCGGCGGTCCTGCCCGAGCCGCCTCCGCGCATCTCGAGTCCGGTAGCGCCGCGTCCGAGCCAGGAGAACCTGGCCGCGCTCGACGCGCTGCTCAATCCCGCGAGCGCGGGAACCCGCACGGGCGCCGCAGGGCCGCGCGTGGAGAAGTTCGAGCCGCAGTTCCGTCCGCCAACCTCGCCTGCACGGAAGGCGCCGGCGCGCCAGGCGGTCTCGAGGCGCTCGAGCGGCCCCCTGTTCGTCTTGTTCCTGGGGATCGTGCTCGCAGCGGCGGCGGCCTGGTACTTCCTGATGCGGTCTCCTGAGCCCAGCCCCACGCCGCGACCCACCACTCCCACGACCGTCGCAGCGGCCGCCACGCCGCCTCCAGCGCCGGCCACCTTGGCTGCAAGCCCCGAGCCGCTTCCAACGGCCGCCGCGAGTGCGACTCCGCCTGCATCGGCCTTGCCGACTCCCCCGCCGCCGGCACCGAGCGCCACGCCTCCGACGACAGCGACGCCGACCCCGAGGCCGATTCCCACGACGGCTCCGACGCCCGTCGCGACGCCGCGGCCCGCCGCCACGCCGCCGCCCGCGGCGGCCGCCGCTTCGGGAAACGGCCGCGCGCTCCTGCGCCAGGGTGCCTTCTCGGAGGCCGCCCAGTCGTTCGCAGTGTCGCTCGCCCCGGGAGCCCGCAGCCGCTTCAGCTACCAGCTGCTGACGGCCTGCGCTCCCGACACGATCGCCAAGGCTGTCCAGGCCGTGACGGCGGACGAGCTCTTCATCCTGCCGGTCACGTTCCAGGGCAAGAGCTGCTACCGCCTGTGTTGGGGCGTCTACGACACGCGCATTGCCGCGGACGCCGCACGCGTGAGCGTTCCCGATTACTTCCGGCAGGGCACGTCGCCCCGTCTCTCACCGCTCCACGAGCTCCTGCCCTGAGCGTGCGTCGGATCTTGCTGGCAGCCGCGCTCCTGGCGGGAGTGCCGTCGGCCGGAGCCGACTCGATCGTGCTGACGAGCGGGCGCGTGATCGAAGCGGACCACGCCTGGCTCGAGGGGCAGGACGTCCGCTACCTCAAGAACGACACGATCTACTCGGTGCCGCGCGAGCTCGTCGCACGCGTCGAAGCGAGCGACGGCGGGCCGGGTTTGGTGGACCTGGACGTGCGCAAGAGCCGGGAGCGACTCGCCGACGGGCAGGCGCACGAGGCGCTCCGGCATGCGCGCATCGCCCTCTTTCGCCACCCGAAGTCCGTGACGGCGCTCCAGGCCCTGGCAGCCGCGCAGATCGCGCTCGGCGAGTGGGTGCAGGCCAAGGCCACGGTCGCGCAGGCGCTCGCGCTCGAGCCGGGAAGCCCGTTGTCGCTCGAGCTTCTGGGCGACGCGCTCGCCGAGGCGGGCGACTTCGTTGCGGCCCGCGAGCAATACCGGCTCGCCGCGGAAGCTGCACCGCAGCCGAGAGTCCACAAGAAGCTGGAGTCGCTCGGCCCGGTCGCCGCCTCAGTCTCGAGCGCGCGCTTCCGAATCCGTTTCGACGGCGCCGCCGACGAGCCGCTCGGCCTCGCGGTACTGAACGTGCTCGATCGGGCCTGGGAGGACCACGAGCGGCACCTCGGTTTTGCCGCTGACCTGCCGGTGACAGTCGTGCTTCAGACCGCGAAGGCCTTTCAGGACACGACGCGCGCGCCGGAGTGGGCCGCTGCCTGGAACGACGGGACGATCCGGGTACCCGTGATGGGACTCGACCGGCCTACCGCGACGCTGGTGCGTGTTCTGCGGCACGAGGTCGCCCACTCGTTCGTCGCTTCGCGCACCGGCGCCAATTGCCCCACGTGGCTACAGGAAGGCCTCGCGCAGTGGCTCGAAGGTGGCGACCCGGGGAGGGAGGACGCGACCCTCGCGAGTCTCGCGCGTGGGACGCCGCTTCCGCGACTCGAAACGCTCGAGCAGCCATTCACGGACCTGCCGGAAGCACAGGCGCAGGTGGCCTATGCCGCGAGCTTGTCGGCCGTCGCCTACATCCTGAAGCAGCACGGCGAGGGCGGGCTCAGGCGTTTGATTGAGGCCCTCGCCACGGGCGTTCCGGCCGCCGAGGCACTACGCGCCGCCATCGGCCTCTCCTACGCCGACCTGCAGCGAGCCTGGCAACACCGGCTGGTGAGCTCTGACGCGGGAGGCGGCAGGACAACCGCGGGGCGAGCGACGGCACCGAAGCGACCGAACCGGTCCGACAGCGCACGGACCGAACGATAATGTGGATGGACGACGGAAACGGACAACGAAAAACGGACGACGTGGTTGGAGAGTAGCGGGGGGCATCCCGCCCCCCCGAGCCCTCCGGAGAAAGTGTTCGCGTAGCGGGCCTGTAAGCCGGATTCTGTCACCGCCGCTTGCGCGACGGCCAGCGATCATTCCTCTAGCCCCGCGGTTACCCGCAGGATCCAGCAACCAACCCGGGGGCTTCGGCCGGGCCGACCTCAAACGCCCCCCTATTCGGTCTTGCTCCGCGTGGGGTTTTCCCTGTCCCGCCGTGTCACCACGACGGCGGTGCGCTCTTACCGCACCTTTTCACCCTTGCCACCCGCGGAGTTTCCTCCGCGAGTTCGGCGGTGTCGCTTTCTGTGGCACTTTCCCTGGGGTCGCCCCCGCTGGCCGTTAACCAGCACGCTGCCCTTCGGAGTCCGGACTTTCCTCCCCGGCTGATACGCCGCCGCGGCGATCGCCCAGCCCGCTTCGCGAACAACTACAGGGTACCACCCGATGGAACGGCGAGAAACGGATCGGGAGGACAGGCGGGCCGGCGGGGGCAGGCAGGCAGGCGGGAACTAGCGGGGCAGGCAACGCTGTGGACCGTGCGTGACCACCCGAAGAACGAACGACGGCAGGAGCTGTGGACCGGTCTTGCGGGGGGCTGAGCGCCCCCCGAGCCCCGCTAACTAACCATCCTGTTCCTGGCTGATGCCGTAGGCTTCGAGCTTCTTGTAGAGGTTGGAGCGCGGCGTGCCGATGGCGGCGGCCGTGGCGGAGATGTTCCAGCCGCTGTCGCGCAGCTTCTGGACCAGGAATGCACGCTCGGCGCCTTCCTTGAAATCGCGCAAGGTCGCGGCTGCGGCCGCGGCCGGCATCTCCTCCGCCGGCCGGCGCAGCACGTCCTTCAGGTGCTCGGGGCGCACCTCGTCGTCTTCCACCATGATCAGCAGGCGCTCGACCGCGTTCTTCAGCTCGCGCACGTTGCCGCGCCAGCTGTGGCGGCCCAGCGCCGCGATCGCCTCGCTCGTGAAACCGCGCGGCCGCACGTTGTTCTCGGAGCGGAACTGGCGGCAGAAATGCTCGACGAGCGGGCCTACGTCCTCGGGCCGCTCGCGCAGCGGCGGAACCGCGATCGGAAGGACGGAGAGCCGGAAGAAGAGGTCTTCGCGGAAAGCACTCTTGCCGATCTCGTCTTCCAGGTTCTTGTTGGTCGCGGCGATCACGCGCACGTCGACTTCGATCGTCTTCTGCGAGCCGATCCGCTCGACCTCGCCCTCCTGCAGCACGCGCAGCACTTTCGCCTGCGTGCGCAGGCTCATGTCACCCACCTCGTCGAGGAAGATCGTGCCCCGGTGCGCGAGCTCGAACTTTCCGATCTGCTTCTCGGTGGCGCCCGTGAACGAGCCCTTCTCGTGGCCGAACAGCTCGCTCTCGATCAGCTCTTCGGGGATCGCGGCGCAGTTGACCTGGACGAAGGCCTCGTCGGCGCGCAGCGAGTTGCGGTGGATCGCGCGCGCCACCAGCTCCTTGCCGACGCCGCTCTCACCCGTGATCAGCACGGTCGCGTTCGTGGGCGCAGCGCGCCGCACCGCTTCCCAGACCTTCTCGAGCGCCGGGCTCTCGCCCACCATGCGATAGCGATCGTCGAAGACGAGCCGCAGCCGGCGGTTCTCTTCGACCAGGCGCTTCTGCCCGAGCGCGTTGCGCGCCGCGATCAGGATCCGCTCGCTGTCGGGCGGTTTCTCGATGAAGTCGAAGGCGCCGAGCTTCACCGCCTCGACCGCGGTCTTCACCGTGCCGTGGCCGGAGAGGATCACCACCGGCAGCGCCGGATCCTTCTCCTTGAGCCGCTTCAGCACCTCGAGCCCGTCGACCTGCGGCATGCGCACGTCGAGGAACACCAGGTCGGGCGCCTCGGCTTCGGCGAGCTTGAGGCCGACCGGCCCGTTTGCGGCCTGCAAGGTCTCGTAGCCCTCGTACTCGAAGATCATCTTCAGCGAGGAGCGCACCGCGTCCTCGTCGTCGATGATCAGCACGCGCGGCTTCACGGCCGCTTTTCCACGTAGACCCGGGTCAGGAACGACTGCGCCGGCCGCGGCCGGAAGACATAGAGCCAAACGGGCGCTCCCGGCTCGAGCCCGCTCAGCACGCGCCGATACGCGGCAACGTCCGTGGTCGGCTTGCGGTTGATCTCGACCACGAGATCACCCTCTTCGATCGCGTCGACCCCGGGGTCGACACCGAGCACGTCGCGTACGACGACGCCCACGCGGTCGGGCGGCACGCGCAGCTCCACGCGCGTGGCCACGGGGAGGTTGGCCACCTGCAGCCCGAGCGCGTCGCCTTTGCGGACGGGCGTCGCCGGTGGCGGCGTGTGCGCCGGGGACGGGATCTCTTCGGCGCTGCGCGCCTCGAGCCGCGCCATCAGCATGAGGGCACGCCCGTCGCGGATCACGCCCAGGCGCACGTCCGTACCCGGCCGCATCGCCGAGATCGTCCGCACCAGGCTGTCGCCGTCCTCCACAGGCTTGCCCGAGACGCTTTTCACCACATCCCAACGTCGCAAGCCGGCCTTCGCTGCCGGCTCGCCGGCGAGCACGTCGAGAACCAGCGCACCCTGCGTGTCCTGAAGCCCGATCATGCGCGCCAGGTCCGGGTCGAGCTGGTGGAGCTCGATGCCGAGGTAGCCGCGCTCGACCTTGCCGCGGTCGCGCAGCTGGCTCAGCACAGCCCGCGCGACGTTGATCGGCACGGCGAAGCCGATCCCTTGCGCCTCGCTACTGACGGCGGCGCTGATCCCCACCGCCTCGCCGTGGCGGTTGACCAGCGGACCCCCGGAGTTGCCCGGGTTGATCGCGGCGTCGGTCTGGATGTACGCGTCGAAGGACTGGTTCCAGATCTTGCGTCCGAGCGACGACACCACGCCCACCGTGACGGTGTGATCGAACTCGAGCGGGTTGCCGATGGCTGCCACCCAGTCGCCGACCCGCAGCCGGTCGGAGTCGCCCAGCCGCACCGTCGGCAGGCCGCGCGCTTCGAGCTTGATCAGCGCCAGGTCCGTGCTCGGGTCGGAGCCGACGAGCTCAGCGGGCAGCTCGCGCCTGTCGGCGAGCCGCACGCGGATCCGGCCGGGACCCGGCACCAGGTGGTGATTGGTGAGGATGTAGCCGTTCGGATCCACGATGAAGCCGGAGCCCTCGCCGCGGCGGGGCAGGTCGAGGGCAGGAGCGTCCACTACGCCCTCCTGCGTGTCCTCGGTGGCGTCCTCGATCACGTCCACGTGGACCACGGCGGGGTTCACCTGGGCCACGACGTCCGCGAAGGAGGTCGCCGAGCCGAAGAGACCCGGAGGCGCCATCGGGGCCCCGACGCGCCCCCCGCCGCCCGCCAGGTAGCCGACGGAGCCGGCCACGAAGGCCGCGAGAGTCAGGCCCAGCGCGAAGGCGGTACGCGTCATAAGGTCAGTATAGAAGCAATCAGCCGGCGGCGAGCCGCGCCCGGAACTCCGCTTCGTCGATCACGCTCACGCCGAGCTCGCGCGCGCGCTCGAGCTTCGAGCCGGACTCGCGGCCCGCCACCACTACCGAAGTCTTCTTCGAGACCGTGCCGGTGACGCGGCCGCCGCGCGCTTCGATCGCGGCCTTCGCCTCGTCCCGGCTCATCGAGTCGAGCGTCCCGGTCAGCACGAACTGCTGCCCCTGGAACGCCAGCGAGCCCGGCTCCGCCTCGGCTTCCGCCACGCGCAAGCCCGAGCGCTCGAGGCGCTCCACGAGCTTCAGGTTGGCAGGGTCGCGGAACCAGGCGTGGACCGATCCGGCGACGGCCGGGCCGATCTCGTAGATCGCGTCGATCGCTTCGATGTCGGCCGCCGCCAGCGCGCGCAGGCTGCGAAAGTGACGTGCCAAAAGCATCGCCGCCCGCGCGCCCACGAAGCGGATCCCGAGCCCGAAGATCAGGCGGCGGAGCTCGCGCGAGCGGCTTTGGGCGATGCCCTCGAGCAGGTTGCGGGCGCCCAGCGACTCGCCCTTCTTGGCTTTGGGCGCAAAAAGCGGCGCCAGGTCCTCGAACGTGAGCACGTAGAGATCGGCGAAGTCCTTCACCAGGCCGCGCTCCAGCAGCTCGTGGACCACGACGTTGCCGAGGCCTTCGATGTCCATCGCCTCGCGGCGCGCGAAATGCTTGAGGCGCTCCTCGACCTGCGCCGGGCACGAGGCGTTCGGGCAGCGCCGGTCGACCTCATCCTCCGCGCGCACCGCAGTCGTACCGCAGGCCGGACAGCGCTCGGGCGGCGTCCAGGGCACGGTGTCGGGCGGCCGTTTCGCGACCACGACGGCCACTACCTTGGGGATCACCTCCCCGCCGCGCTCGATGCGCACCGTGTCGCCGACGCGGACGTCCTTGCGGGCGATCTCTTCCTCGTTGTGGAGCGTGGCGCGGCTCACGGTGGTCCCTGCCAGGAACACGGGCTCGAGCTGCGCAACCGGCGTGAGGCGGCCGGTGCGGCCCACATACACCTCGATCGCGCGCACCGCCGTCTCGGCCTGGACCGCCGGGTACTTATAGGCGATCGCCCAACGCGGGAACTTCGAAGTCGAGCCGAGCTCCTGCTGCAGCGCGAAATCGTCCAGCTTCACGACGACACCGTCCACCTCGTAGGGGAGCTCGTTGCGCCGGTCGCGCCACGCGGCGATCGCCTCGACGAGCTCGCCCATGCCGGCGCAGCGCCGCGACTCCGGGTTGGTGCGCAGGCCCCACGAGCGCAGCCGTTCGAGCGCCTGCCACTGGCTCATCACGACCGGACCGCGCAAGTGGGCGATGCCGTAGAGGAACAGCTCCAAGCCCCGGCTCGCGACCACGCGCGCGTCCAGGCTCTTCATCGTGCCAGCGGCGGCGTTCCTCGGGTTGGCGAAGGGCTCCTCCTCGGCCTCCTCGCGCTCGCGGTTGATGGCCGCGAAGCGCGAGCGCGGCAGGTACACCTCGCCGCGCGCCTCGAGCTCGGCGGGCACGTCCTCGCCGGCGAGCTCGAGCGGGACGCTGCGAATCGCGCGCGCGTTCGGCGTCACGTCGTCCCCGCGCACGCCGTCGCCGCGTGTCACCGCGCGCAGCAGCCGGCCGGCTTCGTAATGCAGCGCCACCGACAAGCCGTCGATCTTGAGCTCGGCGGTGTAGACGACCTCGCGCTTCCCGACCGCCTTGAAGATGCGCTCTTCGAACTCGCGCAGCTCCTCCTCGGAGTACGTGTTGTCGAGGCTCAGCATCGGCACGCGGTGCACGAACGTGGGGAACTCGCTCGAGGGCGTTTCCCCCACGCGCTGGGTGGGACTCGTCGGCGTCACGAGCTCGGGGAACTCGCGCTCGAGCTCGACGAGCTCGCGCTCGAGCGCGTCGTACTCCTGGTCCGAGATCTCGGGGTCGGCGAGCACGTAATAGCGTTGTTCGTGGTGCCGGATCTGCTCCCGCAGGCGGGCGATGCGTTTTTCGGCCTGGGCGCGCGTGGTCATGGGCGGCCTTCCCGCCGGCGCCCGCTCAGTGATCGCGGGCGAGGATGAAGCCGGGCAGCGCCTCGAGGGCTTCACGGTACGGCGACGGCTCGAAGGCGAGCAGGCTGGCACGCGCCTCCTCGGCGTAGCGTTCGGCCATGCCGTGCGCCTCGTCGAGCGCGCCGCACTCGCGCGCAAGACGCACCAGCTCGTCGCGGCTGACGCGCGCGAAAGCCCGATCTTCGAGCACCGCCTTCACCTGGTCCTCGGCGGCGCGACCGCCGCGCTGCAGCAGGAAGATCATCGGGAGCGTGACCTTGCCCTCGCGCAGGTCGTTCGCCACCGGCTTGCCGAGCGTCTTCTCCTCGGCCGTGAAGTCGAGAAGATCGTCCACCATCTGGAAGCAGAGTCCGAGCTTGAGCCCGTAGTCGGCGAGCGCCGCCTCGCGCTCGTCGCCTACGCTGCCCAGGATCGCGCCGATGCGTGTGCAGGCCGCGAACAGATCGGCGGTCTTGCGGCGGATCGTGTCGACGTGCTCGTCTACCGTCGCGCGCATGTTGCCGTTGCGCTCGATCTCGAGGATCTCGCCTTCGATCAGGCGCAAGGTCACGTCCGACAGCAAGCGCAGGATCCGCAGGTTGTCCTGCGACAGCGCCATCGCCATCGCCTTGGTGTAGAGGAAGTCGCCGAGCAGAACCGTGATGTCGTTGCCCCAGCGGCTGTTCACGCTACGGCGGCCGCGTCTGGTGGTGGCCTCGTCGATGATGTCGTCGTGGAGCAGGCTCGCGGTGTGGATGAACTCCACCGTCGACGCGAGCGTCACAGCGCGCTCGCCGCGGTAGCCGCAGAGCCGGCTTGCGAGCAGCAGCAGCGCGGGGCGCACGCGCTTGCCCCCGCCTTCCTGGACGTAGCGCCCGATCTCGCCGACGAGCGGCACGTCGGAGCGCACCTGGCTCCTGAACACCTCCTCGACGCGCCCGAGGTCGTCCTCGACCAGGCGCACGATGTCCTTGAGCCCCAGGACGCTTGCCCGACCGAGAGGGTTCACCGCTGCCACGGCTACCGGTAGTTCGTGAACTGCATGTCGATGTCCAGGTCGGTCCCCTTCAGCAGCCGGATCACGCCTTGGAGGTCGTCCCGGTTCTTGCCCGAGACGCGCAGCTGGTCCCCCTGGATCGCGGCCTGCACCTTGAGCTTGCTGCCCTTGATCAGCTTCACGATCTCGCGGGCTTTGTCGGTGGGGATCCCCTTCTGCAAGGTGACGCGCTGGCGCACGGTGGCGCCGAGCGCCTGGTCGACGTTGCCGTAGCTGAGCGCCTTCAGCGGCACGCCACGCTTGACCAGGCGTTCCTCGAGCACGTCGCGCACGGCCTTGAGCTTGAACTCGTCGGCCGAGGCCAGTGCAATTTCCTCGCCCTGCAGCTCCACCGACGAGCCGCTACCCTTCAGGTCGAAGCGCGTGTGGATCTCCTTCATGGCCTGCGCGATCGCGTTCTTGACCTCCTGGAGGTTGACGCTGCTGACGATGTCGAAGGAGCTTTCGGCCATGTGGGATCGCTTCGCAGGACTTGGAGCTTCTCGACCGCCGTAGGGCAGGCCGGTCGCTAAAGTGACGGATTCAAGGCTGCATGTCAAACGC
>Ga0114129_10010352_pt1 | contig 13299 bp, 12 predicted proteins | sample RhiMetdeltSRZDD1_FD_80071 | JGI IMG/M metagenome (GOLD analysis project Ga0114129, IMG submission 80071) | Populus rhizosphere microbial communities from Tennessee, USA - Rhizosphere MetaG P. deltoides SRZDD1 (version 2) (version 2) | ecosystem: Host-associated > Plants > Roots > Rhizosphere >...
AAACGCGGCTGGCCGCGGTTACCGCCCTGCGCGACCGACACCTCCTGGCCGTCGATGTTGAGCTGGAACTCGCGGTTCCCCATCCGCTCGCCAGAGGTCGGCCCGAGGTCGGTCGCGTTGGCGCGCATGCCGGGCGCCAACGTCGAGAGCGCCATCCAGTCGCGTCCATTCACCGGCAGCTCCTGCGTCTGCCGGGGGTCGACGTTGCCGCCCATGCTCGACGAGGTGACGTCGAGGAGCGGCGCTTCGCCGGTCACCGTGATCGACTCCTGCACGTTCGATGGCGACAGCTCGAAATTGACCAGGACCTGCTGTCCCACGAGCAGCTCGATGCCCGGGCGGTTCACGCTTCGGAACCCGGGCATGTTTACCGTGATGCGGTACACACCGGCGCGGGCGGCGATGCGATAGACGCCGCGCTCGTCAGTGAAGCCTTCAAACGTGTTGCCTGACGCTTCATGAACAGCCGTGAGCGTCGCCCCGGGCAACACGCCGCCCGTTGAATCGACCACGGTGCCGCCGAGTGTGGCGTCCTGCGCGGATGCGAGAGCCGGCAGGACGAGGAGCACGCCAACCGAGAGGAGCCGCCGGACGAGCCGTACCAACATTGAATCCTCCTTGAGTCAACGAGTCATCGTGGGGAAAACAATCAGGACGTCGTCGCTGTAAGAAGCCGAGGATTCGTATAAGGTCTGCACCCGACGAAGGGCTCGCGCAACCGCGGATTATACGCCTCTATCCGGCAGGTGGCATGGCTGGCCGGTCGTCGCCGCCCGCCTTCAAACGCAGTATCATCGCCGCATTCCCGCCGCCCCCGGCGGCCGTGGAAGGCACTTACAGTGTCGGCATGACCGGAGGAAGCACCATGCGATTGAGTCCACTTGTCGCCGCGACACTCACCTTGGCCATTTCCGGTTCCGCGCTCGCTCAAGAGTGGATCGAATTTTCCAGCCGGGAGGATCGATTCACCGGCAACTTCCCGAGCCAGCCCAGGGTGACGCAGTCCACCTTCCAGTCGCAGTACGGCGCCAACCTGCCCGCGCGCGTGTACAGCTCCGAGCAGGGAAAGGGCCGCTACTCGGTGACCGTCGTCGACTACAGCCCGATCGAGAAGATCCTGACCGAGAAGGCGCAGTCGTGTCCGACACGTGGCGACGAAGGGTGCTACGGAGGCACCGGGTTTTCCGGCGTGGGACACTGGCGGCTCGACTATCAGGGCGCGATCGTCCATGCGACGTGGAAGTTCGTCGAGCGCGACGCGAAAGTGACGCAGCTGGTCTGGAACACCCTCTATGGCGTGGGCGGCAATCAGATACACCTGACGAATCGCGATGGATCGCGAACGATGGCGGCCGTCTACATGCACAACCAGAAGCTGTACATCATCGAGGGCACCGTTCCCGCAGGGTATCCGGAGCCGGCGCTCTTTCAGCAGTCGTTCGGCTGGCTCGACGAAAACGGCAAGGAACTGCGGTACCAGTCGCTGTACCACCACGCGTTCCCGGCGCCGCCGCGAGGAGCTCCGCCCAACCAGGAGAACCCTGGCAACTGACACCTGACGCGTTCACCGATCGATGCGCTTCTGAATGTCGTCGGCCCGCTGGCTCGCCCGGAACTCGATGACCCGAAAGTCGGCGAGTCCTCGCGCATGGAACGGATCCTCTCGCGCGATCGCTTCGATCTGCTCCCGGCTGTCGCCAACCGCCAGGATGATTCCACCCTCGCGAGGAATCTTGCGGCCGGACACGAGAAAGTTGCCGGCCGCGTAGTACTTCTTCAGGAATTTCACGTGAGCCCGCATGCTGGCGTCGATGTCGGCGAGCGGTGCCGTGTACGTGAGCTCTATGACGAACATGGCCCGCCAGCTTGCCTCACGCAGCGGCTGACGTAAACCCCTGGTCAGTCTCCGCGCGGGCGCTGGCGATAGAGGGTGACGCCACGATAGAGAAGCGCGACGGCCATCCAGGCGGCAATGATCGCAATCGGGTACGCGAAGCCGCGCGGATACTTGAAGACCAGCGCGGCGATCACCGCGAGGCACACACCCGCGATCACGGCGATATTCGCCTCGACCGATTCGAGGACGCGCCGGTTCGTGATCGCCGCCGACACGGTATTGCCGATGCGCATGGCTCCGGCGACAACGCGTCCGCTGCTGCCGCCGCCCCTGGTCATGGGTGCCGGGCGCCCACGCGGACTCTCCGGCGCGCGTACGTGGCTGCGGGCATCCAGGATGATCTCGGTGGCGTTCGCCAGGTCTTCCTCGAACATCTCCTGCATCCGGCTCGCGAACCGCTCGTTCTCGACAATCACGTCGAGCTCGCGGTTCCCCATCCAGCTCGCTATGTTCAGGTTGGTCGAGCCGACCCGCGCCCAGCGCGCGTCGGCGACCGCCGTTTTGGCGTGCAGCATCGACCCGTTCCATTCGAAGACGCGAACGCCGGCCTCGAGCAGCGGCCGATAGCCCGCGCGCGAGATCGGACGAATGATCGGGATGTCGGACGCGCCGGGGACCAGCAGCCGCACGTCGACGCCGTCCTGTGCCGCGGCGCGAAGCGCCTGCACGTAGGGAACCGTCCCGGCGTAATAGGCATCGGTGAGCCACAAGGTGTTGCGCGCCATCGCCGCGACAAGCTGGTCGAGGCGGAAGAGTCCCGCGGTGTTGGGCACGGTGGCAACGACCCGAACGGCCACGTCGCCTGCCTCTGCCGGTGCCGCGCTGTGTGAAACGGGCGAGCCCGTGAGCCGATCGCCTGCAGTGGCCCAGGCATCGGCGAATGCGTCCTCGACATCGGCAACTGCGGGCCCGAGCAGCTCGACGCCGGTATCGCGCCAGGGATCCAGGTGCTGCGCCGGATAACCAGCCCACATCTGTCCGACACAGAGCCCGGTGACGAATGCAGTCGTCCCGTCGATCGCGATGACTTTCCGGTGATCGCGGCTCAGCCACCCGAGCGGATGATCGAACCGCGGCGGATTGTAGCAACGCACGTCGACGCCGGCGGCGCGCAGCTGGTTCCAGAATGCCCGCGACGTCTTGCCGACTCCACCCATCCAGTCGTACAGCAGACGGACCTGCACGCCGTCGCGCGCTCTTCGCACCAGCGCGTCCGCGAAGCGCCGGCCCTGTTCGTCTTCGTGAATGATGTACATCTCGAAGTGAATCGTCCGCTGCGCCGATTCGATGGCTTCGAGCCAGGCTGGATAGTTCTCGGCCGCGTTCTTGAGCAGCCGCAGGCGATTGCCGGTGCGGAGAGGCGCGCCGGATGCGCGCGAGAACGCCTGATTCGCCAGCTCGCGAGCCGTGTTCCGGCCGGAACGAGGGTCTTCACGCCGTTCGCGGCGCCTCCTCGATCGGGAGGCGAAGCCGTCGCGGAACAGACGTTTCGAGCGCGCGCGCTTCATGAATCCGGCGGGTTCACCCATGTCGTCCAAGGCTCGCGAACCCGAGGATATTACGACGCGCGCTACCTGGCGAACGGCGTCTCCAGGTCTTCGTAGGAGAAGCCGAACGACCGCAGCGCATCCTCGACCGACTCGCCGCCTTCGAGCTGGTGCAGCAGCGGCGTCCACACGAAACCGGGCCGTTGGGCAATGACATTCACGGCAAGCAGGCTCTCGTCGTACGCCACCTGCGCAGCGGCCGCGCCGAGACCTCCGAAGCCGCCTTCGAGTTGCTTCAACGGAATCGATCGCCCGAGGGCTTTCATCCGCCGCCTGGCGGCGTTCGCGTCCGTCCCGTCGAAATACTGCGCCAGCCCTTCGTTGAGCCACGCCGGAACACCAGCCGGAGCGATGCCCGCAATGACGGCATGCGTCAATTCATGGGTCAGGACCTTCTCGAACAGCTCCGGCTGCTGGGACGCTCCCGCGACCGGTATCCGGATTCTGCCGTCGTACGCGCCCCCGGACCACTTCGGCGCGCGCGTGACGTCCCGGAACTGCTGCTCGGTGTACAGCACGGCGACGATGGTGTCGGGCGGATACTCGCCGAGCCTGCCTGCGATACGGAAGAACGCCGAGTTGAACACGCGTGTCGCTTCCATGGCGAGCGATCGTTCGTCGTGCCCCTCGAACAGGATCCGGAAACGCTCGTACCGCAATTCGTCGAACGACCCGTGAACGCCGGCGTCCTTCCGCCACTCGGCCAGCGTCCGCGTGATCTCCGCATCGCCCGGCGCGTACTTCAGCGCGCTCTCGTACGTGCGAACGGCAAGATCGACCTCACCCTCATCGAAGGCGATCTGACCGAGCAGCACCGACGCGGGGGTCAGGTCAGGCTTCACCTTCAGAGCCTGCTGAAGACGGGTCATCGCGTCCTTCTGCTTCCCTTGTGCATGCGCAGCGGCGCCCGCACCCATCAACAACACGGGATCGTCGGGCCTCAAGGCCAGCGCGTCGGCAAACAGAACCGCGGCCCGGTTCCCGTACCCATCGCGGAGGGCCTTCCAGCCCGCATCGTTCAGTTCGTTGACCCTGGATTGCGCGTGGGCCGGCCCCACGTACAACGCCATGAGACAGAGGATCGTCGTCGTGCGTCGTCCCGGCATGGCGACGTCAGGGGCAAGCGACGTTCCCGGCCGGATCTGGCGTCAACCGATGGCGGCACGCTCTCGCGGACTTACGAGTTCGGGGCTGCGATCACAGGTTCGTCACGTTCAGCCGTCCGCACTCGTGTCAGGCGACTGTGTAGTACACGAACGGCTTCATGGCGCCTTTGGCGAGCGCATCGTGCAGTTCCAGATGGTCGGTATCGCCGCCGAAGGCGAGCTCGCCCATGTGAACCAGGAATCCGTCGACGTCCTGCAACGGATCGCCGAGGTCGATGTCGAAGTCGGCGCAGAAGGGCGATGTGCCGACCGACGGCGCAGCGACCACCACCTGCATGCAGGTCCGCCCTTCCTGACGAAAGCTGTGCAGCGTGTACTCCTCGGGTTTCCCCCAGCCGCGGGCGTCGATCTGATCGAGCAGCTTGCGGTGCGTCGGCGATTTCGGATCCCCTTCCGAGTAGAACGGCCTCTTCGGATCGTCCGCGAGCGTCTGCAGTCGCGTGAACAGGTTGGCGGTGACCTGACCGTATACGCGCTCGGTGCCGGCGAAAAAGATGCTGCGCACGTCGGTGATGAGCGGGGCGGCTGGATCCGGCGCGGTGCGCAGCTTCGCCATCAGGTTCAGCAGGCACGCCTTCCGGTTCGGCCGCGTGTCCCGCGAAGAGAGCCACTTCTCGATCGACTGACCGTCGAGCGAGCTGTCGGGCGACTGGAGCACGTTCCGAATCGCCGCATCGAATTCGTCGAACGGCGTCAGCGCGACAGTCCGGGAATCGGCCGTCACGTCCACGTCCACACGGGCGTCCCCCTGGTTGTCCTTGATATCGAGCTTGAGCTTCCTGGCCGGCGTCTTCAGATCCGCGATGCCGACGCGGAGCCAGTACGCCCCGCCCGGCAGCGAGCGCTCGTCGTCGCCGGCGAACGACAGCATGCCGTCCTCGAGGGCGGCCTTCAGGTCGAATTGCCAGCCCTGCCACCCCTTGAGTTGACGCACGCGATTCATGCGGTAGCGCGTCACGTCGTTCCGTGCATCGAACTCGACGGTCACGGTTCTCGGAAACGCATCACGTTCGTTGCTCAGGACGATGCCGTCGCGCCCGAGCGAGTCGATCGGCCACGTGCGGCCATTGCGCCGCAGGCGAAGTTGAAAGCCTTCGTTCACGATGCCTCGAAGCAGTTCCAGATGCGGATGGCGTAATTGATCGGCGCATGGTCGGCGAGGAATCCCGGCACCGCGGCGTGAGGCCCCGCCAGCTCCATCAATCCGGCCAGGTGGTGCGCGTCGCGCGCGGAGAGGTGGACGCCGCCAGCGTCCAGCATCAGTTCCTGTGCCCGGCCGATGTTGCGGTGAAAGACGCCGCCGCCGTCGATGAACGCCAGCTGACCCACGTGGCGAAACACCAGACCGATCGGCACGTGCGTGACGAGGTCCGTGTTGTTGCGGAATCGCCAGACAGGAACCGTGATGCGTTTCCCAAACCCGCCGTCGCCGGTGCGGGGCGACCCGTACGTGTAGAGCCCGCGGATGCCGAGTCCGTCGGCGTGATCGGCGCACAGCAGGTTCGCGGCCACGGTTGCGAGCGCCGCGCCCAGGCTGTGTCCCGTCACCCAGAGCGGGCGAAGGGCCTCCGCCTGCAACGCGCCTACATACGTCACGACGTCGGACCAGACGCCGCGCACCGCGTCCAGGAAACCGGCGTGCACCCGGTTTCCGTGGCCGTCGAGGGCCGGCAGGAAATGGGCGTCCACCGACCAGTCGATCACCGAGGGCGCGAAGTCGTCGACCTGTGTCCCGCGGAACGCGAGCACGATCCATTCAGCGTTGGACGCGACGTAGCACTGCGTGTTCAACGGCCCGGAAAAGAACATCACGGTGGCGCCCAGCGGCGGCTTCGCGAAGGTCGACGAGATGGTCGTTGGCGCGGAGTACGACAGGAACGCGGCGTCCATCAGCCACCAGGCATTCTGGAGGTTCAGGCTCGTGTCCTGCGGGCGGAGCGGAGCGCCGGAGACGTTCGCGAAGAACTCGTAGGGGAACGCAGCGGACGGAGGCGGATTGAGCGCGGCTGGCGTCGCCGGCGGCAGAGGCTTTGGCATCGCGGGTCAGGGCAGCTTGAAGGGAACGCGGCTCTTCTCGTCGCCGGAGCTGATCTGAAACACCACGTCTTTGACGTTCATCGGCACCTCGAAGACGACCTCGCCTTCTTTCGCGCTGTCCCCGTCGACAACTTCATCGAGAAAGTTGGTGGGGGCGCGCGGGACATCAGCCACGATCAATCGATAGGAGGCGCTCCAGAAATTTGCCGGATAGCGGCCGGCATTCGTATACCGAACGACGAATTTCAGCGCTCGTCTGTCCAGGTCGAGCGGTTCGACCTGCGCGGAAAGTATCGTGATGACGGCAGCCCCGCCCGCGAGCGTCACGCGATTCAGTGCTGGAAGCGCAATCGCCTGCGGCCGGCCGGCTGCCGGGACCGCGCCAGGCGCACGCGATGGCGCCGGCGATGCCGGCGAAGCGGGTGACGTGCCGCCGGACACCGACGAAGACGAGGGCGGGACCTGTTCGCTGCGATTGCCCGTGTGATTGAACGCCACGATGAGCCCCGTCACCGCGGTGATGACGGCGGCGAGCCCGGTCAGCATGCCGGGGATGGTCTGCCACCAGCTTGGAGTCGCCGAGCGGTTGTCGGACATCTAACCCGCACATTGTATGTGGCGAAGGGCGCGTCGAGAGCGCGAGCCGCGATGGCGCGTCGCCGCGGGCTTCGCCCTCGTCAGTCGATTGGTGGATACGTCCCCGGGCCACCGCACGTGCTCACCGGAACGCTCACGCACTTCGACGGCCGCACGTATTTGTCCTTGATCCGCTTCCGGAACTCCGGCAGGGCGGTTTCCGCGCCACCGAGCACCGCGTCCTGCGGGATGCCGTACAGCTCCGTCAGCTCGCCAACGAAGGGGTTCTGTCCCGGCTTGTAATGCGGAACGCGTTCCGCGTCGACGCCTTCATTGGTGACCGTGCACGGATGCGTCGCGGGGTTGAGCGGGGTGCGGCTCAGGGCAAAGCTTCTCGTCAGGTAGTACGGCTCCGTCAGATAGATCGGATCGTCGATCCGCGCGGTAATCGTCAGGACGTCGTCATGACGCGAGAAGCGGGCCGTCATCGTGGCGCGGTCGCTGCTCGGCACGCCGTTGCGCCGAATCATGCTCGCTTCCATGTGCGTCGTGTACGTCACGAGCACGTCGTCTTCCCAGACGCCGGTCGTGAACCCCGACTTGTCGTGCGCCGCGTACTGGGATGGATGCGGCCGGCGGTCCATCCACATGGTGATAGGCACGAAGTCCGCCCAGCCTCCGATCATCCAGGCCGTGGTGTAACCCGTCACGAGCTCCGATTCGGGCCAGATGCGCAGACCCATGGGCCCGATCGCGATATAGCTCGGCGCGTAGTAATCGCAGATGCGCCCGGGCTCGGACATCTGTGATTGCGAGTAGACCAGCGACCAGGCGCGCCCGATGTCGTTCAACGGAATGCCCATGTAATCGACCGGGCGCGGTCCGCCGCCGGGCATGTTTCCAATCGCATCGGTGAAATTCCTCGCCGCCCACGAGCCCGACAGGTCGATGCCGTCCGGGTTCGGCAGCGCCTGGGCGAGCACCAGGGCGCTCGTCGCCGCGACGACGACGATGGCTGCGCTAAGCCTTGGCCACACGGTTTCCTCCAGCTCTCATCCTCGTCATGAGCAACGGCGTCACCATCCCGCCGAGCAGGGCGTGGGGTCCCACGCGGATCCATCGGGCTGCTTCTTGAACTGCGAGGAGATGATGTAGGGCGTTTCGAGATTCACCGGGTCGTCCACGACCGCGGTCCAGACGATGAGGGCCGCGCCGCCAGGCTCCTTGAACAGATCGACGTACTCGAGCAGCGACGCGTTCTCCCCGTACGGCACGCCGTTCTTGCGGAGGTAGCCGGACAGAAGGTCGGTCGTCGTGATTCGGAGATATCGCGCCGACGGCGGCCCTCCGCGTCCGCCGCGTCGCGAGGCCCACACCGCGATGGAGTTGCCCTGCCAGCTCCGCTTCCGCGGCTCCGGGCGCGTCCAGCTCCCGAAGTGCAACAGGCGAGTCTGCGTTCCGTAGTCGGTGTCCACGCGGAGCGTGTTGTCGTCCTGCCAGGCGATGCGCAGATGCGTCGGCAGGTTCATGAGCCCGGGCGCGCCGTACGGCCTGCACTGGTTGCCGGCCGCTTCGTCTTTCGCCTGGTCCCACCCGTCCGCCGCTCTCTTGCCGGCCGCCGAGATCGGGATGCCGATGTAGTCGCCCTTCCCCGGCGGCACCATGCGCAGGCGCCAGTTCTGCGTGATGAGCGAGGACCAGTAGCCCGTCGGATCGAAGGGCGCAGCCGCTCTCGCCGATGCTGGCGGCTGGTTGCCGCGACCTTGCCCTCGAACCTCGCTGCGCGTCGCCAGCGACGCGATCACGATGAGGACTCCCACGGCGACGATCGGCTTCAACGTCCGGCTGAAGTTCATGGCCTCCCTCGCGCTATCACTTGCCGTTCGTCAGGCTCTTGTAGACGGCTTCCACGAAATCGTTCGTCGTCCAGGGCCCCGACGTGGAGCCGTATCGCGCCGTGAACGGCTTGGCCGGGCCGGCGGCCTTGATCTGATCGAGCGTCATCTTCCGATCGATCATGTCCTGCACGATCTCGCTGACGATGACGAGCATGTCGCGATAGTTCAGCACATCGATCTGCCGGAAGACGCGGCCGTGACCCGGCAGCACGTCGGTGCCGCCCTGCAGGCGGGCAGTGGCATTGGCACCGCCCGGCAGACCGACGAACGGGCCCGGGGGAATCGCCAGTTCGATCACGCGATTCAGCGCGTCGATTTCACCCTTGACGCTGCCGCCTCTCGCGAGGTCGATCACCGGAAAGCGATCGGCGTCGATGATGTTGCCCGCGACGACGACATCGGACTTGCGGAAGAAGACGATGGTGTCGGCGTCGGTGTGAGCGGCAGGCAGTTTGAGGATTTCGATGCCTTCGTCGTTGAAGTACATCGTGCTGCGCCGCTCCGCGAACGTCTCGGTCGGCCACGTGTCGCTCGGAAACGGCGCCGCTCGGCCCGGCGGGATCAGCCGCATGCGCGTGAGGACGTTCTCGTGCGAGAGGACCCTTGCGGCATCGAAATCGAGCCCCGCCACCGTCGCTCGGTTCGAACCGGCCGCGAAGCTCGTGATGTTGCGCCCGGCTTTCGCGAGGTTCGCGTTGCCGCCGACCACGTCGGGATCGGCGCTCGTATCGATGATGTAGCGAATGGGCTGGTTGGTGAGCTTCGCGACCGCCGCAATCACGTCGCCCGACGCCTCGGCGGTCCCCGCGTTCACCAGGACGACGCCGTTGGGACCAATCTGCGCGCCGATGTTGGCGCCGGCGCCGACGATCATGTAGAAGTTCGGCCGGAGCTGAAGCACCTCGAGCGCCGTGTTCCCCTGCGCGCGCGCGATGACGCCCCCCACGCACAGGGTGAGAGCCACACTCGCGGCGAGCGCCGCCGTTCCGATCCGCGCCCGTACCTGACGAAGGAGTGCATCCACCGCGTACCTCACCGTCAACCGCGGCCAATCCTACACCCGCTCAGCGACGGTGCATCATGAAACGGCCCCTGGTGTGGCGCTGAACGGCGGCATCGCGAGCCGACTTCCGTCGCGATAAGATCCTCGGCCTGATCATCGAGCCACTCCCTCTGAGGATCGTCGGACGAACGACACGCTGGGTCCTGGTCGCCCTTCTGCTGCCGATCGCGCCGCTGCGCGGACAACAGCCGCCGGCGGTGCCACCGGCCCTTGCGCCGTTCGTTTCCGTGAGCGCGCCGATCGTCGCGCTGACGCACGTGCGCGTGATCGACGGCACGGGCGCGCCCGCGCGGATGGATCAGACCGTGATCCTCGACGGCGCGCGAATCGGCCCCGTGGGTCCCTTCGCCTCGACGACGATTCCGGCAGGGGCCCGGGTCATCGATCTGTCGAATCACACCGTCCTGCCCGGGCCTCGTCGGTCTTCACGAGCACACGTACTTCGGCGGCGTCACGCGCGTGACGCCGATGAACGTGAGCGGTCCGTTGCTGTATCTCGCCTATGGCGTGACTACCGCGATGACCGCGGGCAGCATGCTGCCCTACCACGAGGTGAGCCTGAAGCGGGCCGTCGACGAGAACCGGACGCCCGGGCCACGTTTTCTGATCGCGGGACCGTACCTCGACGGCGACGCGTCGCGCAATCCGATGAGCCTGAAGGTCGGCACGCCGGACGCGGCGCGCAGGGCCGTGCGTTACTGGTCCGACGAAGGCGCGACCTGGATCAAGTTCCTCGGCGCCGAGACTCGGGAGGTGCTCCGCGCGGCGATCGAGGAGGCACATGCGCGCGGGGTCCGCGTCACGGGTCACCTCTGCTCGGTCACGTTCACCGAGGCTGCCACGCTCGGCATCGATCTCCTGCAGCACGGGTTCATCACGAACACCGACTACATCCCCGGGAAGCAGCCGGACATCTGCCCGCCAGGGAACCAGAGCGTCCAGGCGGATGTCGACGTCAACACCCCGCAGGTGCAGGCGACCATCGACGTCATCGTTCGCAACAGGACCGCGGTCGTTTCAACGCTGGCGGCCTATGAATCGTTCATCCCCGATCGTCCGCTCGACAGCCGGGTTCTCGACCTGCTTGCGGACGACACTCGCAAGGAAGTCGAGAGTATCCACGCCGGACTCGCGGGGGCCGCGTTCAACGTGCCGCCGCGGCTGCTGCAGAAGATGATGGTCTGGGAACGGGCGTTCGTCGCCGCAGGTGGACTCCTGGGTGCGGGCGTCGATCCCTGGGGAACGGGCGTGCTGCCCGGCCTTGGTGACTTGCGCAACTACGAGCTGCTCGTCAAGGCGGGGTTCACGCCGGAGCAGTCGACCCAGATCATGACGCTGAACGGCGCGCGGATCCTCGGCGAGGAGGAGCGCGTCGGATCGATCACGACGGGCAAGCGTGCCGACCTGGTAGTCGTCCGCGGAGATCCCGTGGCCACGCCTGCAGAGATTTACAACGTCGTCACGGTGTTCAAAGAGGGGACTGGATACGATTCGGCGAAGCTGCGAGAGGCGGCGCGCGGCAGGGTCGGCATTAACTAGACTTGGCAGAACGAATCTGAAAATGCGCGGCCGTGAGCCGGTCCACCTGCGTCCCTAGCATGTTTGCCGACGCGGCACTCGCCGCGCGCATCGATCGCGCCGAGGGGCGCATGTGCGCACAGGTCGCCGAGGCATTCCGCATCAGCAGACCGGCGTCGGCGCCGTTCGTGCTGCCGATCAGCGGCGGACAGGCTGTGTACGTCGGCCCCTCATCGCCGCTGAACAAGGTGATCGGTCTCTGCCTCGACGCCGGCCTGGACGTCGGCGCGCTCGAACGGATCGAGCGCGAATGGGGCGATCGCGGTGAGCCGGTCCGGATCGAAATGTCGGTTCTTGCGGACCCCTCGCTGGGAGCGGCGTTGACCGATCGCGGCTACAGGCTCCACGGCTTCGAGAATGTCCTTGGCCGTTCCCTCGATCGGCAGACGCGCGAGGGGGACCTCAGCGATGTGACCGTTGAGATCGCCACGGACGCCGAGCACGGGACCTGGGTCGATATCGCCGTCGAAGCGTTCATGAATCTCGACGGCACCGGCAGCGCGCCACCCGACGTGTTCCTGCGTGAGCAGTTGACGGACATCTTCGAGGACATGAGAGGCGTCCCCGGGTTCATCCGCTACATCGCACGACTGGACGGGGAGGCGGTTGGCGAAGCGGCGATGCGAATCGACGGTGACCTCGCACAGCTCGCCGGCGCGGGGACGCTGCCTCGTGCGAGGGGCCGCGGTGTCCAGAAAGCGCTCCTCCAGCGGCGTCTCGCTGACGCGGTCGACGCCGGCTGCACGCTCGCCGTGATCACCACCGGGCCGGGGACGAGGTCCCAGGACAACGTGATGCGCCGCGGCTTCGAACTCCTCTATACACGCGCGATCCTCATCAGCCAGCAGACGACGAGCAGATCCCCCTAGTCATACAGTTTCGTATCGCTCGCCAACGCGCTCCGAGTCGAAGTGTGCGATGAGCGGGGATTTGCAGATCTCCCCCGGCGTGATCGCGTCGCCGGGTTCTGATATCGCTCGCAACCTCCACGCAGATACACAGATACGCCGCGGGTTCTCATCCGAAGGGATGAGCTGCTCGTCCCCACCGGTGGTTGAGGGTCATCGATGGTTGTGACCTCAGCACCGATTCGCCGCTTCCTCGTTGCAGCGCTCCTCCTGGCCTGTTCCGGCCGCGCGTACGCGCAGGGATACGGCTTCTACGAACAGGGTGCGTGCGCCGTGGGCCGGGGCGGCGCAGCGGTCGCTGCACCGTGCGACGACGGATCGGCTGTTTTCTACAATCCGGCGGGACTGACGCTGACGACCGAGACCGTCGTGAATGCAGGCGCGACGGCGGTCGCGCCGCGCGGCCACTTCACCAACGCCACCACCTCGCGCGTGAGCGCGCTGAAGGACCGCACGTTCCTCGTCCCCGCGGGCTATTTCGCGCGCGGCGTCAATCGGCGCGTCGCGTTCGGCGTGGGCGTCTTCGCGCCCTACGGGCTGGCGTCCGACTGGCCCGAGGCGTCAGAGGGACGCTTCCTCGGATATCTGAGCAGCATCAAGAGCGTGCAGGTGCAGCCGACGGCCGCCGT
>Ga0114129_10010355_pt1 | contig 13297 bp, 6 predicted proteins | sample RhiMetdeltSRZDD1_FD_80071 | JGI IMG/M metagenome (GOLD analysis project Ga0114129, IMG submission 80071) | Populus rhizosphere microbial communities from Tennessee, USA - Rhizosphere MetaG P. deltoides SRZDD1 (version 2) (version 2) | ecosystem: Host-associated > Plants > Roots > Rhizosphere >...
AGTAGGGCCGTGAGCTACATTGGCTCGTCTTACAGCCTGGGCGCGCTGGCCGGCGCTACGTATCTTATCGGCCGCCAAACAAACAATGCCCGCGCTCGCGAAACTGGCCTGCTTAGTCTGGAGGCCTTGATTGACAGCGGGGTCGTTGTTGGCGCACTCAAAGGTTTCACTCAGCGCGCGAGGCCATTAGATGGACGCGATCGAAGCGAATTCTTCGACGGCGGTAGTTCCTTTCCATCTGGTCACAGCATCCAGGTCTGGTCTGTAGCTACGGTAGTCGCACATGAATATTCCAAATCACGCGCTGTCCAAGTCGCCGCCTACGGAATAGCAAGTGCAGTTAGCGTCGCGCGGTTTACCGGACACAAACACTATATTTCTGATGTCCTGGTTGGCAGCGCTCTGGGCTACGGTATCGGTCGATACGTGTTCAACGCACATCACAGAACGAACTCAACTGATTCAGATACGACAGAGCAGCTAAACCGCAAGTCATACCCAGCTATCGAGCCTTTATACAATCGTCGCCTGGGTCAGTATGGAGTAGCGTTGACTTGGAACTTTTGAATAGTGCGGTGTCCGATAAACTTTAGGAAGTTTATCGGACATCGAAACAAAATGGGACGCAGCCGAGGACGCCTGCGCTCCCAGCATTTACTACCATGTTTGATTCAGTTCGCATTCGTCTAACACTGTGGTATGCGTGTGTGCTTGCTCTGTCGCTCATGGTGTTTGCTTTCTTGCTGTACAAGGCGACATCCGCAGTCTTCTATGAACGACAGGACGAGTCTCTTCGGTCGACCGTCAAAACCGTTGTCAGCGCTTACCAGGAGGAGTTTGAAGAACAACAATCGGCACAAAAAGCAGGGCAGGTCGTTCTCACTGAACTGACGTTTCCCGACCGTTACGTTCTCCTGGTAGACAACGATGGTCACTCGATGGCCTCGTCGAAGAATGCTTCAGGCATCGCAGTGAATATTCCTTCATCGATACTCAAGGAAGCTCACGATCGAAGTTTCAAGGTTGCTACGATAGGCGATCTTCGTCTTGCTGTTGTTCCACTGTCGCCGGACGGACAGATTGGATTTGCCGCGGTTGCCGAGCACGTGAGTGTAATAGACGATGGTCTTAGACAATTGCGCCGAGACTTCTTTGCCGGAGTACTGGTTGTCTTGTTGTTGGCTTCATTTGGTGGCTTCTTCCTTGCGCGAAAGAGTTTGGGGCCAGTCGCCGTAATGAATCGGCAGACGCAACGAATATCTGTTGAAAACCTCTCTTCTCGCCTTGACATAACAAATCCTCGTGACGAGCTCGGCTCCCTGGCTACAACAATCAATGAGCTACTAGACCGGCTGGAACACTCGTTCAAAGAACAGCAACGTTTCATCGCTGACGCATCCCATGAACTCAGAACGCCGCTCGCCGTCTTGAGAGGGGAATCTGAAGTAGCACTTGATAAGCCCAGAACAATTCGCGAGTATGAACAATCTCTCATTCTCGTCAGGGAAGAAGCTGAACGACTATCGCGCATTGTCGAAGACCTATTTGTCCTTGCACGACAACCCGTAGAAGGCTCACCAGCGTTGCTGAAGCAACCACTCTCTCTGAATGATGTTATCAGCGATTGTGCCCGTGCTGCGCAGGTGCTGGCGAATCAGAAAGGAGTTCAGCTTACTACACAAACTGTTCCTGACGCTGTCGTATTGAATGGCGATGAGGATCTACTGAAGCGCATGGTGCTGAACCTTCTGGACAACGCGGTCAAATTCACACCGAGCGGCGGAGAAGTGTCAGTAACCCTGTCGAGACAAAATGGGCATGCCCGAATAACCGTTGCAGATACGGGAGTCGGAATACCGAAGGTTGCTCAACCTTACGTTTTCGATCGCTTTTACAGGGTTGATAAAGCTCGTTCCCGCGAGCTCGGAGGAGCGGGTCTGGGACTGTCGATTGTGTCGTGGATTGCAGCCGTACACGAGGGAAAAGTAACGGTGTCGAGTGAACCGGATCAGGGCAGTACGTTCATTGTGGAACTGCCTGCAAACGGTTGAAAAACGCCATCAAAACTCATTCCAATTCGTATGTCTCAACACGCAAAACGTGCCCTAAAACCGATACAACTGTAGGAAGAAATTGTGAATCTGAATACACGTATTTGACACGAGTGAAATCGACCGAGCTGGATGAGTCAGTCGTTCAAATCAGCGCACCCCCGATAAAGTTTCAATTTATCTGAGACTCTGAGGAGAAATTAACGAAATGAGTTTTATTAAAAGATTTTCGCCTAACCTGATTACCTTACTTGTCATAGTTTTTGCTCTTGCCGGGTTTGCGCAGGGCAAAGGAAAAGTAAGCAAATTTCCCGACGTTAAGATTAAAAACTTTGGGCAGATGGACGATAGGTTTTATCGTGGTGCCCGACCGAAGGATCAAGACTATGCCGCTCTCGCCGCGCTGGGAGTACATACCATCATCGACCTAACTGACAACTCTCGCGAATACGAACAACCCGCTGTTGAGCGAGCCGGATTGAAATACGTAAATATTCCAATGGTAGATAAGAGCTACCCGAGCATGGAACAGGTGAATGAATTCCTAAAGGTTGCTAATGACCCGGCAACTGGGAAGTTTTTTGTACACTGCGCGGGAGGCCGCCATCGCACGGGAGTCATGGGCGCTGTTTACCGCTTCACTCATGATCATTGGAATCTTCAGCAAGCTCTCGCTGAAATGGATCAATACGAATTTGGTTCAGGAGTTGGTCACGGTAAGCAGAGGGATTTCGTGAGCGACTACTGGCAGCGGTTTCAGTCCAAGTCGGCGAATATAGCGGTGGCTGGCAAGTAGCATCGAACTGCAAAGCAAAGCAACCTAAGGCCGCTCAGTTGGGCGGCCTTTTTAATTTCTCAAGTGAGTTTCCGACACCTTTTGAACCTCTTGACATCAGTGAAACGTTAGGGGCAGCCTTGCGAAATTACGATAATTCATCGAGCAGCGCTTTTGCCTCACGCAAGTCTGCGGTATCGAATCCCTCGGTGAAGCTGTCATAGATTTGTGCGAGAACATCCCGTGCTTCTCTGTGGTTGTTCTGGTTTTGATAGAGGCGTGAGAGACTTATCCGCGCTCGAAGTTCGTAAGATTTTCCTTGCTGCTGTTGCGCAATCTTGAGGGACTCATGAAAACACGCTTCGGCGTCAGAAGCGTCAGCCAATTCGCCGTCAATCCTTACTTTCTCGTCTCGCATTAGCATTAGTTCGCCTTTGATACGATAAAGTTCGGCGAGGTAGCATCTTTCTCCTTTGCGATGGATCAGTGACAGTCCTTCCTCCAATAAGTCGAGTCCTTCTTCGATTCGGTCAGCCTTTGCCAACGCCTCGCCTAGCATACTCAAAAACAGGGGACGCGCCATTTCGGTTCCCGTGGCTTCATGCGCAGCAAGTCCCTGCCGCATCTGTGCAATCCCCTCTTCCTCCATTCCCAGTTCGAACAGTGCCCAGCCCCGCACAAGCGTTGCACTCGCGTCGTAAAGCACCAACCCATGTTCGCTCGAAACATCTAAAGAAGCTTCGGCAAATTCTTTCGCGAGCTGCGGGGCCCGACTAAGGAGATGAACGATCGATACAAAATATAGCGTGTGCGCCACAACGTGGGGTTCGGATAAGTCACGAGCCAAAGTCAGGGCTTCAAGAATCCGCTCCAAACCCTGATCCGGTTGCCCGAGAAACCAAAGTGTCCATGCCGCATGGCAACGCAAGCTAACCGCTGGGTTCTGTGTATATCGGAACGAATCAGCGAGATCCTGCACAGGATCATACAGTAAGAGCCCTTTCTCAAAATGTTCCAGCGCGGGAGCAAATTCCCCTTGATGCATTAGGGTAACCTCCATCGCGATATGACCTCGCGTCACAAGCCCTGCGTTTGGCTGGCCCTCGGCAAGGCGAAGAAACTCCTCAGCCATTTCGCGCGCTATTTCCAGGTCTGCTCTCAATAGATGAAAGGCCCAAAGTCCCCAAAGTACCTCAAAGATCTCCCGTTTCTCGCCTAACTGGTGACACAGCTCTCGAGCTCTTGCGTACGCGCTGCCTACCTCAGCCGCGGCATAGCCTTTCGTTGCGATCAATGGCAGGCCCAGTGTGAGTTGAAGATAGAGTTCCTGCTCGTCGCGTTCAGCAGTGGCCGGTAACTTCCCGACCAACTCGAGCCCACGTCTCGAGAGCCCGACCGCCTCGCGATATGCAAACCTGCGGATAGCTTTGTCGGCTGCCATTTGAAGATACTTTGTAGAGCGTTTGTAGTCGTGGCCTTGCTCAAAGTGCATGGCCAACTCTGTAGCTATTTCGCCAACGTGATCGCCGTAAATGATTTCACCCCGCTCCGCCATATCCTTGTGAAGCTTGGCTCGCCGTGCCGCAGGGATGCGCTCGTAAAGCGTGTTTACGTAAAGCGAATGAATAAACCCATAGCGCGCCGATACTGTCCCATCCGGAAACTCTCCCACTCCGCGCTCCCTCAGAAAACACTTGCGCCGCGCCAGCTCTTCGCATCTCCCTTCAACCTCTACAACGTCTTCATCTAACGCCGAAGCAATAGCAAGAGCGGAGAAGCTCATTCCTGAAATGCTTGCTGCTTCCAGGACCTGCTGATCCTCCATGCTTAAACGCGTAATCTGCTTCGTGATCATTTGCCGGATGTTTTCTGGCACACCCACTTCCAACTCTTCTAACTTCGCATTCAATTCCCATTGCTCGCCAGTTTCGATGATCAATCCTTCAGCCAGAAGGTAATCCAGGACGTTGACCATAAACAGCGGATTCCCTTCTGTTCGTTCGTGGATCAACGCCGCAAGCTCTGCTGGAAATCGATTGCTCGGAAATCTAATTGACAAATACTCGACGACCTGATTTTCGCTCAGATATTCAAGACGCAATTCCTGACATTGTTGCTTGGCCCGCAACTCCCGTTGGACTGCTTTAAGTGGATGCCCGGTCAATACCAACTCCACAGTACGATAAGTCCCAATCAACATAAGTTGAGCAGACTGACGCTGATTTGCCAGGTATGAGATGAGATCAAGAGTTGAGTAATCACTCCAGTGAAGGTCTTCCAGTATAAGCACCAGCGGCGCGTTTGCGGTCAGAGCCTCCAAAGTCCCACCCATCTCCCGCAGCATTCGTTCGCGCGTTGCCCCCGAAACTTCTCGACTCAGCGCTTCACGGTCTGAACCGCTCAGCAGAGAAGGCATCTGCAGCAACCACATCGGCGCGTGAACGCGCAACACATCGATTAATTGTCTGTTTTCTCTACACAGTCGCGTGACAGCTTCGAGCACTGGCAAGTAGGCTTCACTTGTCCCGTAATGTTCCAGACATTGCCCTCTGCTTATTCGGATGTTTCCCTCAGAAGCTACGCTCTGCGCGAATGTGTCAACCAGGGCGGTTTTGCCGATACCTGCTTCCCCCGTCACAAATACGATCTGACGTTCCCCACTCTTCATCTTCTGAAGCCAGCTTCGCATTTGTGAGAGCGCTTCGTCGCGTCCGACAACTTCCAAAGTTCTGACGGCGCGAGGTGGCAGAACCACATTGGCCCTTTCACCTCCAATCTCCTGATCCTGCGCGCGCACTTGCTCGGACGCTTTTAGCTGACCGATAAAGCGATAGCCTCTACGATGTGCCGTTTCGATGAAGACAGGTGACTTAGGATCATCGTCAAGAGCATCTCGCAATTGACGAATGGTCACTTTGAGCACAGCTTCGCCGACAAAAGTTTCCGGCCAGACGACGTTGAGCAGTTCCTCTTTAGTGACGAGTTGGCCCGGATGCCCGACAAGGTGGTTGAGCAGCGCGAAGGCCTTCGGTCTGAGCTTGATCACTTGCGACCCGCGCCACAGGCACTCGTTTGCCAAGTCCAGGCAAAAGGGATCGAAGATTATTAGTTTCTCGTTCCCCACTGTGGTTCCACCGAAGGTTACCGAATAACACGCGCACACGCGCGGTCTATTCTCCATTCTTGGTGGATGGATAGCAATACAGGTTGGCCCTCGCCATTCAGTTTCGAAAAGGAAACCTTGGAAACTCGATGTCCGTGTTGGTCGGATGCATCGCGTAACACGACGCGATTAAATTGCTTCCAGGAGTCGTTTGGTGCTGGAGTCAGCAATGAAAGGATCTGTAGTTATTCAGTTGCGTGATGTTGCTCCAAGTCCAGCGCACTTTTCTGACAGTTCATTCAGAAGCGATTTCGCTGCAAGTAAGTCGATCGTATCAAAACCTTCGGCGAAGCTGTTGTAGACCTGCGCAAGAAAACTGTGCGCTTCTTGTTGTTTGTTCTGACTTTGATAGAGCCGGGCGAGGCTCATCGAGGATCGCAACTCCCACGACTTCGCCTTCTGCTTTTGGGCAATCTTAATGGACTGCTGAAAACACGTTTCTGCCTGAGCAACAACAGGTGGTCTAGTCTTATCAATAGCTTTCCCTTTTGTTGTCACTTCTGAAATGCCGCGGCCCGTCGTCTGGGCAAGCAGGAGTTCGCCTTTGAGACGGTACAGTTCCGCCTGATAGTAGGCCTCCCCATTTCGTTGAATTACCCCCAACGCTTCTTCCAATATTCGGAGTCCCTCCTCTACCTGGTTTGTTTTGCCGAAGGCCTCAACGAGCAGAGCCAGAAAGTGAGGAAGTAGTACCTCAGCACCCGTTAACCGATGATTAGTGAGACCCTCTCCGAGTTGTTCAAACCCTTCTTCCTGTCGGTCCTGCAAGACGAGAGCCCAGCCGCGACTAGCCGTCGCCATTGCCTCATACAACACCAGTCCACGTTCACGGCAAACATCGATAGCGGCCTCGGCGTTCTCCTGGGTCTTCTGCTCCTCTTGACGTAGCTGATGGACAATCGCTGCAAAGAATAATGCCTGTGCGAGACCGTGAGGATCGGATGATTCACGTGCGAGCGCCACGGCTTCTTGAATCCTCTCCAACGCCTGGTTCGGTAATCCAACAAACCAGAGAGCCCAAGCGGCAAAACATCGCATTGCTACACTCGGGTTCTGCGCATAGGTGAACGCATCATCACCATGTCGCTTCGGATCGTAGAGCGCAAGGGCTTTGTCATAGTGCTCTAACGCCTGCGTGAACTTCCCCTGGTGCAGGAAGATAGTCTCCAACGCCCAGTGACCTCGCATCGTAAGTTCGGGGTCGTCATGGCGAGCTGCGGTACTCAGAAATTCCACGGCGATTTCGTGAGCGGTTGCGAATTCCGCTCTCAACGTATGATATGTCCTGAGCCCCCAAAGAACTTCAGATACATCTGGTGTCAAACATCCTAACTGCTGACACAGCTCTCGAGCTTTAACGTACACGCTCCCAACGTCGGGAGCCGCATAACCCTCTGTGGCGATCAAGGGGACACCCAGGGTAAGTTGCAAACTCAGTTCCTGTTCGGCACGTTCGGTACTATCAGGCAATTTGCTTAGCGATTCCAAACCTCGTCGCGCCAGGCTGACCGCTTCGCGATATGCGAACCGTCTAATCGAGTTCTGTGCCGCCTGCTCCAGATACTTTGCCGCGCGTTTATAATCACGACCTCGTTCGAAGTGCAGCGCAAGCTTCGCAGCAATCTCCCTGGATTGTTCGCCATATACGGCCTCTCCGAGTTCGGCGATTCGTCGATGCATTTGCATGCGTCTTGATGCGGGCACGCGCTCATAAAGCATGTTCTGATATATCGCATGAATAAATCCGAACCTGCCGACTGTTTCTCCGTTTGGCAGTACCTGGATACCGCAATCTTTGAGAAATTGATGGCGCCGAGCCAGTTCACTACATCCTCGCTCTATAACCGCCCGATCCTCTCCTGATCCAGCAGCAATCGCGAGTGTTGAGAATTCCGTCCCAGCGACACTCGCCGCGTGAAGGATTCGCTGTTGCTCTGCATCCAGATGGTCAAGCTGATTCTCGATTAGTTGTTTGATACTGTCTGGTACGCCAACCTCAACTTCTTCGATGTCTACACCCAATTTCCAACATTCATCGGAATCAACGATCAATCCTGAATTCATAAGATGATTCACCGCGTGGACCATGAACAACGGATTCCCTTCTGTCCGCTTGTGTATCAGACTCGCAAGTCCTGACGGAAAGCGGTTGGTGGGAAATCGAATCGCCAAATACTCCGCAACTTCGGCTTCGCTTAAGTATTCAAGCGCCAGCTCCTCACATTGTTGTTTGGCTAGCAAGTCCTGTTTGATTGCCCTGAGTGGATGTTTGCTGGCAATTAACTCCGCGGTGCGATAGGTACCAATCACCATAAGGTGAGAGGACTGTCGTTGCTTCGATAGAAATGAAATCAGGTCGAGCGTCGAATAATCACTCCAGTGAAGATCCTCCAGAATAAGTACTAGAGGCAGGCTTTCTGTCAGTGCCTCCAGGGCGTTACCTATCTCTCGTAGCATTCGTTCGCGACTGGCTCCGGCAACTTCTCGACTCAATGCCTGACGTTCTGAGGCGCTCACCAGAGAAGACATTTGTAACAACCACATCGGGGCATGCATTCGCAGTATATCGATCACCTCTGGATGCTCGCGGCACAACCGTCCGATAACGTCGAAGATTGGCAAGTAAGCTTCACTGGTTCCGTAATGTTCCAAACACTGCCCTCTACCTATCTGAACGTCTCGTTCGGTACTGATAATCCGCGCAAACGAATCCACCAAAGTTGTCTTACCGATACCTGCTTCTCCTGTAACGAATACCAGTTGACGCTGTCCCCCGCGCATCTTCTCAAGGCATCTCCGCAACAACGACAACGCATTATCACGACCAACAACCTGCTGAGATACATAATCATCGCGCAACGGTAAGAGTGAAGGGTCTCTATCCTCCGACATCGATTGCGGCTGCTGCTGCGAAATCTGAGTGCCGCGCCCTATTTTCGCGATAAAACGATAACCACGCCGATGTGCAGTTTCGATGAACCGAGGTGAATTTGGATCATCGTCAAGAACGTTCCGCAACTGACGAATTGTGACTTTAAGAACGGCATCGCTCACAAAAGTCTCTGGCCAAACAGCGTTTAGAAGTTGTTCTTTTGTGACGAGTTGACCCGAACGTTCGAGAAGATAGTGAAGCACCGCGAAGGCTTTGGGCCTGAGCTTTATTGCTTGCGAGCCGCGCCAAAGACACTCGTTGGCTAAGTCCAGCCAAAAAGGGTCGAAGATGACGCGATTCTCGTTATCCACTGTACCCACCCAAAGGTTACCGAAAGTTTACCGCAGACTTATGACTAAGTATGCATCGCTGGCCTATTCTCCACTCTAGATGGAAGGATCGAACTACAGGTTTGCTTTCGTAATTCAATTTCGACCCGAAACCGACGTCGAGGCGGGGCGATTTGAAGGCAAGGTGAGCATATTGCCTCGTACGAGACAATGCGGTTTCACTCATTTGACGAGTTACTCTTCATTGCCCGCGTGCGGACAAAAATCAGTAGACAGAGAACCGTAGTCATGCAGTCGCAGGATGGCGTGAGGATATGACCACAGATGCCCGAATACGAATCGGTTGGCTTTCGAAGCCGCATTTAGCCGATGCGATGGATCTCCAGCTTCCAATCTGTCACTTTCTCATCGATCTCCGTTTGAAACACTACATCTCCCTTTTTCACAATCAGTCTGAATTTCTTTCCTTCGATCGTCAGTGATTCTTCCCTCGAACCGCCTTCGTTGGCGGTGATCACCAACTTACCTTTCTTAAGTGGAGGAACGGTAACGGGCGGATCACTATCTTTGTTAGCCATGTCATGCTCCTTTCGGGTTTAGGGTTTGAGAAGTTGATCAAGTTGGTTACGGAAATGCGTAATGTCCGACCTTGCAAGATAGCCGTTATAAGCTTCCGATCCCCATTTCTGCTCAAGATCTGAAAGCCGAGCAACTGCACGAGAGGAGTACTCATGCGCTGCGGTCGTATTGCCGAGCCGCTGACTCGCTTCTGCCGCAATCAGCAAGGCACGCCATTCCGACTCCGATTTCCCATAGCGTGCGAAGCTTTCCTGTGCCCGTAATGCAGTATCCAATGCACTCTGCAGTTCACCCTCGGCGAGCATTGTTTCGGACAAAGACAGATTGCTACCCGAGAGTAGTTGGGGATCACCCGTTCCGGCAGCGATGTTAACTGCGTCTTCGCACAGAAGCCTTGCAGATCGCGCCGATCCAGAACGAGCCTGGGCCAGTGCCAGCGTACGTTTTGCCTGAACAGCGACGTCCACATATTGATTCCCCGCCAGGTCAAGGGCCTTACGACTCTTAGCCTTGGACTCTGCAATATGCCCATCGCTCAATTCAAGAAACGAGTTTGTCAGATAGACGTAAGCTAGCAACTGTTTATTGGTATCCTGCCGACGTTCTACTATTGATGCGGCTTCATCCAGCGCCGCCTTTGCGTCTTCGGCACGACCGAGCTGCCACAGCACGCTGGCGCGATTCTGCGCTGCATAGGCAATGTAGGAATCGGCGTTCAGTGATTTGAAGATTCTGTAACTCTCATCAAAATGCCGGAGTGCCTCTGAGTATTGTTCCTCATACGAAAGCACGTTGCCGATATCAACATCCGCCAGCCCAGTCTGGGCCTGATCACCAAGTTGCTCTCCCAGTTGATGCAATTGTTTGAAAGCGTTCAGGGCTGCGTCGTAGTCACCTCTATCACGGTAGGAGCGTCCCAGTATTGGCAGGGTCAGCGAAAGCCACTTGCGGTACCCTCCCTCTTGATAGAAGACAAGTGCCTTCTCGCAATAGTGCAAAGCTTCGTCTGTTTTGTGTTGTAGAGAGCGCAGGCTTCCCAGTTGCGTTAGCGCCCAGGCTTCGCTCACGCGTAATTTGTCTCTTTGCGCGAGCTCTAAACCCTGCTGGTAGTACTTTTCAGCATCGCTGTAGTCACCACGCCATAGAAAAGCGTTGCCGAGAAATATCAAGCCGCTTGTGGCCTGATTCTCTATGCCGTTGTTTCGTGCTAGCTGTATGGCCTCGGCTGCCTGTTGTTGCGCTTGTGCTATATGACCCTCAAGCACGGAGACTGTGCTTAGGAGCTGAAGCACTCTGATCACTTGATATTGGTCACCGGTTGCCTTTGTCAGTTCCAGTGCCTTCTCTAATTGCACTCTGGCCTCTGGTGGTTTGATCTCGAGAACGAACAATAGGCCGCGCTGGTAGAATACTTCGGTAACCCCCTCGAGATTGCTCAGATTCTGATATATCGACTCGGCTTTCTGGAATGCTTCAGACGCGGATGCAAAGTCATATAACTGACTGCAAACTATACCCAGGCGTAGAAAAGATGCAGGTTCCTGGGGCGCCAGTCTTGTTGCCTGTTGATAATTCTCTTTCGCTTCTTTCAACTGATCATTCTTTTCGTAGGCCTTTCCCAAGTCCAAATATACGTTCGCCTTTTCCTGATCAGAGGCTTGACGCGCAATCTGCTGATAGCTTTCAACCGCGGGAGCAAAATCGCGCAACACTGTGCTCGTGACGGCTTTCAGATAAAGCGAATCTGATTGGTCTAACTTCAGATCGCGGGCGAGCGACTGAGCGCGAATGATCTGGTTCTTCGCTGCGTCGCTATAATCGAGCTCGGAGTACGCTTCCGCCAAACGGGCATGTGCGAGAGCAAACTTCTCGTCAGTAGCGACAGCCTGTTCCAATGTTTTACTCGCTTCATAATATGAGCCGTTGCGCAAAGCCATTATTCCTTTGTCGTACCAGAAGATTGCCCTTTCTGGCGCCCGATAAGGTTTGGGAAGTAGCTTTGGCGCTACCACAAAATAAGCCAGTAGCGCGAGGCCAAGAACCAAACCGGTGGCTGACATGAAAACTGGCCGTTGCCGTAACACGTTCGAGAGCGTGGTTAGCGTCGATGCTTTTGGCGCATGAACTTCGAATGAAAAGGGTCTCGTGACTGCTTCGTTCTGGGCCTGTAATCGGAGGCGCATGGCTCGCAAATCTTCAAGCAGATCGCTCGCAGATTGGTAACGTGCCCCAGGTTCTTTTGCCAGAGCTCTCAGTATGATGGCGTCCAGCTCAGACGGAATATTCGGATTAACTTTTGAAGGTTGCGGCGGATGAAAGTGAATCACCTGGGCGAGAATCTCCAGGTCAGTTTTACCGGAGAATGGACGCCTTCCGGCAACACATTCGTACAAAATGACTCCAACTGCAAACAGATCCGATCGAGCATCTACTGCGAGACCTCTCGCCTGCTCAGGAGACATGTACGGCGGCGTGCCGGGTCGCTCGCCAGCCCTCGAGAGCGTGCTCGATCGATCCGCATCGCTTTGTTCGAGTTCTCCGACTTCAGCGAGCTTTGCTAGTCCGAAGTCCAGTACCTTCACCTGGCCCCGGCTCGTGATCATTATGTTTCCTGGCTTGATGTCTCGATGAATGATTCCTCGCGAGTGCGCTTCGGCAAGTGCGTCGACGACCTGAATAGAGAGATCCAGTGCTTCCAAAAGTTGCAACGGCTGCTGCTTGATTCTGTCGCTAAGTGTCCCACCTGAGATGTACTGCAACACAATGAACGTGCGGTTCGCCACTTCAGTCACTTCATGGACCGCACAGATGTTAGGATGGTCCAATTGTGCCGCGGCCCTCGCTTCTCTCATCAACCGTTTCTTAGCTAGTTCGTTCTCCTCGAGGTATGGCGGCAGGAACTTGATAGCCACTTTCCGATCCAGCTTGGTGTCTTCTGCCAGGTAGACCTCGCCCATACCTCCAACGCCAAGCTGGGCTTCAATTCTGTACGAACCGAAAAGCTGTCCAGTCATTGAGCTGGCCCGATCTTCATAGAGCAGATCCGCAGCCTGCTCAAGCGCCGGCCTTTCAAGGAAGGATTTGGCCTTCTCCCGAAAGATGATGAGAGACTCGACCTCTTGCCGCAGCGTTTGATCTGCGGAACAGGCTTCCTCAAGTAGAGCTTCGCGCTCAAGCTGCGAGTGTTCAGCAACTGTCTGTAACAAGGTATCTATTTTCTGCCAGCGTTCGGGCGTCATCTTCATTTGGCCTTCATTTACTAAGGCGGAATCGGCTATCGACTTTTATCAGATTAAATTCGGAACTGCTCAATTCCCCGGAGTGATAGCACGCAATAGCCAGGCTTTAGCCGTACTCCATTCTCGCGAGACTGTGGCAGTCGAGACTTCGAGTGCCTCAGCAGTTTCCTCAATGCTCATGCCACCGAAATACCGCATCTCCACGATCTTGCTTTTCCGCTCATCAAATGCGGCCAACTCTCTTAGCGCGTCGTCGAGAGCAACCACG
>Ga0114129_10010357_pt1 | contig 13297 bp, 11 predicted proteins | sample RhiMetdeltSRZDD1_FD_80071 | JGI IMG/M metagenome (GOLD analysis project Ga0114129, IMG submission 80071) | Populus rhizosphere microbial communities from Tennessee, USA - Rhizosphere MetaG P. deltoides SRZDD1 (version 2) (version 2) | ecosystem: Host-associated > Plants > Roots > Rhizosphere >...
GCGAAAGGAGCACGAGCGATGTTACCCAAGATGCTGCAACTCAAGAGCGGCGGTTACGGTCCGGACGTGACGGTTGCGGACAGCCTCAAGGCTGCCGCGGTGACGATTGGCGGAGCCCTCGCACTGGTGGGGGTCTTGACCGTGGCCATCAAGCTCTACGGGAAGAACCCCTACTTTGAATCGCTCCTTGCTATGGGCTGGATCGTGCCGTTTCTTTTCAGCCAGCACTACACCTACTTAAAGGAACGCCCGGCCCACGTGCAGGCCGTGCTCATCGGCGGGCCCGCGGCAATTGTGATTGCCATCGCTCTGGGAAGCGCCTGGATCAACAACAACTAACCTGCCGAAACGAACGCGCGTACGACGAAGTCGACCCCGGCACGAGCACGCTAGGCTGCCACGCCGCCCGCTTCTTTCCACCTTGACAATTCTGAGAAATACAGTGTAAAAGCGCACGGATATATTTTGTATCCGATAGGATACAACCGTTGAGCCGGAGTCCCGCGCGTCACTAACTTGGAAAGAAGAGGGTAAGGATGATGCGGAGAACCCTTCGTTCGTGGCCGGTGCGCCTGGACCCGCTGCGCGTCCTCGTCGCCCTCGGCGTGCTCCTCGCGCCCGCCGCTGCCGCCGCGCAGGTGGCCGGCACAATCAGCGGCTACGTTCAGGATCAAGGCGGCGGCGCGATGCCCGGCGCCACCGTCACCGCGGAATCGGCGGGCCAGCTGCTCGTGCGCTCGACCCAGACCAACGCCACCGGTTTCTTCGACCTGCAGAACCTGCCGCGCGGCAAATATCTGATCAAGGTCGAAATGGCCAGCTTCGAGACCCAACAGCAGCGCGATGTCGAGGTCACGGCCGGCGCCAACGTCCGTATCGATTTCGTGCTCCGCGTCGGCGGCCTCGCCGAGCAGGTCGACGTCTCAGGACGCCAGTCGATCGTCGAAACGCGAACGGCCACGCAGTCGAACCTGATTGACGACCAGCGCGTGCAGGACCTGCCGATGAACGGCCGCAACGTGGTCGCGCTCGCCGGCACGTACGCGGGCGTGACCGCGATCCGTGCCAGCCAGGACACCTCCGATGGCCGGCAGGGCCCGATCATGTCCGTCAACGGCGGCAACCAGAACCACAACCTGTTCACCCTGAACGGCGCCGTCTTCACCCACTTCAATCAGACAACCGGCTTCAATCCGCCGCCGCCCGATGCTGTGCAGGAAATCCGGATCCAGACCCACAACTTTTCCGCCGAGTACGGGCACACGGCGGGCAGCCAGGTCAGCATCGTGTCGAAGGCCGGCACGAACGATTTCCACGGCACCGCGTGGGAGTTCTATCGGAACTCCGCGTTGAACGCGCGAAGTTTTTTCCAGACACGAAAGCCCGAGCAGGAACAGAACCAGACCGGGGCGAGCGCCGGCGGTGCCATCGTCCGCAACAAGGCCTACTGGTTCGGGTCGTTTCAGCGGCTGTGGGACCGAAGTGAAGCCGGGTCGACGCAGACCGTAGTGCCGACCGACGCGCAGCGGGCTGGAGACTTCACCGCGCTCAGCGCGCAGCTGAGGAATCCGGTGAATCCGATCACGAACGCGCCGTTCACCGACAGCTCCGGCGCGCCGTGCGTATCGGGGAACGTCATCCGCTCCGGTTGCCTGAGCCCGGTCTCGCGCGATCTGCTCGGCACGTACGTGCCGTCCTCGCCGAGCGGCACCGTCGTCACACTCGCGCCGGCGCCGCGCGATCACGCGGTGTACATGGTTCGCGGGGACTATCACTTCTCGGGCCGGAACCAGGTCAGCGCCCACTTTTTCGCCGATCGGAGCGACAGCACGTCGTGGCCGGGGAACGTGAACTACATTCAGCAGGGCGTCTTCAGCGACGTAAACCAGTTCAGCCTGAGCGATGCTCACATTTTCAGTTCCCGGCTCCTGAACGACTTCACGTTTTCGTATCTCACCTCGCGATCCGGCGGCGGCGCCCTCACGCAGATTCTGCCGCGCGAGCAGGGGGTCAACGTGGAAGTGGGTCCCGACGGGCGCGGCATGAGCTACAGCGTCTCGGGCTCGGTCAACCTGAACTATCCCGGCATCAACACGCAGGATTACGTGAGCTGGCAGGTGAAGGACACGATGACGTTCAATGTGGGCAACCACACGATGAAGTGGGGCTACGAGTTCATCAGGCCCGTCTTCGAGTTCAACCTGGCCCTTACGCGCTCGGCGAGCTTCACCGGCACGCGAACGGGGAATGCCATCGCCGATTTCATGATCGGCGCGTTCGACAACTCGACGATCGAGTTCGGCATTGCCGACCACAGTCCGTCGAACGTCAAGAACCAGTTCTTCATCGAAGACTCGTACAAAATGCATCCGCGGCTCACCGTCAACTACGGCCTGCGCTACGAGCCGTTCATTCCCGTCGATCAGAAGGGCGGACGTCACACGAGTTGGATACCGGACCAGCAGTCGACCGTCGTGCTCGACGCGCCGAGAGGCATTCTGTTTCCGGGTGACTCCGGGCTGCCGCATAAGTTGACCCACAGCGACTTGAACAACTGGGCGCCGCGCCTCGGCGCCGCGTGGGATCTCGCCGGCGACGGGCGAACCGTCGTCCGCGGCGGCTACGGGATCTTCTTTCAGCAGGTCAACGGCGAAACGACGCATGCGGCCGAGGCGCCGTGGCGTGGCACGACTCAGCTGCGGCAGGGTCGGATCGAGGACCCGTTCGGGTCGCTTGGCCAGGTGCAGCCCCCGACGGAGTCGCCGGGCCGCTTCGGGTGCTCTCCGATCAGCGAGTACCCGGGGCTGCGCTGCACGGAATACCCGATCCCGATTCGCACCGTCTACACCGACCCGAACCTGAAGACCACGTATACCCATCACTTCAGTACGTCGCTGCAGCGGCAGATCGGATCGTACCTGGCGGTCGAGGCGGCGTACGTCGGCAAGCTCGGCGAAGAGCTGGTCGGGCACAACTATTTCAACGCCGCGCCATACATTAACTCGCCGATCACGGGTCAGCCGCCGTCACTGCAGAACGTCGAGCAGCGCGCGCCGTTCAGCCCGGGCATCATCAGCGCCCAGTCGCGCGTGCTCGGCAACTTCTTCCACAGCAGCTATCACAGCATGCAGCTCAGGGTCGACCGCCGCATGCAGCGCGGCATCTCGTTCTCTGCGTCCTACGCGCTGTCGAAGAACATGACCAACCAACCGGAAAACACGACTGGTTTGATCAGCAACATTCCGAATCCGTTCGATCTCGAGTCGCTGTGGGGGCCGTCGATTCTCGATCGCCGCCACGTGTTCGCGGCGTCCTGGGTGTGGTCGCCGGAGCACGAGATCTCGAATCCGATCCTCGACGCGCTGGCGAACGGCTGGACGCTGACGGGATTCCACCGCTACCAGTCGGGCAGTCCGCTCGTCTTCACGATGGGCACGGATGTCGCGCAGAACGGCATCCTCCAGCCGAATGGACAGTACGCACTGCTCATTCCGGGTGCCAGTGCGGCCGACTTGCAGCGATCGTATTCGTCGACCGCCGATATGATCGGTCAGTACTTCAACGTCGCGGCGTTCGTGCCGCTCACCAGCGTGCCGCGCGGTATCTACGGCAACGCTACCCGGGGCCTGATGTACGGACCGCGCGACGTCGCCAATGATTTCGCGGTGCTGCGCTACATCAACTTCGCCGGCGATATGCGCCTGCAGTTGCGCGCGGAATTCTTCAACGCGTTCAACAACGTCAACTTCAACAACCCGAACACGAACCTCTCGGCGACGACGACGTTCGGGCGCATTACCGGCGCCGGTGCGGGGCGCGTGATTCAGTTGGCAGCGAAATTCATTTGGTGAGCGGAGGAGTGAGCTTTATGTCAGCACGTATGAGAATCGCTTTGCTGTCGCTTGCGGCCATCGTGGCGGCAGGCACGCCATCCGCCGCGCAGCAGCCTGCCGAAACGACGATTCCCAGCAAAGTCATGCTGTTCATTCCCTACAAGGAGTACTCCGCGGAAGAGAACCAGCGCGTGCTTGAGGACTACAAGTACCTCCGCGTTGCCGACGTCTCGGACGGGATGGACGTCGTTGGCCTCCAGAACATCGGGCTCGTCGATCCCGAGATCCATGCGCTCTGGAAGGACACTGAGAAGTTCACGCACCGGATCGTCGGCATCGCCGTAACGGCGCGGTACGTGCCGACCAACAAGCGCGAGCCGAAAATGGATCAGAAGACGATCGGGCGCTGGTACAGCACGATCACCTCGGAAGCGTTCATGAAGGTGCTCACGCCGGGCTCGATCCTCGTCATCGACGCGATGGACGACGGCGAGTCGCGAAGCATCGGCTCGTCGAACATTTTGAGCTGGAAGAAGCTCGGGATGGTCGGCCTCGTCACCGGTGGCGGTCTGGCGGATACGGACGAGATCATCTACCACAAGGTGCCGACGTACTTCCGCCGGCTCGCGCGCGGCATCCGGCCGGGCCGGAACGAGCTCGAGTCGGTGAATCGGCCGGTCACCATCGGCGGCGTCCTGGTCCGCCCCGGCGACGTCGTCGTCGCCGACGGCGACGGCGTCGTCGTCGTGCCGCGCGAGCGCGCGGAGGAAGTGGCGCTGGCGTCGTTGACGTTCCTCGACAACGTCGGCCGCGAGCGCTACATCAAGGAGACCGGCAAGAATCCGTGGGCGAAGAAACCGGGAGGGCAGCAGTAAGCGATGAAGGTCGGCTTCATCGGCCTGGGCGCGATGGGGCTGCCCATGGCCAAGCGGATCGTCAGCGCAGGGCACGAGACGTATACGACGTTTCATCGCCGCCGCGAGCCGGCCGACGAGCTGGCGGCTGCGGGAGCCACCGTCGTGGGGTCGCCCGCGGACGTGGCGCGCGCCGCCGACGTCGTCGTGACGATCGTGCCGGCCGATCGCGAGCTGAAAGAGACGGTGTTTGGCGACAACGGTCTGCTTCAGGGTTTCGCACCCGGCAAGGTCCTCATCGAGATGACGACGGGGACAGCGCTGGCGATGCGGGACGTCGAGGCGGCCGTCGTTGCGAGAGGTGGAGAGGTCCTCGACGCGCCGGTGAGCGGCGGCACACCGGCCGCCGCGCAGGGGACGCTGACGATCATGGTCGGCGGCGAGGCGCGGCTCGTCGAGAAATGCCGGCCGGTGCTCGAGAGGATGGGAACGCGGATCGTCCACGTGGGGCCAGTCGGACAGGGCAAGGTCGTCAAGATGGTGAATCAGATGATGGCGGCGGCACACGTGCTCGTCATTGGCGAGGCGTTTGCGCTCGGTTCGCGCTGCGGCGCGGATCCAGCCACGCTGTACGACGTCATCAAGTCGTCGTCAGGTTACTCGAAGATGATGGACCTGCGGCTTCCGGGATTTCTGCTGGACGGAGCGTTTCAGCCCGGCTTCCGGCTGGACTTGATGAAGAAAGACGTTGGGCTGGCTATGGATTCGGCGCGCGCGCTGAACGTCCCATTGTCGCTGACGCCAGTGGTCGATCGGCTGTTTGCCGAGGCGAGCGCGGCAGGCACCGGCGATTCCGATTTTTCCGCCGCGGCGCAGTACCTGGCCGATCGAGTCGGCGTTCGCCTGAGCGGCAAAGCATCGTAAGGACGACCGCGTGTCGTGGCAGATATTATGTCGAACCCCCGCATGAAACCGCAGATCGCCAAGAACCGCGACGCACACGACCGCTTCGCCGACTTCGATCCAGCAACGCTGTACGAAGCCGCGGGGCGCCGCGGGATGGTCGATCCAGCGATCCGTCCAGCGTGGCCGGGTGCGCGGGTTTGCGGTCGTGCGCTCACGGTCGAGTGCCCACCGTGCGACAACCTGATGTTGCACGTCGCCGTGGCGAACGCGCCGCCGGGCAGCGTCATCGTCGCGACTGTTGGCAATCATCTTCTCGCTGGCGCGTGGGGCGAGATTCTCACCGAGGCAGCTCGCGCCCGCGGAGTCGCCGGGCTGGTTATCGATGGCGCGGTGCGCGACATCGATGCAATCGAAGGGCTTCGTTTCCCGGTGTTCAGCCGCGGGCTTGCCATCGGCTCCTGTACAAAGGAGCGACCGGGTCAGGTCGACGTTCCCATTCAGCTCGGTGGCGTCGCCGTACGTCCCGGCGACCTCGTCTTCGGCAACGCTGACGGCATCGTCATTGTCGAATTCGAGAAACTTGAAGACGTGTATGAAGCGGCGGTCATGCGGCGCGCCCGGGAGTCGGAGATCATCACCAGACTGCGGCAGGGCCGCACGACGCTCGAACTCCTGGGTTTGACGGATCCGCGGGATCCCGAGTCCAGCTAAAGCCGGACACGACCGTCCGGCTGAAGCCGGACACGAACCAAGACGCGCTGCGAGGAACGATAACCGACCCGATGGAATCACTACGCTACTCACACGAGGCGCTGTTCGCGTACTGCTGCCGCGTGCTGGAGCGGCTCGACGTTCCCGCAGCGCACGCACGCGACGTCGCCGGCTGCCTGATCAAGGCCGAGCTCCGCGGCGTGGATTCCCACGGGCTCGTGCGGCTGCCCGTGTACTCCCGCCGGGTCCAGGCGGGCGCGGTCAACGCGCAGCCTGATATCCAGCTGACGGCGAGGGCGGCGAGCGCGGCGTTGGTCGACGGCGACAATGGACTGGGTCCCGTCGTCGGCGCGCGAGCGATGGACGCTGCGCTCGATCTCGCGACGCAACAAGGGACGGGGTTCGTCGGCGTTTGCCGGAGCAATCACTTCGGTCCCGCGGCGTACTACGTCGAACGTGCGGTTGCGCGTGGTTTGATCGGAATCGCGATTTCCAACGCACCGCCAAACATGGCACCGTTCGGCGGCAAAACGCGGCTGCTCGGGACGAATCCGGTGGCAATCGCCATTCCCGCCGGGCAGGAAGATCCGTTGATCTTCGACGCGTCGACGAGCGTCGTCGCCCGCGGGAAGATCATCGTCGCGGCTCACGTCAACAAGTCGATTCCGGAGGGATGGGCGATCGATCCCGACGGATACCCGACGACCGATCCGGCCGACGCTCTGGCCGGAGCCATGCTGCCATTCGGCGGACCCAAGGGTTCGGCGATCTCCTTCATCATCGATATCTTCTGCGGCGTCCTGACAGGCGCGGCGTTCGCGCAGCACCTGAACACGCTCGAGGATCTCGCGAACGTCCAGAACGTCGGCCACGTCTTTGTCGCGTTCCGGACCGATTTGTTCGTCGCCGACGATCAGTTCAGGATGCGAATGGACGAGATGCTGCGAATGCTCAAGTCGTCGCCGCCGGCACCGGGAGGGGACCGCGTGCTCGTGCCAGGCGAGATCGAGCTCGCAAACGAACGGCGCATGCGGGTCGACGGCATCCCGCTGGCCGAGCAGATCGCGGCTCAGCTGCTGACGCTCGGTGAAGAGGTCGGCGTCGCGTTTCCATCGGCTCTGGGTCCCGTGCCTTCCATCGGAGTCCGCACGCCGTGAACATCAACGTCGATCAGACGTTCCGTTTCCTGCCGATACCGACTGACGTGCACTTTGGGTTTGGATCGCTGCAGACGCTGCCGAATCACGTCCGGTCGCTCGGCGCCCGGCGGGCCTTCGTCGTCACCGACCCCGGCGTTCGCGATTCGGGAATACTCGACCGCGTCGCGACGGTTCTCGCTGGCGCCGCGATCGATTTCTGCGTCTACGACCGCGTGACTGCCGACTCCGGCTCCGAGCTCATCTCGGAAGCCGTCGACAGGCTCAAAACGAGCCGCGCCGATGCCGTCGTCGGCGTCGGCGGCGGCAGCGCGCTTGACACTGCAAAGGCGGTCGCGGCGCTCGCGACGAGCAGCGGCTCACCGCTCGATTACGTTGGTCTCCACAAAGTCACCATTCGACCGCTCCCCACGATTGCGATTCCGACGACGGCGGGGACCGGCAGCGAGGTGAGCCTCTGGGCCGTGTTTACCGATGATGAGCGCAAGCTGAAAGTCGCGATGGGGGGCGTCCTGCTCTATCCAACGGTGGCGTTGTGTGATCCCGACCTGACGCTCACTCTTCCGCCCGCCCTTACCGCATCGACCGGAATGGATGCGCTCGCGCACGCGATCGAGTGCTACACGAATACCGCGTGTCAGCCGATTTCGGCGGCTCTGGCGCTGCGGGCGATCGAGCTCATAGGCCAGCACCTCCGCGTGGCCGCGTTGGGTGGGGGCGCTTGCCAGTCGCGTGAGGCGCGCTACTCGATGCTCGTCGCGAGCACGATGGCCGGAATGGCGATGAACGCGACACGGCTCGGGCTTGCGCACGCGCTGGCGATGCCGCTCGGCAGCTGGGATCTCAAGATTCCGCACAGCGTAGCGATCGCGGTGACGCTCCCGATCGTGATGGAGTTCAACTGGCCGGCGGCACCGGATCGATTCGCCGACGTCGCCAGGGCCCTGGGGCATCACGCCGATCGGGGGTCGCAGGCGGATGCGGCGAGGTGTGCTCCTGCCAAAGTGCGCGCGCTGGCGGACGCGATTGGCATTCCGAAAGGACTCTCGGCCTACGGTCTCGCCGAGCGTCATGTGTGCACCGTCGTCGAGGAGGCCATGAAGAGCGGCAACGTGGCAGTGAATCCCAGGCGCACCAGCACGGAAGAATTGGCCGATATCCTCCGACAGGCGATCTGATCCGTGCAGGTGCACCAGAATCTGATCGGCGGCCGCTGGGTTCCCGCGTCGAGCGGTGCGCGGTATTCGATTCACAATCCGGCTCGGCCTCGTGAGTGCCTCGGCGAGTTCGCCGACTCCAGCGAAGCCGATGTTGCCGGGGCGGTCGAGGCCGCGTCGTGTGCGGGGCGGTCGTGGGCGGATACGCCGGCGCCGCAGCGCGGCGCGATGCTCTTCCGGTTCGCCCAGCTGCTCGAGGATTCGAAGAACGATCTGGCGCGTATCGTGACACTCGAGCAGGGCAAGGCGCTCGCCGAGGCGATCGGCGAAGTCGCGCGCGCGGCCGCCGAAGCGCGTTTCATGGCGGGCGAGGCCAGCCGGCCGATCGGGCAGACGTTCCCGAGCGAGCGTCCGGGATTCTCGTGCTCGACAGTGTCGGAGCCGCTTGGCGTGACGGCAGCAATTTGCCCGTGGAATTTTCCGGTCGTGACGCCCGTGCGCAAGATCGCTCCGGCGCTCGCCTGGGGCGACACCGTCGTCTTCAAACCGTCGTCGCTGACGCCGGGCTCCGCCGTGTATCTGACCGGTCTCTTCGAGAAGGCGGGGATTCCGGCGGGCGCGATCAACCTCATCACCGGTTCGGGCTCTGTCGCCGGCGAAGCCTTGATCAACGACGCACGCGTGCAAGGGATCAGCTTTACCGGGTCGACCGAGGTTGGGATCCTCGTCTACGAAGCCGCCGCGCGTCGCGTGGCGCGAGCGCAGCTCGAGCTCGGCGGCAAGAATCCGGCGGTCGTCGTGGACTGCGACGATCTCGACGACGCCGCGCGCGAGATCGTGGCGGCGGCGTTTCTCTGCAGCGGTCAACGCTGCACGGCGCTCAGCCGCGTGATCGTGTCCGAGGCGCAAGCCGATGCGCTGGTGGATCGGCTTCTCTCTCACGTCGGCCGGATCAAGGTCGGCGACGGCCTGGAACCGGTGACGACGATGGGTCCGCTCGTGAGTCATCGGCAGCTGCGGACCGTGGACGGGTATGTGCGTGAGGGACTCGCCGGCGGCTGTACACTGCTGGCCGGCGGACAGGCGTTAACCGCCGTCCCGGAGGAGGAGGGCTACTACTACGCGCCGACCGTCTTCGATCGCGTGCCGGAGGATTCCTCACTCGCGCAAGAAGAGATCTTCGGGCCCGTGCTGCCGGTGATTCGAGTCCGCGACGGCGACGCCGCGATCGCCATCGCCAACGGCACGCGCTACGGCCTTGCCGCGTCGGTGTTCACCTCGCGGGCGAGCTACGCACGCGAATTCGCGAGCCGCGTCCACGCCGGCATGATTCATGTCAATCACGGCACCGCCAGCCAGGCGCACGTGCCGTTTGGCGGCGTCAAGGATTCCGGTCAGGGCGCATATTCCATCGGGTCCACGGCCAGAGAGTTCTATACCCATGTCAAAGTCATTTATGCGCGGTGGTAAGCCTGCAGTGGCGGCGACGGAACCGGTTCTCGAGCCGCTGTCGGAGAGCCACCAGCTGAGCGCGCGCGCCTATCGCGCGCTCTGGAACGGCATCGTGAACGGCCGCATCGAATCAGGAACCCAGCTTCGCCCGGACACGATTGCCGAGCAGCTCGATGTCAGCACGACGCCGGTTCGCGAGGCGCTGCACCGCATGGAGCGCGACGGCCTCGTCGTCAAACTGCCGTATCGCGGCTGGTTCGTGCGGGAGTACACCGAGCAGGAAGTTCGCGAGCTCTACGAGATGCGCGCCGCGCTCGAGTGCTTCAGCGTCAGGCTCGCCTGCGAACGGATCACCGGCGACGAGCTGAAGTGGCTGCGCGAGCACCAATCGGTCGGCGAGGCCGCGCTCAGAAGCCGGAACATGGACGCCTACAGGATCTACAACCGCGATCTGCACGCGGCGATCATGGAAGCCGCCAGGAACTCGTATCTGTCGTCGGCGATGGGACAGACCAACCTGCAGGGCCAGGTCCTCATCGCCAGGACCATCCGCCTGGTGGGCCGTCCGTCGCGCGCGATCGAGGAGCACCGCGAGCTGATCGAGCTCATCGCCAAGAGCCGCGCCAAGGCGGCGCAGGATCTGATGGAGCGCCATATTCTCAGCGCGCTCGAAGACATCGTGCGTTCGGTGATCCCGAAACCGGCCAGCGGCACACAGGCGCCGATCGCGACGTGACCGGCGACAACACCCGCGCCCGCCGGTACCTGGTGGTCGCGGCGCTGTTCGTGCTCTCGCTCATCACCTACATCGACCGCGCGGCGATTTCCACGGCCAAGGGTCCGATGAGTCGGGATCTGTCACTCTCGGATGCGCAGATGGGCGCCGTCTTCAGCGCGTTCGCCCTTGGCTATGCAGCGGCGCAGATTCCGTCCGGCTGGCTCGCGGATCGAATGGGCCCGCGCCGCGCCTTGGCGCTCGTCGTCGTGCTCTGGAGCCTGCTCACGTCGCTGACCGGCGCGATGTCGCGGTTCGGGGCGCTCCTCGGCGTGCGGTTCCTTTTCGGTGTGGCGGAAGCGGGAGCGTTTCCTGGGTCCGCGCGCGTCTTCTACAACTGGCTGCCGGCGGGCGAGCGAGGCATCGCCAACGGCATCTTGTTTTCAGGCGCGCTCGTCGGCGGCGCGGTCGCGTTTCCGTTCTACTCGTGGCTGCTCGAAACCTACAGTTGGCGCGGCGCCTTCTTCGTGCTCGGCGTGCCCGGAATCGTCTGGGCAGTCCTCTGGCTCGCGTTCTTTCGCGACTATCCGCGCGAGCGCATCGTGCACGAGGCGACGGCTGCCGGCCCGGCGCCGGGTCTCGGCGCGATCCTGCGATCGCGCCGGATGCTCCTCGCGATGGCGCAGTATTTTGCGGGAAACTTCACCTTCTACATCTGCATCTCGTGGATGCATCCGTTTCTCGTTGAGCACTATGGCCTGACGCAGAATCAGGCCTCGCGCTACGCGATGATCCCCCTGCTCTTCGGCGCCTCGTCGAACTGGGTAGCCGGCCTCGTGGTCGACGCGCTGTACAAATCACGCTACCGTGTTTGGTCGCGCCGCATCCCGGGCATGATCGGCTTCACGCTCGCGACAATCGGGGTGCTGTGGGTGTCGATTGCCACCGATCCCGTGACCGCGATCGCCGGCTTTGCCGTAGCGACGTTCGGCGTCGAGATGACGATTAGCCCGAGCTGGGCGTTCTGCCTCGACATCGGCGGGAAGCATTCGGGCACGGTCTCGGCGGCCATGAACATGGCGGGGAATTTCGGCGGCTTCGTGAGCACGAACGCCTTCCCGCTGCTCCGGCGGCTGACTGGCAGCCCGAACACGTACTTCCAGGCCGCGGCGCTGCTCAACCTTCTCGCGATTGTGTGCTGGAGATCGATGGGTTCGCTCTCGCGTACGGAGGGCAGCGACCAGATCAATAGCGAGCCCGCCACCAAGGGCGCCAAGTCCCAGGCTTTCCGTTAGTTGAGGTTGGTGCGAAAGGAGAGATTCGAACTCTCACGCTCTTGCGAGCGCCAGCCCCTCAAGCTGAAAGCAACGAGCGCGACACGAAGCCCACGCCGGAAAACCGGGGTCGGCTTTCACATAGAAGGCCCAATCGCAGGTGGATGAGGCCGCCTTTTCGAGGATCGTTGCACAACCGTTGCACACCGGCGAGCGCTCGAATAGGTGACGCATCTTTCGGGGTATATGACGGGGCGATTTGAGGCCTACCAACGACAATCGGAAAATCGCACTCCCACCGTTTTTCTAATGTTCTCGACTTGTCTCCAATGCTCGTCCAACACTCACTTGCACGTGGTTCCCCGACGAACCGGGGACGGGCTCGGTTGGCGAGCGGCCGGTCAGCTCCAGGACCGAGAGACACTGGACGCCATCGCCTCTTAACTCAGGACGGCTCTGGGCGTCGTGACGGGTTAGCTAAGCAAGAGTTCGACCCGACGCTTTCACAACGCGCTGCTAAGGTCGCCGCGCACGCTGTTCTATCAGGAGCGCGCTTGACACGATACTACGTTGACGGTAATATTACGCTGAAAGTATTACTGAGGACGGAGTATGGCACGTCGTGACGACATTGCAGATCTCGAGGAGTTCGGCCGGTTCGCCGAGCCGGCCCTGCTGATTCTGGTGAGCCTCGCCGACGGCCCCAAGCACGGTTACGCAATCACCGAAGACATCGCCGACTTCGCGGGCGTCCGCTTCGGGCCGGGATCGCTGTACGGCGCCATCGCCAGGCTCGAATCGCGTGGCCTCATCGAGGCACTCGACGCGGAAGACCGCCGGAATCCGTACCAGCTAACGGCGATCGGTGAGAACGCGCTGCGCGCGCGGCTTGCCAGCATGCGGGCGGTGGCGAAAGTCGGCCAGAGGCGGCTGGCCAACGCGTGACCTGGCTGATTCGGCTCTATCCGCCGGCGTGGCGTCGCCGCTATGGCCGGGAGCTCGCGGCATTGATTGCCGCTCAGCCAATGTCGTTCCGCACGGCAGTCGATCTCATTGCCGGCGCCGTCGATGCCTGGCTCAACCCTCAATCGTCGACGGCGGTCACGACCACAGATGCGAAAGGAGCACGAGCGATGTTACCCAAGATGCTGCAACTCAAGAGCGGCGGTTACGGTCCGGACGTGACGGTTGCGGACAGCCTCAAGGCTGCCGCGGTGACGATTGGCGGAGCCCTCGCA
>Ga0114129_10010358_pt1 | contig 13296 bp, 13 predicted proteins | sample RhiMetdeltSRZDD1_FD_80071 | JGI IMG/M metagenome (GOLD analysis project Ga0114129, IMG submission 80071) | Populus rhizosphere microbial communities from Tennessee, USA - Rhizosphere MetaG P. deltoides SRZDD1 (version 2) (version 2) | ecosystem: Host-associated > Plants > Roots > Rhizosphere >...
CGCGCACCGCGGTGCAGCCAGGCCGCTGCCGCTGGCGGCGCATCAAAGGACATGTGCACCTTCGCCGGTGCGGAAGTCCTGCAGCGTGCGCAGCGGGCGGCTCAGCGCACAGCTGGGCGGTGGCGTCGGCAAGTGGGGCCGGAACTGGTGGTGTGGTACATGGCTGGTTGCCATCACGGCCTCCTCAGTCTGGTGCTGTGCCGGTGGTGGCTTGTAGTCAATGCTGCCCTTGGTAGCCAGGCGATGAGGATCGCGGGTGTGCCGGGCTTGGAGCGGGGGTGGAGAACCATACCGGTAGACATGCTGCCCCGGAGCCTCCCGTGAGGTAGCGCGGGTCTTGGTGGGCGTGGTGCTGGTTGCTTGCGCGTGGTGGGGGGCGGACGATGTAGGGGGTATTTGGGGGCGGGCCGGTGGCCGGGGGGAGTTCGGTGTTCGAGTTGCGGCTTTTGGGCCCGGTGCAGGCGGTGAGGGCCGGCCGGGACGTGCCGCTGGGTGGACCGCTCGTCATGCAGGTTGGTGCCTGGTGCGGGGGCGGGCGCGGACGTGCACGCGTTCACCCTGGGGCCCGAACAGGACGAGCAGTTCGGCGGGTTCTGGGCCGGCGCTGCCGAACCAGTGCGGGGTGCGGGTGTCGAACTCGGCGGCCTCGCCGGCCTTCATGACGAGGTCGAGCTCGGCGAGCCGCAGCCGCACCCGGCCGGACAGCACATACATCCACTCGTAGCCCTCGTGGGTTCGCAGGTCGACTTTGGGCTCGGCAGGCGGGAGGAGCATCTTGTAGGCGCGCAGCCCGCCCGGCCGCTGGGTCAGCGGGATAAGGGTGCGGCCGTGGCGGCGCACCGGCTTGGCCCGGACGCGGGGGTCGCCTGGCGGTGGCACGCCGACGAGTTCGTCGAGTGGTACCTGGTAGGCGCGGGACAAGGCCAGCAGCAGTTCCAGGGTCGGCTTGCGGCCCTTCGATTCCAGCCGCGACAGCGTGCTCACGGAGATGCCGGTGGCCGCCGATACGCTGGCGAGAGTGGCGCCGCGCTGCTGGCGTAGCGCCCGCAAGCGCGGGCCGACCATCCCAAGCACGGGATCCCCGGGCATGAATCTATTGCTGCTTCGGCAAACAGATTTGTCAACTATGGGCCCGCGGCGCATCGTGGGCGCATGAACGAGACCTATGACGTGGTGGTGATCGGCGGGGGCGCGGCCGGGCTGGCTGGCGCGGTCGCGCTGGCCCGGTCCCGCCGCTCGGCGCTGGTGGTGGACGCGGGCGAGCCGCGCAACGCCCCGGCCGCCCACGTGCACAACTTCCTCACTCGCGACGGCACGCCGCCGTCGGAGATCTACGCGGCCGGCCGCGAGGAGCTGGCCAAGTACGGCGGCCACGCCCAGACCGGGCGGGTTACCGGGCTGAGCCGAGACGGCGAGCGCTTCGCGGTCCAGATCGGCGACCGGGCGGTAACCGCGCGGCGGCTGCTGGTCGCGACCGGGCTGCGCGATGAGCTCCCGGATGTGCCGGGCCTAGCCGCCCGCTGGGGCATCGACGTCTTGCACTGCCCGTACTGCCACGGATGGGAAGTACGCGACCAGCGCATCGGCATCCTTGCCACCGGCCCGGCCGCCGCCCATCAGGCTCTGCTGTTCCGGCAGCTCAGCCGGCATGTCACCGTGCTGGCCCACACCGCCCCGGAGCTTGCCTGCGAGCAGCGAGAGCAGTTCGCCGCGCTCGGCATCCCGGTCATCGAGGGCACGGTCACCTGCGTCGAGACCGATGACGGCGGCCTCACCGGGGTCCGCCTCGCCGACGGCACCCGCGTGGCCCTGGACGCGGTCATCGTCGCACCGCGGATGACGGCGAACGCCGAACTGCTCGCACCGCTCGGCCTCATCCCCACCGAGGTACGTGTGGGTGAGCAGGTGATGGGAACCCAGATCGAGGCCGATCCCTCCGGCGCGACCAGCGTGCCCGGGGTGTGGGTGGCTGGCAACCTCGCCAACATCCAGGCACAGGTCATCACCTCCGCCGCCGCCGGGCTGACCGCGGGCGCGGCGATCAACGCCGACCTCGCCACCGAGGACGCCAAGCGTGCGGTTGGCGAGACACCCCGGACACCAGCAACCACCGCAAGTCGCTGAGGCCAGACGCGCGCCCGATCCTTCGTTAGGAATGAATGTTTGCCCGGCGCTGATCACGGCGCTGGCGCACTCCGTCGCCGGGCCGGTCCGCTTTGGGCTGGAGCCAGGCCGCCTGTACCTGTTCGACGCGATGACGCAGCAGGCCCTCGGCATGGTGTAGCACAGCGCTCGGCGTCCCAGGCGAATCCCTCCAGTCCGGGGCGCGTTCGGCAATGGCCGAGCCTGCTGTTGGTCGCAGATCAGATGCTGGTGGGTGTAATGCGCACGGTTTGGCGCCCCGCGAACCATGTGGACTCGCCACCGGTCTGTGGGTGGCTGCTCGGCGCCAGGGCAACTGGCATGTTGCCGGTTAGCAGACCGGTGCTTTGTAGCAGCCCACATGACGGGAGGCGCCGGTTGCTGGGGCGCCCGCCGGGGGATGCGAGAGTGTGCCCGGCGATCCGGCGGGGACCGGTGGCGCGGTGCCCCAGGCGACGTCGATGACGCCTTGCAGCCCCGTGGCCACCAGGTGTTGCCGTGAGCCGTTGGCGCGCATCGCGAAAAGCTCTTCGCAGCACAGGTCCGGGTGCCGCCGGTCACTCGAGAAGGCGATCCGCCCCCCGCCGGGCGCATATGAGGGTCCGAAGTTGTTGGTCGGCCACTTCATGGTGGCGAGCCTGGTGACGCCGCTGCCGTCAGCCCGCATGACATAGATGCTGGACTGCGGCCGGAAGGAGTTGCTGGCGAAGGCGATGTGGCTGCCGTCCGGTGACCAGGCCGGCCCGGATGCCTCCAGCCGCGGCGCGGTCAGCGGGCGCGCCTGCGTGCCATTGATGCGGGCCACCCAGACCTGCGAGTTCACTCCGTGGAACCCGAACCGGGTAAAGCTGATACGTCGGCCGTCTGGCGACACCTTCGCGTCGAAGTTGTTGGTCTCGTTGGGGGCCGGGATGAAGGGGACCACGAGGTGCCGGTGGGTTCCGTTGGAGCGCATGATCCAGATCGCGCAGTGCTCGAAATTCGGCAAGCAGCGGGTGAACACGATGCGCCGGCCGTCCGGGGAAAACGCGGGTTGGAGGTCGCTGTGTCCCGGCACATCGGAGACGAGCCGGCGCTGGCCGGTGCCGTCGGCATTCATGATCCAGATGCGGCCCACGAAACTCGACAGCTTGACCCGGTCGAACAGGAGGCGGGATCCATTGGGCGACCAGCTGGGCCAGCGCGCCGCGATCCCGTTGGGCTCGTGGGTGAGCTGGGCCAGCGCGGTGCCGTCGGGGTTCACCGCGTAGATCTGGTTGGTCATGAAGTCGGAGAAGGCGATCCTGCCGGTGGCCGGTGGCCCGGCGGCCGCGGCGGGCGCCGCCGCGATCGTCAGGCTTGCCGCTGCGAGCGAGGCGGCCACCGCCAGTGCCCGGGACGCAGCTACTGCTCGTCTCATGTCGGTTCTCCTTGCTCTCGGCGGCCTGGCCATACGCCCGGGGAACACAGTCAGCTCGCGGGTCCCCAGTCGGTGAGGAAGGTGTTGGCCACGCCCGTGCGCACCGCGTGCCGGCCGGATCCGTCGGCGTTCATGATGGAGAAACACCGGCCGCATCCACCGTCGAAGTGCAGGACGATCCGCCGGCCGTCGGGCGAGTAGCTGGCGAAATCGCCTTGTTGCGGGGCGAAGTGGGTGAGCTGCCGCAGCCCCGTCCCGTCCGGGCGCACCGTCCAGATGTTGCTCCCGAACTGGCAGCAGTTGTCGGTGAACAGGATGCGGTGGCCGTTGGGGGACCAGCCCGGCCAGAACGCCCGCAGCGACGGCCTGGTGATCCGGTGGAGGTGTGTCCCGTTCGAACGCATCAGCCACAGGGCGCTCTGGAAACCGCCCCGGTCGGTCCCGACGACGATGTGCCTTCCGTCCGGGGAGTACTGCCCGCGGACGTAGGTCCAGTGCCCGCCGGCCAGCCGCCGCATGCCGCCGCCGGCGGCGTTCATCACCTCAAGATCGCAGGCCAGGATGAAGCCGACGTGATCGTCACACCGGCTGAACAGGATGCGCTTGCCGTCCGGAGACCAGGAGGGCACCAGGTCCGCGAACCCGGGATCATCGGTGAGCCGCCTTTGGCCGGAGCCGTTGGCGTTCATGACCCAGATCCGGTAGTCACCGGTCTGGTTGCTCTCGTAGACGATCTTGGCGCCGCCGGGAGACCAGTCCGGCGCGCCAGCCGCCTGAGTGGCGCCCACGTGGGTGAGCTGCCGTCGGCCGGAGCCGTTGGGGTTGATCGTGTACACGTTCGAGTGAGCCGACAGATTCCCCCCAGGGAGCAGGTCCCACTGCGAAAACGCGATCCGGCCATTGGCCGCAGCAGCCGCCGCGGCGGCCGGCGATGGCGCAGCCGCACTGCTCACAGGGACCAAGACTCCGGCCACTGCGAGCGCTGCAACTACCCAGGAGGTCGTGATCGCTCTATGAGGCCGTATCGACAGCTTCCTACCCTGCCCCCAGCCGTGATGCATGCCCATGACCGCCCCCAGCCCCCAGCGCCCTACGACGGGTTCACCACCCGAATGAGAGGGATGCTGCTGAGAGCGGCAACTCCGCATAGCACGGCCCCCCCAGCCGAGCGGCGGCTGATCCCCGTGCGGCACCAGCCTCTGAGACGCCACCCACCATGTCAACCCCAAAGCAGCGTAAATCCGCTAAAGGGACCCTCCGTCAGACATCTCCTGATGCCACCCGGCCAAGGCTGGGCCGGGTCGCGCCTGGCATGAAGCCCCTTGCCGAGCAGGATGCGGTCCAGGAGCAGCCACGCTGCGGCAACTCCACCGAGCATCTTCCCGACGTTGGCCGACGAGCTGCGCCGCCCTGCTGACACCACATCCACGCTGCGCGCGTTCGCTGTGCAGCGCCGGCGGCCGACGGCTGCGTGATCTGCGGCGCTGCCGACTGCCACCGCGAGCTCGACGCGGATCTCACGACGCTTCTGGACGCCGCCTTCGATGTCCTTGCCGTACGGGCCATGGCCTGCGGCGAGCTGCGGGCGGCGTCGGCCCGTTGGACGAGGCGTTGGATGGACTCAGCACGCTGGCCAGAAGGACGCCAGACCGAGCCAGCCCACGACCGTTCGGAAGATCGGGTAGACGAGTCGCAAGGTCACGAACCTGAGATCATGCCCGACCTGTTCCGCTAGCGAACCCGGAGGTCAGACTCCACGGACGACGTTTTTGGCACCCGCAGGGCGTCAAGCCGTCCGGGACAGTGTCGTCGTCGCGGACGCTCCACAGCGCCAGCGGAGCCGATTAGAGCTAGAGGTTGCATCCGCTCCGCGTCCGCGACCAGACCGGCGGCGGGGGGATGGCGCACTCACGATGAACCGCTGGCCGGCCGTCCTGCTTGCCGTCGTGGCGTTGGCGGGGCTGCTTGTGCCGGGCTGTGGCGGGCCGTCGCGCAGCCCTGCGGCAGCACCCGCTCCTGGTGGCGGGCCCGCGACGGCGGCGGAGCCGCGCCTGCCCCCCGGCGTATCGGGGTTTCGCTCCGTCCGCACGTACGATCAGCCGGCCCGTCCAGTGCGGTTGTGGATACCCGCGATTGCCGTGTCCACCCGTTTGGTGCGGCTCGGCCGGCTTCCCGACGGAAGCCTGGAAGTCCCGCACGACTGGGACACGGCCGGCTGGTACAAGCGAGGGCCCCGGCCTGGGCAGCCCGGACCCGCGGTCATCCTCGGGCACGTGGACTCGAGGGCCGGTCCAGCGGTCTTCTTCCGGCTGCGCGAGCTGCGGCCGCGAGACATCGTCCGGGTGGGCCTGGCAGACGGTCGAATGCTTGTCTTCCGTGTGCAGCGAGTCAGACGGTATCCGAAGGATCGGTTTCCGGCCGAGGCGGTCTACTTCCCCACGCTCAACCGTGAGCTGCGCCTCATCACGTGCGGGGGTGAGTTCGACTACGCCAGCCGGAACTATCGCGACAACATCGTGGTCTACGCGACGCTGGTCGCCTGAGAGCTAGGCGATTCGCTTGAGATTGTCAGGTTCGTAACGACGGGCCGGGCTCGCGCCGTAGGCGGCGTATGTCGAAGATTGCCACGCCGGCCAGGCCAAACAGCAACACCGCGGCGATCAGCCAGGCCAGAGACACACCAGCATGACCGCTGCGGCGCGCGCCTGCGGACGCTTGCGTTCGTTGAGTGGACCAGTGGTGCGAGGCCGGCACCCGCACGGTCGCTTCGGCGGTTGCTGTCGTCCCCGCTTCGGACACCGCCACTCGAAGACGGGTCACGGTCAGCGCCGGATAGGCGGTGGCGTACGCGAGCAGGTACTGGTGGACAAGGTCGGCGCCGATCGCGTCGACGGCTGGCATGAGCGAGCGGGCGGATGATGCGGTGACCGCCAAGCCGCCGCTTGCGCTGGCCAGCCGGGCGAACGACGGCGCGAGTTCCGGCACGGCCGCGACGTACAGGCTGGCATGAGCGGCACGAAGCTGCCCATACACCGCGCCCGCCAACGCTGCGGGGATCGGATCGGTCGTGATGAGGACTACGGCGCGCCGCCCCGGGGGCCCCCTGACGACCTCTCGGATGGCGAGCGTCAGCGCCGACGCATCATCGTGCGGGCCCGAGAACCTCGCACCCGCGAGCGCCCGCACTACCGAACCGGCGTCGCCGGTCAGTGGCTGAACGAGACGGGCGGGTCTGGCGCTCACGACCGCCGCCTTGGCGCCATTCGGCAGGCCGATCATCAGGTCGGCTACGGCGTTCTGCGCACCCTGAAGCTGATCGCCGGGACGGGCGTCGACGACCACGCCGATGCGCAGCGCCGACGCCGGAAGCGGATCCACGCGGACCGTGTTGGGCCGCCCGTTCTCCCACAGCCGAAAGGCTTGCGCGTTCAGCGGCCCGCCCGAGCCGGGAACCGCGACGATCACACCGACGAGTGAGGGGTCGACCGCGATGGTGCCAACCACCCGAACCCCGGGGCCCGGTGTATGGCTGGCGGAGGGGCCGGCTGCCGCTGGCGCGGCCGTCGCCGCCACAGCGATGGCAACTGCCGTCACGCTCAGCAGCCGCCCCAGTCCTGGTCGTCCACGTTGCGTTTCGGAAACCGCCTGACTGCTGTGCATAGCTGGCCTCGACCATCGTAGAGCGGGGTGGCCGTGACTTCCAGGGACGTGCCCAGCGCTGCGCTGGGCCACCTGCCATCCTGATATTGCACGGTTTGGGCGGGATGCGCTGAGAAAGGGCCTGCGTATCTGAAACTGCATGAGCAGCCGGGGGCCATCCAGCCCAGGCCATGCCCTCCAGTAGCTCAGCGCATGACCAAGCCGCCGGATGGCCGGGCTCGTACGTGCGGCGCCGTCTGCAGTCAGGTCCCGGTGCGCAGCGTGGACGCGTACTTCTTCCAGGGCCGCTCGATCATGATCGGGAAAAGCATCCGCATCGGAGCCGGCACGTGCTTCATCATGTAGGCGCGGTCAGCCGCGTCGAGCGGTTCGAGCATCATTCCCGCCGCGATCGCCCTCTTGTTACGCGGAATCGAGCTCATCCCGCGCTTACCCATGGCGTCCCACTCCTGCTGCGTGAGCGTTACCGCGGCGAGCGGGACGACCTTTTGCTCCTCGTCGTCGAGGTGGGGCTGGACGACCTCGTTGAGGTGGTCGAGCGCCGCTGCAAGTGCCTCGCCGGTCTCGGCCGAGGGCCGCTGGCGCCAGGTCGCGCACGCGGCCGACGCGGCGTCCAGTGCCGTCGCGATGACCTGATGCTCGTGCTCGACCTGCTCGGTCATCGGGGCCTGCTCGGGCACCCGCTCGATGAGCTTGGGGTACAGCAGCTCGTCTTCGTCTTGGTGATGGCTGTGCAGCCCCCCGAGGACGAGATCGATGTGATCGGCCAGGAATGTAACCCGTCCCGGTGACGGCGTCGGGCCGGCGCGCACCAGCCGGGCGGCTTCGGCGTACGCCTGCCGGAAGAGGCGGTGAACGATCGCCATGTCGCGCACTTCAATCGGGTTTTCCTTCGACATTCCGAACCCCCCTGTGGTCTTGGGCCCGGCTTGGGGTCAGCTCGCGGCACGCGATCATGCCCATGCCAGTGGCACTCAGGCCAACGATAGCTACAGCAACGAACAGCTGGCCTGCTGCAACCCGTCCACCAGCACTGATAGCGGATTCTCCACACGATCTCCACAAGTTCTGCAGGTAGCTTCCGCGCCGGGTGGGCTCGGGTTGTTGATCTGCCGGGGCCATGGGACCAATGCCGCTTGGTCACGTTCACCTGGGGCTGGGGTCGGCGGCCATTTCCTGGAGGTCGGCAGTGATGCGGGTGCAAAGTTGGGGACACCAGGCCTGGAGGGCTTTCTGGAGGCAGTCAAGGTCGCCGGCCCGGCACCCGGTGACCGCCGCCCGGTGCACGATGGCGGCCAGGTCGCTGCCGTCATGATCTCTGGGGAGGATCGCGGCCAGCCTGGCCAGGTTGGGCCTGGTGGGGTCGTCTTGGAAGGCCCAGGCACTGGCGTGCAGGTCGAGGTCAAGCACGATGTCGGTACGGCCTCGCTGCCATGCCCAGTCGCGCAGGGCGTCGATGCGGCCTGGGTCTCGCAGGCACGGATCGGTCATGGCACGATCCTGGACCAGCAGCCAGAATGGGCACATATGTCAACTGACTAGTTCAGTCGGCGGCGGCTACAGAGATGCACCCGGTAGCGATCGTCCCGCCCGCGCCGGTTGAGTGGTTGAGGTGGGTAGGTTTGGGGCGGGAGGGGGCGGGAGGGGGCGTGAGCTGGGACGATGCGGGAAGCCTGCCGGTCGCGCTGAGCAGCCTGGTAGGCCGGCAGCCGCAACTTGACACCCTGGCCACACTGGCCCCTAAGGCGAGGCTGGTGACGATCGTTGGCGCCGGCGGGTGCGGGAAGACCCGGCTAGCGCTGGCGGTGGCCGAGCGGTGCCAGGCCGAGTTCACCGGCGGCGTGCGCTGGGCCGGCCTGGAAACGCTGGTGGATCCCAGGCTGCTGCCCGCAATGGTCGGCGCCGCCGCGGGCGTTCCGGAGTCCCCGGGCGAAGATACGGTGGCTGTTGTTTGCCGGCACCTGGCCCGGCAGAAGGTACTGCTGGTCCTGGACAACTGCGAGCATGTGGTGCAGCAGTGCGCAGAGCTGGCCGAACGGCTGTTGCGGCGCTGTCCATCGCTGACGATTCTTGCTACCTCACGGGAACTTATCGGTGCCAGCGGCGAGCGGGTGTTCCGGCTGGGCGGGCTGGATGTCCCTGACGCGCGGACGGCGGAGGAGAGCAGCGATGCGCTCGCCCTGTTCGCCGAGAGGGCGGAGGCGATGTCGCCCGGTTTTCGGCTGGATACTGCTGATTTGCGGGCAGCGATACGGCTCTGCCGCCTGCTCGATGGGCTGCCACTGGCGCTGGAACTAGCCGCTGCCCGGGTCGGTTCGCTCGGCCTGGCCGAGATCGTGGCCAGGTTGTCCGAGGGGCAGCAGGTGCTGCGCCACCCGGGCCGCACGGCACCGGCGAGGCACCAAACTCTGGATGCGACGCTCGACTGGGGTCACCGGCTGCTTAGCCGGGAGGAGCAGGCCCTGTTCCGGCGGCTGTCGGTCTTTCAGGGCAGCTTCTCACTTCTTGCCGCCGAGCCGGTCGCCTCGGGCACAGGGGTCGAGCCGGCGAGCGTGGTGGAGCTGCTCGCGGCGCTGGTGGACAAGTCCCTGGTTCAGGTGGCCGACCAGGGACTTGAGCAACGGTACCGGCTGCTGAACACCGTGCAGCACTACGCCCAGGCCAGGCTGGAGGAGTCCGGGGAGCTCGCCACGGTGCAGCGCGCCCACGGCGAGTTCTACCTCTCCCTGGCCGAGCAGGCGCGGGCAGGGCTAGATGGCATCGACCAGTCCCGCTGGCTGCAGCGCCTGGCCCTGGAACACGACAACCTGAGCGCGGCGCTGGCACGGCAGCTGCCCGCCGACCCGGAGACGGGCGGCCGGCTGGCCGCGATGTTGTGGCCCTACTGGTACCGCCGGGGCAGTTATCAAGAGGCCCGCTGCTGGCTCGAGCAAGCCACCCTGGTGGGCGGGCAAATGAGCGACGGGGTCCGGGCAGACGTGCTGACCGGCGCGGGCGTGCTGGCCTTTCTGCAATGCGACTACCAGACGGCGACAGAACGGCTCCGCCAGGCACATGCCCTGTACGAGCGGCAGGGCCACCTGGCCGGGACCGCCACCACGCTGCAGTTCCTCGGCGCGATCGCCCGCGAGCAAGGCCAGTACGCGCAGGCGCGGCGGCTGCACCAGCAGAGCCTGGCCGCGTGGTCCGAACTGGGCGATGCCGCCGGGGTCGCCGCCTCCGAGGACTGCCTGGGGTTCGTGGCCTGGCTGGAGGGCGACGCCGCCGAGGCGGAGTTGCAGTGCGGCCGGGCGCTGGCATATTTCGAAGCCACCGGCCGGCGCCAGGAGGCCGCTGCCGCGCTGGTCAACCTCGGGGTGGCTGCCCATTATGCGGGCGACGATGAGCGTGCTTCTGCGCGGCTGCACCGGGCGCTGGAGCTCGCGCGGGAGATCGGCTATCTGGAGGGTGTGGCGTGGGCGCTGCACGAACTGGCCGTGATCGCCGGCAGCGGCGACCCTGAAGCGGCCCCGATGCTGGGCGAGAGTCTCAGGATCCATGTTCAGCTCGGCGATCGCTGGCGTGCGGCCAGCGTGCTGGAAACGATCGCCGGGCGCTGCGCCGGCTCCGCGCCAGCCGACGCCGCGCGCCTGCTCGCGGCCAGCCACCGGCTGCGCCAGGCCCTGGCAGCCCCACTGCCCCCCGCCGAGCGGCCCGCGCACGACGCCGCGCTGGCCAGCGCGCAAGCCGGCCTCGGGGCTGTTGGGTTTTCGCAGCGGTGGGATGAAGGACTGACCCTATCCCTGGACGGCGCGGTTGAGCTGGCCCGGCTGGTGGCGGAGCAGCTGCGGGCCGGAGGCTCCGCTGGCGACGCAGGCGCCCAGTATGGGCTGACCGGACGCGAGGTGGCCGTGCTGCGCCTGATAGGGGAGGGCCTCACCAACCGGGAGATCGGGCAGCGGCTGTTCATCAGCACCGGCACCGCCGCCGTCCACGTCTCGAACATCTTGCGCAAGCTCGGGGTAACCGGCCGCGTCCAGGCCGCCACTATCGCCCACGACCTGGGCCTGCGCGGCTGACCGCCGCGCCGGGCGCGGGCCTGCGCGCGGCCCGCTCCAGGGATCTATGGATGTTTCCATAGGGCCATATAGCTACTGAGCAGAGGTTTAGTCAGCCTTATAGAGCCATGTGGACGGGATCTGGCCGGTTGCCAGATGTGGCGGGGTGCCCCGTTCCCGCACGATGGCTGGTGGCCCATCTAACTGGCGCTGCTAGGAGGAGAAGGACAGTGCACACATTGCTCAGTGCCTACAACTACGGAGGCGGCTCCGGCACAAGCTACTACTGGCTGATCGTCGGCATCGTGGCCGTCGTGGTGATCGCCGCGGCTGGGTTGCTGCTCACCCGGATCCGGCGTCGTTCCGGTCGCCGGACCCGGCACCAGAACCCGTAGTGGCCGATTCGTGACAAGATTCGCGCTCCGCTCGAGGGGGCCGGGACCATTCCGGCCCCTTCAGGGCATCGCGCTCGACAACCCGATCCGGCCGCGAAGGACCGCGCCCAACCGATGACGCATGGGTGGCAGCCGGCTAGCTCACTTAGCTGCGCCCTTACCGATTGCCTTGCTTGCCACCGGGGTTCTGCACGGGCGCCAGCTCGTGCCTTGACTTGGCATGCAGGCCGGGACGTCAGGGCTGCGATACCTGGAAGCAGGCCACGTCGTACTGCGCCACTGAGTGCGCGTTGTTCGAGTTCTGCGGCTGCGGGCCGGTGTAGACGCCTCCGGCGACCCCACCAGGGCTGGTGTCTGTCGGCTCGTTGAGCGCCGATCCCGGTGCGGAGGCTGCGTTCCCGGGCTCTGACGGGGCCGCGATCCTTACTTTGAGGGCTGCGGGTCGGGCGATATGCATGGGGGCTCAGGGCGTCTGGGTGCCAGTGCCGCGCTGGTCCCGGAAGATGGCTATCGCCTCGCGCTGGGTGAGCGCAGAGCCGGCGGAGAACGCCTGGTCGAACCGGCCCGCGCCCAGCCGCTGGCGGACCTGGGCCACCAGGTCGGCCTCCACCCTCCGCAGCAGTGGCCAGGCTGGCAGACCGACCCGGTGGCGCAGGCCCTCGGCCGCGCCTTCCAGCAGCGCCGCCCGTTCTGGTTCGCCCTCCGCGAGCGCCAGCCAGGCGTGCGCGGCCAGGCACACGGTCATGAATGGAGTGCTGCGGGCGGCCAGGCTCAGATCCAGCGCCTGATTGACCAGCGCCCGGGCCTGATCGAGCCTGCCACGGAGGACCTCCAGGATGCCTAGCTGCGCCTGGCAGCCCGCGGTGAGCCAGTCACCGCCGAATCGCTGCGCCAGGTCGCGCGCCTCGCGCAGGTGGCGGAAGGCGTCGCCGTGGCGGCCCACCGCCGTTTCCAGGGAGCCGGCGCCGAATGCGGCGATGGCCGTGAAAACGGGTTCATCTTGCCCGCGCAGCTCCTCCAGCGAGGCCGCCACCTCCCGCAGAGCCCCGTCCAAGTCGCCGGCGATCGGCAAGCTCCACGCCATGGCCAGCTGGGATACCGCGTGCAAGAAGGGGTCCTGGATCCCTGCCAGTAGCGGTGCCAGGCGCTCGCGGGCCGCCAGCGCCGCGGTGTCGTCACCAGTGTCGACGGCAAGCACGGCCGCGACCCACGCCAGTTCGGCCCGGGCCTGCGGGTCCAGCGTGCCAGCGGCGGGCAGAAGCTGCTCGACCCACGGGCGGGCCTCACGTTCGCGGTCGCGCCGCGTCCAAAACAGCCACAAGACCCGGAACAGGTGCGGCAGCGGCGTGCTGTCGTCGGCCAGGTACCAGCGCACGGCGGCGGCCAGGTTGCCCGCCTCGGCCTGCAGCCGCTCCAGCCACTCGTTCTGGCCGGCGCCGCGCAGCGGCCGGTCCGCCCGCTCGGCCAGCGCCCGGTAATACGCGGCGTGCCGGCGCTGGACCTCGGCCATATCGGGCCGGGCGGCCAGCCGCTCGGCCACAAACTCCCGGACGGTCTCCAGCATCCGCGACCTCGGCCCGAGGTCAGCAGTGTCGGCATAGACCAGGCTGTGGCGGGCCAGCGCCTCCAACAGCTCCAGCGCACGCACCTCCTCCAGGCTCGC
>Ga0114129_10010360_pt1 | contig 13295 bp, 13 predicted proteins | sample RhiMetdeltSRZDD1_FD_80071 | JGI IMG/M metagenome (GOLD analysis project Ga0114129, IMG submission 80071) | Populus rhizosphere microbial communities from Tennessee, USA - Rhizosphere MetaG P. deltoides SRZDD1 (version 2) (version 2) | ecosystem: Host-associated > Plants > Roots > Rhizosphere >...
CCGCGTTAGGCAAGGTCACGCTGCTCGGCGGCTCCGTCAACGGTGAGATTCGACAGCTCGGCGGTACGCTCGGCAGCATTCCCAAGCCGGCCGTGGCGCCTGAAAGCCCCGTCGACAACACGCGCCATGCGCTCGCACTCTCGTCCGGCTAGCCCGTGATTCTGCTGCACCTCGCGATCCGGGAGGTCGTATTCGCCCGGAGCTACCTCGACGGTGTGGTCGAATCGCTCGAGGGACGGTTTGGCCGGTCGTTCTGGGCAGGTGTCGCGACACAACTGGCACTGGCACCCGTGCTGGCGCTCCTGATCGTGGTGCTCACGGTCACTGTGCTCGGGATCCTGCTCATACCGTTCGCGATCGTGGCCTTCGTGCTCGCGGTCGCAGGACTGATCACACTTGGATTCCTCGCGATCGCACGCATAACGGGTGAGTCGCTGGCGCCCGAAGCGAGTCGAAGATATCACGCGCGCGGAGCTGCTCTCCGCGCGCTCGTCGTTGGTGTGACACTGTACATGGGGCTCTGGGTGTTGGCGTCCGCCTTCGCGTGGGCCCCGATGGTCGAGACAGTGCTTCGCGGGGTCGCGGTAGCCATCACCTGGGTCGCGGCTACCGCCGGACTCGGCGCGGCCGTCTTGTCACGTGGAGGAACACGCCGGTCGATAGCAACCGGCACCCACGTCGCTGCGGTCAACGACCTGCCGTGGCAAACACCAACGCCGGTCACCGGAGTTGTCGCTGCACGCCGGCCCACGCCGTCGTCGTCGTCACGCGAGCGATGATCGTGCGCGTGAGTCGCGCTCTCGCCCCCGCGTTCGCAGCGATCTTCGCGGCGTCGAGCGCATTCGCACAGAATTGGAGAACGCTGGACGTTTCACGCCAGCTTGCGGACTCTGCACCGGCGTCCGTTCAAGTCGTATACGGCACCGGCACGATCGGCATGCGAGGGACATCGAGCCCACTGCTGTACCACATGCAGCTTCGTTACGATGGCTCGCGCACGCAGCCACGGCACGCATTCGATCCAGCGACTCGCAAGCTGCAGCTTGGCGTCGAGAAGTCCGAGATGCGCTTTACTGGTCGGAACGATACGGACGCCGGCCACCTGCAACTGGAGTTGTCACGCGCGACGCCGCTCGACCTCAACCTGGATCTCGGGGCGGTCGAAGCTGATCTCGACCTAACGGGACTTCGCGTCTCGAGCCTGCGAATCGAATCCGGTGCGAGCGACGGCAAGCTTCGATTCGATTCGCTCAACGCGACTCGAATGCGCGTGTTCGACGTCTCCCTGGGTGCAGCCAGCTTTCGCGGTGACCGACTCGCGAACGCGAACGCGCAGGACATTCGCGTCGATGCCGGCGTCGGGAGCGTCGAGCTCGACTTGAGCGGACAGTGGACGCAGGACATCGAGCTTCACATCGAGGTCACGCTCGGGGTCGTCACGATTCACGTCCCGGCCGATGTCGGTGTTCGCGTGTCGCACAAGAAGGTTGTCGCCTCGTTCGACCACGAGGGCCTCATCGCGCGCGACGGCGCATGGGTCTCGCGGAATTGGGACTCGGCTCCGCACAAGCTGCGCGTGTCGGCAGAGACCGTTTTCGGCAAGCTCTCGGTCGACCGAACGGGCCGATAGGCAGCACGGGCGGCGCGCACGCCCTTTGCGCTGTTGCGCTCCACACACGTGGAGCGACGCATGGTGGTCTTTGGGTACCGAGTCGAGTCTCTCGTAACACGAACGCTTCGAGAAACGCTCGACGACGGTCTGCTGGGACTCTCGGCCCAGACAGCCTACTACTTCTTCTTCTCGATTTTCCCGCTGCTCCTGTTCGTTGCGCCGCTCCTGAGCCTCATCGGAAACAAGCAGGAGACGTTCGAGCTGTTTGCGAGTCAACTGCAGCAGGTCGTGCCAAGTGAGGGATGGGCGCTCATCGGTGGAGTGATCAAGGATGTCGTGTACGCGAAGAATGCCCCAGGCCTCATGTCGGTCGGAGCGTTGCTCGCGATCTGGGCAGGATCGAACGTATTCGACGCGCTGATCGGCGCATTGAACACGGCCTATGATGTGAAGGAGACGCGGCCGTGGTGGAAACGAAAGTTGATTGCCATGTCGAGCGTCGTGGCCATCGGACTCGTCATTCTGGTCTCGACAGTTCTCATTGTCAGTGGCGACCGGATTACAGGCTGGATCGCGGACAGACTCGCGCTGGGCGACTCGATCCGCGCGTTCCTGGGGTTCATTCAGGTCCCCATCGGATTCGCTCTACTTCTTGCGATTGCTGCCTTGTCGTTCTACTTCCTGCCGAATCTCCGGCAGAGTAAACGACAGGTTCTCGTCGGTGCCGCGTTCACGACCGTCGCCTGGACGTTCGTCACGTACGGGTTCCGCATTTACGTAACGAACTTCGCGAACTACAACGCGACGTACGGAGCCATTGGCGGCGTGATCGTGCTGTTGACGTGGATGTACTTCTCGATGCTCGTGTTCCTGATCGGGGGCGAGCTCAACTCGGAGCTGCATCAGGGAACCGGCGCAATCTCACCCAGACCGGGCCTGCTGTACGGCGGGCGGATCGAGACCGCGGCCGCTGCCGGGGTTCCATCGCTCGATCGCGTGGAACGGCTCGAGCCGTTAGGCGCCCGGCGCACGTGAAACGCTTCGGTACACGTTACGCGCCCGGCGCACGTGAAACGCTTCGGTACACGTTACGCGCCCGGCGCACGTGAAACGGTTCGGTGCATGTTACGCGCTCGACGGACGTAGAACGACGGGAGTACCACGCGTGATCGCGAGTGAACGGGCCGCACTCCCGTCGCGTTGAGCGACCTCGACGAACCCACTCGAGCCAACGAGCGCAATTACCTCGCCCACCGGCGCGTCAGCGTAGGCGCGCACAATGGGCATCACCCGGCCAGCGATCTCGACGCGCCCGCCTCTTGGCGCAATGAGGTTGCTGATCGCGTTTCCGAACCGATCGATGGCGATCACCTCGCCAATCACCGATCCATCAGTCGCTCGACGAGCTTCGGGCGTTCGACGAATCACGGGGTCATGACAATCCGCACCGAGGGCGTCGAGAGGCGTACCCGTCGCGAGACCCGCTGCAGCCGGCGCAAACACATCGCGTCCGTGAAATGTCGCCGAAGCGAGTGGTGAGACTGGAAGCGTGACCGCGCGCGATCCACTCGCGAGCAACGACGGACTCAGAACGCCGTTGTCAGGGCCCACCAGGAACCGCCCATCGCTCGCGACTGCGAGCGCGGCACGCGCCGAGCCGACGCCCGGGTCGATGACGACCACGTGAACCGTTCCGTTCGGGAATCGACGCCAGTACCGCGCAAGCGCGAGTCGCGCGGATTCTACGTCCTGCGGCGGGATGTCATGCGATAGATCCACCACCGAGATGTCCGGCGCGAGTGAGAACAGCACGCCTTTCACCTCGGCAACGTAGCCGTCGGCCGTGCCGAAATCGGTAAGCAGGGTGATGATCGGCCGCATGAGTTACACGGATTTGTGCTTCCAGCCGCCGGCGCGCCAGAGGATGACCATCGCCACGCCGCGGGCCGCCGCGGTCAACGAAATGGTCCACCAGATGCCGTCGACGCCCCAACGATCGGCCGTCCACCAGGCCAACGGGATCCTCAGTGCGGTTAGCGCCGTGGATGTCAGCATCGGTGGAACGGTATATCCCGCACCACCGAGCGCTCCCTCGAGAACGATCTCGGCGCAAACCGTGAGGTCGGCGATGGCTCCGATCCGCAGGTATCGCGCAGCGACGGCGATGACCGCCGCCTCGTTCGTGAACAGACCAGCCAACCGTTCAGGGATCAGGAACGCCACGACCGCGGCAACCAACGCCGGACCCGTCGCGTATCCGAGCGTGACCCAGCCAGCGCGTTCAGCACGCGCTGGCTGCCCGGCGCCGAGGTTCTGCCCAACGATGGCCGCGGCCGCTGCACCGAATCCGACGCCGATCATGTACAGCCAGCTTTCGACGCGGTGGCCCAGGCCTAACGCCGCCAGCGCCGGCGTTCCGAACCGCGTCGTGGTGCGCGTGAGCGCAACGTAGATCAGCGAGAACAGAATACCCGTGAGCGCGGTCGGCAGACCGATCCGGGCGATCGACGCGACCGTCGGCCAGGTGACGCGCCTGACGCGCAGCAACCCTCGGCGCGCGAGAAGCACGATCCCGGCCAGGAACGCTCCGCCGCGCGTCAGCACGAGCGCGATTGCCGCTCCAGCGATGCCGAGCTTCGGAGCACCGCCGAGGCCGAGAATGAGCACGGGGTCCAGTATCAGTGTGCAGGCGGTCGATACGACAAGCAGCGCGAACGGCGTACGGGTGTCGCCAGCGGCGCGAAACGATGCGTCGATCGCGAAGTAACCGTAGATCAGCGGTGCGCCGAGAAAGTAGATCCGTAGATAGTTACGTCCGAGGGCGGTGACCTCGGGTGGCGTGTGCATCAGCGCGAACAGGTGATCCACCCAGAGCGCGCCAGCGACACCGACGGCGAAGCCTAACGCCACAGCGAACGCGACAGCCTCGCCGACGACACGGGCCGCCTCGGCCGAGCGACGCTCGCCATGCCGACGCGCAGCGACGGCAGTCAGGCCGATGCTGACCATCTCGGCGAGCGAGATCACCATCCAGATCCAAAAAATCGCGGTCGAGACGGCGGCGAGACCGCGCGCGCCGATGCGGGTACCAACCCAGTAGGCGTCGACGGATGCAAAGACCGTCATCAACAGATTCGACGCAACGGCGGGCAGCGCGAGCCGCCTGATCACCGAAGCGAGCGAGTCATCGAGCACGCGCGAGACGCGTTCGCCGATCACCGCGACGGTGGCGGCACCATCGTGGGCCTCGAATGGCAGCGCGGCCGCCGGAGGAATCTCCGGCGGCCGCGACACGACCTCGGCTGCGCTGTTGCGCTCGGTCACGGTCGGGCGGTTACTTCCAGCGCAGCGACGACACGATCGGCCAATGTGCGAAGCGCCCGTGCTGCCGCCGCGTCCGGCTCTGCGACGACGATCGGCGTCCCACGATCTCCACCTTCGTGGATTCTGGGATACAGCGGAATCTCACCGAGCAAAGGCAGCTCCAGCTCATCGGCGAGGCGTTTCCCGCCGCCAGTGCCGAAGATCGGTGTTGGCTTGCCGCAATGTGGGCACTCGAACCAGCTCATGTTCTCGACGATGCCCAGGACAGGGACGTTGACGCGCTGGAACATCTTCGCACCACGCAACGCGTCGCCCGTCGCGACGTCCTGTGGCGTGGTGACGATGATCGCGCCGTCGACGTGCGTTGCCTGAACGAGCGAGAGCTGGGCGTCGCCCGTCCCGGGCGGCATGTCGACCAGGAAGTAGTCGAGCTGCCCCCAGGCGACGTCGCGAAGAAACTGCGTGACGATCTTCATGACGATCGGCCCACGCCAGATCGCTGGCTGATCACGTTCGATGAGAAAGCCAAGACTGATGACCTTCACGCCGTGCGCCTGCAGTGGGACGATCTTCTCGTTCACGACAGGCGGCGGCGCGTTGACGCCCATCATTCGCGGCACGTTAGGCCCGTAGACATCGGCATCCATGAGCCCGACCCGCGCGCCTGCCGACGCCAGCGCGATTGCGAGATTCGTAGCCACGGTCGATTTGCCCACGCCGCCCTTCCCGCTCGACACCGCGATGATGCGGCCCAGGTGAGGATACGCGACTGGTGTCGGTGCGGACGGGCGCGGCGCGGCAGCTGGCGCGGCGTTCATCACCGGAAGCGGCGCACGAGCCGCGCCCGGAGCTGGCGGTGGCGCTTTCGCGGCTGCGCGTCCATCCATCTCCGACGCGTCCCTCACATCGACACGGACTTCGGCGACACCCTCGATATGCTCGATGGCCTCACGAACATCACGCACCAGCGTCGCCGGATCACTCGGCGAGAGGAGTATCGTTAGGCGCACTTTACCGCCCGTCGTGGTCGCGACATCGCGGATCATCTCGCTGGTGACGACGTCGGAGCCCGTCCGGGGGTTCACGACCTGGGCGAGGGCGGCTGCGATGCGCTCGTGCAGCGTCTGACTCATCGCACCGTCATGTCTGAATTCGGCGCACGTCCTTCACTTCAGGGACACGCGCGCGCAGGTGGGCGGCAATGCCCTCGATCATGTTGGCCGCCGACATCTCGCAGTCAGGACAGTCCCCTTCGACTCGCAGCACTGCGGTGCCGCTCTGCTCCTCGAAGTGCACGAGCTCGACGTTCGCCTCCGCGATGTGCAGCAGCGGGCGGAGCTCGGTCAAGGTCTCACGAATTCGATCGTCGACGTCACGATCGCCGCGAGCTCCTTTCATGAACATCAAGCCAACGCCTCCTGTGTTGCCGGGCCAGCCCCGTTGGACACGAACGCCCGGGCAGCCGAGATGACCCGAAGGCGTACATCTTCCATCGTGCCTGGAATGAGCGCTCCCGCGGCCTTCGCGTGCCCGCCACCGCCGAACTGACGCGCGAATCGATTCACGTCCACGTCGCCGGTGCTCCGAAACGACACCTTCACCTTGCCATACCCGAGGTCACGGAAGAACAGGGCGAGGCGCGTGCCGGAAATCGATCTCGGATGCTCGACGATGCCCTCGAGATCCTCCGAGCTGACATCGTATCGATCGAGCGCGTCAGCGGGGACGGAGATCCACGCGATGCCATAGTCCCGGTCGACCTCGAGCGTGCTGAGCGCATCGCGCAACAACGCGAGCCTGCCAGGCGACACGGACGCGTAGATGCGACGGTACATCTCCTCGGGATCGACACCAGCCGCGAGCAGCTGTCCGGCGATCGCGTGCGCGCGCGGCGTCGTGTTGCTGAAACGAAACCCGCCCGTGTCCGTCAGGATCGCGCAATACAGCGCCGTCGCAATCGGCTCGGTCAGCTCGAGGCCGAGGACCGCCGCAAAGTCGAAGACGAGCTCTCCGGTCGCGCACGCCGACGTGTCGGAAACCATGACGTCGCCGGCTGGTTCGTCCGATGTGATATGGTGGTCGATGACGAGACGCGGAACGTCAAGCTTGCGAACCGTGTCGGCGAGGACACCAAGACGCTTGATGTCACTGACGTCGAGGACGATCAGCGCGTCAAGCGGCGTCAACGCCGCCGGACCCTTTGCGGTGTGATCAACGAGATCGTCGCCGAGCAGAAACGCGAACGTGCCCGGCCACGGTGTGGGGTTCACAATCCGCGATTCGATGTCGAGCTGACGAAGCAGGCGGGCGAGCCCGGCGACCGAGCCGCACGCGTCGCCATCGGCATTCATGTGCGTCGAGAGGACGACGCGTTGCCCAGCGCGTAGTTCCGCGGCGAGGCGCTCGATCGCAGCCTGTCGCTGAAGGGGCGGCTTGATGAGATCCGAGGATTGCACGACCGGCGGTTAGGGAAAGCGAAAGCGGCGCCCCGTGCGGGGCGCCGCCACTAAGATAATCCCTCGTGGCTGGCAGTGCTCAACAGCACGCCAGCCGCGCTCGCTGGTCTACCGGGCGCGAGCGGCAGCGATATCGCTCCGGCCGACTCGCGAGTGAGCCCGTCCGTACCCGAAATAGATACCGAGGCCGATCACCAGCCAGATGATCAGCCGCCACCATGTATCGGTTGGGAGCCCATACATCATGTAGCCGCAGATGAGGATCGCGAGTATCGGCACGACCGGCACGAACGGTGTCCGGAACGGCCGCTCGAGCTCCGGCGATCGATAGCGCAGCACGAGAATGCCCGCGCTCACGATCACGAAGGCGAGGAGCGTACCGATCGCAACGAGCTCACCGAGCAACGCGATCGGGAACAGGCCGGCGATGAACATCGCGACCGTGCCCGTGATGATCGTCGCGAGCCAGGGCGTCCGGAACTTCGGATGCACCCTGGCGAAGGTCGTGGGCAACAGCCCGTCACGCGACATCGAGTAGAAGATGCGCGGCTGGCCGAGGAGCATGACGAGCACCACGGACGCCAGGCCTGCGATCGCTCCGATGTTGATCAGATAGGTCAGCCACCGGATCGACGGCCCTGCCTTCGCGATCGCCACGAACACCGGGTTCGGCACGTTGAGCTCCTGATACGGCGCCAATCCGGTCATCACGAGCGCCATCAGGATATAGAGGACGGTACAGATCGCGAGCGAGCCGAGGATTCCGATCGGCAAGTCTCGTTGCGGGTTCTTGGCCTCCTGTGCCGCAGTGGAGACCGCATCGAATCCGATATAGGCGAAGAAGATCACTCCCGCGCCGCGGAGAATGCCGCTCCAGCCGTAGTGCCCAAACTCACCGGTGTTCGCGGGAATGAACGGCGTCCAATTGGCCGAGTTCACGTAGGCGAAGCCGAACCCGATGACCAGAATGACGATCGTGATCTTGAGGAACACGATCGCGTTGTTGAACCGCGCGGACTCCTGAATTCCGATGACGAGCAGCGTGCTGAGAACCGCCACGAGCGCCATGGCGGGAATGTTCAGCACACCGTGCAATTGCTGATACTGCGGACCGCAGGTCGCCGTGGTGATCAGCGCGTTCGTCGCCGGGTCGACGCAGAGCACCGATCGCACGAGCGTGTGCGTCCCCTCGACGCCGAATGGCGCCGACGCGAACTGGCGCGGGATGTGGATTCCGAGTTGCCCGAGGAATTCGGTGAAGTACCCCGACCACCCGACGGAGACCGTCGATGCCGCAAACAGGTATTCGAGGATCAGGTCCCAGCCAATGATCCACGCAATGAACTCTCCGAGCGTCGCATACCCGTACGTGTACGCGCTCCCGGCGATCGGGATCATTGATGCGAACTCCGCGTAGCACAGCCCGGCGAACACGCAGCCCAAGCCGGCCAGCACGAAGGACAGTGCGATCGCCGGCCCCGCGTACTGCGCAGCCGCTGTTCCCGTGAGTACGAAAATCCCGGCGCCGATGATCGCGCCGATCCCGAGGAGTGTGAGGTTCAGAGCTCCGAGCGATCGTTTGAGGGAATGTTCTCCCTCAATGGACGCCTCGCTCTGGAGGTTCTCGATCCTCTTCTTGGACCATAAGCCCATGCGCAAATCTCCGCGATCGGTGGTTCGATGACCGGCTATCTCGATTCGTTATACGCCGGATGATGACCCCAAAACCGCGCGGGAAGGTGGGAGCGGCCTCCGAGCGTTGTCAAGACGAGCCACACGGCTCACACATGTGTCAGAACTAACAAATCGGGAATCGGGAACTATTCCCGAGAATAGTTAGGCGCTTCTCTCGTGATCACGACATCGTGCGGGTGCGACTCACGGAGGCCGGCCGATGTGATGCGAACGAACTGGCTGGACGTGCGAAGCTCGTCGATCGAGCCGCAGCCCACGTACCCCATTCCGCTGCGCAGACCGCCTACCATCTGGAACAGCACGTCTGCGACAGGGCCTTTGTACGGGACGCGGCCCTCAATGCCCTCGGGCACGAGCTTCTTGGGCGACATCTCGCCTTCCTGGAAGTAGCGATCGGCGCTGCCGTCCTGCATCGCGCTGAGGCTGCCCATCCCGCGAATCATCTTGAAGCGGCGGCCCTCCAAGAGGATCGATTCGCCGGGACTCTCCTCCGTTCCCGCGAGCATTGAGCCCATCATCACGCTCGCCGCGCCAGCCGCGAGCGCCTTCACGATGTCGCCGGAGTACTTGATGCCGCCGTCGGCAATGACGGGGATGTCCCCTGCCCCCTCGACTGAGTCGAAGATCGCGGTGAGCTGCGGCACGCCAACGCCTGTCACGACGCGAGTCGTGCAGATGGAGCCTGGGCCAACGCCGACCTTCACCGCGTCCACGCCGCGCTCCACGAGCGCCGCGGCGCCCTCACGAGAGGCGACGTTCCCAACGACCAGCTGTACATCCGGGAATGCGTCACGAACGAGCGCAGTGGCTTGGAGGACGCCGTCGCTGTGGCCGTGCGCGGTGTCGATCACGAGGACGTCCGCGCCGGCGTCGATCAGCGCTTTCGCGCGATCCATGTCGCGTCGTGACGCGCCGATCGCAGCCGCGACACGCAGGCGTCCGTGATGATCCTTGTTCGCGTTAGGGTACTGCCGGCGCTTGTGAATGTCCTTGACGGTGATCAGTCCCTTCAAATGGCCATTTGCGTCGACGACCGGCAGCTTCTCGATGCGATGCTCGCCCAGAATTCGCTCGGCCTCATCGAGCGTCGTTCCAGCGGGCGCGGTGATGAGTCCCGATCCGGTCATCGCCTCGCGAACGGGGCGATCGAGACTTCGTTCGAATTGGAGATCGCGATTCGTGATGATGCCGACGAGTCGATCATCCGCGTCGACGATGGGCAATCCGGAGATCTTGAAGCGACTCATCAGGTTGACCGCTTCACGCAGCGTCGCGTCAGGCGAGAGCTTGATGGGATTCAGGATCATCCCGCTCTCCGAGCGTTTCACCCGATCGACCTCGGCCGCCTGACGATCGACCGACATGTTCTTGTGCAGGACGCCGATGCCGCCTGCGCGAGCCATGGCGATCGCCATCTCCGACTCCGTCACGGTGTCCATCGCGGCGGCAATGAGCGGAACGTTGAGCTCAATGCCTCGCGTGAAGCGCGACTTCGTGCTCACATCGCTCGGATGAACGACGGAGTGACGAGGAACGAGCAGGACGTCATCGAACGTGAGCGCGACGTCCCCGCGAACCCGCGCAGTGCCGTGCGGACGCGGGTCATCGAAACGCACCGGCCCGCTGTCCGACTTGCTCGGGCGAGCGGGCCGTGAATTGGATCGAGTCGAGGTTGCCATAGCGAAACGTAGACGCGTCACCAGGTCGTGTCCAGCGTCGCGCCACTACGCGCGACCGATCGTCCTCAAGCGTCTCCGCACACGACGCGGCAGGAAAAACGCAGCGGCGGTGAGCACGTGCCGCAGGTTCATGGACCCCAACTCCGCGGGGTCGCCAAGCCAGTATTGCGTTACGATCGAGCGACCGGCGTTCGAGATGAGTCGCTGGAGCGCTGTCACGAGCAGAAAAACGTCATCCACCTCGCCAAGAAATGGGATCCAGTCCGGGATCAGGTCGATCGGAGCGAGGATATACGCGATCGCTGCGCCCACGAGAACCTTGTCCATCGTGGCAACGCGACCATCCCTCAGCAGGCCAAACAAGAGCCGCACATAGTTCGGCAGCTGACGGATCGTGTCCATTACCGTGCGCTTCGCGCCGGTGCGCGGCCGCTCCGCCGACTCGATTCGCGGCGACGAACGCGCACTGCGCCGTGCGCGAGATCCACGGGCCTCTCCCCTGCTCTCGGTCGCTTTCGTCACCGTACCTCCCCCGTAGACTCTGGAGACGCATCCGGAGGCAGCTGGTTTGCCGGAGGTGCCGGAGGCGCCGGCGCGGATCCGTCTGGCAGTGGCGCCGACGGAGTGGTGAGACTGCTTGCCGCGCCGACAATGTCATTCGCAACAGACTTGCCAGCGGCGGCGACGCCGCTGAGGACGCCCATTGCCTTGTTCATGAGGCTCATTGTCTCGGAGATGGTAGCCGCCGAGACGCGACCCGCGCGCAGCTTGTCCTCTACGGTCTCCGCGAACCGCTGGAACACATTCGCGGACGGACTCTGGCGCTCAGCGTACTTGGATTCGAGGAACTCGACATAGTCGAGTACCTGATACGCGCGCTCGTCCGAGAGCGTGTCGAGCTTTCGGAGGATGCGGTCGCGCAGGAACTGGTTCATGGATCAGCCTCGCCATCGGGCCCGTTTACCTCGGGCGTCAATGTGAACATACGAGGCGCCGCCCCGGTTGTAGAGCCCCATGCCCCCTACGAGGTCGGGATGTTCCTGCTCGACAATCTCCACGGCGCGCGCGACCAGCCGCGTGTCACCGAACGAGATTCGGCCGTCACCATTGCTGTCAATGGCAATGTCAGCCGCGTCGCCGTACTGATGCCGACTATCTCTGGCGGCGCGCGGTACCCGTCGATTGTGCAACGGCGTGCGGAAGCCCGAATGGACGTCCAGCTCGAACGGCGCGTTGTCACCCTTGCCGCTCAGTCGACCGATCTCCGCAACAACAAGCTCGATCTTGTCGAGCAGGCGACCGTCGAGCGCTGCATAACGCGGCCAGCCCTGCTGATTGTCGTGCGTCACGAAATCCGAAAGGCGAAGATGCTTCGTGAGTGGGAGATCGAGCAGGTCCTCGTCGATCTCCACGAAGCCCGGCGGCGGCTGCTCCGATCGCGCGCCGAGTCGCTCGGCCACGTAGGTACCGATGCGATAACCGTTGAGCGTGTTGCCCAGCTTCGCCGAGAAAGGCACCATGACCGAGAGCGCCGGACCGTCGACGAGCACGTGTTCCGCGCCCCGCACCAGCGCCAGCCGATAGAAGCCGGGATTCCGAGGCACCTCGAAGCGCGTTTCGAGCGGCCGCATGGACTCGTCGGGCAGCGTCTCGATCGAACCGGTGTCGGCGAAGGGCACCCACACGTAGGCTACACCTGTTCGGTCCCCACGGACCTCCACGGGGTATACGACGGAGTCGCCGGGCAACGCGAACAGGACGCGCACCTCGCCGCTCCGCCCGATCACGTTTCTCGACGCGAGCGCGAGCGGGCCGATACTGTCGGCCGCAAGTGCGCCGCGACTCTCGATGAATTGACGTGGCGGCTCGTAGAACTGGATGACGCCTAACGCGGCGGAGCCGAAGACGCCGAGTGATGCGAGCTGCGAGGCCAGGCGTGATGCACGTCGGGCGGGGCGTTGTGTCTTGGACGGTCGTTGCGTCACGACCTGCCCCAGCGCGCACGCGCTCCGCGCACGTCGACGTGCGCGAACGGCCCGTGTGCCTTGGTCGCCCGGTAGAGTGCCGCGCCGCCGACGAGCTCGGGGTGCGCGCGCTCGACCCGTTCCACGGCCTGCAGGATCACGCGCGCATCGCGCGAATCGATCCGCCGATCGTGATTGAGGTCATCCATGCGGCCGTTGCCATCGTTGTCGACGAAGACATCGGCCGCGTCGCCGAACTGGTGACGACTGTCGCGGGCTCGACCGCCACGGCCAACGCCCTTCGCGTTGTACTGCGGCGTGCGGAACCCGGACATCACCACCATGTGTTCGACTCGCACACCGTGGGCCGCGAGATCCTCGATCACGAGCTCGAGCTTGTCGACGAGCGCCTCGCGAAGCACGAGGTACTTCGGCCACACGTCCTTTTGATCGTGAGTCAGAAAATCGCGGAGCTGGAAATGCTCGGAGACATACGTCTCTTGTGTTTCAGCCGTCACTTCGATGAACCCTTCCGGGTTTTCGTATGCGTCCGACAGTGTTTTCC
>Ga0114129_10010361_pt1 | contig 13294 bp, 13 predicted proteins | sample RhiMetdeltSRZDD1_FD_80071 | JGI IMG/M metagenome (GOLD analysis project Ga0114129, IMG submission 80071) | Populus rhizosphere microbial communities from Tennessee, USA - Rhizosphere MetaG P. deltoides SRZDD1 (version 2) (version 2) | ecosystem: Host-associated > Plants > Roots > Rhizosphere >...
CGGTGCTGTCGACGAACATCTGCTGCGCGATCGCCTGATCGCGGAGCCCGCACCGGATCCCGTTCGGCGCATCATCGTCACGGTCGCCGACTGGATCGCCGACAGTGATGGCTTGTATGTCGCCGATTTCGATCTGCTCGCTCGTCTCCCAGGTCTGACGGCGATTGACCTGATCGCCACCGAACGAGTGCTTGCCTCCGGCTTCGACGAGCGACTGCGTGAATGGTGGCCGGGGATCGAAGAGGGGCAGGTGGGGCGGGTAGGGCAGGTGGGGCGGGTAGGGCAGGTGGGGCGGGAAGGGCAGGTGGGGCGGGAAGGGCAGGAGAGGCAGGAAGGGCCACGCCCTGTTCTTGTGACGCCGGCCAGCCGTCCACCGGATGAGCTGTGGTGGACGCATCGGGATCGGGAAGAAGAGCTTGTGGCCGTTGCTCGCCGTCTGAGGGCGGCGCCGCAGGTGCCGCTGGAGCGCGTCGCCGTGGTATTCAAACGGCCGCTTCCGTATTTGTATCTCGCGCCAAAAATCTTCGGCGACGCCGGCCTCCCGTGCCAGACCTCTGCCGCGCTTCCGCTGGCATCCGAGCCGACGGCGGCAACGATCGATCTCCTGCTCGAGGCGGTAGCCACGCGATTCACGCGCGGTTCTGTTGTGGCGCTGCTCCGGTCACCGCATTTCACATTTTCCGACGGCACAGAGAGCGTGTCGCGAGAGGCCGCTAGCGCGCTGGATCGCGCGCTGAGCGACGCGCGCTACCTCGGCGATCCCGAGATGCTGGCGGCGCTCGCCACAAACTGGCGCGACAAGAGATCAGCGCCGGCGCTCCGCGTCGCGCTCCATGTCGCGCGGGAGTTGGGCCAGCTCTCGGAGTCGAGGCCGGCGTCCGAGCAGCTTCGCACGCTGATCGCGTTCTGGTCGGCGCACCTGCGGCCGCTGACTGACGAACTCGATCGGTACGCGCGCGAACGACGGGCGCGTGCAGCGATCGAACAGTCCCTCTTGGAGCTGGCGGTCGCGCACGCGGCCGAGGACGATCCGCTCTGGACGATCGACGAGCTGGCCGTTGCCGTGCGCCGCGCGATTGAAGAACAGACCTTCGCGGCCGTTTCTTGTGACGGCGGAATACATCTCGTCGACGATCAGGCGGTTCGGTACGGCGCGTTCGACGAGGTCGCGATCGTCGGGCTCGTGGAGTCGGACTGGCCCGAGCCTCCACGTCGGAACATTTTCTATCCGCCGGGCCTGCTGAAGGCGCTGGGATGGCCGACCGAGAAGGACCGCCGCGCCGCCGAGAACGCGCGGTTTCTCGACCTGCTGGGCTGCGCGTCGAATCGCACGACCGTGTCGACGTTGACGCTGGACGATGACGCGCTCGTGACGCCGTCGATACAGCTCGAAGAAATCCCGCGCGCTGGACTGTCGTCGGTGGTCGATGATCGCTTGGGCGAGGATCGTGTGTTCCTGGAGGAAGCCTTATCCCTCGATCCACCGGTCCTCGATGTGTTGGATGACGAGGCGCAAAAGTGGGCCGAGATGCGAATCGGGCGAACGCCCGCAGACGCTCCGGCATTTCACGGCACCGTCTCTGAAATGGGGTCGGGAGTCGTTTTTCCCGCAAGACCTCAGGAAAACGCGCGATTACACCGATCAGACGAAACGACTCCCGACCCCTTTTCTGTGAGCGCGCTGGAAACCTACCTCGAGTGTCCGTTCAAGTTTTTCGCCCAGCGTGTGCTCGAGCTCGAAGAAGAGCCCGACGACGAAGAGATCATGGATCCGCGGCGGCAGGGGCGGTTCGTTCACGAAGTGTTCGAAACGTTCTTCAGGCAGTGGCAGGCAGCGGGCCACAGCGCGATCACGCCGGAGAACCTCGACGTCGCCCGCGAGCTGTTTGCGGCGGTCGTCGACGAGGCCCTCGAGCGCATGCCCGCCGCCGAAGCCGGCCTCGAGCGGACGCGGCTGTTGGGGTCGCCCGCCGCCGCCGGGCTCGGCGAGGCGGTGCTGCGGATGGAAGCGGAGCGGCCCGTTCCGGTTCTCGGCAGGCTTCTTGAGCGTGCGCTGCGCGGCGACTTCACCTTCACGTCGCGCGAGGGCCCCCGCACGATCGCGCTCGCCGGGAAAGTCGATCGCCTGGACCTGCTCGAAGACGGCACCTTTCGTCTGATTGATTACAAGCTCGGATGGCCGCCGAATCGACTGCGCGCGCTGCAGCTGCCTGTGTACGGGCTCTGCGCGGAACAGCAGCTCGAACCGCACCGTGGCCGCGCCCGGACCCTGGGCGAGGCCGTGTATCTCGCGTTCAAAGGACCGCGGCGGGTCGTGCCGCTCTTCACGACGGCAGCCGACCGCTCGAAAGTCCTGGCTGACGCGCAGCAACGGCTCGTCGACACCGTGGACGCCATCGGCCGCGGCGAGTTTCCCCCGAGGCCCGACGACGTGTATCGGTGCGAGACGTGCAGATTCGCTGCGGTGTGCCGGAAGGATTACGTAGGAGATGTTTGAGCTGCGGCTGCCGTTCGACGATGCAGACGAGGCCCCGGGCGAGCTTCCTGACGCGGATGCGCGGCGCGCCGCGGTCGATCCCGCACACAACATCGTCCTCGAAGCGTCCGCCGGCACCGGGAAAACGCGCGTCCTCGTCGAACGATACGTCAATCTGCTGCGAGCAGGTGTCGAACCGGACCATATCCTCGCGATTACGTTCACGCGCAAGGCCGCCGCCGAGATGCGGCAGCGCATCATCGATCGGGTGAAAGAGGCGAGCCGCTTCTCCGAGATCGATGCGGCTCAGTGGCGCGCGCTCAAGGAGCGTCTCGGCGACATCGCCATCTCGACGATCGACGCGTTCTGTCTCTCGCTCCTGCGCGAGTTTCCGCTCGAAGCGGACGTCGATCCGGCCTTCAGCCTCGCCGACGACAGCGAGATCCCGCGCCTGGTCGCCGAATCGCTCGACCAGGCGATGCGGATCTGCCGCGGAGTCGCGCGCGATGACGAGGACGTCGCGCTGGTGTTCGCGCAGCTCGGCGAACGGCGGTTGCGAACCGGCCTGGCGGCGCTGCTCGATCGGCGGCTGGTCGCGCCGCACGCGCTCCGGCGTTTTCTGCAGGCCGGGCCGCGCGAGTTGACGGCTGCGTCGGCATGCGCCGCGGCCGCCGGGCGCCTGGCCGATCTCCTCGCCGGCGTTCGCGACGGGCTCGACGGGTTCCTGAATGATGGCCCGATCCACCATCCGCAGTTTGCGATGCTGGCGGACGATCTGCGGCGGTTGGTTGAGCACGCAGGCCCGAAGGGCTGCGCCACACCCGACCAAAATAATGTGGCGCAGGGCTTCAGCCCTGCGAGAACGGAACAGGCCGCCTTTCGCAACCTGATCGATCGCCTTCGCGCGTACTTCCTCACGCGAGACGGCAAACCGCGCGGTCAGAATTTCACCGGCACCGGTTTCACCAGCACCCAGTGCGACACAGACGATGCGTGGCGCCGCCACCGGGCGACCGCCGCCCAGGTCGCGCCGCTGGTGGCCGACGCGATACGGGGGTTCCGGCGCGATCTCAACGCCATCATGGCGCGCGGCGTCTGGCGCATCTTCGCTGTCGCCCTCAGTCAGTATCAGCGCACGCTCGAGGCGCACGCGCTCATCGATTTCTCCGGTGTGCTCGAGCGCGCGGTCGCGCTGCTGAAGCAGATGGACGAGTTTGCCGAAAGCCGGCTCCGGCTGGAAGCGCGCTACCGGCACGTGCTCGTCGACGAGTTCCAGGACACGAGCCGCGCGCAGTGGGATCTCGTGCGACAGCTCGTCAGGAGCTGGGGCGAAGGGTTTGGCGCGGCGCACGATTCGCTCCCGCCGTCCATTTTCATCGTCGGAGATCGGAAGCAGTCGATCTACGGCTTCCGGGACGCGGACGTGTCGCTTGTCGAAGGTGCCGCCGCTTTCATCGCGGCGTTGCGGCCGGGCGGGCCGACGCGACACGCCATCACCGTCAGCTTTCGCGCGACGCCGGGGATTCTGTCGTTCGTCAACGATGTCTTCGAGGCCATTGTCGCGGACGAAGCCACGGCACGCCGCCCGGACGGCTTCCGCTACGACGAGAGGGATCGATTTCCGATCGATGACGATGAATCGGCGAGCGGGCGATCGGGCGAACGGCGATATGAGGGCGTCCACTTCATTGTCGGCGACACCGTGACCGCCGCGGCAGACAATGCGGCTGACGAGATTGCGCGGTTGCTCGCCGGCACGACCATCCGAGACAAGACCACCGGTGCCCGCCGCAACGCCAAAGCCGCGGACGTGGCGATCCTCTTTCGGTCGCGCGACAGCCACCGCGACTTCGAACGCGCGCTCGAGCGGCGCGGCGTGCCGACCTATGTCTACAAGGGTCTCGGGTTCTTCGATGCCGATGAGATCCAGGACGCCGTCGCGCTGCTCCGGTACCTGGCCGATCCGTTATCGGACCTGCGCGCCGCCGCGTTCCTGCGATCGCGCATCGTCCGTGTTTCGGACGGCGCGCTCGCACGCATCGGTACCGAGCTGGCGGATGCGATTCTGCGGACCGACGCGCCGCCAGCGCTGGCCGCGATATCGGCGGAAGATCGGCGCGTGCTCGAACGTCTGCGCGGCGCCGTGCCGCGATGGCTCTCGTGGGTCGATCGGCTGACGCCCTCGGAGCTCCTGGACGCGGTGCTTCGCGAAACCGCATACGCGTACGAAATCCGCGGCCCGCGGCGACGGCAAGCCCGCGAGAACTTGAAGAAGCTGGGCGGCATGATCCGTCGCGCCCAGAACCGCGGGTACGCCACGCTCGAGCGCATCGCCGAGCATCTCGAGCGACTCGCCGTCGGCGACGAGTCCAACGCCGCGATCGACGCCATCGACGCCGTGAGCCTGATGACGGTGCACGCGGCGAAAGGTCTGGAGTTTCCCATCGTCTTCGTCGTCAACATGGGCCGCGGAACGGGCGGGGTGCGGCCGCCGATTCGCGTGGCCGACGCGGCGGGCGGCGAAGCGTCCGTGTCGATTGCGGATTATCAGTCGGAAGCCGACGAGGACGCGCAGGCGCGCGACCGGGAAGAAACGAAGCGGCTGCTCTACGTCGCGCTCACCCGCGCACGCGATCGCTTGTATCTGTCGGCGACGGTGAAGGACGGTCAATGTCGCATGGGACGCGGCAGTCTCGGCGAAGTCCTGCCGCCGTCCATCAGGGCGATGTTCGTGGCTGCTCAGAACTCAACGCCGTCGGACGGGCCGGGTTTCGATCAGCCACGAACGCACGAAAACACGAAATCAGTAACCTGACAGATCTTTCGTGGTTTCGTGTTTTCGTGGCAGATCCAGATGATCATCTACACCATCGGGCATTCGACGCGATCGCTCGATGAGTTCCTCGCGATGCTCCGCGCGCACGCGATCGCGCAGCTTGCCGACGTCCGCACGCTGCCCAGGTCCCGCCGGCACCCGCATTTCAGCCGGGAGGCGCTCGGCGCGTCGCTCGGCGCCGCCGGCATCGCGTACCGCCATCTCGCCGCGCTCGGCGGGCTCCGCAAGCCGCGCCCCGACTCAGCCAACACCGCATGGCGGCAGGAAGGCTTCCGCGGCTATGCCGATTACATGGAAACGCCGGCGTTCGAGAACGCGCTCGACGACCTCGTGGACTGGTCCAAGACCGGCCGCACGGCGGTCATGTGCGCCGAAGCCGTCTGGTGGCAGTGCCATCGCCGGTTGATTGCCGACGCCCTGGTCGCCCGCGCGGTCGACGTGAGCCATGTCACGGCGGGAGACGCCGCGCAGCCGCACGAGCTGACGCCGTTCGCGCGCGTCGAGTCCGGCCGCGTGCGGTATCCGGGTCTGTTATGACGACTTTTCGGCCCACTCGCGGGCGCGGGCTTCGGCGAGCTCCCGGGTCTCGGCGACCAGCACAACCGCCTGGTGCGGCTTGCCCGAGCCGTCGCGGCTCACCCAGGCGATCCAGTGGGGACCGCGGGCTTCGCTGTGAATTTCGTACGATCCGCTCGCCATGGCGCGAAATCTACCAAATTTCGGCCATATTTGCATTGCGCCGGCCTACGGCCATTACATAGAATCGAAAATCGAAGGGAGTCATCGTGACGTTGACCTGTCCCAATTGCGGCAACGACCGGAATTTTCTGGTCAAAACGCTGCAAATGCACGTTGTAAGCGTCGAAGGCGGCCGCGTCGAGGTGTCCGAGGAAAGCCGTCCGGCGGTGCTCGAAGTCCTGTGCGACGAATGCGAGTCCGCGCTCAACTTCGAAGAGTTCGAAGACACGCTCCGCAAAGAAGTCCTGCTGACGATCGGCGCGCGCTGACGCGGGCGCCAGCGTTTCATCGTTCTTCCTCGTCGGCTTCTTCAAAGTAGTCGCAGTCAGGGCAGACCCACTCGTAGGTCGTGTGCGTAGTGGCATCCGGATTGCCTGCCACGCGCACGACGGTCTGGCTGCTGCGCAGGCGCATGGACTCGCCGCACATCGGACAGTCTTTTGTTTCAGGCATCTTTCGTTTCGGGCACGATTTTTGTTGCACGTTAGCATCGGGTGGATGCCTTGACAAGCGGGAGATCGACTCCTATCGTTAGCGGACCTTCGATGGCGCCCGATTGTTTTGCGGATGAGATTGCGATCGACTTCCCGTCGGTCGGCCGCGTCGTCGAACGCATGCGCGATTCGTTCCTCGGTGAACACGAGGAGGCCGACGTGCTGCGGGCCGACGTCTCGCTCTCGCAGCGCGAAGCGGTGGACGGACTCGTCGTGCCGGTCGACGTGCCGGTGCGCGCCACATGTCTGCAGTGCGGCGGCCGCGGCGAAACATGGACCGAGCCCTGCGATATGTGCGGCGGGTCCGGCGCGGCGCGATTGAGCTATCCCGTGCGCGTGTCGGTGCCGCCGGGCGTCGCCGACGGCGCGCGCCTGCGTTTCCGCCTGACGTCGCCGGATTCACCGCCGGTTCGCGTGGAGCTGCGCGTCGCCATCCGATCCTCCGCCGCCTGATCAATCGCGCAATCTCACAATCCAATCACCAGATCACCAGATCACCCGATCACCAGATTCATGACCTCCCACGTTTCTTTCGTCGGCGTCCTCTTCATCATCTGGGGGTTGCTGACGGCGCTCGTCGGCGTGTCGACGCTCGCGCTCGGCATCGGCGCTGCGGCGCTCGCCGCCTCGTCCGGACGCGGCGGCGGCGGTCAAGTGGCGGCGGGCATCACCGCGGTGGCTTTCACGACGCTGGCCGCGATCGCGATCGTCTGGGGCGTCGCGCACGTGATCGTGGGCGTGCCGCTGCGGCAGCGGAAGCCGTGGGCGCGGATCGTCGCGCTGATGCTCGGGTCGGTGGATCTGCTCCTGCTGCCGTACGGGACGGCGCTCGGCATCTACACGCTGTGGGCGCTGCTGAACGAGCGCGGCAAGGCGCTCTTCAACCCGTGAGGGCGGACGCTACAAACGGTTGGCAAGCTCGCTGAGACGCGGGATCATCAGGCGCGTGCCGTTCAGGGCCTTGAGAATCGCGGCGACGTGGACGGCGAGTATCCCGATCCACGCGAACACGAGCAGCGCCGCGAGGATCACGCCCAACCCAAGGCTCGCAAAGCTGATAACGCTCGTCAGCAGCGCGTAGAGGAAGAACGCAATCATCTCCGCGACCAGCAGCACGATGCCGTGCCGCGCGTGCCATTGCACCTCGGCATCGTCCTTGTCGAGCAGCAGCGGCACGAGCGCGAGCACCCACAAGTAGGCGAGCACGATCATCACGCCTCGATTGGGCGACGGATCAGACACGCGGGCCGGAGTGTACGATATTCTTGTGGATATGCAAGTCGAGCAGACGGCGGTTCTCGACGCGCTGAAGATCGTCCGCGATCCCGATCTGAATCGCGACATCGTGAGCCTCGGCTTCATCAAGGGCCTCACGATCGACGGCGGCCGCGTCGCGTTCACAATCGAGCTCACGACGCCGGCATGCCCCGTCAAGGATCAGATGCGCGATCAGGCGCGCGCGGCCGTCCTGCAGATCCCGGGCGTGAGCGCGGTCGACGTGCAGATGAGCGCGCGGGTGCGCGAGGCCGTCGGCGCCGACGGGTCGCGGCAGTCGGTGCCGGGCGTCAAGAACGTCATCGCCGTCGGCGCCGGCAAGGGCGGCGTCGGCAAGACGACGGTTGCCGTGAATCTGGCGATAGCGCTCGCGAAGTGCGGCAGCAAAGTCGGCCTCATGGATGCCGACATCTACGGGCCCAACGTGCCGATCATGCTCGGCATGAAATCGCAGCTCACCAACGACGGCCAGAAGATCGTGCCGGCCGAGAAATACGGCCTGCAGGTGATCTCGATGGGGTTCCTCACGTCGGACGACGCGCCGATCATCTGGCGCGGACCGATGCTGCACGGCGCGCTGCAGCAGTTCTTCCGCGAAGTGCGCTGGACCAATCTCGATTACCTCGTCGTCGATCTGCCGCCCGGCACCGGCGACGTGTCGCTCAGCCTGAGCCAGACCGTTCCGGTTGCCGGCGCGATCATCGTGACGACGCCGCAGCAGGTGTCGCTGGCCGACAGCCGGCGGGCGGTCGCGATGTACCGGAAACTCAACATTCCGCCGCTCGGCGTCATCGAGAACATGAGCTATTTCGCCTGCCCGAGCTGCGGGCATGAGGCCGACATCTTCGGGCATGGCGGCGGCGAGCGGATGGCCGCGGATCTCGGGATCCCCTTCGTGGGTCGAATCCCGATTTATCAGCCGATCCGCGAAGGGAGCGATACGGGCGTCCCGCTGATGATCAGCGAGCCCGACTCGCCGGCAGCGCGCGCGTTCATGGCGGCGGCGGAGAGAACGGCGGCGCAGGTGTCGATCGCGAGCTACAATCGGCCGACGATTCAGTTGACGGTCATGAAATGAGGCACACGGACTCGCCACGAAGGCACGAAGGCACGAAGATTCATTTGTACAATCGGTACTTCGTGTCTTCGTGTCTTCGTGGCCTCATCGTGCTGACCGGGTTGAATGTGTTCGTGCTGCCGGTGACGGCCGTCAATGCCATCGACTCGATGATCGACCACGCCGTGGCCATCCAGACGTCGCTCTCCCACGACAAGATGGACGGCGTCGCCGCCAACGCGACGACCATCTCGACCGATGCGGCCTCGCTCGGCAAGGTAGGGGAGAAAATCGTCGGCGGCGCGATGGCGCTCCAGAAAGCGAAGACCATCGCCGAGGCGCGCGACGCGTTCGGCAGAATGAGCGAGGCGCTGGTCGCGTACCTGGACGCGCAGAAGCGCAAGCCGGGCGGCGGCGTTCGCGTGGCGTACTGTCCGATGGCGCGCAAGCCGTGGCTGCAGAAGGACGGGGCCATCCAGAACCCGTACTACGGCAGCCAGATGCTCACCTGCGGCAGCTTCAAACCGTGAACATTTCCGTCGCGAAGCACACGCTCGACAACGGGCTCGACGTGCTGCTTCATGAAGATCACGCCTGCCCGATCGTCGCCGTCAACCTCTGGTATCACGTCGGATCGAAGAACGAGCGGCCGGGCAAGACCGGCTTCGCCCATCTCTTCGAGCATTTGATGTTCGAGGGATCCGAGCATCACGATCGCGGGTTCTTTCCGCCGCTGCAGGGCGCGGGCGCCACGCTCAACGGCTCGACGAACGCCGATCGCACCAACTACTGGGAAGTCGTGCCGTCCGGCGCGCTGGAGCTCGTGCTGTGGATGGAGTCGGACCGTATGGGGTATCTCCTGCCGGCGCTCAGCGAGGCGAAGTTCGCCAACCAGCGCGACGTCGTGCTGAACGAGCGGCGGCAGAACTACGAGAACCGGCCGTACGGGCTCGCCTCGATGGCTCTGCTGCAGGCGCTGTTTCCGTCCAATCATCCGTACCATTGGGCGACCATCGGCGAGGTCGCCGATTTGCAGGCGGTGCAGCTCGGCGAGGTGCACGCCTTCTTTCGCCGCTTCTATCACCCGGCGAACGCGTCGCTCGCGCTGGCGGGCGACATCGACAGCGTCCGTGCGCTCGAGCTGGTGGAGCAGTACTTCGGCGAGATCGCGCCGGGCGAGCCGGTCGAGCCGGTGCGCGCCGAGACGTCGCTTTCCGGTGAGGCGCGGATGTACCTCGAAGACCGCGTCGAACTGCCGCGCCTCTACCTGGCGTGGCTCACTCCCGCCATGTTCGCCGACGGCGACGCGGACCTCGATCTCGCCACCGATCTGCTGGCCAACGGCAAAACGTCGCGGCTGTACCGGCGGCTGGTGTTCGAGGAGCGCATCGCGACCGACGTGTCGGCGGCGCAGAATTCGCGCGAGATCGCCGGCTTCGCGCAGATCACGGCGACCGCGGCGCCCGGGCACACGCTCGCCGAGCTCGAGCACGCGATCCTCGACGAAATCGCGCGGCTGTCGGCTGACGGCCCGAACGACGACGAGATGGAGCGCGGTCGCGTACAGGCCGAGTCGCAGTTCGTCTTCCGCCTGCAGACCGTGGGCGGCTTTGGCGGGAAATCCGATCAGTTGAACGCGTACAACGTCTTTCGCGGCGATCCGGACTACTTCGATCGCGATCTGGAGCGCTACCAGTCGGCGACGCGCGCCTCGCTGCAGGAGGCGACTGCGCGCTACCTCGACCCAGCCAGGCGTGTGACGCTCAGCGTCGTTCCGCGCGATCGCGCGGCGCTCGCCGCGCACGATTCCGCGCCGGCCCTGGTCGCGTGACCATCACCCGCACGCGGCTGCCGGAGCCCGCTCCATCGCCGCCGTACGTCTTTCCCGCGATCGACAAGTCGATGCTGCCCAACGGGCTGCAGATCTGGACCGTCCGCCATCCGCAGGTCCCGATCGTTGCCTTCATGCTGCTCCTGCGCTGCGGGGCGGCGGCCGATCCTGCAGGAAAGGAAGGCCTGGCGGCCGCGACGGCCGACATGTTCGACGAGGGTACGGGCGACGGCTCGGCGATCGACATGCACGAGGCGCTCGCCCGGCTCGGCGCGCAATTCGACATCGATATCGGGTCGGACGGGACGGTACTGAGCCTGACCCTGTTGAGCCGGTTCGCGGAACGGGGCCTCGCGCTCCTGGCCGATATGGTGGTGCGCCCCGCGATGCGTGAGGCCGACTTCGCGCGCGTCCGCCAGCTGCGCCTGCACCGGCTGACCCAGATTCGCGGCCTTCCGAGCGCGCTGGCGGATCGCGCCTTCCTGAGGCTCGTGTACGGCACCCATCCGTACGGTCATTCGCCGATTGGGAGCGAGGCGTCGCTGGCGTCGATGACGATCGACGACGTGCGGGCCTTTCATGCGGCGGCGATCCGTCCGTCGGAGGCGACGCTGATCGCCGTGGGCGATTGCGATCACGCGTCTATCCAACAATTCGCGCGCGAGTCGTTCGCGGATTGGACCGGTGTCGCGGACGACCCGCCTGGTCCGACCGAGGATCTCCCGCACGGCGCGCGCCTCAACATCGTCCTCCGGCCGCGGGCGCCGCAGTCCGAGCTGCGAATCGGGCAGGTGGGAGTGGACCGCAAGACGCCGGATTACTACGCGCTGCTCGTGGCGAATGCGATCCTCGGCGGCCAGTTCGTCAGCCGGATCAACCTGAACCTGCGCGAGGACAAGGGCATCACCTACGGCGCGCGCACGGCGTTCGAGTTCCGGCGGTGGCGCGGGCCCTTCGTGCTCCAGGTCAGCGTCCAGACCAGCGCGACCGGACGGGCGATCGAGGAATCGATCCGTGAGATCGTCGATTTCCGCGGCCCCCGCCCTGCCACAGCGGAAGAGCTGTCGCTCGGCATCTCGGGGATCACGCGAGGCTACGCGCGGAATTTCGAGACGGCCGATCAAATCGCGCGGGCGGCGATGCAGCTCGCCCTCTACGAGCTGCCCGACGACTACTTCCTCGAGTTCGTGCCGCGGATCGAGCGCGTCACAATCGATGAGGTGTCGCGCGTCATGCGCCAGCACGTGGATCCCGGGCGGTTGACGACGGTCGTGGTGGGCGATCTCGACGCCATCGAGCCCGATCTCCGCCGCCTGGGACTTGGCGATCCCGTCGTAGTACCGCACGATAGCTTCTGATAGCATTTGGTGAATTCGGGAATTGGTGAGTTGGTGAATTGAAACGATTCACCATCTCGTCAACTCGCCAATTCGCCAACGCTTCATGAATCTGCAACGTGTCGGCGTCAGCCTTTTCACCCTCGTCGCGTTCGTCAGCATCACGCTGGCCGCGGCGACGATCTGGCTGTTCCTGACCAACCCGGTGACGGTGGCCAACGCCATCAACGAAGGCGAGGTCTCGCCGCTCGTCCGGAATCTCGCGCAGGTGCTCTGGCAGGCGCTCAGCGGATTGTTGAAATACTTGTAGGTTCGAAGGTTCGCGGGGTTCGAACCTGTGAACCTTCGAACCAGCGAACCCTCGAACCTGCGAACCTCAGAGGGCGCAGAGCGCCTTTTTCAGAAACCGCGTCAGAATCCAGCCATCGACGTATTTGAACGGCGCCTTCCCGATGCTGTAGTGACCGCAGCGAAGCGCCGCGACCTCGTGCGGAATGTCGCGCTCGCGAAACGCGCGCACCAGGTCCTCGGAGAGATCGACCGGGAACGTCAAATCGTATCTGCCGTACACGAGCAGGGTCGGCCGGCCGCGCACGCGCTCGAGAAACAGCTGCGGGCTGATGGGCGCCCACAGCGCGCGGAGCAGATCCAGATCGATGTGCCCGTCGAGTCCCTGCCTGACGTGGCGCGTCGACAAGCCCCTCCAGACGACGTCGGCAAAGTACGGCGAGATGTGATTGAGCGCTTGCGCGCGGATCAGCGGCTCGTGGGCCGTGGTCAGCAGTGCGAGGCACGATCCGAGGCTGCTGCCGAGGATGCCGATCCGCACGTAGCCCTGGGCCCCGAGCCAGTGGATGGCTCGCCGCGCGTCGAGCACCGCCTGCCTGCACACCTGCACGGTGCGCGCGATGTTGGAGCTGACGATATAGTCGGCGCGCTCCAGCTCGGGCGGCATGCGCCGGTCGTGGTACGGGAGGCTGAGGCGCAGGGCGCTCAGGCCGTTCTTTGCGAGAAGCCGACAGAGCCCTACGTGGCCGTTCGCGTCGGCGTTCCATTGCGGCAGAACGAGCACGGCGGCGCGAGGACGGCGAGCGCGGGCGGGAAAGTATCGGCAGCGCACGGTATTGTTTTCGGCGTGCGGTGTCACGAACGCGCTCGGAAAGGTCAGCTGATCGCTGTCTTCTGCGTGCGTCACCGCATAGTCCGAGGTTGGCGGCGGCGTGAAGAACGCGCCGGTGTCTTGCATGACG
>Ga0114129_10010362_pt1 | contig 13294 bp, 11 predicted proteins | sample RhiMetdeltSRZDD1_FD_80071 | JGI IMG/M metagenome (GOLD analysis project Ga0114129, IMG submission 80071) | Populus rhizosphere microbial communities from Tennessee, USA - Rhizosphere MetaG P. deltoides SRZDD1 (version 2) (version 2) | ecosystem: Host-associated > Plants > Roots > Rhizosphere >...
CGATCGACGAGGTCGGGATGGCGAAGACCGCCGACCGCAAGGTCGAGATCGCCGAGCGGATCACGGAGATGGTGTGCGACGAGCACGGGCTCGACCGCGAGCTCCTGATCTTCGACGTGCTCACGTTCACGCTCACGACCGGCGACGACGAGTGGAAGCCGTCGGCGGTCGAGACGATCGAGGGCATCGGCCGCGTGAAGGCGGAGATCCCCGGCGTCAAGACCTCGCTCGGCGTGTCGAACGTCTCGTTCGGAGTGTCCCCCGGCGCCCGCGCAGTTCTGAACAGCGTGTTCCTGCACCACTGCGTCGAGGCGGGGCTCGACCTGGCGATGGTCAACCCGAACCACATCACTCCGTATCCGGAGATCCCCGAGAACGAGCGCGAGCTCGCGGACGACCTCGTCTTCAACCGGCGCGAGGACGCGCTCGAGCGCTTCATCGGGCACTTCGAGCAGAAGGGCGAGGAGGACGACACCGGCGGCGCCGACCCGACCGCCGACATGGAGCCCGAGGAGGCGCTCCACTGGCACATCCTCCGGCGCAAGAAGGACGGTGTCGAGGATTGGATCGACAAGTCGGTCGACAAGATCGGCGCCGTCCCGACGCTGAACGACGTGCTGCTTCCCGCCATGAAGGAGGTCGGCGACAAGTTCGGTGCCGGCGAGCTGATCCTGCCGTTCGTGCTCCAGTCCGCCGAGGTCATGAAGCGCGCCGTGGCCCAGCTCGAGAACTACCTCGAGCGGATCGAGGGGCACGCGAAGGGCAAGGTCGTGATCGCGACGGTCTTCGGCGACGTCCACGACATCGGCAAGTCGCTCGTCAACACGATCCTCACGAACAACGGCTACACGGTCGTCGATCTCGGCAAGCAGGTCCCGGTCGACACGATCATCTCTGCGGCGCAGGAGCACGAGGCGACAGCGATCGGGCTCTCCGCCCTACTCGTCTCGACCTCCAAGCAGATGCCGCTGTGTGTCCAGGAGCTCCACGAACGCGGGCTCGAGTACCCCGTGCTCGTGGGCGGTGCCGCGATCAACCGCGACTTCGGCCGCCGGATCCTCTACCCGAAGGGCAAGGAGTCCGACGACGTCTACGAGCCGGGCGTCTTCTACTGCAAGGACGCCTTCCAGGGGCTCGACACGATGGACCAGCTCGTCGAACCGGACGCGCGCAAGGCGCTCGTCGCGAAGATGCGCGACGAGGCGCAGAAGCTGCGCGAGAAGCCGGAGGTCAAGGACGACGCCCCGCCGACGACCGATGACTCGGTGCGGTCGGATGCGCGGACCGACACCCCCATCCCCGAGCCGCCGTTCTGGGGCGTGCGCGAGATCGACGTCGACCTCGACGAGGTCTTCCCCTACCTCGACCGGCACGTCCTGTTCAAGCTCCACTGGGGCGGCCGCGGCAAGAAGGGCGAGGAGTGGAAGCGCATCCTCGAGGGCGACGGCGAGGACGAGGGCTTCGTGCCGAAGCTCGAGCGCATGTGGCGCGAGCAGGACTACATCGAGCCGCGCGCCAAGCTCGGCTACTTCCCGTGCAACGCGGACGGGAACGAGCTCGTGATCTTCGACCCGGACAACCCCGACACCGAAATCGAGCGGCTCGTATTCCCCCGCCAGCCAAAGCACGACCGCATCTGCCTGACCGACTTCTTCCGCCCGCTCGACTCGGGCGAGCGCGACGTCGTCGCCCTCCAGGCCGTGACGGCCGGGCCGAAGTCGACCGAGCGGCTTGCGGAGCTCGAGGCCGCCGGCGAGTTCTCAGAGCAGCTGTTCGTCCACGGTCTCGCCGTCCAAGCCGCGGAGGGCATGGCGGAGTGGCTGCACTCCGACGTCAGGCGCGGGCTCGGCATCGAGCTCGACCAGGGCCGGCGCTATTCGTGGGGGTATCCGGCGTGCCCCGACCAGTCCGAGCACGAGAAGGTCTGGAAGCTGCTCGATCTCGAGGAGGTCGGCATGACGCTCTCGGGGGGCTACGCGGTCATGCCCGAGCAGTCGACCGTCGCGATCGTGGCGCACCACCCGCAGGCGGTCTACTTCGGCATGAAGTCGGGCTTCATCCCGAAGAAGAAGTCACCCGACGAGTTGATCGCCGGCACCGACCGCGGCGGCGAGCTCCCGCCCGCGGACGAGCCGCGCGACGGCTCAGTCGAGGAAGAGGCCGTCGCCTAGCTAGGGCACGACGCGGAACTCGCCGCGCATGAAGGGATGGATGCGGCAGAAGTACGCGTACCTGCCGACCGGCAGGTCGGGCGGCGTGGACGAGACCGGGTCGGGCGTGCCGCCGTCGATCGCGTCGTAGCCGAGCGTCCCTGAGTCCCAGAGGCCGTTGGCGTGCGGGTAGTTCGACACGTAGCGCCCGTTACAGGGGTAGTTGCACGTCGTGACCGAGTGGCGGATGTTCGCCTGCTGGTCCGCGTTGAAGAAGGTCAAGCTGCTGCCCTGTTTGACCGTCGGCGGCAGCGCCATGTCGCCCGGCGCCCCGCGGCCGCCCGGGTAGTACTGGAAGTTCGCGATCGTCACGCGGCTGGCGGGCGCGCCGTCGGGCGGGCTCTTGAACGCCGCCGGCTCGCAGGGATCGAAGCCGAACTTGACGCCGCAGAAGGTGTCGTGATCGTGGCCCCACTTGCGGTTGGGCACGCCCACGGTCGGATCGATGCGGCGGCGCACGATGCGCGTGCGGCCCGCGCGGCCGGTGACCTTCCGGCGGACCTTTCGCTTGCGGTCCTTGCCGACGAGGTATGGCTTGCAGCGGCCCTTGGGCGGCTGAGCCTCGTCGATGTAGATCCCGTTGTGGGTCATCGCGGTGTACCACGCGTGTTTCTTGTTCTCGTAGACGCCGGTGATCCGAATGCGGTCGCCCTTGTGCAACGGGGCGCGCCACGAAGGCCGGGTCACCTCGGTCTGGTAGTCCTCGGACAGCGGCGTGTGCCGGTTGATGATGTCCGACCACAGGAGCAGCGTGCCGCCGTACCCGCGCCCGTCGTCAGGGCATGGGTTCTCCTCTGAGCCCATGTTCTCCGTGATCACACGGAGGCCTCCGGGATGCAGGTGCGAGCCGGTGCCGACCATCGTGCCGTCGATCGTCGAGGTCCACTCGATCGCGCCCTTCTCGGAATCGTCGGTCGTGTTCCACTCGCCGTCCTTGTTCCCGTCGCGCTTGCGTTGGCGCGGCACGTTGAACGTGCGGCCGAACAGGACGCCCGAGAGATCGTGGTGCTCTCGCCCGGTCTCGTTGAGCTGCTCGATCGTGCCGTACTTGAAGGTGACGTTGAGCGCCACGTAGCCGACCATCGTCTCGGCGGTCTTGTTGTGGAGCATGTAGATCATCGCCTGCGGCCCGGCGAGGCCGACGTACTCGCCGTAGAACGGTCCCTTCGGCTGCGCCTTCGACCGCAGCGTGAAGTCCGCGCGGGTCTCCTCGTCGCCGTTGCCGAAGATCCACTCGGTGTTGCCGCCGGTGTAGTTGTCCTCCTGGTTGCCGGGGTCGAGTGCGAACCAGTGCGCGTGGTGGATGTGGGCGACCTGGTGGCTCGGCTCCATCCAGTCCGGGCCGACGCGCAGTTCCGGCTCGACCTTGAGGATCATGCCGTTGTGGACGGGGATGTCGAGGTCGACGCGGTTCGCGTCCCAGCCGGCGGGCATCACGTACGGCCCGTACCAGAAGCGCATCTTCTTGACCGTGCCGGGCGGCTCAGCGACGTAGCGGTCGCCGCGGTTGGCGATGGGGTCGTCGCCGGCCTCGTCGGGCTGGTCGCTGTCGTGCTCCTGGGCGAACGCGGCAGTCGCCAGCACGGCCGAGCACGCGCAGACGAGCGCAAGCATCCGCAGCAACCCCTGTCTGCCCTCCCGCAAAGGCATCGTGCGAAACCATAACGCAGTCTCGCGCCGAAACTGGCGGTCGCGGCGCTAGGTCTTCGCTTCGATGGCCGACCGCAGGTCGACCGGTGCGGCGTGCAGCGCCCGCAGGCGCATGTCCTTCCAGGTCATGCCCTCGCGGACCAGCGCCGGCATGCCCATCGCGAACGCCGTCCCCATTTCGACCGCCTGCAGGATGATCCCGTAGGCGAACGCGTCGGAGTGGCCGACGCCGTAGGCGGACAGGACAGCCACGCAAGCGGCCTGGAAGACGCCGAGGTTCGACGGGGTCGCCGGCAGCACGGCCGTGACGTTGACCGCGAACAGCACCGCGGCGGCGGCGCCGATCCCTGCACGCTCGTCCAGGCCGAGCGCGACCAACAGGACGTAGCACGCGATCCACTGCACGCCCCACGCCGCGAGCTGCGCCGTGGTCGCCCAAGCACCCAGCCGCGGGTTGCGGAACACCCGCAGGCCAGAGCGCACCTCTACGAGCGCGCCACGCGCGAGCGTGACCGCGTTGCGCAGCCGGACGAAGCGCGACGGGCGCCCACGCCGGAGCAATGCGGGCGCCGCGAGCAGGACCATGATCAGGATCACGGGCGCGAGCGATGCGGCGACGAGCTTGTCCTCGTTGCCCTGGAAGAGCCCGATCGTCGCGAACATGACGATCCCGAGGACGACGAGCGCGATGACGTTCAGGAACGTCTGTGCGACGAGCGTGCCGAGCACGACCGGCAGCCGCTCGCGCACTCGGCCCATCCGCCGCGCGACTATCAACGCGCGGGACGGCTCGCCGAGACGGGCCGGCAGGGTCGCCGACATCAGGACGCCGATCATCGTGCCGCGAGCGGCGTCGCGTCTCCGGACGCGCGCGTTCGGAAGCGCCGCGCGCAGAACGGCGTGCCACGCCTCGGCGCGGATCAGCATCGACGCGCACATGAGCGCGAACGCGACGAGGACCCACACGGGCGTCGCCGCCAGCAGCGCGTTCCCGATCGGCTTCAGCCCGATGTGGTCGAGCGCGAGCGCCGTCAGTCCTACGCCCAGTGCGGCGCAGCCCACGACCGCGGCGCGGCGAGCGGCGCGGAATGCGCGACGCCGGCCGGCGCCCGGATCGGGCGCCTCGAGGGACGGGACCCTACGCGCGGGGACGCGCGGCCCCATGTCGGCGTTGCGCAGGCCCGTCCGGACGGCGACGCGCTTCGCCGCCGAGCTCGGCTCGGGCACGTCAGCAGCCTCCTCGTAGAGCGACACCAGCTCACCTGCCACCCGCGGCCATGCGAACCGCTCGGCGCGCTCGCGCGCGTGATCGCCCATCGACGCGCGCCGGTCCGGATCGCCGGCGAGCCCGTGAAGAGCTGCGCCGAGCGCCGTCGGGTCACCCGGCGGAACAAGCAGGCCGTCGCGGCCGTCGCGGACGACGTCGCGGTAGCCGGCGATGTCGGAGCAGACGACGGGAGTGCCGGACGCGAAGGCCTCGGTCAGAACCATGCCGAAGCTCTCGCCGCCGAGCGAGGGCGCGCAGAGCAGGTCGGCGCCCGCGAGCAGAGACCACTTCTGGTCGTCCGTGACGCGGCCGGCGATCTCGATCCCCTCGTCGTCCATCAGGAACGGCTGGACCTCTTCGCGCGTCGCGCCCGCAACGGTGAGGCGCACGTCGACGCCGATGGCCCGTAGACCCTCGTACGCCCTCAGCAGGACCGGCAGGCCCTTGCGCTCCTCGGCCCGGCCGAGGAACAGGAGCTGCAGCGGGCCGTCGCGCCAGACGGCCTCGGCCGGCCGCGCCGCGTTGAGATCGACGCCGTTGGGCACGATCCGGTAGCGGCCGCCGTAGAAGCGCTGCGCCGTCCAGCGCGCCGCCTCCGACACCGCCACGCGCACGTGAAGCTTGTTGTAGAGCCGTCGGGCGCCCGCGAGCGCGGCGACGTTGTTGGAGAAGCCGCTCGTCGAGTAGCAGTGGAAGGTGCCGACGACCGGTGAGCGCGCCGCCTCGACCGCGTACCAGCTGACGATCGGAGCGTTGGGCTCGTGGACGTGCACGACGTCGTAACCGCCGTGCCGCAGCTCGCGCCCGAGGGTCGCGACGGCGTACGGGGTGACCGAGAGGTTCGACACGGCCCCGTTCATCGGGAACCCGACCGTCCGGCCGAGCGGGATCAGGTAGTCGGGCGCCGGGCGGGCGTCCGGGCGCGCGCCGCGATGGCCCGCGCGCGCGAGGCGATCATCCGGGTCGTAAGGGGCAAGCAGGCGTACGTCGTGCCCCTCGCGGAGCAGCTCGTGGGCCAGAGCTTCGACGTGACGCCCCACCCCGCCCGGATACGTGTAGGAGTAGGGCGAGACGAGCGCTATGCGCACCCGCCTAGGTTAGAACACTCGCCCGCCGTTTTCCTGTGACGTAGGCCGCGGCAAGCACGAGTGCAGTTGCGCCAATCAGGAAGATCGTGGGGCCCGAATCGTTAGCGAGGGCGCCCACGACGGTGGCCGCCAGCGTGCCCCACATCCCCGCCTGGAAGGCACGGTCGTCGCCCAGCGGGGCGAACAGCTCGCGGCGGCGCACGACGCCGTAGCCCAGGGCAACCGCGAGCAGCCCCACGCTGAGCGGAGTGGTGCCCCGTTTGAGGCTCTCCCAGGAGGTGTCGAACCGCCTGTCGACGATGTCCACCACGTCGCCCGGCGAGTCCGCGTCGAGGACGGAGCGCGTCAGGTGGGAGTCACCGCCTGTGACGACATCGATTAGGGCGAGCGCGGCGAGCGCCAGGACCGGCACGAGCACGGCAACCACCACGGCGCGCCGGGTGATGCCGCCGGGAAGCGCAGCGAGCACCGCCGCGGCGGCGCCTGCGCCGAGCGTGATCACGCCGCCGACATCGGCGCCGAGCCGGCCCGCGCCGATGAAGAGCGCCGCGACGGCGCAGATCACCGCGAACCCCACGGGCACGACGCGGCCCCGCCGCCCCGCAAGGAGCGCTCCCGCCCCGAGCAGCACCGTCGCGCTGAGGATCGCCTCGAGCTCGTTGCCGATCCCATAGAACCGAGCCCCGAATCCCGGGTTCGGCCCGGCGAGCGACCGGACGATGAGCGGCGACCCCGCGATCAGGTCCACCAGGTGCGCGCCCAGGACGACGCCCGCCGCGAGCGCGGGCCCACGCGGCCAAGGCACGAGCCGGTCGGTTACGACGGCCAGCGCGAGCGAGCCGAGCGCGAGGATGGCGATCTCGGCGCCGCGCGAGGGGTCGATCGCACCCGTCAGGAGCGCCAACCCCGGTAGCCAGATCGCCACGAGCAGGCCGAGCCGCAACCCGAGCCGCGCACGCCCCGTCAGCGCGAGTAACGCCAACACTACGAACCACAGCCCGAACGTCGCTCGCAGCGCTGCTCCCCTGCGGCCCTTGATGTGGCCGAGCCGGTCGGTCAGCGACTGGACCTCGTCGGCGGATCCACCTACGGCGCGCATCGGCTGGCCCTGCATGTCGTCCGGAATGTCGAGCCCGAGCCAGCGCAGCACCGTCGGCGCGAAGTCGGTGACCGCGACCATCCCGTCGCGGCGGGTCGTGCTCGAGGTGAGGAGGCCATGCCGCGTCTCGCCGCCAAACTTTGCGCCTGTAGGCAGGAGCTCGGCTTCCCCCGCCGCTGGCGCTCCGAGGACGATGACCAAGAGGTCTTTCTCGGATTGGAACGCCAACGGGGAGCCCGGCGGCACCTCGGCCACTACCAGCGAATGCGTGAGTAGCGCGCGATCGATTCGGCCGCTCAAGGTCGCCCGTCGCCCGACCGCCACGGTCTCAACGCGGCCCGAGCCGTCTGCGGCGATAACGGCCGCCTGGTGCGAGCGACCGCGGACTCCGACGTAGGCAGTCGTCCCCAGCCCCGTCCCGATGGTCTCGCCCAGTAGGCCTGGCACGAGATCAGCCGGCGCATCGTCAGCCCGCGCGGCAATGCTGTCCCAGTCGGCGATCTGGCCGTCGGGTCCAAGCCGAAGCCTCGGGAGATCGTCGTCGTACACGCGCGTGGACACGCGCGCGCCCTGGCTGATGTCGAGCTACGTCTGACCCGCCGCATCAGCGTCCACCGCTGGGCTTGCGACCGCCACGTGGAACCCGGCCTCCGCCAGCGTGTCCACGTCGGCGTGCGGCGTGACGACGACGAGCGCCCGTTGCGCATTCGCCTGCGCGGCCGGGATCAGGAACGCAGCCAGCGCCAGACAGCAGGCGATGCGCATTCGCCACACTCTATGGCCGGTGGCTGAGCGCAACTTCGTCAAGTTCACGTTCTTCAAGGTGCGTCCCGAATGGCGGCGCCGGACCGCGGACGAGCGCGCGCAGGACAAGCGCGAGTTCGCCGCGGCGCTCGAGGAGTTCGCCCGCGACCACTTCCTGCGCACCTACTCGCTCGTCGGCACGCGCGGCGACGCCGACCTGATGGTGCGCGCGGTGGCATCGAGCCTCGACCCGATCCACGAGCTGCACGTGCTGATCAACCAGAGCGGCCTGATGCGCTGGGCTGACACGCCGTACTCGTATCTCGCGATGACGAAGGAGTCCGTCTACTCCGACGAGCCGACGCCGCTCGAGCCCCGTCCCGGCTCGGACAGCCGCTATCTCTTCGTGTACCCGATGTGGAAGAAGCGCGAGTGGTACACGCTCGCGCCCGAGGAGCGGATGCGGATCATGAAGGGCCACATCGAGACCGGCCGCCGCTTCGGCGGAGTCGAGGTGAACACCGCCTACTCTTATGGCCTGGACGACCAGGAGTTCGTCGTGTCGTTCAACGGAGACGATCCGGCCGAGTTCCTGGATCTCGTGCACGAGCTGCGGGGTACGGAGTCGAGCTCCTACACGCTCTCGGAGACACCGATCTTCACGTGCATCTCCTCGTCCACGGAGAAGGCACTAGACGCACTGTGAACGACGAAATCAGGGACATCACGATCATCGGCGCCGGCCCCGTGGGCATGGTCACGGCCTTCTGGGCGGGCATGCGCGAGGCCAGCTCGCAGATCGTCGAATCGCTGCCGGAACTCGGCGGCCAGCTGACGACGCTCTATCCCGAGAAGTGGATCTACGACGTGCCCGGGTTCCCGCGGATCATCGCGAAGGACTTCGTCGAGGAGATCCGCAAGCAGTCGCTCGAGCAGTTCGACGTCCCGGTCTCGCTCGAGACCACTGCGGACCGCGTCGAGTACGAGGACATCGACGGCGAGCGCATCCTGCGGCTCGTCACAGACAAGGGCGACTTCCTCAGCCGCACGCTCATCATCGCCGGCGGCCACGGCGCCTTCGAGCCCAAGAAGCTGCCCGGCTACGACATGACGCCCTGGGAGGGCAAGGGCGCCTACTACCTCGTCGGTGAGAAGTCCGAGTTCGAGGGCAAGGACGTCGTGATCGTCGGCGGCGGCGACTCGGCGTGCGACTGGGTCCTGAACCTGCTCGACACGGCCAGCTCGATCACGCTGGTCCACCGGCGCGAGGGCTTCCGCGCGCATGAGGTCACGGTCAAGGAGATCATGGAAGCGGCCGAGGCCGGGAAGGTCGACCTGAAGACGCCGTACCAGATCGAGGAGGTCTCGGGCAACGGCAACGGGTGGATCGAGAAGCTCAGGATCTTCCACTCCGAGGACGAGGAGGTCGTGCACGAGCTCGCCTGTGACGCGGTTCTGCTGCAGCTCGGCTTCAAGACCGCACTCGGCCCGCTGAAGGAGTGGCCGCTCGAGGTCGAGAAGGGCTCGATCAAGGTCGATCCGCTGATGAAGACCTCGATGGAGGCCGTCTGGGCCGCCGGCGACATCACGATCTTCGACGGCAAGCTGAAGCTGATCGCCACCGGCTTTGCAGAGGCGGCGATCGCTGTCGCGCAGGCGGTGCACCACATTCGGCCGGACACGAAGATCCAGCCGAAGTACTCGACCAACACCGGCGTGCCGGGCTCGGTCGAGGGCCAGCCCTAGCGCCTACGCGATCGTCGTACGCAGCTCGCCGAGCGTCGGCGACGAGATGACGATCTCGTCGCCCGGCTTGAGCCAGACGCGCGGCTCGCGCGTGCTGCCCACCCCGGACGGCGTGCCGGTGGAGATCACGTCGCCCGGCTCGAGCGTCATCAGCTGCGACAGGTGCGCGATCACCTCGGGCACAGAATGGATCAGGTCGCCCGTCGACGCGTCCTGCATCACCTCGCCGTTCAGCTCGAGCTTGAACTCGATCGCGTCGTGGGCGCCGGCCTCGTCGGGCGTCACGAGCGCCGGGCCGCAGGGTGCCGCGCCGTCGAACACCTTTCCCGGCATCCACTGGGGCGTCGCGAACTGCCAGTCGCGCGCCGAGAGGTCGTTCAAGAGCATGTAGCCGGCGACGTGGTCGAGCGCCTCATCCGGTGTCACCCGGGCGCAGCGCGCGCCGATCACGACCGCGATCTCCGCCTCGTAGTCCACCTTGTCGGTGCCCTCTGGCAGGGCGACAGTCGCGCCGGGTCCGGCGAGCGCGTTGACGAACTTGCCGAAGAACGTCGGCTGCTCGGGCGCGTCGATGCCCGCCTCGGCCGCGTGCGAGCGGTAGTTGAGCCCGATGCAGACGATCTTGTCGGGGTCGCCGACCGGCGGGAGCAGCGTCACCGAGTCGATGGGCATGCCCTCGCCCGACCCGGGCTGAAGCTCGTCGAGTAGGCCGCCGCGCAAGAGGCCCGAGAGCGTGCGGTCCTCCGCGCGGACCGCCTCGCTCTGACCCCACACGTCGAAGATGGCGTCGCCGCGGAGCTCTCCCGCGCGCGCGCCCTGTCCCGCGTCATAAGTGACCAGTCGCATGCCGCGGGAGCCTATTCCGCACGTAGGCTCCGGCGATGCCCGATGCGCTCGAGGAGCTGCGCCGCTCCGACCCCGTCATGCGCCGCCTCGTCGACGCGCACGGCCCCCTCGACGAGGAAGAGCGCCGTCGCGGCCGCCCGCTCGAGCCGTACGGCGCGCTGGTGCGCTCGATCGTCGGGCAGCAGCTCTCCACCAAGGCGGCGCGCACGATCTACGAGCGCCTGACCGATCTGTTCGACGGCCGGACGCCGAGCCCCGCGGAGCTCCTAGCCGCCGATCCCGAGGAGGTGCGGTCGGCCGGGCTCTCACGCCCGAAGGTGAGCTACCTGCGCTCGCTCGCCGAGCACGTGGAGTCCGGCGAGCTCGAGCTTGCCCGCCTGTCGGAACTGCCGGACGAGGAGGTCTCGCAACAGCTCACGGCGGTCAAGGGCCTCGGCCAGTGGACGGCCGACATGTTCCTGATTTTCCACCTCGGCCGCCCCGACGTCCTGCCCGTCGGAGACCTCGGGGTGAGGCGCGCTGTCGAGCGCGAGTACGAACTGCCGGACCTGCCCGACGCCGCGCGGCTCACCGAGATCGGCGAGCCGTGGCGGCCGCACCGCTCACTGGCGTCGCTCTACCTCTGGCGCTCGCTCGACAACGAGCCGGTGTAGCGCTACTTGGTCGAGGCGCAGGCGGCTGCGTCCTCGTCGTCCTTCACGCGGAAGGACGAGCCGCAGCCGCAGGAGGCGACGACGTTCGGGTTCTGGACCTCGAACCCGGAGCCCATGAGGCTCTCGGTGTAGTCGACCGTCGAGCCGTCCACGTAGCGGAGGCTCGCGGGGTCGACGAGCACCTTGATCCCCTCGTGCTCGAAAACCTGGTCATCCTCGCGCTGCTCGTCCAGCGCGAGGGAGTACTGGAACCCCGAGCAGCCACCGCCGCGCACGCCGACGCGCAGTCCCGCGCCGGAGGCAGCCGCGTTCTCGGAGTCGAGGAACGCCTTCACCTTCTCGGTCGCGATGTCCGTCAGAGTCACCATTACTTCAAAGATTGTAGTAGCTACCATCGACTGTCTGAATGCCGACTGCCGACGAGCTCAAGACCCGCATTGAACAGGCGATTCCTGGCGCCCAGGCCAGCGTCGAGGACCTGACCGGAGGCGGCGACCACTTTCGTGCCGAGGTGGTCTCGGACCGCTTCGACGGGCTCTCACGGATCGACCAGCACAAGCTCGTCTACGACGTCTTCGGCGAGGAGGTGGGCGGCCCGATCCACGCCCTCTCCCTAAAGACTTCTACCCCGGGAGGGAACTGATGACAAACGCCGAGATCCGTGCCTTCCTGGAGGAGGCGATCAAGGACAACTCCGTGATGCTCTTCATGAAGGGCACGCCCGACCAGCCGGCCTGCGGCTTTTCGTTGCGCACGTCCGCCGCGCTCAACTCGCTGGGCGTGAAGTACGCGGCGCTCGACATCCTCCCCGACCCCCGCATCCGCCAGGAGCTCTCGGCGATCTCGGAATGGCCGACGATCCCGCAGCTCTTCGTCGACGGCAAGCTCGTGGGCGGCTGCGACATCGTCACCGAGATGTACGAGTCCGGCGAGCTCGCGGACCTGCTCGGCGTCGAGCAGCCGGCTGACGAGCCCGAGGCGCCGGTCCACGGCGGCGCGGGTGACGAGCAGCCGGCGTCGAGCCCGCCGCTAGGCATCGAGAACCGGCTCAGCTAGACGCCCGGGCAGTGGGCGCGCGGCCCGCTGCCCCAGGAGTCGCAGGCGAACGGCGCCCCGAGCGGGTTGCGCAGGCTGACCACATCGCTCTTGTCACCCAGGATGTAGTCGCTGAGCCCCCACCCCTTCTCAAACGGCGTGTCGAACGCAGAACTCTGCTTGACCACGACCTGGATCGACTCGCCGGGCTGGAGCACCGTCCCGGGGCCGAACTCGTAGAAGTACGGGACGCTCTCGATCTCGTACTCGTAGAGGTCGACGGGCCCGCTCGAGGTGTTGGTCACCGCGATCGACTCGGGTGCGTGCGGGTGTGCCTCGATCGCGACCTTGCCCTCCAGCGGCTCGGCGCAAAAAAGCCGGCATGGGTACTGGGCGTACACGCGCAGGTCACCCTGCGGATCGAACAGGTAGGCGCCGTCTCCGACACCGCGGCGGCCACCCTTGACGTTCTCGAAGATCGGGTCCTGCTCGCCCCAGAACAGATCGGTTGCGGTGTCGTCTCCAGTGCCGACATGCACGCGGAGGGACTCGCCCGGGCCCAAGACGGCGCCCTTGTCGCGCGGGAATTCGTACCGGCGCAGGAACGCGTCCCGTAGCGCCCAGCCCCTGAGCGAGATCGGGCCGCCCGTGGAGCTCGTGTTCCGGATCCGAACCCACTCGCCGTTCACGTTTTGGCCGTCCCTGCCATCCGCGTCCCACTTGACCTTCATGGCCAGGGGGACGTCAGGCTGCGGCCCGGCCCCGCACGCCTCGGGGTCCCAGATGCCGACGCCCCTCCCTGCGGCCTCCGCGGCAGTCTTCGAGAGACGGTTGTTCCAGGCCCATTCCTTGCCGTTCGGGTCCCACAGGCCCTCGCCCTCGCGCATGAGCGTTGTCGCGGCGTCGTGCCAGCGCCCGCCCTGCTTGTACGCGACCCCGCGCCGCAGCCGCCCGCG
>Ga0114129_10010364_pt1 | contig 13293 bp, 9 predicted proteins | sample RhiMetdeltSRZDD1_FD_80071 | JGI IMG/M metagenome (GOLD analysis project Ga0114129, IMG submission 80071) | Populus rhizosphere microbial communities from Tennessee, USA - Rhizosphere MetaG P. deltoides SRZDD1 (version 2) (version 2) | ecosystem: Host-associated > Plants > Roots > Rhizosphere >...
CTGTCTTCGGGCTCGAGCTTCGCCAACAGCCGTTCCGCGATTTCAGATGCGTCGCGCTGACGTTCGGCGCTCGCGTGCCGGTCGCGAGCGACCTGCAGCATCTGAACCTCGAACCACTCGTCCTCCTGCTGAGTCTCGTGGGGCAACTGCTGCTCGATCCGGCGCCGTTGCGCTCGCAGGTGATCGTAGCAGGCATTCACCGCGATCTTCGCCACCCACGCTTCGAACGACCGGCCCAGCGTGAATGTGGCGAGCGAGAAGAACGCCTTGGCGAAAACCTCCTGCGCGATGTCTTCAACCATATCGCGGCGGCGAAAAAAGCTGCCGACAATGCTGAAGACTCGCGGGCTGTGACGGCGTACGAGCTTTTCAAAACTGTCGCCATCACCGGCAAGGCTGAGTCTGACCAGATCGTCTTCGTCGCTTGTGCCGGCGGCTTCGCTGGAAATCACCGAATCAAGCGGCGCCGACGCTGGGCGCGTCTCGCTTTGGTTGCCCGACCGTTCGCTGACTCGCCGATCGAATTCCGGGCGGTCAGCGGCCGCAGCTTCGCCAAACTTGGCATGACTAGCCGTAGTGCTAGCGTTGCGGTTTTCGGCCTGCTTCAATACGCGCTCCACTGAATTGCGTGATACAGTCCCTGATGATGCTGCGAACGACTATCAGATTTGACGTTGTTTATCGCGCTTACAACTCCCGGCGCGATCCAGATTAGTCAGCTTGACTAACGTAGTAACGCTAGCTTTGTTCGCCTTTTTCATCAACCCGGGTAAGCCCGCCCGCCCAGCCAGGTCTTTGTGCAAAGAGCTATCCGACCGCGCTAAACCCCGGTCAGCAGTCTATAAGACGATGTCGATACCTGAACGGTTACTAAAAGTCGCGTCACTTATTGATTCTATTGAAACGAGGATAGGCGCGCTGCCGAGGGCAGATCCATCATCAACTTCGGGGTAGGACGTAAAACATAACGGCAAAGTAGTGGCAGATGCTTCCCGCCATAACGAACACATGCCAGATTGCGTGATTGTAAGGCACCCGTTTCAACGCGAAGAACACAACGCCGACCGTGTAAAACAGACCGCCCGCCAGCAGCCAGAGGATGCCTGACAACGGGATCGCCACGATCACAGGCTTGACCGCAATAAGCACCGACCACCCCATCGCAATGTAAACCAGCGTCGAAACAATTTGGAATCTCTCGACGTGGAAGAGCTTCCACAGGATTCCAAAGACCGAAAGACTCCAGACCACTCCAAACAAGGTCCACCCCCAGAAGCCACGCAGATTGACTAGCGTGAAAGGAGTATATGTTCCGGCGATCAGCAAGTAGATCGCAGCGTGATCGAGGACCTTGAGAATTCGCTTCCAGCGGGCAGCGCGAAAGCTATGATACAAGGTCGAAGCGGTGTACAACAGAACAAGGGTGACGCCGAAGGTAATGCACCCGGCGATATGCCAGGCGTTTCCGCGAAGAATCGAAAGCACGACGAGCACGACAAGTCCCACCACGCTAAGAGCAAGCCCGATCCCGTGGGTGATCCCGTTTGCCAGCTCTTCAATGAGGTTAACTTCGTCGGTCATATTAAATCGAAAATCCATGATCAAGGTTTCGCCTTTTGATCTACCTTTGTATTCTGACCACGTTGCAAACTGTTTGGATCGTCCGTCGACTCGAGAATGAGCTTCAATTCACGCACATCCTTGTCGAGCTTAATAACGATCGGCTTCGAAAAGCGGGGGCTTTGTTTTTGGATCATCGGAGGCAACAGGTTAGCCTGCGCATAAATCCGGTAGGTGTTTCCGCTGAACCCGATGATCGAGAAGCGGCCGTGCTCGTCGGAGTCAGTTCCTGACGGCCAATCATCGGTTCGGTAGATGCCCGGCGTGGATTTGTCTTCTAAGGATGCGATTACCCGTGCGCCCGCAGCGGGCCTACCATCGGGAAACTGCAATACACCTTCAATCGTCTGTACAATCAATTTGGACGGCAAAGTGAACACATATCCTCCAAGATTCTGACCCATAGCAACTTCAAATACAGTTGCTCGACCGACTTCCTCCACGCCTGGATAGTAGAGCACCTCTTCCCTACCGGAGTGCCGTTCTTTTCCGGCAGAGACAATATCGATGTAAAGCACGTAACGCCCGGGCTCTATCCCATCGATATCGAATTCTCCGTCTTCGTGGGCGAACCCATGGAACTTTCGGGCTTTCTCGTTAGTTGACATGAGCGTCAAGGTGGCGGGCGCGGGCCGACCCATCCCATCGATGACGCGTCCGCTGATGCTGCTGTCGACGTGCGTCCAAAAGGTCTGCTGAGCGCAGCCGCGATCATCAAGCCGAACTTCACGTGTTGCTGTATTGCTAACATAACCCTTGGGAAGAACGAGAACAACCTTGTACTCACCGGGTTTTATTCCGGCCAACTCATAGTCTCCATTCGCGTTCGTTACAACGTCATACTTTTGCTCTTCATTGCTAATCGTGATCGTCGCTCCAGCGAGTGGAGGATTGTCTCTGCCTCCATAGTCGATTCCGACATGCCCAGATAGCCTCCCACCGGTTCCGGTTCTAGGCAGGCTGTGGAGGAACTCAAGATCTTCTTTGGCGTACTCGACTGTTCTTGTGCGTGAGCAGGGACCGTCGTGCAGGCCTCCTGAATCTGCCAAAAACGCGTAGACTAAATATCGTTCACCGCGAATCAGTCCGTAGTCCCCACAACTGGTGCCTTTCATACTCGAAACGTTAATCATTATTTCCGTCGCGTTGACTCCCTTGAAGCTCTCTTCGACGCTAAACCGAACCGCTCCAGCCTCCGATGAGAGCATCTTGCCATCCTTTATGGATTCTCTGACTTTTTCTGTTCCGCCCAGCACCTTTCCGATGAACACCGCCGATGCTGATCCGAACGCTTCGCAAGGAGATCGCTGGACGCAGGAACAGCAATTCGCCGTGTCTTGAAAGGACGCGACCAGCAACCCGGAGGCGAGCAAGTAGATAGAGGTTTTGGTGTTCATGGCCTCACTCCTCGATCAAGAACGCGCTTAGATTAATCAACCAACGCGTCAATGGAACGACTGAGGTCTAAGGACTTGCGGTCAAACTCGTGGCACCGCTCCCACTCGTGACACTACCTTATGAACGCTCGCAGCGTCTCGATGCGCTGACTCAACTCGACTGGCGACAGATGACGATATTGCTCGGGGACCATCTCTCTCGACGTAGCCTCACGAGCCGCCACCAGGATCTGATACTCGACCGCCATCTCGTCGCGAGCCGGGCTGAATTCGTTTGCTACTTGTTCGACGTCTTGCTGACCGGTCTTGTCGCGTCCGGCTATTCGAGCCATTCGCCGCGCGCGAATCAGCATCGACTCGATGTCAGCTCCCGAGAGCGTCAGCTTGTTCTTTGTTATCGGCGACCAATCGGTCACTTCGTGCGCGATCTTGTGTTTGTGGACCATCGCTTCGACTACTGCCGTGCGATCTTCCTCGGAGTCCGGATAGAAGAGCGAGATGTGTTCTTCCGCGCGGCCCTGACGCTTCAAGTCGATGGGCAATAAGTCGGGCCGGCTGGTCATTAGTATCCACAGTATGCGCCCTCGGTTTCGAGTGTCGCCCATCGCCGCCGCGAGCTTCGAAAAGATCCGTGCATCGACTCCCGAGTCTCCACCTGTCTCTCGCGAGCCGAGCGTCGCGTCTGCTTCGTCCACGAGCACCACGATCGGCGCCAGCGTCTGAAGCAGGTTCAGTATTTTTTCGAGATTCGCTTCGCTCGATCCCACCCATCGCTCTCGAAAGTTCTTGAACGCGACGACGTTCAAACCACAATCGTGCGCGAAACACTCAGCGAGAAAAGTCTTGCCCGTTCCAACCGGTCCCGAAATGAGAATCCCCATCGGCGCTTCTTCAGTATTCCCCGCGCGAATCGTGTCGGCGATCGAGCGCATGAAGCTTTTCGCTTTAGCCATGCCGCCAACCGAGTCCAGCCCGAAGCGCGGGTGAACGAACTCGACGAGCCCAACGCATTCCGCTTCGATCAACTCTTTCTTCTTTTGACGAATGGTGTCGAGCGTCAGCGGGTTATTCTCCGTGGCGGCGCTTCGAATCAATGAGTTCAGATGAACTCGATTCAGTCCGGACGTCGTCAGCGCCAACTGCTCGTCGGTTACGTCGCTCTTGAACTGCGGCAACTGCCCGCGCAGATGTCCGATAAACTCAAGCCGCTCTCCATCATCAGGGTAAGGAATATCTATCGCCGCGAGCCGGGAATTCTGGCGAATGCGCGGATGGACCTCGGCGACGCTCTCGGCGACGAGGACAACGATGTTGTCTTTCTTCAGCAGCCGTGAGCTTGTGATCCAGCGCTGAAACGCTACAAGGTTGGTGCGGTCGTCGCCCGACATATAACTCACGTCGCCCGCCGGGATGATCGTATCGAGAAAGTTGATGATCACCGCAACCTGGTCGCCGTAAAGCAAGAAGTGTTCGATCAGCGGGAGCGCGCGAGCCGGTTCTCTCGGAAGCTGCCGCAGCGTGTCGCGGTTCATCAGTGGATCGGATACGCGAAGCAGCGCCGCGAACTGGCGCTCGGCTTCAGGGGACCCGAACTTGATACCTTCGCTGCGATTGTAAGTGAGGAGGTGCTTAGTGCCGACCAATTCTCGCTGAAGATAATTGAGCAGGCTGATGTACTCAGAGCCTGAGCGCACCAGATCGTAGATGTTGTTGTAGAGAAGAAAATGGCTGGCCTCGCCCGCGTAATACTTGCGCGCCATCCGCGCCGCCCACGCCGGGAGTTGATCTATTTCGTCGATTAGTAAACGGGTTCGTTGCGATGACATTGCGTTCGAGGTTCAGCGTTCCGGGTTCAGCGTTCAGAGTTCCGCGATTCCGTTTCCTTGGGCCGGCGAACCGTGAACCCGGAACCCGGAACGCTGAACCCTGAACCTGGATTATTGTCCTTGCGCGAGAGGAGGCCGTCCCTGCTGCGTCGACGAGCGATTGGCCGCGTCCAACTGATTCATGATCGGAGCAGTCTCGTCGAGGATCTCCTTGGTCAACTCAATCGAGGACAGCAGTGATTCGAAATCCAGCGACGAGATGTGCTCGGGCGTGGGCATCGTTATCACCTGATCGTTCACCAGCCCGAAGAAGCTCTCGATCGATTGAAGCTGCGCTTCCACTCGCTTAAGCGAACGCTCCATGTCGTCGTAGGTCTGCATCCTCTTTTGCAGGAACTCGAGGTTGGTCTGATAAAGCCGCCTGGTGTCCTCATCGGGGGCGGTCGCGATGGCCCGCTCGGCTTGCTGGATTTGATTCTGTATCGTCTGCCGATTGATCGAGCGCATGTGATTCTTTCGACGACGGTATGTGTCGAGCAGATCGACGTACGATTCCCAGTAAACATCGAGGGTACGAATTCGCTCAGGCACTTCAGACATGCCCGTGAATTTTTGGTAGTTCTGGTAAATCTGATTCTTCATCCAGCTCAGATATTCAACAGCCTCGCGTTCGCGTGGATCAAATCTCAATATCAGGTCCTTGCGTCTTCGCTCGCGGTCCAAAAGCGCGCGCCGCCGCACGCGCTGGTCGACCAGCCTACGATAACCCGGTGTGTTCGGCACCGTGGAAAGATAGAGCGCCTCGGCCGTAGCTCCAGCCGCCAGCGGAATCCACGGCGCAAGCCACGCCAAAAATCCGAAGTCATTAGCGGCAGTGGCGGCAAAGACCGCAAGCGCCACTACTATCACCATCGCCCAGATGTTGAGCGGTTCCTTTATCGCTTCTTTAACGTAGCTGACTTGTTCCGGCATAAGACTTATTGATGCGTGAAACGTGATGCGTGACAAAAAACTTCTCGAAACATCACGTTTCACGCATCACTCATCGCGTTTTACTCTAGCGCCTTCGCTCTGTCTGACGGGCCAAGCGACTTCTCTCCAGCCGAATCACTCTGAACCGCCGGCGGCGCGGGCGTTGAAGCCGGGACCTCCTGCACGAGTCCCATCTGCCGCTTGTAAGCCGTCAGCGTGTCCTCAACTTGAATGTTCAAGGACTCGCGCTCGATGTCTTGAATCTGCGACTCGACCCCTCCGGTGGCCAGGTCCATCCGGGCTTCGGCAGCCGCCGAGCGTCGTTGAATCCGCTCGCGCATCTCCTGAAACGTACCCGCATCGTCGCCGATCTGGAACGAAGCCATCGCCTGCGAGAGCTGCTCCTGCATCTTCGCAGCGCGGGCCTCGTTGACCAGTTGCTGCGCCTCGGCCGTGCGCTTCTTGACTTGAAGGATGTAATTGTCGAGAAACTTCTTCGCTTGTTCGGACGCCGCGTGTGAAGTCTCGAGCTGCTGCCGCGCGCGCTCGAGCGCAGTCTGCTTCTCCTGAAGCGCGGTGATGTAGGTGCGCGCGATGTCGTCGCGGTTTGTGGTGATTGCCGCCTTGACCTTAGCGTCGTAATCCTTGATCTCGCGTTCGAGAATGACGACCTCCTTCTGGAGCAACTTCTCGGTAGCCATCACCTGTACGACGTTGTTCTGCATCTGTGGGACCTTCTCGCGCATATCGCGGATGGTCTGCTGCAGGATCAATTCGGGGTCTTCGGCCTTCTCTATGAGTCCGCCGAAAATGGAACGGAACAGCCGCTTAAGTCTGGCCCACATTTCCCCTCCTAACGAGCGGCCTCGGTTCCACGCTTGCGGCCCATTTGACTTGCCGGGCGGCGTTCGACTTCGCTAATACAAGGCGCGCGGGGCGAGGCATATTGAATTTCGTCATTAGTCTACCATAACAAAACAGGAGCTAAAAATTTAAACTGGCAATGTCTTCCGGGCATTTCGACATACGTCGCTCGAGCGATGGCCGTTCTGACAATAACAAGTTGCGCCGTTGATGGACGGTCGCTATAACGAAAGAGAAGAACAGACTGTGAAGTCTATTCTACTTTTGCCTCGTAAGGACTGGTTTGTTATGATTGCCGACGCGCCCGGCGCCACGTTTAATCTCCAAGTCTGAACCAACGGGAGATCGGAGCTTCTGACCTCATGCAGAGCGGCTTGTTAGTACCCCCAGCAGAAGACTCGCTAATGACACCCGAGGAGATCTTCTTTCTGGTCCACCACGATCTGGCGCTTGTAGAGCAGGAGTTCGACCGTAACCTCTCCGATGCTTCCACGCTGGTATCCTCCGTCGCTCGGTATCTGCACGACGGCGGCGGCAAGCGTGTTCGTCCGGCGCTGGTGCTTCTCGCTTCCAGGCTTGTCAGCGGCGAAGCCTCACCTTCAGCCGTTCGCATGGCCGCGGTAATGGAGATGCTCCATACAGCGACGCTGGTTCACGACGACATAATAGATGAAGCGCGAGTCCGGCGAGGGCGCGCATCGGCAAACGTACAGTGGGGAAACGACCGCACCGTGCTGGTAGGCGACTGGCTGTACATGACTGCGTTCGACATGAGCCTGCGCGAGCGAAACTTCGACATTCTCGATGCGTTGACCAGGATGACTCGGCTGATGGTCGAAGGCGAGATCATTCAGCTCTCGCTTGTCGGTAACAGCCGCATCAGTGAGGACGAACATCTCGATATTGTTCGCCGCAAGACTGCGTATATGTTTAGCGCGTGCGCCGAGGTGGGGGGAATCGTAGCAGGCGCGACTCGCGAAGAGCGGCGGTCGCTTGCGCACTACGGCTTGTCGGTAGGAGTCGCGTTCCAGTTGATCGACGACGTGCTTGATTTCGTATCCACCGAAGCCAAACTCGGAAAGCCGGTCGCCAATGACATACGCGAGGGCAAGCTTACTCTTCCCCTGATCTACCTGATGGAAGAGGGCAACGATCAGCACAGGCGCATGATCGAAACCGTTATTCGTGAGCGCGGGTTCGAGTCCGTTCGGCGCGAGGAAATACTCAGGTTGATACACGAGAAAGGAACGCTAAAACGAGCCCGAGCAGAGGCCGGGCGCTACGCCAGTGAAGCAATCGAATCGTTGAGCATCTTTCCGCCATCTTCCTATCGCCAGGCCCTGTTGAGCGTGCCTCGCTTCATCGTCGAGCGCGAGATGTGATATAAGAGTTGAGTCAGGCACTGCAAGCGCCGGCGCAGAGGAGCGGGGGCGCAGAGGTGCACCGGAGAATGATTCTCCTCGCCCCTGCACCCCCGCTCCTCTGCACCTCAGCCTACGGTTCCGACCCCAACTAAATCATGTATTGTGAGAGATGCAACGTAGACTTTCCCGAAGGGCTGCGCTACTGCAAGTGGTGTGGAGGGCCGCTGGTCGATCGTCCCCGTGTGACCAGCGAGCTGCATTCATGTCCGAGTTGCTCGGCCGCCGTTCAACCAGGCTGGGCATTCTGCAAATCCTGCGGAGAGCGGCTTCAAGCGGCAGCTCGTGAACCGGTCGGCGCTGTTTGTCCCAGTTGCGGCGCGGTAACCGATCCCGGCGCGCTCAATTGTTTGCGCTGCGGTACCAGCTTAACCGGCGACCGCGCGGTTGCGCAGGTTTCAGCGGATACCGCGGTCATCTCGATGTGCTCGTCGTGCGGCGAGCGGTTGGATACCGGGTCGCTCTATTGCAAAGCATGCGGCTCAGCCGTCTACACGGAGGAGAAGCCGTTTGGCGGGTCGACAATGCTGTGCGGGGTCTGTAAGAGCTACAGCCCGCTTGGCTCGCGCACGTGCCGCGTGTGCGGCGCTCCCTTTGTCCAAGCCGCAAAAACCGTCGTGGATCAGCCGGCTTATTCTCCGCCCGTTCAACGAAAGTCCGACACTCTGCCAGATCTAGAGGAGCACCTTCCTACCGGGCCGGCGGGCTCAGGGCTTCCCGGTCAAAAGGGTGTCGAGTCGGTGGCAAGCACATTGGTTTTTACCGAGGCGGTGCGCGGGGATGACCAGATCGCTTCTCAACGAAGGGACGGAGTAGAGACGAACATGTTGCCGGGAACTTCTGGTGCGAAGTCCGAGCAGCAAGCTCCGACCTCAATCATGCAGATGGGCCGGACTACCGGTCCAGTCGAGGGCGACGCCTCCGAACGCGAGGAAGCGAATGCTGGTTCCGGTTACCTGAGGCCCGCGGCCCCTGTTCCCGTCGTTGATCAGCACCCCGGAGCCGCCGAACAGACCGTTGAATTCGCGGCGCCGCCGCAAGACGGTGCAGCACCACCAGGCCACACGACCGCAGGCTTCGGCTCCGACTCGGCTAGTTCGCCTGTTGATTCTGAAGGCAAGACTGAGATCTTTGTTTCACCTTCACAAGTTCCCGTGCCTCCTGCTTTCGAGCAGGTTTCACAGGAGGACGTCGGTACAAGAGAATTTGTTCCGCCGTCACGATGGGAACAAGAAGCCACGCGAGAGTTTCAGCCTTCGGGCCCGGGTGCGGCCACGAACATCGCCGGCACCACCGGTCAGATCTCCAGTGCGCCTCGGGTGACGCCCGCGGAACCAATCGAGCCGAGCGCCCCGGCTGATCTATCACCAGCGGAAGTTCAAGCTCCGCCTGTTTCGCAGGTAGCTTCGCATCCTCTGCCAAAGAAGCGAACCGGCGTGGTAATCGCTTCTGCCGTTGTCTCCCTCATCGTGATCGGAGGCGCAATATTTGTGGCGTGGTGGTTCTTGATCGCTCGACCGAAACCGGCGCCCCAACCTCCGCCTCCGGTCGCTGTCGAACAGCCTCCACCGGTGGCTCCGCCGGTCGAGAAGCCGGCTGGGCCGGTTGTGCCAGAAGGAATGTTGGCGGTCGCGGCCGGCAACTACACGATCGGCAGAGATGGCGCCGATCCGCTCGAGCAGCCTCAACACAAAGTCGATTTGCCTGCGTTCTTCCTGGACCGAACCGAAGTCACAAACGCTGCTTACAAGAAATTCGTCGACGCGACCGGTCGCAAGGCTCCCACCAACTGGACTGGGTCGGAGTTCCCTCAAGGCCGCGACAACTATCCCGTTACGGGCGTTACCTGGCGAGATGCCGCCGACTACGCGAAGTGGGCCGGCAAACGCTTGCCTACTGAAATTGAATGGGAGGCAGCAGCGCGCGGCGCTGATGGTCGAGTATTTCCCTGGGGAAACGATTGGCGCTCGGGCGTGGCCAACATCGGTGGGAAGCCGGATGACATCTCGGCCGATCAGTACCCGCAAGGGATAAAGGAAGTTGGCCGGTACCCGCAAGGAGCAAGCCCTGCCGGCGCAGTCGACATGATTGGTAACGCCTGGGAGTGGGTGGCGGACGAGATATCGCCTTATCCCGGCAACACCGAAACGAAGCTCACTCTCAAGCCGGGGGTCACATACCGAGTGATTCGCGGCGGCGCTTATGATGGCAACAAGGTCCACGACGCGACTTATCGCGGCTTCCTGGATGGGAGTGAGGCATACCCAAAGGTTGGATTCCGTTGCGCTAAGGATGCCAAGTAGTCAGCGGGTGATGAATCGAGTAGATGCTGAATTGAAGAGCTAACCAGGATGTTGAGCAAAAGACCAAAGCATCAACTGACCAGATATCCCATCAGTTCGTTGTTGATTGCTGTCGCGTTGGTGCTTTGCCCGAACACCAGCCTCAGCCAAGAACAAACGCAAACACCATCAAGCCAAGTCGGTGAAGACGGGTCAGAAATCGCATGTGGCTTAAGAAGGTTGGAGATGGTGATTCTTCACGTCGCGATAAGCGATAGCACCGCGGCACCGGTATCAGGTTTGACCCACAACGATTTTGTTATTTATGAGGATGGCATCAAGCAGAATGTTGCTTATTTTGAAGAAGCAGATGAACCGGGGACAGGTAGGACCGGATACCGGATTTTCTACTACCCAACAAATGTAAAGCGGGACGGGGAGTATAGAATAATACGCGTCAGAGTTCCTACTAATAATGGTCAACAGCTTAGAGTTCGGCCCCGCCCTAAAGGCTATTTTGCGCCAATTGATTTTTAGGGCTGCGAAACCACTGACCACTGGCCACACACTTTTATGCGACTGAGCCTTAAGCTTGGCGCGCTGTGCGCTGCTGTCCTGTTCGTTCCGTTGGTTATCATTCTTTTGCTGGTGCTGTCTGCGACCTCCACGCACGCGCGTCAGCAAGCGCTTGAGAAACTTCGCAGCGATGCGCGTGTTGCCGGCTCGCTCTGCGAGAAGCGGCTTGTCGACATGCGCGCGGCCGCTCAAGCGCTTGCTGATGAGATTGCAAACCGCGCGCTGGTGAGCAGCGATAGCCTCGACCGCAACAACCCCGCCGCATGGGCGCGCCTGCAAGACATGCTGCCACGCGCTCAAAACGAATCGTCGCTTGATTTTGTAATAGTGACCGACCCGCTGGGTCGCGTGATTGCTCGGCACAACGACCGGCCCGCCTCGGGTGAGACGCTGCTTGCGTCCGCTGACAAGAACCCAGTCGCGGAAAGAGTGATCGCCGGCGGGAACCAGCCGGTTGCGTCCTGCGTGATCGAGCGCGGCGAGCGTTACACTCGACTTGGCTTGGACCGGATCGCCCAGGTGCGTTTGTCGAACGGAACCACGGTTGATGAGGCTTTGATGATTGAAGCCGGCGCGCCGATCTTCAGCGGCGGACGATTCGTCGGCGTAGTGCTGATTGGCCAGATGCTAAACACTTACTACAAGGGCCGGCCCGGTTCGAGCCCGCTTCAGACTCCGCTTGTGGCCGAGGTCAGACAGACGCTTTATCGAGGCGAAGAAGAAGATGCCGGCGCTCTCATCGCTTTGGGGACCGGGATAATCGCTTCAAGCGTGCCCCCCGATAGCGACAGAGAAGGGTCGGGCATGCCGGTATTGGCCGGCGCGTCGCACGATCCCGCCAACATCGAAGAGGCTATTCCGTACGGCGAGCGGGAATACAGAGTCGCATGGCAGCCGTTGAAATCGATCGACGGGATTTCGATTGGCGCGATCGGCGTTGCGCGGCCCGCGAGAGAGCTGGGCGGTCCAGCCGGTACCGTGGGCACTACGATTATTCTGGTTGGCGCGATTGCTACGCTTGCGGCCGGCGGCGCGGGCTTCATGTTTGGCCGCGTGCTTGGAACCAGACTCGACGATCTGTCGCAGGCCGCGGGTCGTTGGAGCGTGGGCGAGCTGAGTACGCCTGCGAGGGACCGCGATCCTTTGTTGGCGAGATGGATTCCCGCGGAACTCCTTCGGGACGAGATCAATCAACTCGCCGAGCAACTCGATCAAATGCGTGAGAGTTTCAGACAGGCAATCGAGCGAATTAAGAAAAGATAGTCGCACTCTTGATCTGTAAGCTGGAAAGCTGTTACGATTGCCGCCAAAGGCTCGTTCAGATTGTCAGCGAAATGAAGAGCAGACCCGGAGGCAGCATATATGAGGCATGGAATCCTGAGGTCGCTAATCTTTCTAGTTTCCATGTGCGGTTTGTACTTCCTGTCAGCAGTCACGGCGCGGGCCGACGCCAGAATCTACACGGATCGTGCGGCGTTTATCGCGGCTTCGCAGAGTCTTGAATCAGTCGATTTCGAAGATCAACCTCTTTCGTGGGGCTCAGGAACGATTGTTGTACATGGCGTCACCTTTGGGAGTGCCGGCCCAATCGGAATAGACAATTTTAACTCCAACAGGGTACTGAGGGGAGGAACGGTCGGAGAATTCACGTACGTACAAGTGACTCCCCCATCTGGCACGACGGCGATAGGTTTCGAGCAGTATAGCTCGCCTTTGAATCTATTCGTATCCGGCGGCGGGGAATTTCATTACACACACACCGGATATACCTTTGTCGGTTTCACTTCGGCTACTCCCTTCGACTACCTGATTCTTAGCTACTATGTCCTGGGGGGTTCCCCGGATGTGATTATCGATAATCTCCTCTTCGGACAGCGGGGGCCAGTAGCTCAACCACCCGCGCTGTTCGATTTTGACGGCGACCTGAAAGCAGATATCTCTATCTGGCGCCAGCCACAGGGCACCTGGTACATCAGGAACTCGTCCAACTCCTCGGTCAATGTGTTCGGCTGGGGTATTCCTACTGACATCGCCGTGCCCGGTGACTATGACGGAGACGGCAAGACAGACATAGCAGTATGGCGACCCTCGTCGGGCGTCTGGTACATCTTCAACAGTTCTAATTCTCTTGTCAGCACTCGAAGCTGGGGGTTGAGCGGAGACATCCCTGCGCCGGCCGATTACGATCTCGATGGAAAGACCGACATGGCAGTTTTCCGTCCATCAGAAACCAGATTCTATGTCGTCAGGAGCTCGGATGGCACACCGAAGATAACAATCTGGGGATCGGGTGGTGAGGTCCCGGTGCCGGGAGACTACGACGGAGACGGCACAC
>Ga0114129_10010366_pt1 | contig 13292 bp, 13 predicted proteins | sample RhiMetdeltSRZDD1_FD_80071 | JGI IMG/M metagenome (GOLD analysis project Ga0114129, IMG submission 80071) | Populus rhizosphere microbial communities from Tennessee, USA - Rhizosphere MetaG P. deltoides SRZDD1 (version 2) (version 2) | ecosystem: Host-associated > Plants > Roots > Rhizosphere >...
GCCGCACTGGGACTAGGGCTCCGGTTCAGCGCGTCCGCACGACGACGCCGTACCGCGCGTCGGGGCCGGCGACGACCACGGTGTGCGCCTGGGTCTCGGTGAGCGCGACCAGCAGTACCGGCGCCTCGACGTCACCGGCGCCGGCGAGCACGAGCACGGCCGTCGCGACGGGTACGCCCCCGGGCAGCATCAGCACGTCCACCCGGTCGCCCGCCCGCACTGCCGCCAGGACCGCGGGTTCGGCCAACCGGATGGGTACGCCGACGAAGCCGTGCGGCAGGACGGGTGCCGCGGTCGTCGGCGGACTCGGGCCGGCCGTGGGCGTGGGGGCCGGCGGCGGTGGCTCGGCATACAGTGCGGCCGCCGCGAGGCACAGCAGGACGGCGACCAGCCCCGTACGGACCACAGTGGACGGTCGTGGCGGGCGCACTCGTGCCCGGGCGGCGAGCGGAGATCGACGGAACACGGGCGGGACGTTAGCCCGCCGGCGACCGGACGGACACTATGTGTCTAGCTCGCCTGTGGACGAGCGGATCCCTTGTGGACGACCAACAATCGCCGAGCCGGAACTGCTACAACCGACGGGTCGGGAGATGGCCGGCCGCGGCGGCGTCAGCCGCGCGACGCGCCCGCGCCGGCAGGCGTGGCCGACGATGAGCCACCTGACGAACCGGACGATGAGGAGCCGCCCGACGAACCAGACGACGAGGAGCCGCTCGATGACGAACCGCGCGATGACGAACTGCCCGACGAACCGGACCCGCTCGACGATCCCGAGGAGGCCCCCGATGACGACCCGGAGTCCGACGAGGACGACGACGCGGACGAACCCGCCGACGAATCCGAGGTCGAGTCCGAACCCTTGCCGACCGCCGCGCCCGCCGGCTCCTTCGCCGCGGCCCGGGAGTCCGTGCGGTAGAAGCCCGACCCCTTGAACACGATGCCGACCGAGGAGAAGAGCTTCCGCAGCCGGCCCGTGCACTCCGGGCACTCGGTGAGCGGATCGTCCGAGAAGGACTGCACAGCTTCCAGTCGGTGACCGCAGACGGTGCAGGCGTACTGGTAGGTCGGCACGTGGTCCTCCGGGACTGGCACTCAGAGACTGGCACTCAGACAGGTCGAGTGCCAATCGTGCCTCAGTCGACCCGTGCGCGTCCAGTTGACGTGGGGAGGTCCACAATGCCGCGCTCGGGAGTGATCGCCGCTCCGACGAGTCGATCATGTGGCTCGGCCGGCACCTCATCGACCAGTTCACCGTCGTACAGCAGCGCGACGACCGGTATGGCGGCGGGCACCCGGGCCAGCGCCCGGTCGTACGAACCACCCCCACGGCCGAGCCGGACGCCCCGCCGGTCGACCGCCACCGCCGGTACGACGACCAGATCCACCCCGGCCACCGCGTTCACGCCCACCGCCGTACCGTCCCGCTCCGCCCAGTCCAGGTCGCGATCATCGAGGAGTACCGGCAGCAGGACGACCAGGCCGGCCGAGCGCAGCACGTCCGGCAGGTCCACCCCGCCCGGCTCGGTCGGATACGGCGCGTACGCGGCGATCCGGCGCGCGCTCACTGTGCGTACCACCGACAGGGTTTCGGCGTGGAGACGGAGATCCGCCGCCGTGCGGACGGCGGGTGGCGTGGATCTCCGTCGGCCCAGCATGGCGGCGCGGACGCGGGCCTTGGCTGCGCGTGCCTCGGAGGGCTCGACAAAACCAGGCACGCACACTCCGTGGTATCCGGTTCGGATCGATCGTTGTTGTGTCAGCATCGCATCAAGCGGTGCGGCACCGAACACGGGAGGACGAGTGACGCTGCGTGCGCGGCTGACCGCCGCGTTCCTGGTCGTCGTACTCGGGCCGGTCCTGCTCGGCGCGGTCCTCGTGGCGGGTACGGTGACGGCCGTCCACCGGGACCGCTCGGTCGAGCGGCTCGACCTGGCGGCGAGCGCGATCCGTACGTCGATAGGCGCACTGTGCCGGCAGCTGCGTACGGTGGCCCAGTCGATCGCGGTCGTCCAGGGCGCGGTCGAGCCACCGGCGGTCGCCGACCGCGCGGTAGCCCAGGGCCTCGCGTCGGCCGTCCGGGTCGTCCCGGCGGGCGGCGCCCCCGTGACGACCGCCGCCGCCCCGGCCGAGCCGTGGGCCTACTGCGCGGGTACGAGCGCCGACGCCGGCACGACCCGGTACACCGCGATCGCGGCCGGCGTCGAGCTGCGCGACGCCACGGGCGCGTGGCTGGGCACGGTGTACGCCGCCCAGCGACTCGACCTGCTGCTGCTCCTACGGCTGGCGGATGCGTCGGATGCGGCGGTGACGCTGCTCGGCGGCTCGCAGGCCCCGCTGACCGCGGCGCTGTCGACCGAGCCGAGCGACCACACGGCCGCGGTCGTCGGCGTCGCCGGCCCGCTGACGACGGGCGAGGTCGGCGAGGTCACCGAGGGCCGGTACGTGCGCCGCGACGGTCCGGGGCCCGACCAGCCGCTGCCCCTGGCACTGTCCGTGCCCTCGGCGAACCCGAGCGGGCTGTACGCGGTCCTGGTGGCCGTCGTGGTGCTCGCCGCCGTGCTGGCCGTCGGGGCGGCGTGGTGGCTGGCCCGCTCGACGACCCGTCCCCTGGCCGAGCTGGCGCGCGTGGTGGACCGGGTGGCCGGGGGCGATCTGGCGGCGCGGGTACCCGTGCGGAGGCCGGACGAAGTGGGCCGCCTGGGTACGACGTTCAACCGCATGACCCGCGAGATGCAGAGCTACGTGCACGCGTTGACCGCGAGTCGTGACCAGTTGCGTGGCCACCTCGGCGTGCTCGGCGACACCCTGTCGAGTACGCATGATCTCGGGCGCATCCTCGAGGTGCTGCTCCAGACGGCGCTCGCCGCCACGGGCGCACGGGCCGGGATCGTACTACTCGCCGACCCCGCGGGCGGGGAGCTCGTCGGGCAGTACGCGGAGGGTCTGGAGGAACGCTGGCCGTCCGGTGTGGACAGCGGGGCCGGGGCCAAGGCGATCCGCGTCCCGATCGGTACGGGGCTCCTCGGCGGGGTGGCCGCCAGCCGGATCGCCCGGCGGGGCCGGGTGGACCGCGACGGTCCGGTGATCGCACCGGCCGAGCCCCGGTGCCGTACGTACGTGGCCGTGCCGTTCACCGCACCCGGGCGGCGCCGACCGGTGACTCCGGCGCCCGCCAACCGGGGCGCCTGGCCCGCCGGGCTGCCACCGGCGTCGGGCGTGCTGGCTCTGTACGACCGGCTCGGCGGCGACGAGTTCGACGACGCGGACCTCGTGACGCTGCGGACGTTCGCCGGGCAGGCCGCGGTGGCCGTGGACAACGTACGCGTGCACGAGGAGGCGCAGCGCCTGTCCGTCACCGACCCGCTGACCGGCCTGCTGAACTACCGGTCCCTCCGCGAGTCGCTGCGCCGCGAGGTCGAGCGGGCCACCCGGTTCGGCCGCATGCTGGGCGTGCTCGCCCTCGACCTCGACCGGTTCAAGGAGGTCAACGACTCGTACGGGCACGCCGCCGGTGACGCGGTACTCGCCGAGTTCGCCCGCCGCATCCGCCGGGAGATCCGCGAGGTCGACCTGGCGTTCCGGCAGGGCGGGGAGGAGTTCGTCCTGCTGCTGCCGGAGACCGATGTGCTCGGCGCGATCGTGGTGGCCGAGCGCCTGGGTACGGTCGTCCGCGCGGCACCGATGTCCATCACCGCGAGTCACCGGCAGCTCAGCCTGACGATCACCGTCTCGATCGGCATCGCCGTGTACCCCGACCAGCCCGGCGGGGAGGTGCTGCAGGCGGCCGACGACGCGCTGTACGCGGCGAAGGCGGCCGGCCGCGACACGTACCGGCTGGCCGGGCAGCGGGAACCGGACGACGAGCGGCGGACGCCCGCCAGGGCTCACGCACCCGTCGCGCCCACGCAGTCCGGCGACGATTCCGCAGCTCAGGCGGCACCCGGCGGGGAGCCCGTCCCGGGTGCGGGCGGCGTGGCGGGTGGACCGCATCCACCCCGGCAAACCCGCGGCGGATAGTCTCGCGACATGTCGGAGTACATACCGACCCGCCGCGCGGTGAAGGCCGTGATCCCCGCCGCGGGCCTGGCCACCCGTTTCCTGCCCGCCACGAAGGCCGTGCCCAAGGAGCTGCTGCCGGTCGTCGACCGGCCGGTCTTGCAGTACATCGTCGAGGAGGCCGCTGCGGCCGGTATCGGTGACGTGCTGCTGATCACCGGGCGGGGCAAGACCTCGATGGTCGACCACTTCGACCGTCAGCCGTACCTGGAGCAGCGGCTCAAGGAAAAGGGCGACCTGGAGCGGTTGGCCGCGGTCCGGCAGCCGGCCGAGCTCGCCGAGATCTACACGTGCCGGCAGAGCGAGCCGCTCGGCCTCGGGCACGCGGTGTCGTACGCGGAGTCCCACGTCTCCGGCGAGCCCTTCGCGGTGCTGCTCGGCGACGAGTTCATGGACGACGACCATCCGCTGCTGCCCGACATGATCGACCTGCAGGCGCGTACCGGCGGGATTGTCCTTGCGTTCATCGAGGTGTCACGCGAGGAGGTGTCCCGCTACGGGATCGCCTCGGTGGAGCGCACCGACGCCGAGAACGTCGTGCGGGTGACCGGTCTCGTGGAGAAGCCGGATCCGTCCGACGCACCGAGCAACCTCGCGGTGGTCGGGCGGTACATCCTGCCCGCCACGGTGTTCGACGCGATCCGCCGGATCAAGCCGGGCAGCGGCGGCGAGCTGCAGTTGACCGACGCGATGGCGCTGATGCTGGACGAGGGTGTGCCGGTGCACGGCATCGTCTACCACGGCATCCGGTACGACACGGGCCTGCCGCTCGGCTACCTCCAGGCCGTCGTGCAGATCGCCTGCAAGCGCGCCGACCTCGGTCCGGAGTTCCGGAGCTGGTTGGCCGACTTCGTGAGGACGGGATGACCGCGGCGGCGGACACGGTCGCCGGTGCCGAGTTGACGCCGCTCGTCGATTACCTCGGCGGCGTCCTGCGGCAACTGCGCGTGCTGCCGCCGCTCGACCTCGACCTGCACGAGGCGTACAAGCACGTGCTCGCGCAGGACGTGATCGCGCCCGGTCCGCTGCCGGCGTTCGACCACGCCTCGGTCGACGGGTACGCGGTACGCGCCGAGGACATCGCCGCCGCGGACGCCGACCGGCCGGTGCGGCTGAACGTGATCGGCGATCTGGCCGCCTCGTCGTGGCGTCCGGTGCGGATCACGCCCGGCACCTGCTTCTCGATCGCGGCCGGCGCGCCCCTGCCCGCGGCGGCGGACACGGTCGTCCCGCTGGGCGCGACCGACCAGGGCATGGCGTCAGTCGCGGTGCACCAGGCCGTCCGGCGCGGGCACGGGATCCGGCGCACCGGCGACGAGCGGGAGGCGGGCGCGGTGATCGCCCGCGCGGGGACGCCGGTGACCGCGGCGCTGGTCGCCGTGTTCGCGTCGACGGGCGTCGGGCACCTCGTGGTGCGGCCGAACCCCCGCGTCGTGGTGATCGCGACCGGGGACGAGCTGGTCGACGTGGGTCGGGGAAGCCAGCCGGGCCAGGTCGTCGACGCCAACTCGCACGCGCTGACCGCGGCGGCGGCCGAGGCGGGCGCGGTCGGGTACCGCGTCGGCATCTGCGACGACGATCCCGAGGGGCTGCGGGGGCTGCTCGAGGACCAGACGTTGCGGGCCGATCTGATCATCACCACCGGGGGTACGGGCACCGGGCCCGGCGACATGGTCCGGCGCGTCCTGTCCCGCCGCGACGGGGTGCGCTCGAGCTGCGTGACGTTCAGCGACGTCGCGCTGTACCCGCGTACGACGCTCGGGTTCGGCACGGTCGGCGCCGAGGAGGTACCCGTCATCTGCCTACCCGGCGATCCCGGAGCCGCGCTGATCGGCTTCGAGGTGCTCGCCCGGCCCGTGATCCAGCTGCTGTCGGGGGCCGATCCCGTATTCCGCCCGAGCGTGAAGGCGCACCTGCTGGAGACCGTCTCGTCGCCACCGGGGCTGCGCGAGTTCCGCCCGGCCCACGCGGCCGAACGGCGCGGCGGCGGGTACACGGTCCACGCGCTCGCGGGCGGCCCGTACACGCTGTCCGGGCTCGCCGAAGCCAACGGGCTTCTCGTGCTCGGGGAGCGGGTGACGAGCGCGGCGGCGGGGTCCACAGTGGACGTCCTCCTCCTGGACCGGCGGCGATGACCCCCGGCTGGCCGGCCACGCTGTCGGACGGGCCGGTGCTGCTGCGCCCGTACCGGCGCCGCGACAAGAACGCGTGGGTGCGGATCAGGCGGATGAACGAGGGCTGGCTCGCACAGTGGGAGCCCACCCCGCTCGGCGGGTCGTGGTGGGACATCAACTCGCCGGCCGCGTACCGGGCCGTCTACCGCGAGCTGCAGACCACAGCGCGCATCGGCACCGCGATGCCGTTCGCCATCTGCCTGCTCGATAGCGACGGCCGTGACCGTCTCGTCGGCCAGCTCACGATCGGCAACATTCTCCGTCGAGCTCTGTGCTCCGCGTACGCCGGATACTGGGTTGATTCTCGTGTCGCCGGTCGTGGCATCATGCCGACCGCGCTCGCGCTCGCCGTCGATCATGCTTTCACCGCGGGTGGTCTCCACCGGGTCGAAGTCAATATCCGCCCGGAGAATACTGCATCGCGCCGCGTCGTCGAGAAGCTCGGCTTTCGCCAGGAGTCTTATCTGGCAAGGTATCTGCACATCGACGGCGCCTGGCGCGATCACATCGGGTACGCACTGACCACAGAGGACATTGCCGCCGAAGGTGGTTTGTTGGCGCGGTGGAGGAGAGTCCGCAGCGAGCAACACTGAACACAGATTTGCGGCGCGGCGTACATTCTTTCTTGCGGGCCGGCCGTAGCCTGCTCGTAACAAGGACTTGCGGGCAACCGGTTCGGGCAACCGGTTGCCCGAAACGCCAATGTGTGACGGGAGGCGTGGGTGCCGACCTCGGTGCTCCTCGCCGTCCTCGCCGCCGCTGGACTGCTCGCGCTCGCGCCGGCGCTGGTCCGTCGGTACGACGCCACCGAGCGGTTGGTGGCGGAGCGGGCGCTGTCGACGGCCCGGGTGTTGACCCGGCGCCGCCGTCGACGCAGTGTGCCCGGGCGCGTTCCGGTGAACCCGCCACGCGTACTCGTCGTGACGCTGCGATCAGCGGCACCGGTCTCGGGTGTGCCCGCCCCCGAGCCCGTCCGTCGCCGCCCGCCGCCCGCCCCGGCCCGTCGCCGGCCGCCGCGCCGCCGGCACCCCGCACCGGTGTACCGGCGCCGTCGCGTACTCGCCGCGCTCGTCCTGCTCAACGTCGTCGAGATCATCGGGGTACTGGTCGCGGGGCCCGGATTCTGGGTCGGCGTCGCGGTCACCGCCACCCTGCTCCTCGGCTACCTGGCCCACCTGCGCAACACCGCCCTCGCCGAGCGGCGCCGGCGGCGGCAGCTCGCCCGCCGCGCCGCGTGGCTCGCCGTACGGCAGGCCGAGGTGCGCACCGCCCAGGAGCGCCGGACGGTCGCGCGCCGCGAGGCACAGCGCCGGTTGACCGCTCAGCGCGAGGCCGTCCGGCGCGCGATCGCGGGGCTGGACCGGTCGAGCCCGGTGCGCGGCCAGCCGTACTCGATCCGGTACGGCGCCCAGCGGGCCGGAGACCCGCGGGCGGCCGGGTTCTGACCTCGTCGTCGCGACTTCCGTACCCGCCTGCTACCCTTGTCGACGGTCTGGGGGCTGTAGCGCAGTCCGGTAGCGCACCTCGTTCGCATCGAGGGGGTCAGGGGTTCGAATCCCCTCAGCTCCACCCCAATCCGCTGTGACCAGCGGATTTCTATTTGTCACGACGAGCCGGAAGCAGATCGTCCGGAACGGGTTCTAGCGTGCAGTACATGACCGACTCCACGATGTCGTCCACGACCAGACCCCTCGACGCCTCCACGTGGGATGCCTTCGCGGAGCTCGTCGAGCGCAACAACGGGATCTTCGGCGGGTGCTGGTGCATCGGGTACCACCCGGAGTGCGGCCAGAAGGGGATCAGCCACCGCGCGGTGAAGGAGGACCGCGTCCGGACCGGTCGCGCTCACGCCGCGCTCGTCTTCGACGAGGACGGCGCCGCTCAGGGGTGGTGCCAGTACGGCAGCCCGGAGGAACTCCCGAACATCAAGCACCGGCGCGAGTACGACAAGGACGCGCCGCCGCCTCCCGACTGGCGGATCACCTGCTTCTACGTCGACCGGAAACATCGCGGCCAGGGAGTCGCACGGGCGGCGCTGGAAGGCGCGCTCGACCAGATCGCCCGGGCCGGCGGCGGCCTCGTCGAGGCCATCTCCGAGGTGACCGCCGGCCGGGAGGCGCCGGGCCGGTTCCTGTTCAGCGCGACCGTCGAACTCTTCGAGCAGTACGGGTTCACCCGGGGCCGGCAGGTGGGCAAGCACGCCTGGATCGTGAGCAGGGTGATCGATCCGAGGTAGGCGTCCGCGACCAGGCCCGTGCACCCGGCGCGCGGTCCGCCGAACTACGAGCTAGCCTGGCCTTTGCCTCGGCGGCGGGGTGAGGGAAGGTAGGCAGCGGATGGCCACACCCGTGTCGGTGGACGAGTTGGGTCCAGGCGACCACGCCTGCCTCACCTTCTCCGACCAGGAGGAGCGGCTCGACATCGTCACCGCGTTCGTCCAGGTCGGGCTCGGGCAGGGGCAGAGGCTCGTCTGCTTCACCGAGGCGCTCCCGCCGGACCGGCTCGCCGCGGAGTTCGTCGAGCGGGGTGTGCCCGTCGACGAGTACCGGCAGAGCGGCCAGCTGTGCGTACGGTCGAGCGACGACTCCTGGCTTGCCGGCGGCTGCTTCACCGCGGACAAGATGCTGGAGCTGCTGGGCCGCGAGGTCGAGCTGGCCCGGCGCGACGGGTACGCCGGCCTGCGCGTCACCGCCGACATGGGCTGGGCCACCCGTCCGGTGACCGGCGTCGAGCAGCTGGTCGTCTTCGAGTCCGCGGTCAACCAGCTCTTCGCCGACCAGCGCGTGACGACGATCTGCCAGTACGACCGGCACCAGTTCGACCCCGTGACCCTGGCGACGGCCGCCGACGTCCATCCGTGCGCGGTCGCGGCCACCGTGTACCACGAGGATCCCGTGCTGCGGGTCTGCCGGCAGCACAGCCCCGCTGGCGTACGGGTCGCCGGCGAGATCGACTACACCCGCGCGGATGTGCTGCGGCATGCGTTCGCCGAGGCCGTACGCATCGACGGCAACGTGCACGCCAACCTCGCCGACCTCCGGTTCATGGACGTCGCGAGCGCGGGAGTGATCATCCAGGCCGCGCTCGGGCTCGGCGGTGGGCGTCGGATGACGGTCATCTGCCAGCCACTCGTGCACAAGGTGATGAAACTGGTGGGCATGGATGGCGTACCCCAGATGACGGTGCTGGTGGTCGATAGTGACGCCTGACCAGTCGCCCGAGCAGGGCGTGCGCGTGCCGGCCATGGATTCTGGCGGTCTCGACCAGTCCTTCGAGAAGGGCGGGCTGGTGTCGCTGCGCGCCGCGGTGGCCGCCCACGGGAGCCGCCTCGGGCTGGCCGGCGACCGGCTCGACGACCTGCTGCTGATGGCGCACGAGCTGGCCAGCAACGCGATCCAGCACGGCGGCGGCCGTGGTCAGCTGCGGCTGTCGCGCCAGGAGGACGTCATCGCCTGCCAGGTCGACGACTGGGGCGACGGGCTCCCCGACGGCGCGGACGCCGGCCTGCACACCCCTACGCCGGGTGCGCTGCGGGGTCGGGGACTGTGGCTCGTGCGCCAGCTCGCCGACGAGATCGAGGTGCGGTCCGGCGCGACCGGCACCAGCGTCACCGTCCGGGTCGTGGTCGACACGTCCGCGTGACGGGCCGGGCCGCTGGCGCGCTGTATGGTGATGCGCATCATCGATCACCATGGCCCGGCGGGAGGTAGGGCGGTGGCCCATTACCCGAAACGCCGTTCCTGGGTTCTGGCATGGTTGCCCGATCGCTGCGGCTGCGGCGCCCGCCGGTACGACCGCTGCCCCGACGTCATCGGCGCACCGCCCGTGCGGCCGGCTCCCGCTCCGCCCACTCCGGCGAACCGTCCGCGCCACGAAGGCGACGACCCGCAGTCACGCGTCGGACACTGGTGATTTCCGGGTACGCGCGCCGCGCTCACGGTGCCGCCCACCACGCATGGCCGTGGTTGGCTGGGTGAAGTCAGGCCGCGACCGCCTCCGCGGGCCGGTTCACCCGCCACGGGAACTGCGGGTGGCCGACGACGACCGAGTGCGGGCGGCGCGTACGCGGGGGAGCCGGGTTCAGCCGGTGCCGGGCGATGTGCTGGCGGCGCGACTGCATCAGGAGGCGTTCGGTGCAGCGCAGGGCGCGGCGGACCTCGGCGGCGTTGCGGCGCATGGCCAGTTCGGCACCACGATCGTCCACAATGGAGTCAACGTCGGCGAGATCGAAGTCAACATCGTCGCCACTGTCCACTGTGTCCAGTCCAGAAGTGATCGCCAGCGGGGCCGGCGGCGGTGGTTGGATCGTCAACACCACCCGTCCGTCCATGATGCGCGGCCTCGGGCCGGACATATGGAGTCCGTAGAACCCAGTGGTGTGGTACCCGGACAGCCGCGACGTCCACAGCGGCGTACGGGCGGTCCGACGCTCCCAGCGCTGGATGCGCGACACGAGGATGCGGTTCTCGATGATGGCGCCGTAGAGCATCCAACCCGCACCGGTGGCCCCGACGGCCGCGGCCGCGACGGCAGCGATTACACCGCTGGTGTACGACATGGTGATCATGTCGATCTCCTTCCGCTGGCGGTGCGTCCCGGGCACCGCTCTGGCGCCCGGGACATAACCGCTGTCGAGTCAGATGAAACATCATCGAGGTGTCGACTCTCAAGCCCTCAATGAAGACTTGACAGTTGAGTTGGTCAGAAAACAGGGCGATTTTCGGGCGAATCACCATCACCGGCGACCGAAATCTTCATCGAAATGTCCACTCGGTCAGTGTCGGAACAGGAACCAGTTGACGTTGACGTAGTCCGCAGGCTGACCGCTGGTGAACCTCATGAATACAGTGTGTGTACCTGTCGGCCCCGCGACGTTGCCCGGAATCGACCGCCAACTCTGCCATCCACCGGTGTTTGATAGGGCAAAGCTACCAATTGGTGGATTGTTCACACTGTCCAACCGAATCTCCACCAGTCCGCTGATGCCGCCCGCGGCACCGGAAGCAACACGGGCTACAAAGTCAACGGCCGGCGTGGAGCCGAAGTTGACGTTGTTGTATTGCGCCCAGTCACCGTTGGCGATGTGCGAGATGTTCTGCCCGCCGCCGGTGTCGGTCGTCGTCTCGAGCTGTACGCCGTTCTGCGCGTCGTAGCTCTCCGACTGGATCGTGGCGTACGCGTCGCGCCCGCCCGGCGGGGGCGGAGGCGGCGGCGGGGGCGGTGTGCCGCCCCGGGTCCACACGGCGACGTAGTCGACCACCATCGGTACGCCGGACGCGGTGGCCCCGGTCGGGGTGGCCGCACCCGCGAGCGCGTTCGGGAACGCCCCGCCCATGGCCACGTTCAGCAGGAGGAAGTACCCCGCATGGTCGGTCATCGCGGACCACGTACCGGCGTCGACCTCACTCTGGCTGACGGCGTGGAACTGCTGGCCGTCCACGTACCACCGGAACTGGTTGGGGCTGATGCTGCGATCCCACTCGAAGCGGTAGGTGTGGAACGCGGACTGGCACGTCGAGCCGGGGCAGGCCCGGTTGGCACCCTTGCCCGTCGTCTCGTTGCAGGGACCGCCGGGGCTCACTCCACAGTGGAGTACGCCCCACACGGCGTTGAGCCCGTTGACGTTCTCCATGATGTCGAACTCGCCGATGCCGGGCCAGTTCCAGTAGTTGCCGCGGTACGGGGAGCCGAGCGCCCAGAACGCGGGCCAGTACCCGAGGGCGGCGCTGCCCGTCACGTTGGGCATCTGGATGCGGCCCTCGATGCGGAGGACGCCGCCGGCCGGGGCCTTGAAGTCGGTACGCACCGTCTCGATGCGCGCCGACGTCCAGGCGCCGGTGCCGCCGCGGATCGGGGTGATGCGCAGGTTGCCCGTACCGTCCTGGCGCAGGTTGCTCGTACTGGTCGTGTAGTTCTGGATCTCGCCGGTGCCCCAGTTCCCCGGCCCGCCCGGGTACCCGAAGCCCGTATCGATGATCCAGTTGCTGCCCGACGGCAGCGTGTTGTTGGCGCCGGTGAAGTCGTCGGCGAAGGCGAGCGTCCAGCCGGACGGCGTAGCCGGCACCGCCGCCCGGGCCTCGCCGGAGACGCCGACCGAGGCGAGCAGCGCGGCAACGGCGCCGATCGCGACCAGTACCCGGCCGCGCGGGGCGCCACGGTGATTGGAGTGGAGACGCATGCGTGCTGTCCCTCCTGTGAGAGCGATTGCTCAACACTGCGCAACCATGAGATCAATGTGTGTGAGAGCGCTCTCACAAAGATTGACGGGCGGTATCGGCTTCTGTCAACAGTCATCAATGGATGTCGTACCGGCGGCTGCTAGCCTCACGGGGTGGCCGCGGACGAGTTCCTCCTGGCTCAGCCCGGTCGGGTGATCTTCGGAGCCGGTTCGGTCAGCCGCGTGCCGGACGAGGTGGCGTCCCTGGGCGCCGAACGGGTACTCCTCGTCGTCAGCGGCTCCGCGCTGGCCGCCGGCCGCCGGATCGCCGCCGGTCTCGGGCACCGGCTCGCCGCCACGTGGCACGAGACCGCGCAGCACGTGCCGGAGGAGCTGGCCGAGAGCGCCCGGTGGCGGGCCAACACCGTACGCGCCGACGCGATCGTCTCCGTCGGCGGTGGTTCGGCGACGGGGCTCGCGAAGGCGATCGCCGTCGACGTGCGGGTGCCGATCGTGGCGGTGCCCACCACGTACGCGGGTTCCGAGGTCACGCCCGTCTACGGGATCACCGGTACGCGCAAGACGACCGCGCGCGATCCGGCCGCCCTCCCGCGGGTGGTGGTGTACGACGCCCGGCTGACCGTCGGGCTGTCCCCGCGGAGTACGGCGGCCAGCGGACTCAACGCGGTCGCGCACGCGGTCGAGGCGCGGTACTCCGCCGGCGCGAACCCGGTGACCGACCTGTTCGCGGTGGCGGCCGTACGGAGGCTCTCGACCGCGTTGCCCGGGGCGGTCGCGGATCCGGCGGATCTCACCGCGCGGGGCGACGCGCTGGTCGGCGCGTACCTCGCGGGGCTCTCGTTCGCCGGTGCGGGATCGGCCCTGCACCACCGCATCTGCCA
>Ga0114129_10010368_pt1 | contig 13290 bp, 12 predicted proteins | sample RhiMetdeltSRZDD1_FD_80071 | JGI IMG/M metagenome (GOLD analysis project Ga0114129, IMG submission 80071) | Populus rhizosphere microbial communities from Tennessee, USA - Rhizosphere MetaG P. deltoides SRZDD1 (version 2) (version 2) | ecosystem: Host-associated > Plants > Roots > Rhizosphere >...
GCCTTATTTACGCCGGAATTAGAAGATTCACAATTGTTTGGACATTGTCGACTGTGTCCAGATTCCGCACGGTCGCGATTAATGTCTCCGCTTGTTTCTCTGAAAGGACGGTTTTCGCGTTGCTGCGAAACTTGTCCAAGACTTCTTTCTCTGCCAGCGGATTCGAGGGCGCGCCTCTGGCAATTTTTGCCGTGTAGCTAAAACGCGTTCCGTTTTTTAGTTCGACCGTCACGGGACAATAGGGCCCTGGCTCCGGAATCGACTCATCGACGATTACTTTCACTTTGCCGAGCGCTTCTTGAACCTGCGGCTGATTGGCTTTTTCGTCGGTGAATGTCGCGATCTCCAACTTGCCGTCAAGGATGCAGAGCGCGACGACGTAGTTGATAGCGAACTTGCCGCGCAGGCCGGTTTTGACTTCGGCGTGATAATGCCGCTGGTAACGCTCCGGCGGAATGCTGACTTCGATCTTGGCGACGTCTTCGTAACGGATAATGTGCTCGCGCTTCAGGTGCAGCGCGGCGTCGGCGCCGAGAAACTGAGGCGCGCTGCATGGATGCATTTTGAGGCCGAGGCCCGGCGATTCGAGAAAGTAGGGCCTGCCGATGTTGGTGATCATTTTTTCATAATTGCATGTTCCCTTGCCAAAGAAAGTGTCACAAAAGCCGCGCGGCGCTTCAAAGATGGCGGCGTCAGCGGTAAAACCTTGCTCCGCCAGGAGCGCGGCTTCAATTCCATTGCGCGCAGCATTGCCGGCGTGAAACGGTTTGACCATGGACCCTTGTTGGCGATGAATGCCACTGCAACCCGAAGCAGCGACGCCGAGGGCCGCTTTGATCTTGTTTGGGGCCAGCTTGAGCAAGCTAGAGCAGGCAACGGCAGCGCCAATGCTGCCAAGAACCGGCGTGCTGTGAAAACCGCGGTCATGCAGATTGGGTGCCGCGGCAGAAATTTTGGTGAGAACTTCGATACCGGCAACATAGGCCTTTAGTAGATCCTTGCCGGATGCCCCTAAGGTCTCGCCCAAGGTCAGCGCCGCGCCGGTAACCATGCTGGAAGGATGACCGGCGTGGATCGAATCCTCCCAGTCATCGAAATCGAGGGCGTGGGCCAGAAGGCCATTGGCGAACCCTGCCATGGGTACGGATGATTTCGCCGTAGTGCCCCAGATCGACGATTCATTGGAGTTGCCGGCTCGCTTGCAATAGTCGAGGGCGATTTGTGCCACTGGTGTTGCGACCGCCGCCAAGGCAACGCCAAGCGTATCAAGAATATGCATCTTGGCATTCGTTAGAGCTTTTTCGGAAATTGTCGAATAATCCGCTTCGGCGATAAAGCGCGCTATTGTGTCGGTGACCGGTGGAGGCGTAGCCATCTTGTTCTCCTGCGAAATGGGATATATGAAAGTTCAATATCTGAAGAACACGGCATTAGGCAACAGATCCGCCAAGAAGATTGGCGGATCCGCGTCAGGCTGAAACCGGCACAAGGCTAGAGGCGACAAGCGTGAGAAAGAACAAAGATCAAAGGGATTAGGAGAGAAGAATGAACGGTTGTTTAGAAGGTATTCGAGTTTTGGAGCTGGGAAATTTTATTTCAGGGCCGTACGGTGCGTGTCTGCTCTCGGACATGGGCGCGGAAGTCATCAAAGTCGAAAACCCCAAGGGCGGCGATCCGTTTCGCGGTTGGGACTTAGGTGGCGACCAACCCAACTTTTGGGCGTTCAATCGCGGCAAGAAAAGCATCACGTTGAATTTGCAGACGCCTGAAGGGAGAGAAATCTTCTATGGACTGGCGAAAAACGCCGATGTGGTTATGGAGAACTATCGGCCGGGGGTGACGACGAAGTTGGGGATTGATTATGAGACGTTGCGGAAAATCAATGAACAGATTGTCTACTGCTCGATTACCGGAACCGGCCCGACGGGTCCGTACGTCAACCGGCCGGCATACGACACTGTGGGTCAGGGCTTGGGCGGGATGTTAAGTGTTTTGATGGATCCTAAAAATCCGCGCCCCATTGGACCGGCGTACGCCGACCATTTGAGCGGTCTCTTTTCCGCCATCGGCGTTTTGGGCGCGCTGGCGGCGCGAGCAAAGACCGGCCGAGGACAACAGGTGGACGCGACGATGGCAGGCGCGGTGCTGGGATTTTTAAACGCTCCGGCGACTGAGACGTTGGCTCACGGCCGGCCGCCTGGTCCCTACACTCGTCCGAGGCAATCACAAACTTATGCGTTCTGCGGCTCGGACGGCCTGTCGTTCGCCATCCATCTTTCTTCGCCGCAAAAGTTTTGGGAAGGTTTGTGCAATGCCGCCGAGCATCCCGAGCTGATCGACGATCCGCGCTTTAAGACTCGCCCCGATCGGCGCAAGAACTACGACGAATTGAACAAGACCTTCGCGGAATTTTTCAGGCAAAAACCGCGGTCCCACTGGCTCGCTCAGCTCGAAACCCATGACGTCCCGCACACACCTGTCTACAACTTGGCTGAAGTGTTTGAGGATCCGCAGATCAAACACATGGGGTTGGAAATCGAGATCCAGCGCAAAAACAAACCCACGATCCGCACCGTGAAATTTCCCTTAGAGTACAGCGAAACTAAAATTCCCCATCCGGCGCCGCCGCCGGATCTCGGCGAGCATAATGCGGAATATCTCAAGCCGCTCGGCTATGACAACGCAAAGCTCGCGGAGTTTAAGGAGAAGGGGATTATCTGAAGGACTTCATTTGACGGTCGGGACTTCAGGAAAAATTGGCATGACTCTCAAGCAGCGCTGGGATGCAATATGGCGCTCCTTCGGTGTTGCGCCACAGCCTCCGACAACACTCGACGAGCTGATTGCTGCTTACTCTGAATCGGGTCGCTTCTATCATACGCTTAAGCATCTTGAGGAATGCTTTTCACACTTCGATTCGGTAAAGCGACTAGCTCGTTTTCCTGCAGAGATTGAGATGGCTATCTGGTTTCACGACGCAATCTACAATACTCGCAGAGACGACAACGAAGAAAATAGCGCTGCGTGGGCTGTAAACGTGATTCGAGATTCCGGTTTATTATCAGAAGTGGCTGAACGGATTGGAGATCTGATTCTAGCTACCAAACACAAAGTTGAACCCCATGGCGCGGATGTTTTTTTATTTGTCGACGTGGACCTGTCAATCCTGGGAGCATCGAGCGACAGATTCGACGAGTACGAAAGGCAAATCCGTCGCGAGTACGGTTGGGTGCCGGAGAATGAATTTCGGCAGGGACGCGCAAAACTGCTGCGAGATATCTCGGCGCGAGAACACATATATTTTACCGAGTTTTTTCGGATGCGGCTGGAAGCCACTGCCCGCGAAAATCTCAAACAATCTCTGTTGGAGCTTGAATAGTAATATCCGATCCATAGCAGGGTCAGAGATCGCAGCCATAAATTGAACCGTAAGAGCCGATGGAGTTCGTGAAAATGATTTTCCGCGGAGGGAAGTGCAAAGATGCAACTACGTAAGGCCACGATTGAAGACGCTGCGCCGCTTGCATTGCTTCTAAGAGAAATCGGGTGGTTTGAAGCTTTTAAGAGCGAGTCAGTTGATGATTCCGCTCGTCGCGTCACGGCTGAACTGGAGCTTTGCCTCGCCGACGGTAGCCACTCTGTTTACGTTGCTCAAACCGGTGACAGGATTATCGGTTATGTTTCCGTTCACTGGATTCCCTATTTGTTCATGTCCGGCCCGGAGGGATACGTTTCTGAATTGTTCGTTGACAATGGTAAGCGTGGCCAAGGCGTCGGCTCGCAATTGCTTCAAGTCGTCAGGGCAGAGGCTCGCTCTCGCGGTTGCTCTCGATTGGCACTGATTAATTTGCGCCATCGTGAGTCGTATCAGCGTCGGTTCTACACAAAAGCCGGATGGACCGAACGCGATGACGCGGCCAGGTTCGTTTATCCGATGGATTGATTTTTCGATCCGAGGCGCCGTTCATCCCAGATTCAGCGGTTAAACCTACGAGTCCTTGAGCGGGGAGCAAACCTGTAAAGTTTCAAAGTCCTTTCCGCTACTGCGCACTTACACCATTGTAAGTCTTAGGTTTCATCTTGAACACCGACGATCGATGTCCGCTCAGAGGCAGAGACCTATTTCCGCCGCAGGCGGATCAGCCTCAGGCTGAGACTAGGTTCGCTACGTAAGGTTTGCTCCTCGCTCATCGCGTTGGCCGGAACTGCGGAATCCGGGTTTATTTACCAGCGCTACTCGTTACCCAACTCCCGCTCAAGGAAATCTCCGACAAGGCCCCACGCGAGTTCGGCCAGCTTGGGATCGTAGCACTCGCCGTCGGCCATGGCGAAGCCGTGGCCGACCCGATGGAAGAAATGCCAGTCTAACGGCTGGCCATTGGACTGAAAGCTCGCCATCAGACGTTGCTGCACCGGGATGCTGGCGACGTGATCCTGTGCGCCGAAGAAAATTTGCGACGGGCACTTGAAGTCTTTGACCGCGTCGTCGGGATGGCGCGGCCTCAATTTGCTCGGACCTTCGTCTCTAACGGAAGGATAATAACCGACGAAGCCGCGCACGCTGGGAGTGGCGGCGACGAAGTGGATCCCGATGCGCCCGCCCATGCAGTAGCCGACCACGGCGCACCGTTTGGCGTCCACATCGGGTCTCGAAGTCAGATAGCGCCATGCGCTGGTGAGGATCTCAGTGAATTGCCCGTCGGTGGTTGCCTTCTGCGCTTCATGTACGCTGTCGGCAGCGCCGAGCATCTTATAGAGATCCGGAACGATCGTCGTGTAGCCCAGCTTGGCGAAGTTACAGACGTTGACCTTCATGTTTCCGGTAACGCCGAAATGATGATGAACAATCATCACGCCCGGGCCGAGGTCTTTCCGATCCGGGTGCGCGATATAGCCAGGGACGCCATCTTTTTCTGCTGAAAGATCTCGATTACTGATCTTCATTGTGTCAATCCTCCTGCGAGTGAGCTGAGGTTTCTGTTAGTATGATCGGCGTTAAAACTCAAAGTCTCGCGAAGTGATGCTTAGAGTCCGTCATTCCCGCATGCCTTTAGCGGGAATCCAGGCGAGATCGGAACTGGACCCCCGATTAAAACATTCGGGGGTGACGCCTTTGGAATAAATCGCATCGGTATTCAGCTTCCCCCGCGGTGACCCATTTACGGACTAGGATTTTACGGTTCGATTCGCTTACCATCCTGAAAAAAATGCAATCGATCGGGCGCGACAGTTAAACCTAGATTGTCGCCCGCACGAAAACCGGCTTCGCTTGCGACTCTCACGACGAGATCGAGGCGGTCGCATTTCAAGTGAAGATAGCGGTCGGAACCGAGGTCTTCAATCAATTCTATCTCGCCGTTGATCCAACCTTGGCCGGCATCTGTCGTGTCAAAATCTTCGGGACGAATGCCAAGGCTCAAAGATCGTCCCGCCGATCGCGGCAGCGATTGCTTCAGTAAGCTTGCAATATCCAGGCGCAGCCCGCCGCATCGAAAAATCGCTCCGCTATCGTCCAGCGTCCCTTCGAGCAGATTCATCTGCGGGTTGCCGACGAAACGAGCGACCATCGTGTTCGTCGGATTGTGATAAATTTCAGTCGCGGAGCCGAGTTGTTGTATCGTTCCCTGATCTAAAACAATGATCTTGTCACCGAGGGTTAAAGCTTCCGCCTGGTCATGGGTCACGTAAACGATGGTGGCCCGAAGTCGTCGATGCAATCGGGCAAGTTCCACGCGCATGCTTGCTCGGAGGCTCGCGTCCAAGTTGGACAGCGGCTCGTCGAAGAGAAAAATCTTCGGCTGTCTGACGATGGCGCGTCCCAGCGCGACGCGTTGCCTTTGTCCGCCGCTCAGACCGTGCGGCCGGCGATCCAATAAATTCTCGATTTCGAGGAGTCGAGCGGCGTCTGTTACCTTCACTTGGATTTGATTCGCTGGTTCACCGCGCAGCCGCAACGAAAAGGCCAGATTATCAAAAATGGTCATGTGCGGGTAAAGCGCATAATTTTGAAAAACGAAAGCGATGTCTCGCTCGCGCGGCGGTAAAGGATCGACGCGTTCGGCGTCGATAAGAATCTCGCCGCCGCTCGGCTGTTCGAGTCCGGCGATCAAGCGCAAGACCGTCGATTTGCCGCAGCCCGAGGGGCCGAGCAAAATGCAAAACTCCCCGTCCGTCACTTCGAAGGAAACGTTTCTTAAAACTTCCGTGGTGCCGAAGCGTTTTGACAGATTTGTTATTGCAAGCGAAGCGATACACCCTCCCGGAATCGATTCAACCTTTGACTGCGCCGGCGCACAGGCCGCGAACGATCCCGCGTTGAAAAATCAAGGTCAAAACAATCAACGGGACGGTGGCGACAGTGGACGCGGCGGCGATCTCGCCCCATGGCATGGTGTACTCTCCGGGGAACAACGCAATGCCCACTGGAAGAGTCTGCACGGTCGGATCCGTCATAATGATGAGCGCAAAGAAGAACTCGTTCCATGCGTAGATGAAAACCAGCAGCGCGGCGGTGAGTATCCCCGGCGCCGCCAGTGGTAGGATCACCTTGTACAGGGACTGGAAGCGGCTGCAGCCGTCGATGAGTGCAGCCTCTTCGATCTCTCTCGGCACCTCGCGGAAAAAAGTCGTCAGAATCCAGATGGCCAGCGGCAACGAGAGAGCAATGTACGCGGCTACCAGACCTTGATAAGTGTTGAGCCAATTGAGGCGGTCGAGAATGCTCCATACCGGGCCGGCGGTGGCAATCTGCGGGAACATCGAGATGGCCAGTAATATCAGCAGATAAACATGGGTCCAGGCCAACTGGAAACGGGTCATGGCATAGGCGGCCAGAGATCCGATGACAATGGTGATCAACGTCGCCAGGCCCGCGACAATCACGCTGTTGACGATGTAATGAAGCAATCCGTACTTTTCCAACGCCGATTGATAAAAGCCCCAGTGAAATGACGGGATCAGTTTTGGCGGGATCGCGGTCAGCTCTGCGGAACTCTTGAGCGAGGTCAAAACGAACCAAAGAAACGGAACCAAACAATAAAGCGCAATGCCGACGAAAAAAAGCGCAAAAGTCACTGAACGCTTCATTGGGTCATGCTTCCTGTCGACTCGGATTCAGAAAACGTAAGTAAGCGAGCGAAAAAACCAGCGACATCAAAAAGACAGCCACGGCGATAGCCGAGCCGTAACCGACCATGCCTTCAGCGAAAGTCTTTTTGTAGCCGTAAAATTGCAGCACATTTGTAGTGTCGGCGGGGCCTCCCTGGGTCATGACGAAAACGAGATCGAAAACGCGCAAGGAATCAATCGTCCGGAACAGCAGGGCCAATAGCAGCGCGGGCTTTAGGAGGGGCGACGTCACATGCCGGAATTTTTGCCATGCCGTTGCCCCGTCGACGCTCGCCGCTTCGTAAAGATCATCGGGGATACCCTGCAATCCTGCGAGCAGGATCAACGCAGCAAAGGGAGTGGTTTTCCAAATCTCCGCAGCCATGATGGCTATCAAGGCAAGATGAGGATCGGCCAGCGGCGCGAGATAGCGCGAAACATCGCCGCCGAAAAAAATAAAATTGATGAGGCCGTAACGGTCATTAAATATAAAACGCCACATTTGTGACGAGACTACCGTGGGGATAGCCCAGGGAATAAGCACCACGGCGCGCAAAAGCCCACGGCCGTGAAACGCCTCGTTGAGCACCAGGGCTATGCCCAAGCCGAACAGCAATTCCAGTGGAATAGTCACGCCGACGAAAACCAGGGTTGTGAGCAGCGACTCAATCGCGACCGGGTCTTCCGCAAGGTCGACATAGTTTTGCCACCCGACCATTTTTTGTCCGAGCCACGGAAGGGTCAAAATCAGTTGATAAAAACTCATGCGAAAGGATTCGAATATCGGAAAGAGCGAGAAGACGCCAACGAAGATAAAGCTCGGCAACAAGAATAAGACGGCAGCGCGATCAGTGCCTTTCATGGCATTTGTCTCTCGCGCAAGAGGTCCAACAAACGATTCATATCCCGGGCGGCCAGCGACGCGCGCTTTTTGATATCGGTGTTTGGTAAGGCCAAAACGGAGCTGAAGTAGCGCTGCATGATGTTCGACAAAGGCACATAGACAGGCGTCGTCGGCCGCGGCACGGCCTGTTTGAACGTGTCTAGAAGCGATCTTAATTGAGGCATCTTGCCGGTAAGTTCGGCGTCTTCATAGAGAGCCGTGCGGGTGGGCGCGCGGCCGGTGGCAAGGCCGATGCGCTTTTGAATTTGTTCGCTCGTCATAAAAGACACAAAGCGCCAGGCTATGTCGGGTTTTGCTGAGAATCGGCTGATACCGAGCTGCCAACCCCCGAGCGCTGCGACACCCTTGGCGCCCGAGAAACTGGGGAGCGGCGTGATGCCGACTTTTCCCGCGATTTTGGAGTGCGCGGGATCGTTGACGATCGACCAGGCGTAAGGCCAGTTGCGGTGAAAAATGGCGAGTCCCTGCGTGAAAAGCGCGAGCGATTCCGGCTCTTCGTAGCTCAGCACGCCACGATGAGAGATTTCACCGATGATGCGGTCGCGCACGAATCGCACCGCTTCGAGCGCAGCCGGTTCTTGGAGCGCGCTCACCATGCGCTTTTCGTCCCACAGCGCCCCGCCACCGCTCAGTATATATTCCATCATGTTGCAAATAAGGCCCTCATACTGTTTGAATTGGCCGGAGAATCCGACGAGCCCCGAGCCTTGTTCACGGGCGAGAATCGACTTGGCCTGCTCCACCAATTCGGGCCAGGTCCGCGGCGGCGCAAGACCAAACTTTCCCAGCAAATCTTTTCGGTAGTAGAGGACTCCGGCGTCAATAAAAAGGGGGACGCCGAAGATTTGACCGCGATATTGGTTCGCCGAAATCGGTGCCGGAAGGAACTTGTCTCGCTCCGCGGCGGTAAAATAACGATCCAGCGGCAGCGCCCAGCCTGCCGATGCAAACTCCGCGGGCCAGATGGTATCCATAAAAAAAACGTCCAGCCGCGGGTCGCGGTTTTTTAGTTTTTGCGTAAGCAGGTCATGAATCTGTGTCGAAGATTGGGGTCCGACCTCGCGGACGAGTTTAATTCCGGGATTTTGCCGTTCGAAATCCGCAATTGCCTCGTCCCAGACCTTAGGAACTTCCGCTCTCCAGGTGACGAAGCGAAGCTCGCTGTTCTGCGCCCAGGCGTTGGGCCAATAAAGACAAAGAGAAAATGCCAGACAAAAGAATTTTTGCGCGTTAGGCATCGCTCACCGCCTCAGTGTGCGAACGCAGCTTCGGCTATGCTATTTTGCCGGCGGCCAGTTTAACCATTGCGCCAGGCCGCGGCCCATGATCCACTCGAGCTCCGTCGAGGAGAGCGACTTCATTTCCTCGGTAAAGAGTGTGACCGCTTGCTTGTATGGGCAGGGGAGATGGGACAGATCGGTTCCCCAGAAACAGCGCTCGGGCCCGAACGCGTCGACCACACGGCGCACGAGCGGATGGAGCGTCGGAAAGGGATAGGATTCTGCGACGTAACAAGGAAGTGCCGAAACTTTCACCGCGACATTGGGGAGGTGCGCGAACTTGATCACGTTATCGACCGCGGGTCCGAGTGGTTCGCCTTTCAGAGCCGAACTGAGTCCCATATGATCGATGATCAAACGCAACCCCTGATGGCGTTCGGCGACCTCGCCGAGCTTCGAAACGGCGTGCGGAGCAAAAGCCATGACCGGAACATCGTGGCGTTCCGCTGCGTCCCAAAACCAGTCGGCAGTGCCGTCTTCGAGCCATTCCTTCGATCGTCCGGCGTTGAAAACCAGTCGGATGCCCAGCATGTGCGGCTGTCTTTTCCAGTTCGCTATCAAGGCGCGGCTTTCCGGCGCGGTAATTTTGATCCTTCCCATCACGGCGAAGCGATCCGGATGCAGTCTTGCCGCTTCGAGCGACGTATCGTTGCGATCGGCTTCCCAAGTCGGCGGCACCAGGATGCAGCGCTCGACGCCGGCACCGTTCATTTCGCGCAGGAGTTCGTCGTGACCCAATGGGATCGGGCGATGGGGCGGCGAAGCGTTTTCTTTCGAGTACGGCTTCTCGGAAGTCTCCGGCGCCCAAATGTGAACCTGGGAATCGATGATCAACATGATGATACCACTCCCCTTTGTTACGCCTTCAAATACTGGGGCGTAACCGACTGATAGTCCGGTTGCGCGCCCGGCGTCAAGGCATTTCAGGAAGTAGTGTGCGCTTGCGCACGATCAATCATCAGCGAATTAAGCGATAGCAAAGAAATCCGGTGCGCAAGCACACCCTACGGCTATCGCGACGTGTCAACAAGAAGCCGTCTCGCTAGGCTGCCGTAATCGTCAATTGTTTGACAATTTTCTCTGCGGCTTCCTCGCCGGTTCGGACGCAATCGGAGATCCCGACGCCGCGGTAAGCGCTGCCGGCGAGAGCCAGCGTGGGATATTGGCTTAACAAAGTTTCGATTCGGTTTATGCGCGTATCATGGCCGACATAATACTGGGGCATCGAGTTGGCATGGCGCCAAATGCGCACGAGGCGTGGTAGCGCTGTAATGCCAATCAAACTCGCCAGCTCGTCGCGAACATTCTTCTCCATGGTCGCATCGTTGTCGTTAAACAGTTCGCGCTGGAGCGCGCCGCCGACAAAAGCACGCAACAGAACATGACCATTGGGCGCTCGACCCGGATACTTGAGACTGCTAAACGTGCAGGCGATGATTTTGCGACGCTCGATAGCCGGGACGACGAAGCCGAAGCTGTCCGGTTCATGAGGAAAATCTTCGCGCCGATAAGCGAGGGTGACAGTTGCCGTGGAAGCATAAGAGATTCTTTTCAGCTCGTCGGCCGCGTCACGGGCGGTGGAAGCAAGCAGCTGGCCCGCTCGGAACGCCGGTGTAGCGAGAATAATGGCATCGGCCTTCAGACCTTTACCCTCCTTGAATGAGAGCAGCCAACCGTGACCATCTCGATCACGGATCACGTTTGTGACCGGAGCGTTTACTCGAATGCTTCCTTCCAGGAGCCGACGTGCAAGCGCGTCGACCAATTCTTGCATGCCGCCGGCGAGAGTGACGAACAAACCCCAGCGCGCTCCGCTGCCGGTCTCGCGGTTGCGCGGGCGGCGCTTTTGCTCGGACCGCATCGCCCAGATAACGCTCCCCTGTTGGCGTTCCATATCTTTGAAGCGCGGCATAGTGGCCGTCAGGCTGAGTTTGTCTGGATCCGAGGCGTAGATGCCTCCAATCAGAGGTTGCGCCGCGCGCTCCAATGCTTCGCTGCCGAAGCGGCGACGGACGAAAGAACCCAAGCTCTCATCGTCGTCCATTTCGCCACGCGGTATAAACAGCTCGCTCGCCATGCGCAATTTTCCCGCCCACGAGAAGAGCGGCGTTCGTATGAATGGCCAGAAACGAGTCGGCGCGAGCAAAAAGAATCCCTCGGGAAGAGCTTCGAGCTTGCCGCGGTGAACAACGTAAATCTTTTGATAGGCCGTTTGGGTTGAAACGAAGCGCGAAGCGAGACCGATTCGCTCACAGAGATGGAGGGCCCAAGGCTTCTCAGTGATGAACGAATCCGGTCCAGCTTCGACGAGGAAGTTGCCAATCCGTTCCGTGGCGATCGTGCCGCCGAGACGATGGGAAGCCTCGACCAACGCTATTTCGATGCCGAGGGATTTTTCTGAATTGAGTTCGACGATGCGGTGAGCGGCGGCGAGTCCGGTGATGCCACCGCCAATGACGACGATACGGCGGGTCATGAGGATACTGGCCGAGGATGGAGGATAGTTGATCGAGGATTGCCATTCTCCATCCTCTATCCTCCATCCTCGGTGCCCTTTATTCGTCCCTTAATCACCTCCGCCATCATCCGGATGAAGGTCGGGTGATCGTTAGGGCAGTTCGCGCGGATCAGATTCACGCCTAGATCAGCGGCGATTTGCTTCGCCTCGATGTCGAGATCGTAAAGCACTTCAACGTGATCGCAGACAAAGCCGCTGGGCGCGACGATCACTTCATCACAACCGTCGCGGGCGAATTTTCGAAGGCGATCGCCGATGTCGGGCTCGAGCCAGGGATCGGTTGGTTTGCCGCTGCGGCTTTGGTAAGCGATCGACCATCGATGGTGTCCCAACCTTTCGGCGATCAAGCGCGCGCTGGTTTCCAGTTGTTCAACGTACGGCGACCGCGCAGCCATTGCGACAGGTACGCTGTGCGCGCTGAAGATCAGCGGCGTCGTCTCCCTTCCTTCATGAGGAATTTTGGCCAAGGTGGTTTGAATGAGCTCCACCCAGCATTGAATGAAAAGCGGATGATCGTGCCAATTACCGCAATAGTCGATCGCAGGCGCGTTGCCGCCGAGTTCGTCCCGGGCATCGGCAATATTTTGCTGGTAGCGCCCCCAGCTCGCTTCGGTTTGATGGGATGAAAGAATGAAAGCCAACGCTCGCTTGATGCCGTCGCGCGCCATGTGCGCAAGAGTTTCGCCGAAGAAAGGCGAAGAATTCCGCAAGCCGACGTGAACGGGAAGCTTTGTTTCCTCCAAATCGAGAATTTTCTCTAAGGCTTTGGCCTGGCGAAAAGTGATTTCATTGAGCGGCGACTTGCCACCAACCGCTTCGTAGTGGTGCACGATTTCTTCCAATCGTTCTGGCGGGACGGAAAGACCTTTTGTTATACGGTCGAGGAATGGGCGAACTTCCCCGGGTGACGTGGGGCCGCCGAAGGCGATGAGCAGGATGGCCTGATATGCAGGCGGCATGGAAGGGCTCAACGGAGTGATGGAGTGTTGGAGTAATGGAGTGATGGGGTGGACAGGGAACCGGTTTTTCTTAACAAAACTCCAACACTCCAGTACTCCATCACTCCAATTCTTCTATCTCGCGCTCAGTTCGTGCACAGCTTCGACCATGGCGATCACGTGGTCCACCGGAGTTTCCGGTAAAACTCCATGGCCTAGATTGAAAATGTGACCGGGCCTGGCGCCGGCGCGTCGCAGAATGTCAGCGACGCGATTTTTGATTTCCTTCGGCGATGCGTAGAGTATAACCGGATCGAGATTTCCTTGCACCGCGACATCGTAGCCGACCGTTCGCCAAGCTTCGTCGAGATTGACGCGCCAATCGAAGCCGATGACATCCCCACCGGCGGCGCGGACTTGTTTCAATGAGCCGGCAGTGCCGGTGCTAAAATTAATCACAGGAACGCCGGGCGCGATCGCGTCGATGACTGCGCGGGTGTAGGGCAGAACGAACTGCTCGTAATCCGGCGGGGTGAGGCATCC
>Ga0114129_10010369_pt1 | contig 13290 bp, 12 predicted proteins | sample RhiMetdeltSRZDD1_FD_80071 | JGI IMG/M metagenome (GOLD analysis project Ga0114129, IMG submission 80071) | Populus rhizosphere microbial communities from Tennessee, USA - Rhizosphere MetaG P. deltoides SRZDD1 (version 2) (version 2) | ecosystem: Host-associated > Plants > Roots > Rhizosphere >...
CCCAGTGATGGGTCGAGTCGCGGTAGACGTCCCGCCACGCCGCGAGCACGCTCTCGTTCGACCGGTGCGCCACGGACCAGTCACGCTCGAGCACGGCCGGGTCGATCTCGAAACCGCGCCGCCACAGCAGCCGAACGGTCTCGTCGTAGAGGGACGGGCTGGCCAGCGCGTCGCCGAGCCGGGCGTGGATCTCGGGCCGGTGCGCGAACGGCCGGAGGTACATCGGGTCCTTGTTGCCCAGCAGGTACTCGAATTCGCGGTACTGGTGCGACTGGAACCCGGACGACTCCATGAGCGCGTCCCGGAACGACGAGTAATCGGCTGGGGTCAGTGTCGTGAGGACGTCCCAGGCATCGTTGAGGACGAGCATCACGCGCTCGATCCGGGCGAGGCCCTTGAACGACGCCCGCAGCTCGCCTTCCACGATGAGCCGGATGACTTCGCGCAGCTCGTGCAGGATGAGCTTGAACCAGAGCTCGGTCTGCTGGTGCTGGATGATGAACAGGAGCTCGTCGTGGGCATCGGTGCGCGGCCGCTGTGCGCTCAGCAGGTCGTCGAGGTGGAGGTAGTCGCCGTAGCTCAGGCGGCCCTCGAAGTCGAGGACGGCGCCGGCGGTCGGATGGTCGTCGGCCTGCCCGGCAGCCTCGGGACGTCGCTCATCCATCGCCATCGAAGACTACGCCAGCGGTCGAGCCCGGCGACTAGCATCAAGCCGTGACCTCGGCGCTACGTATGGAGCGAACGGGACCTGGCGATACCGTCGCCCGCGTCACGCTTGCCCGCCCGGACCACCACAACGCCTTCGACGCCTCGCTGATCGCGGAGCTTCGAGCTGCCTTCAGCCAGCTGAACCGCGAGGGACCTACCGAGCTGCGCGCGGTCGTCCTGGCCGGCGACGGGCCGACGTTCTGCGCCGGCGCCGACATCGGCTGGATGCGCGCCGCGATCGCGCTCGACACCGAGGGCAACGAGCAGGACGCGATGGCGATGGCCGACATGTTCGAGACGATCGACGAGTGCCCGGTCCCGGTCATCGCCCGCGTTCAGGGCGCCGCGCTCGGGGGCGGAATGGGCCTCTGCGCCGTCGCCGACCTCGTCATCGCCGAGTCCGGCGCGAGGTTCGGGTTCACGGAGACGAGGCTCGGGATCCTGCCGGCGGTCATCTCGCCGTTCGTCGTCGGCAAGATCGGCGAGTCGCACGCGCGAGCCCTGTTCCCCGGCGGCCGCCGGTTCGATGCCGTTCGGGCGCAGCGAATCGGACTGGTCCACGAGGTCGTCGAAGGCGAGGCCGCGCTCGATGCGGCCGTGGACGCGGCGGTCAACGACGTTCTGGCGGCGGGTCCGACGGCGGCCCGAGCGGCGAAGGCTGTCGTCCGTGAGGTTCGCGGGCTCGGCAGCGGCTCGGCGAAGTGGCACACGGCTCGCGTGATCGCGCGCCAGCGAACGTCGGCCGAGGCGCAGGAGGGCTTCCGAGCCTTCTCCGAGAAACGTCGCCCAGCCTGGGCACCGGCCGAAGAGGAGCGCTGACCTCGCCGATGGCCGAGGCGGTCGCCGCCACCATCGAATGCATCGGCTGCGGCGCTCGCGTGCCCGACATCGAGGGGCCGGTGCATCGCTATCTCGGCGCGTCGCCCGGGTGCTGGGCGTACTACGGCGAGCTGCTCTCGGCCGAGTCCCTGGACCGCAACCTGGCCCCGATGCAGCGCCTGACGATCAACACGTACGCCGTCCAGCACCCGGGCGTGCCCGGGCCGCAGACGAAGCAATCGCTGTGGGTCCATCTCGCCGGGTTGTGCCTGGTCCTCGAACGCGGCCAGCCCGCCGACCGAACGATGCAGCTGATGGCCGGGCTCGCGAGCCGGCGCTGGGACTGGGGGTGGCTCGAACCGCCTGCGCTGCCCTACCCGCGCACGATCGTCGACGTCCGCGGCGCCCGAACCCTCGACAACTACGACCAGGCCGTGGCGGAGTGGTCGGTCTCGACGTGGCTGGCGTGGCAGGCCCATCACGATGAGATCCGGGCCGTGGTCGACAAGCTGCTCGAGGACTGACGCCGCGGCCGAGACGTGGATCTGCGACAATCGCGCCACGATGGCCGAGGAATTGGCGCCGAGCGAGGCCGCGCGACGGCTTGGCACGTCGACGCGATCCGTCCAACGCTGGATCGAGCGCGGGCTCCTGCCCGCGAGGCGCCTCGGCGGTCGTTGGCGTGTCGCGTCTGACGCGTTAGACGCGTTCAGCCGTTCCAACGCGGTCGAGTCGGCAACGCCAGAGCCGTCAGACACGCGCGGGCTGCTCTATGACACAGGGCTTCGAACCCTCTTCGTCGCCAACCGTGGCGAGATCGTCTCGAGGATCCGGCGGACCGGTGAGGCACTCGGGTTGCGGGTGATCGCGCCACCAACCGACGGCCCGGGTGCCGTCGACCTGCTCGACATCGGCGCGGTTGTCGAGGCAGCGCAGGCCGCGGGCGCGGACGCACTCCATCCGGGCTTCGGGTTCCTCGCCGAGAACGCGGACTTCGCGACGGCCGTCGAAGCCGCCGGCATTCGATGGGTCGGTCCGCCGGCTGAGGCGATCCGGGCGATGGGCGACAAGGCCTCGGCGCGGAAGCTCGCGGTCAAGCTCCTCGTTCCCGTCGTCCCCGGCTACGACGGAGCCGGCCAATCCGACGCGGTGCTTCGACGCGAGGCCGGCCGGATCGGCCTGCCGATCCTCGTCAAGCCCGCCGCCGGCGGCGGCGGCAAGGGCATGCGGGTCGTTCGAACCGAGAGCCAGCTCAACGACGCGTTCGCGGCCGCGCGACGTGAGGCGCTCGCTGCGTTCGGGGACGAACGCCTGATCCTCGAGCGGCTCGTCGAAGGGCCGCGCCACGTCGAGATCCAGGTCCTGTTCGACCGCCACGGCAACGGCGTCCACCTCGGTGAGCGCGACTGCTCGATCCAGCGCCGCAACCAGAAGGTCCTCGAGGAGACGCCCTCACCGGCCGTCGACCCGAACCTTCGCGCGCGGCTCGGCGGGTACGCGCTCGCGCTTGCGGGCGCGGTCGGCTACGAGAGCGCCGGAACGTGCGAGTTCCTGCTCGACGATCGCGGAAACGTCTCGTTCCTCGAGATGAACACCCGCCTCCAGGTCGAGCACCCGGTGACCGAGCTCGTGACCGGTCGCGACCTGGTCGCGGACCAGCTGGCGATCGCTGCCGGCGCGAGGCTGTCTGATCTCGGGCTTGGGCAGGCGACGCTCGATGAAGCTCGTGCCAGGGGCGGCCATGCGATTGAGGTTCGCCTGTACGCGGAAGACGCCGAGGATGGCTTCCTGCCGGCGACCGGTCCCATCGAGGCACTGCGCTGGCCCGCAAGCGACGGCGTTCGGGTCGATGCCGGTGTCGAGCTCGGCGATGTCGTCGGCGGTCGGTTCGACCCGATGCTCGCGAAGATCATCGCCCACGGCGCGGACCGAACCGAAGCCCTCGACCGACTGACGACGGCGCTCGATGACACGGTCGTTCTTGGGCTCACGACCAACCTGCGATTCCTGCGCTGGCTCCTGCGGCAGCCTGTCGTTCGCAACGGTCAGGCGCGGATCGACACGCTCGACCGGATCTGGCCGCCCGACGACTGGGCGTCGCTCACCGAGATCCCGGACGACGCCTGGCAGCTCGCCGCGAACGAGCTGGCCGGAAGCGACGACTGGTCCGATGGCTGGCGCGCGAATGGCCCGCGTACGGTCCGGGTCGCGGCTGAGTCCCAGGCGCGCTCCGTTCGGCTTGCCGTGCCCACCGCGTCGTACGAATGGGTGTTCGTAAACACCGCTGCAGAAACACCGGCCACGACAAGACCGGGCAACGTGGTCCACATCGACCTTGCCGGGCGCAGTGTCGCGTTCCGACTCGCGCCCCCACCGGACGTCGACCGAGCCGCGCGCGCGGCGGCCTCCCACGGCCACTCGGGCGGCCCGGCCGAGATCCTCGCGCCGATGCCCGGCTCGATCCTCAAGGTCCACGCCACGACTGGCTCCAGCGTTGATGCCGGTGATCCGATCGTCACGCTCGAGGCGATGAAGATGGAGCACGTCGTCGCTGCGCCGATCCCCGGCACCATCGCGGAGCTGCGGGTACGACCCGCAGAGCAGGTCGCTCGCGGCGACCTCCTCGCGATCGTGGAGCCGTAGCGTTACGCTCTCGGCGATGTCGAAGAAGGACGCGAAGGACTCGAAGACGCACAAGGATTCGAAGCACGACAAGGCCGGCCACGCCGACCTGCCCGCGACGCGCGAGGCGCTCCTTCCGCTCCACGAGGCGGCGCGCCAGCGGCGCAACGCGGCGAAGCTCGGCGGCGAGTCCTGGACCGAAGCGTCGATGGAAGTCGCCCGGATCGAGGTCGAGATCGCCCGCCTCGAACGGGCGATGGACCCGCCCGCGGGCTGAGGTGGCCGGCGACCGCATCCGGATCTACGAGGTCGGGCCGCGCGACGGGCTCCAGAACGAGGCCCTCACGATCCCGACCGAAACGAAGCGCCGGTTCATCGAGCTCCTCGTCGACGCCGGCCTCCGCGAGATCGAGGCCACGAGCTTCGTCTTGCCGACAGCGATCCCCCAGCTCGCGGACGCGGACCAGCTCCTGCCGTCCCTGCCGAAGCGCGAGGGCGTTACCTACCCGGTCCTCGTCCCGAACATCCGCGGCCTCGCCCGCGCAGAAGCGGCCGGGGCCACGGCGATCGCTGTCTTCACCGCGGCGACCGACGCCTTCACCGAGCGAAACATCGGGATGTCGATCGAGGGCTCGCTCGAGGCCTTCGAGCCCGTGCTCGGGCAGGCGGGGCAGCGAGGCTGGTGGCGGCGGGCTTATGTCTCGACCGCGTTCGGTTGTCCGTACACCGGTCGGGTTGAGGCGGCGCAGGCGGTCGAGGTCGGTCGGCGGCTCCTCGAGCTCGGAGCGGACGAGATCTGCTTCGGCGACACGATCGGCGTGGGCGTCCCGGGCCAGGTGTCGGCATTGACCGGCGCGGCCGTGGCGGCCGGCATCCCGCTCGAGCGCATCGCGTTCCACTTCCATGACACGCGCGGCACGGCGCTCGCGAACGTTGCCGCCGGCATCGATGCCGGCGTTCGCTGCTTCGACTCGTCAACCGGCGGCACGGGCGGCTGTCCGTATGCGCCCGGGGCGGCCGGCAACCTCGCGACCGAGGACCTCGTGTACTTCCTCGACGCCTCCGGCTTCGACCATGGCGTTCGTCTCGAAGGCGTGCTGGAGGCCGCCAGATTCATCACGGGCGCGCTCGGGAAACCGCTCACCTCGAAGGTCGGCCAGGCCGGCGGCTGGGACCCTGCCTCGGGCGCCGCGATCGGCCGAGGCTCGATGTAGCATCCCGCTCACCATGGAAGGCAACGTGCTGGTGCTGAACCAGAACTACGAGCCTCTGAACGTGACGAACCTGCCTCGCGCGTTCCGGCTCGTGTTCGGTGAGAAGGCCGAGGTGATCGAGTTCAATCACCAGGTCATTCACACCGTGCGGATGGAATACAAGGCGCCGTCCGTGATCCGCCTCCAGCACCACGTCCGCAGGCCGCGACCGCGGGTGAAGCTGAGCCGCCGCGAGGTCTTCGCGCGGGATCGCCACACGTGCCAGTACTGCGGTCGCCAGACCCACGACCTGACGCTCGACCACGTCGTGCCGCGGCATCGCGGCGGCGGCCACTCGTGGGACAACCTGGTCACGGCCTGCAAGTCGTGCAACCACCGGAAGGGCGGCAAGATGCTCGACGAGGCGCGGCTGCGGCTCGTGCGCAGCCCGTTCGAGCCGCGGAGCGACCTGTACAGCCTCTTCACGCCGTACCTCGCGGACGAGCGGAACGAGGCCTGGCGCTCGTACCTCTTCCTCGGCCGGCACTGATCGACGCCCGCCGGGGTCGACCGCGGGCAGCACCAGGATGACCGACCGACCGGAGATCCCGGCGCCCGTCCACGCCCTGCTGGATCGCCTCTGGTCGGCGGGGAGTGCCGGGTTCGTCGTCGGCGGCTCCATCCGCGACGCGTTGCTGGGCCGAGAGCCCGCGGACTGGGATCTCGCGACAGACGCCCGCCCGGAGCAGCTGCAGGAGCTGTTCCCCGGCGCCGTCTACGAAAACCGGTTCGGGACGGTCGTCGTCCGCGAGGGCGGCCAGGAGTTCGAGATCACGACCTTCCGGACCGAGCGCGAGTACCTCGACTTCCGGCGACCGGTCGAGGTCGAATTTGGCGCGACGATCGAGGAGGACCTTGCGCGTCGCGACTTCACCGTCAACGCGATTGCCTGGGGTGCTGCCGCCGCCGGGCAGCCCGGGTACGTGGATCCGCATGCGGGGCGGGCGGACCTGGACGCGCGGCTCCTTCGGGCGGTCGGCGATCCGGTCGAGCGTTTCCGCGAGGACGCGCTCCGGATCGTGCGCGTGTTGCGGCTGAAGGCGACGCTCGGGTTCGAGATCGAACAGGAGACGCTCGCCGCCGTCGTCGCGGGCGCCGCGCTCGTGCGACACCTCTCCGGCGAACGAATCGGGGCCGAGCTCGACAAGCTTCTCGCCGCGGCGCAACCGTCCGTCGGCCTCGCGGCAACGGCCGAAACCGGTGTGCTGGCTCACCTGCTGCCCGAGCTGGAGGCGGAGCGCGGCATCCCACAGGACAAGATCAAGGGCGACGACCTCTGGCAGCACACCCTGCGTTCGGTCGATGCCGCGCCCGCGGACCGGCCCATCGTCCGCCTCGCGGCGCTGCTGCACGACGTCGGCAAGCCGGCGACGATGGCCGACGGCCACTTCCACGGCCACGACGCGCTCGGGAGCCAGATGGCGGCCGCAATCCTGACCCGTCTTCGCACACCAAAGTCCGTATCGGGACGGGTCGTCCAGCTCGTCGCCCAGCACATGTTCACCTACGACAGCGCGTGGAGCGATGCCGGCGTCCGGCGCTTCATCAAGCGCGTGGGCCGACCTGCGCTCGACGACCTGTTCGCGCTGCGCGAGGCCGACAGCGTGGGCTCCGGCATGCCGGCCGACGCCCATGGCCTGACCGAGCTCCGTGAGCGGGTCGCGGCGCAGCTGGCAGCGTCGGTTGCGCTCGACCGGGGCGACCTCGCGATCGACGGCGACGACCTGATGCGAGAGCTGGGGCTGAAGGCCGGTCCACAGCTCGGCCAGCTCATCGAGCGGCTGCTCGAGCGGGTGATCGCCGAACCCGCCCTCAACGACCGGCCGACGCTGCTCCGGCTCGCGCTCGAGGGCCTCGCGGAGGACCGGGCCGAATGATCGAACGACTGCTCGAAGCCGAGCGGGCCCGAACGTCCGGGGAGCTCGACCTCGCGACGGCGCTCCTCAGCCAGGTGGTCGAGGCCGATCCGCGCAACGCGATCGCCGTCGTCGGCCTCGCACGCGTGGCGCTCGATCGAGGCGACCTGGCGGCGGCCGAGACCCTCGCCCGGCAGGCGCGCGAGATCGATCCGGAGGAAGCCGCCGCCGCCCGGATTCTGGCCGAGCTCGCGGAGCGGGCCGAGCCGACCCCCGAACCCGAGCCCGAAACCAAGCCCGAGGCCGAGCCCGCGCCGCAACCCGAGCCCGAGCCCGAGCCGCGACCCGCGCCACCGCGCCCCGGCTGGCTGCGGCGGTTGCTCGACCGCCTCTTCGGCCGCCGCGACATGCCATCCTGACGAGGTGCGCGTCCTCGTCACCGGCGGCGCCGGCTACGTCGGTTCGATCTCCGTCGAAGTGCTCCTCGCGGCCGGCCATGCCGTCGTCGTCCTCGACGACCTGGCGACCGGGCATCGCGGCAGCGTGCCGGCGGAGGTGCCGCTCGTCGAGGGCACCTACGAGGACGCCGGCCTCCTGACGCGAACCTTCCGCGACCTCGAGATCGACGCCGTGCTGCACTGCGGCGGCCGTTCGCTCGTCAGCGAATCGATGCGTGACCCGGCCGCCTACTTCGCGACGAACGTCGCCGGCGGCATCGTCCTTCTCGATTCGATGCGCGCGACCGGCGTCAGCCGGATCGTCTTCTCGTCATCGGCCGCCGTGTACGGCCGCCCGGACGCGACGCCGATCCCCGAGGACGCGCCGCTCCGGCCGATCAACCCGTATGGCGAGACGAAGCGCTCGTTCGAAGCCGCGCTGACCTGGTACGGCGCCGCCTACGGGCTTCGAAGCGCGAGCCTGCGCTACTTCAACGTCGCCGGCGCCACCGACCGAAACGGCGAGGTCCATCAACCGGAGACGCACCTGATCCCGAACATCCTTGCGTCGGCCGACGGTGGGCCGCCGATCACGCTCTTCGGCGACGACTACGAGACGAGCGACGGGTTCGCCGTCCGCGACTACGTCGACGCGACCGATCTCGGCGAAGCCCATCTCGCGGCACTCGAGGCGACGGCGCCAGGCGACCCACGAACGGCGGCGTCGCTCGTCTGCAACCTCGGTTCCGGGGTCGGCTTCAGCGTCCGCGAGGTCATGGCCGCGGCGGAGCGCGTCGTCGGCGCCCCGCTCCCGCACGAGGTGGGCCCGCGACGCGAGGGCGATCCGGCGGTCCTCGTCGCGTCGATCAACCGGGCCGCCGACGTCCTCGGCTGGCGGCCGCAGCGCTCGGACCTCGAATCGATGATCGGCTCGGCCTGGGCCTGGCGGCGCGCGCATCCGGAGGGGTATTCCGCCTAGCGCGGCTCCATCGGCGATGTCGCGGGGGCAAGACGATCGGGCGGCGGAGATGCGGCGTCGTCGAGCTCGCCGGAGCCCGTCCACTGGTCGGACACGGGTCGGATGAGCCACGCCCCGATGACCATCGTGACGAGCAGGCTGAGGACCGCCACCTGGTAGGCCGCGTTGCCGAGCGTGTCGAATGTCCACAGCAGGATCAGGCCGTAGAGCAGCTGCCCGATGACCTGGGAGCCCTTGCCGACGAGGCCGTAGAGGCCGAAGAACTCGCCCAGCCGGGCCGGCGGCGACAGGCGGAGCATGAACACGCGATCCGCGACCTGGACGCCGCCGAGACCGCTCCCGAGGATGGCACCGGCGATCAGGAAGATGCCGATGCCGAGCGGTCCGCTGATCCCGATCGAGAACCCTCCGAGCACGAGCCCGATGGCCCACGACGCGAGCACGACCATCAACGTTCGCTTCGGACCCCAGCCATCAACCAGCCGGCCCCAGCCGAAGCTCGCGGCCACCGCCACGACCGTCAGCCCGAGGAGGATCAGGTTGGCGACCGTCGGGGTCATGCCCATCGCCCGAACCGTGACGACGCTCATGACGACGATCACGGTGTTCACCGCGTCGGAGTAGAAGAAGCGGCCAAGGAGGAACCGCCCGAGGCCGGGTACCTCGCGAGCGTGCTCCAGGGTTCGGAACAGCTGGCTGAACGAACCGACGAGCTCGCCGGCCGCGATCCGTTCGCCCGTTCCGGTCTCCTTGACGACGAGGAAGATCGGGACCGCGAAGAGCCCGAACATCACGGCCGAGAGCCGGAACCGGGCGTCGACCGGGACGTCGAGGACGAAGATCGCGAGGCCGACGACGATCGTGCCCAGGTAGCCGATGGCCACGCCGATGCCGGACAGCGTGCCGCGGGTCGCCGGTTTGCTGACGGTTCGCAGCGTGGCGTCGTAGTAGATGAGCGCCGCCTGGTAGGCGAAGTTCGCGACGATGAAGAGGATCACACCGATCGTCGCCCCGGTGTCGGCGATGAACGCCGTTGCCCCGATGCAGACGACCGTGAACGCGAGGAGGAACGGCAGGCGCCGCCCGCCCCGATCCGAAAGCGCGCCGAGGATCGGCGAAACGATCGCGTTCAAGCCGACGCTGATGACGATCGCCAGGCTCAGGACGAAGTTGCCGTCGCGCTCACCGAACTGGGCATCCTCGGTGAGCCAGAGCCCGATCGCGCCCGAAACGACCGCGAAGCTGAAGATCGTGTTCGCGAAGTCGTAGAGCGCCCACGCGGCGGGCACGCTCGCGCGACCCGAAGGCGTCAGGCCTCGGAGCCGATCCAGGAGGCTCGGGGACGCGCTGGCAGGCGCCGCGGTCATCGCGCGGATCATAGGGACGCCGGACGTTCGTCGAACGCCGATTTCGAACGAGATCGGGGGCTCATCGGTAGGATGTCGGTGATGGCCATTTCAAGCGCGCGTCTGGCGATCCAGCAGCCGATGCCGTTCGGCCGGGTCGACACGGGCGCTGTTCGCGACCCGATCATCGAGCCGCTCTGGGTCGGCCGGCGCGTCCTCGCCAACGTGACGTCCGGCGAGCCGGCGCTGCTCACCGATGAGGACGGCGAGGCGCTCGTGACCTTTGCCGCGCTGCGCGAGGAGATCGGCGCCGCGAACATGGCCGCCACGTTGATCGTGGACGGTTACCTGACCGCGCAGATCCGCGATTCGGTCGGGCTCATCGTCCCGGACGTCACCGACGGAATGGCGACGCCCGCCGAGATGAGCCGGCAGATGATCATGGGCGGCGGAGGCTCGGGCCGCGAGGCACGCCGTGACCACGCCGAGGCGTCGATCAAGAACCGTGCCGCGATGCCGGAGGAGGCCGGGGCGGGTTTCGTCGCCGTCGACCTCCTCGAGCTCGACGGGGAGAGCCTCCTCGACGTTCCGCTCCTCGAGCGCAAGCGCCTCCTCGAATCCGCGCTCGGCGAGTCGGCGAACGTGCGGCGAACGCCGATCGTTCGGGCGCCTGCTGCCACCTGGTACAGCCAGTGGCGGTCCGTTGGGTTCTCGGAGATGGCGTTCAAGGCCGCGAACGGCCGCTACACGCCGGGCGTGGCCAGCCGGGACTGGGCGATCGTTCGGATCCCGAAACGCTGAGGGCGGCGCAGGGACGTCAAGCCCGCCTGCGGGCCGCCGGTGGTAGGGTGCAGCGATGCCCGTGAGCCTCCTCACGCCCGAGATCCGCGCGGAGATCGAGCGCCTCGAGCGGGCCGACATCATGGTCGGCATTCCCAGCTACCGGAACGCGGCGACGATCGGCCATGTCGTCCGAGCGGCCCAGGCCGGCCTCGTCCAGTTCTTCCCGGACCTCCGTCCGGTCGTCGTGAACTCGGACGCGGGCTCACCGGACGGCACCGGCCGCGTCGTCGTCGAGACCGAGCCGCCCGACTACGTGGAGCGGATCCTCCTCGTCCGGCCGAAGAACCGCCTCGCCCGCGTCTCGCTCACGTACCCCGAGATCGACGGCGTCGGCGGCAAGGGCGCCGCACTCCGGACGATCTTCGAGATGGCCGCCGCGCTCGACGTCCAGGCCCTCGTCGTCGTCGACTCGGACCTCCGTTCGATCGGACCCGAGTGGATCGAGCTGCTGGCCGGGCCGATCGTGAAGGGCGGCTACGACTTCGTCTCCCCGCTCTATGCCCGCCACAAGCACGACGGCACGATCACGAACAACATCACCTATCCATTGACCCGAGCCCTGTACGGCCTCCGGATCCGGCAGCCGATCGGCGGCGACTTCGGGCTCTCGGGCGACCTCATCCGCCACGTCCTCGAGGGCGACGACTGGACGGCCGACGTCTCGAAGTTCGGGATCGACATCTGGCTCACGACGACCGCGCTCACGGGCGGCTTCGCGATCTGCCAGGCCCGCCTCGGGGCGAAGGTCCACGACCCAAAGGACCCTGGCGCGGACCTCGGTCCGATGGTCCGGCAGGTCGTCTCGACGCTCCTGCGACTGTCGGTCCGGCATGCCGACCGCTGGCTCGGCGTCCACGGCAGCCACGACGTTCCGTCGTACGGCTTCGAACGGTTCGCCGACCCGCCGCCGCTCGAGGTCAACGTCCTGCGCCTGCTCACGGAGTTCCACGCTGCCTCACTGGCGATGGGCTCGACCTGGCGGTCGATGCTCTCGCATGACACCGCGACCGATGTCATCCGGATCGCCGAACGTGCCGGCGAGGTGGCCGAGTCCGGCCGTCGCCGGCTCGGCATGGAGGCCTCGGACGCGCCGGTCCCGACGACCGCGGCGATGTGCGAGGCGCTCGCGACGTTTGCCTTCCCGGACGACGTCTGGGCGCGCGTGATCTTCGACCTCGTGCTCGCGGCTCGGGACGATGAGTCGGCGATCCCCGAGATGGTCGCGGGCCTGACCCCGATCTACCTCGGCCGCGTCGGCGGGTTCGTCATCGAGAACCGCGGCCTGACGACCGAGCAGGCCGAGGACAAGGTCGAGCGGCAGGCCCGCGAGTTCGAGCGGGAGAAGCCGTACCTCGTCGAGCGCTGGCGCGCGGGCGTCGCCGCGGCCACGACCCCCGGACCCGCCTGATGTCGATGAGCATGCCGCTCCCGACGCGCGTCCTCATCCCGGTCGCGAACCCGGCGACTGCGGAGGAGCTGATCCGCCTCGGCTCGGACCTCCTCGAGCCGCGGGTCGGCGAGCTGACCGCGCTCGGCATCGTCGAGGTGCCCGAGGGCATGCCGCTGTCCGAGGGCGCGACGCGCGCCCGCCATGCGCGGCGCCTGCTCCAGCGCGTCCTCGACTTCGCGCCGGACGGGACGCCGATCCACCCGATCGTGCGGATCGGCCGGCATGCCTCGGAAGGCATCGTCGAGGCGGCCGGCGAGATGGAGGCGGACCTCATCGTCTTCGGCTGGGGCGGCAAGGCCTCGATCGGCCGCAACGGCGGGCCCGTGAGTGCCGTCTCGCCGACGATCGACGAGGTCGTCCGCGACGCCCCGTGCGACATCGTCGTCGTGAAGCAGCGCGGGGCGCGGGTCATTCGGCGGGTTCTCGTGCCGGTCCGTGGTGGCCCGCACGCCGAGCTCGCGCTGCGATTTGCCGACGCGATCGCTCGCCGTCACGACGCGACGCTCGTGGCCCTTCACCTCGTACCGCCCGGGATCACCCTCGCCGTCCGCTCGCAGGCCGAGCGCGCGCTCTCGGCGTTCCTCAAGCAGCACGCCAACGGCCGCGGCGAGGGCCTCGTCCGCGAAGCCGCGAACGTCCGAAACGCGATCCTGCGCGAGGCCGACCGGGCGGATGTCGTCGTCATGGGCGCGGCCGCCGCGCCCACGTCGAACGACGGCTCGGGCAAGCCGTTCGGGGCCATGCCCGAGGCGATCGCCACCCGTTCGAAGGCCTCCGTGGTCGTCGTGAAGACGCGCGAGCAGATCGGACGGCACACGTTCGAGCAGCTCGCCCAGCACGCTGAGACCCTCGCCGCCGCCGACCGCGCGGCCGAGGAGGCCCGGGCCGTTCCGGCCCGGGTCGAGCGCTGGTTCGGCGAGTCGAACTTCCACCATGCCGAGTTCGCGGACCTGCGCCGGCTCGTCCAGCTGAAGGAC
>Ga0114129_10010372_pt1 | contig 13288 bp, 4 predicted proteins | sample RhiMetdeltSRZDD1_FD_80071 | JGI IMG/M metagenome (GOLD analysis project Ga0114129, IMG submission 80071) | Populus rhizosphere microbial communities from Tennessee, USA - Rhizosphere MetaG P. deltoides SRZDD1 (version 2) (version 2) | ecosystem: Host-associated > Plants > Roots > Rhizosphere >...
AGCTCCTGTTCCATCGCGTGCCTCAGCGCCTGCAGCACCGGATCCGCTTCCTTCAGCTGGCCGCGTAGTGGCCCGAGAACCTGGTACGAACGGTAGTGGCCTGCGATTTCGGCCGCAAGCAGGATCTCGATCGTTCCGGGTTCGATGCGCACCTCAGGGTGGATGGCGCGCAGCTTGTTCAAGGATGCGATCACGCGGTGCCGGAGCGTCGTGTCGGCATTGAGCAGGCTGCTCACGAGCACCTGCTCGGCCTCGGGCGTGCCGATCCTGACGAGCACGGTCGGCAGCTCGCGACGGATCTCGACATCGGTGCTCTCATCGCTGAGGGTGGCTGCGACCTGTGGAATGATTCCGGGTCCAAGCCGGGCGAGCGCTTCGGCCGCTTCGTCGGCAAGGTAGGGACGTGCGAGGGCCGTCATCAACGGGGCGACGAGCTCCTCACGCGCGATGACTCGCGCCGAGCGGATTGCCAGACGAGCCACCTCTTCGTCCTCGTCCACCACGAGCCTGGCAAGCAGATCGACGAACTGCGCGGGAACCAGCGCCATCAGCCGCGCCGCTTCGGCGCGATCGCGGGTTCCGCCTGCGCCGGTCGAGTCGACCATGGCCTCGAACAGCGCGCGCGCCGCTTCCAGGTTCTGTGACGGCCCCGGCGACGCGAGAAACGCGGCCATGCCCGCGCGAATCGAGAAATCCTCGAAATCCCCAAGCTCCTGAATACGCGACAGCGGATCGACGCCCATCTCGCGGCTGAGAAACAGCAACGCCTCGGTCCGCACACCCAGATCCTGATCCCGGAGCAGCGCGACCGCCCTCTCCGCGATTTCCCGATCGCCGGCGGCGCTGAGGAGCGAGAGTGCGCGTCGTCTGATGTCGGCGTCGGGATGACCCAGCAACATTCGCAAAGAGGGATGCCAGCTCCTCGTCTGTTGCACTTCGAGGAGGCCGAGTGCATAGCGGACTTCCTCCGGATCCGTGCCGCCAAGTTTGGCCACGAGCACGTCGGCGGCAGAGCGTTCGACAACCGACGCCGCGGTTCGTTCGGTGTCCATCCTATGGCGATGGATGCTCGCCTGGATGGTTCGGACGTATTCGTGACGAAGCCTCCACGCGACGGCGATCCACATGGCGATCAGCGCGCCGTTCAAAACGGCCGTGCCGCGCGGTCCGAGACCGATCCCCGGCAACATGAAGAAGCCGGTCGTGGCAAGCCCGAAGAGCACGGCGCCAAGCGCGTCAGCCACTCGGTTGCCCACGATGTCGATCGCGTTCTTGAGCTCCTGGCGCTGAGCCGGCGCGATCGGCAGGTAGAGCAGCTCGTAGGTAGGTTTGTCCACCGAGAAGCGAAGGCTCTGGTCGAAGGCGTTGGCCATGAGCACCGGCCAGAACGCCGGAAGCAGCACGATCATCAACGTCCCGAGGCCCAGCGATATCGGAAGCGTCATGATCGTGACCGCGAGTCCAAAGGTCCGCAGCGCGCGACTCGTCGCGAAGAGCTGAACAACGAAGCTGACCGATCCGAGCAGGAAGTTGAACGTCCCGAAGAACCGCGTCAGCGCGTCAGCATCCCCGCCGTATCGCGCATCGGCCACGAAATTCAGCTGAAGCCCGATCCACTGCGTGGCGATCGACACGAGGAAGACCATGGCGCTCATCAGCCGAAGGTACGGGTTGGCGGCAATCTCCTTGAGTGTCTCGCTGAATGGACGGCTCACGGCACTGCCCAGCCGCATCAAACCTTTTTGCGGGAGGCGCCGGTTCGCGGTGAGCACGACAACGGCGGCGGTCAGGATGAGGCCGGCGAGCACGAGGATGAGGTTGACCGACCCGCCCAATGGCTCGACGAGGAAGCGCGCGAGGATACCGCCCGTGATCGCGCCGGCTGAGGCGCCGGAGCCAATCAATCCGAACAAACGCTTCGCCTGCCTCGTGTCGAACAGCGAGTTCGCGAAACTCCACGCCTGCACCGGAGCGATGATGCCGAAGCAGTTCACCCACACATAGAAGAGGCCCGGCAGGAGCGGAAACGGCCGCCAGGCGAATGCGTACCAGAACGCCAATGCGTTGACGAAGAAGAACAGCAGCGTTCCGGCAGTCACCGCCCGCGCACCGAACCGCGCCGTCACACGCGTGTACGATGGCACGAACAGGGACAGCGCCAGCGGCACGGCGGCGTAGACGTAGACCAGGTTCTGCGGCCCGTACGCCTGCAGAAACAGGCCGTTTCGGATGGGTTTCGCCAGCAGGAATGCGGCGACGACAACCGCGATATATAAAAAGGTGAGGAGGACGGGTAGGCCTTCCCCGGGTCTGACATCTAAGAAGCGCCGCAACCCCGCCGGCAGGCGCCGGCCTGCCGACCATAAGAGACGCATGGGCAGGGCCGCAGTTTACTTCAGTTTACGCATGGCTTAGAGTTGGCTCCCCAGTTCAGCTAACGTCCAGCTAATCATAGAGGTCTCCATGTCCCTGCTCCAGCGGGTGCTGAATCCCGTGGTCGACGTGCGGAAGGACGAAACGGTCACCGCACTCCTGATGTTCGCTTACGCCTTCCTGGCCATGACGGCCTACAACATCATTCAGCCGCTCACCCGGTCCAAGCTGATCTCGGATCTGGGAGCCGTCAACGTTCCCTGGGTCATATTCGGGTCCGGTCTTTTTATCGGCGTTCTGATGCTCGGTTACACCCGCCTGGTGAGCATCCTGCCGAAGCGGTGGGCGCTCCCGATCACGCAGGCGGGGATGGCCGTCGCCATGGTCGGCTTCTGGATGCTCTTTCAGACGGAAAGCGACTGGGTCTCCGTCGCGTTCTACGTCTGGGGTCTCATCCTGGGTATTCTGCTGATCAGCCAGTTCTGGACCCTGGCCAACGGCATCTACGATCCGCGGCAGGCGAAGCGGCTCTTCGGCTTCATCGGCGGTGGCGTGATGCTCGGCGGCATGACCGGCGCGGGTCTGACCGCCGCCATCGTCGAAACCGTCGGCGCCAACACGCTTCTTCTCTGGAGCGCCTCCACCCTGGTGCTGTGCGCCGTCGCGGTCTCGATCGTTCTCGGCCGCGAGCACCGCGCGGAGACCGTGGCAGCAGCCGCTGTCGGTGAGGAGAAGGGCGTCAGTATTGCCCGTGCCTTCGAGTTGCTACGCGGATCCACCCAGATTCAGCTCATCGCGGTCGTCATCAGCTTCGGTTCGATCGGCGCGATGTTGATCGACCAGCAGCTGAACATGGCGGCCGAGGTATTCAAGGGTGCCGGCCAGGAAGATGCGATCGGCAGTTTCCTCGCCCAGGTCCGGTTCTGGCTGTCGGCAGCGGCATTCGTCATCCAGGTCTGGATCACGCCGCGCATTCACCGGTACCTGGGGATTGGGTTCGCGCTGCTGATCCTGCCGACGAACCTGGCCATCACGGCCGCACTCATCCTGGTCTTCAAGGTGCTCTGGGCACCCGCCGTCGCGAGCGTCATGGATCGGTCCTTCCGCTACACGGTCGACAAGACGACGCGGGAAGTCCTGTTCCTCCCGCTGCCCAGCGAGCTGCGCCAGGAAGTCAAGCCGTTCGTCGATGTCACGGTCGATCGGCTGTCGCGCGGTATCGGCGCCCTCGGCATGCTCGCCCTCATTCAGCCTTGGGGGCTCGCGATGTCCTGGTATCAGCTCAGCTGGGTCAGCGTCGCGCTGTCGGGGATCTGGTACTTCATGGCGTTCCGCGCGAAGCGGGAATACCTGGCCTCGTTCCGGCGCAGCATCGAACAGGGCGTGGTCAAGGCGGACGACGTGCGGCTGAGCGGTTCGGAGCTGTCGACCGTTGAAACGCTGGTGCAGGAGCTGGCGCATCCCGAACCGGGCCGGGTCATCTACGCGATTGACGTGCTCGAATCGCTCGACAAGCGCAATCTCGTGACACCGCTGCTGCTGTATCACGAGGCGCCGAAGGTCCGGGCGCGTGCGCTCTCGGCGCTGGGCGCAGTCCGGAGCGACATCGCGCGTCAATGGACGCCGCAGATTCGGCGGATGCTCGGAGATCCGGAGTCCAGCGTTCGCGCCGCAGCCATCGGCGCCCTCGTAGCGATCAGCCAGGAGGATGCCGCCTCGCTGTCGCGTCCGCTGCTCAAGGATCCTGAGCCGCGAATCCGCGCCACGGCGGCGGTCGCGCTGGCGAGCAGTACCAGCCCAGCCGATGTCGATGCCGCGGAGGCCGCATTGCTCGAGCTCGCGAGCGACTCGCGAGAGGATGCCCGCCGGTCCCGGCGCGACGTCGCCACCGCGGTTCGACAGATTGCCAACCCGCGGTTCCGCCATCTGCTGATCCCGCTGCTCTACGATCCTTCTCCCGACGTCGCAGACGAGGCCATGGAAAGCGTCGGATCGGCTGGTACGGACGACTACGTGTTCGTCCCGACCCTGGTCGCGCTGCTGCGCGATCGCCGGCTGAAGGCGCGAGCGCGGTCGGTGCTCGTCGGCTACGGTCCGCCGGTCATCGACGCGCTCGCTCATTTCATGCGCGACAAGGACGAGGACCTGTGGGTGCGCCGCCACATTCCGGGAACGCTGGCGATGCTCCCGGACCAGAAATCGGTCGACGTGCTCGTCGGCGCACTCCAGGAGGAGGATGGGTTCCTCCGCTACAAAGCGATTGCCGCGCTCGCCAAACTTCGCCGCGAGCACGATGAGCTGGTACTGCCGCGGGAAACCATCGAAGCGCTGATCTACAAGGAAGCCCTGAAGTACTTCGAGTATCTCTCGCTGCACGCCAACCTGTTCGGCAAGGAGAAGCTGGCGGGCGACTCCCTCCTCAAGCGCGCGCTCGAGGAGAAGATGTCGCGGATGATGAACCGCGTCTACTTACTGCTCTCCTTGATCTATCCGTGGAAGGACATCGCCGCCGCGCGCTGGACGCTGGAACATGGCAACAGTCGCGCCAAGGCCAGCGCGTCCGAATACCTCGACAACATCCTCAGCTCACAGCTGCGCAAGCGGATCATGCCCATGCTCGAGGAGATGCCGCGCGAGGAGAAGGTCCGCCGCGCGAACGTGATCCTGCGCACGCGGCCGCGCGATGCCGAGGAAACGCTGCTGCGGCTGATCAACGACGAGGATCAGGTCGTGGCGGCCACGGCCATCGACGCCGCGCGTCAGCAGAAGATCTGGAGCCTCGCGGACGACATCGAGCACGTGCTGGCACACCGGGACGTGCGCGATTGGTACGTGTTCGAAGCGGCGTCGTGGGCACTCGCGGAACATCGGATGCCGGCGGAGCGGCGCCGGGAGCTGTGGCTGGAGCCGTTGCCCGCGGCGGAGCTGGCTGGCCGCCTCAGGCACCTCCCGCTCTTCGCCTCGGTCACCGTCGACGAACTGTTCCGCGTCGCTGGCGCCTCGCGCCAGGTCCGCCACGAACCGGGCACGGTGCTGCTGCAGGAGGGATCGGTACCCGCAGCGATCCACCTGCTGCTGGACGGACGCGTCAACGTCACGGCGCGCAACACCTCGCCGCGAACCATCGACCCGCCGTCAGCACTCGGCTTCGCCGAGGCGCTGCAGGGGCAGCCGATGACCGAGACGATTCGAACGGCGGAAGTCGCGGTGACGCTGGCGCTGACGACCGAGGAGCTGCGCGCGCTGCTGTCGGACAACGCCGACCTCGTCACCGGTCTCTTCGCAACGCTCGCCGAATCCGGCTCGACGCAGGACTCGCCGGTGCATCCGACCGGAGCCGCCACGGAGCTCCAGCAGATCGCCACCGGTGGGCTGTCGGCGATCGACAAGGTGATTGCGCTACAGCGCGTGCCGATCTTCGCGCGGGTGTCGGCCGACGAGATGCGGCATCTTGCGAACATCGCCGTGGCCGTCGAGATGGGCGACGGTTCCGTCCTGTTCGCGGAATCCGCGCCGCCCGCGCTCTGGCTCCTGCTGGCTGGCGAGGTCTCGCTCGACGGCACGCCACCGCTGAAGGCGTCGGCCGGCGACATCATCGGGTCGGTCGACACCATGGCCGGTCGGTCGCTCGATCGCTCCGCCTCGGTGCGCAAGGGCGGCGTCGCGCTGAAAATCGACCACGACGAGCTCTTCGACATGCTCGGCGAGCGCCCGGAGCTCCTGCGTCAGATGTTTGCCGGGATGTTCAAGATCAGGCAGTGGGCGCTGGATCGGTCGGGGGTTACCGCGAAGGTGTAGAGGGTTCAGACGTAGTTTCAGGACGGGGGTTCACCGTTGATTGCTCAGGCCGTGGGCTGAAATATCTCGCGATATGCCCCTTCAGCCGCGGTTGCCTCGGCATCGGTCAGGTCGCCGAATTCCTGTTCGCGCGCGCGCTTGGACAACGTCCCATTGTTCTGATGAATCAAACGGAAAAGCAGATCAATGGTCCGCTCAGGCATGTCTACGAGCGCCTCGATGCGCGCGCGGAACCGGTCGTATCGAGCCAAGAATTCGGTTTCGCGCGGGAGGTCCACCTCAATCGTCTTCTTCACGCAGCTATAGAGAAACTCGGCATGCGGCGTGGCATCAAAGAATCGGTAGAAGTCGCCGGTGTCGTTGAGAACCCGGACATTCCAGTCATCCGTCGGCTGCCATTCGATGACGGGCAGCAAGCGCCGCGAGTAGTCCTCCAACAAGTTGCGATATTCGTCGATGCGCTCAAGTATGGCCGCGGATACAGGGAACACGACACCGGCCGGATTGAACCCTCGCTGTGCAAGCACGTGGTGAATGAGATAGCGATGAATTCGGCCGTTGCCGTCCTCGAAGGGGTGCACATATACGAACCCAAACGCCAGCACTGCAGCGGCGATCACGGGGTCGACCCCTTTTGCCCGCCCGTTGTCGAAAGCGGTCATGCCGTCGAGCAACGCGCGGAGGTCCTCCGGGCGGGCGCTGACGTGATCAGGAATCGGCATGCGCGTCTCGCGGTCATACTCGCCGACGAAGCCCCCGTGTTCACGTAGTCCGAGCTTTACGAAGCGAGAATCGCCGATGACTATCGCCTGCAACCGCAGCAGCTCATCTAGATCCACTGGGTGCCTTCCAGCTTCACCGATGGCGCGGCCCCAGCGTTGAACGCGGTCCTGCGGCGGACGCTCGCCCTCAATCGCATAGCTTGAGCGAGAGTCCTTCAGTAAGAGGAACGCGGCGGTGCGCGAGAGGACGTCCTTAGGCACGTCGGCGACTGCCTGCTGTGCGCGCGATGCGAGGTCCATCGCTGCAAACTCGTCTAGTATCGGCGTTCTGAAAACCAAAGGGCAGAATGCCGGCGTGCCCGGAAGGTTGTTCTTGACCCGGTGCCGCGACGATGTCTCCGCCGGTCCCGGCCATTGCTGGTCGGGATCGACAACGAGCGCGTAGGTGCCCTGGTCAGCGTCGGGCAGGTCTAGCCTGGTGCTCGTCAGCCACTCGTAAAGAAACCAGATGCGGCGCGCGTAGCGGCCGGTAGGCTGCGCCCGCACTATTTGCTCGATTAGAGCAGGACCTGTAGCGGCGAACAGTCTCTTCAGCACGGCCAGATCGAGTCCCTCATATTTCAGGGCGAAGGTCAGGTGTCCTTCCAGATCAGCTGATGGAGCGTGGCGGGGCGTGAAAATGCGCCATCCGCCTTCGGTGCGGACACGGTGGCGCTCACCGACTGCTGTGAGGAGGCGGGGCAGCGGTACCCGCAGATCAAGGGCGTCGATCAGCGCGGCATAGCCGACCGGCATCGCCCGCTCCGGCAGGGAGCGCTCATGAAAAACGGTTACTGGCCCTGAAAAACGATACCCACCGGTCATGTTTGTCGAAGATCGATTTCAAGCGGTTGAAAAACGTGCAATGACGGCTCAAGTCATGAAAAACGATCTTATGACATGAAAAACGATTATTCAAGACAAATACTGTGAAATTTGATCATAATGACGGGCTAGAATCCGCGGTCACTCAATTCGGAGCGTTATCGGCTCGCCGGCGTCGTCGACGCGGTGACCGGGATGGCGGCATGCGAGCGGCGTGGTTCGGCGCCGCCTTGCACGACGCCAGTCTTCTGATCCACGACAACCGCTGCGGCGTAGCCGTAGCGGACCTCGCCCTTGCGGCCGATCTTCTGGAAGCGGTGTCCGCGCGACATCAGGTCCTGCAGCACAGCCCGCGGAATCCGGTCCTCGATCTGGATCCGGCTGACCGCCGGTTCCGCCGGATCGCGGCCGATCAGGAAGCGCGGCGCTTCGATCGCGCGCTGCGCGGTCATGCCTCCATCCACCACATTCAGGATGATGTCGTAGACCGACGCGGGAATCCACGCGTTGCCGGCCGCTGCGACGGCGAGCCGGGATACGCCGGGCGACGTGGCGCTCGACGGGCCCTGGAAGAGCAGCGTCGGCACGCTGGTCGAGGACGAACGCGTGAGCGGGAGGAATCGGCCAGGAGCGGATCCGCCGCCGCCGCGCAGGTGATTGTTGTACAGAAAGCCGAGCCCCTCAGATACGTAGAACGTCCCGCCCCACGTGCTCAGCGTCTGCGTGATCGCGATCATGTTGCCGTCGGCGTCCGCCACCGCGAACGCCGTCGTCCCGCGGCCGATCCGTTCTGGGCGTCCGCCTTCTTCGGGCACGTTGCGATCCTGCAAGGCCTTCTTGGGATCGATTCGTTTGAACAGGTCGGCGGCGTGGCCGGCATCGAGGTGCGGGCCCAGGCTGACCTCGAAGAGCGCCGGGTCCGCGATGCGCGGTCCCTGGTCGCGCACCTTCCAGGCCTCGAGCGCGTAGTGCAGGAAGCCGGCGTCCGACGAGTAGGCCGCTCCGGCAGGCGGCTGGTAGTTCTGCAGAATCTGCAGCGTCTCGATGAGCCCGGCGCCGGACGACACGGGTGGCGGCGCCGAGTAGACCGTGTGATCGCGGTAGCGGCCCACGAGCGGTCTGCGCTCGATCGCTCGATACTGGGCCAGATCGTCGAGCGTGATCAGGCCGCCATGGCGCTCCATGTCCTCCGCGATACGCCTGGCGATCGCGCCTCTATAGAAGGTCTCGGCGCCGTCCCTCGCAATCGCGCGCAGGGTCGTGGCGTAGTCCTTGTTGACGAACCGCGTTCCTGGCCTCGGCGTCTCGCCGCCTGGCAGATAGATCCGCGCAGCAGCGGGATACTTCTCGAAGAACTTCCGCCCTTCCGCAATCGATGTCGGCAGCGTTTCGTCCAGTTCGTAGCCGTTCTCGGCGTACTCGACGGCCGGCGCGATCAGCTCGGCCCACGTCAGCTTCCGGCTGCCGAACTTCCGGTACAGCATGTCCAGCCCGGCCACCACGCCCGGCGTGTTCGCCGCGGACGGACCGTCGCCGGTATTCGTCTGAAGCGCAGGGTTGTCCCGCGTCGCGCGAATCGGCACCTGGTCCTTGTATTCGACGACGACCGGCTCGGACATCCCTTTCAGGAAGACCACCGCCATGCCGTCGCCCCCGATTCCGGACGCTTCGGGCTCGACGACACCGAGGGCGAACGACACGGCAATCGCCGCATCGACGATGTTGCCTCCGCGTTCGAGCGCCATAGCGCCGGCCCGTGACGCGAGCGGATGGCCAGACACGACGACGGCGCGCGGCGACTCCACGTGCGGCTTGATCAGCGGCTGCTCGGCGATCATCGAATCGATCACCGATTCGACAGCCACCTCGTCCTTCGCCGACTGCGCCTGCGGCCGGTATTTCGTCCGCAGTTCCTGCCAGGCCGTAGAGGATGGTCCGTTCCGGTAATAGAGGCGGCGCAGCGTTTCCCACACGCGATCGAACGCTGCCGTGAGTTGCTCCGGGCGCGGCGCGGCAGTGACGACCTCGCGCGCTCCCGAATCCACGGGCAGCGGCGCGTCCACCGTCCACAACCGGAAGGCATCCGGCCCGGCGAACAGCGGCGGCGGATCGTCGCCGTTCCGCTCGGGATTCCCGTTGTAGGTTGGTTCTGGAGGTGGAAAGTGCGCAATCGCAATGCGCCTGCCGTCCGGCGACCACGCGGGCATTCCGCCGCGGCGGGACACCAGCACCGGCTGCGTCGCCGGCCTCGGACGGGTCGCCGTGGCCTGGTCGGCACCACCAGCGAGGTCGTCGATCGATGCGACCCAGACGGACGGCAACCCCTCCCGAACCGCGAAGAACGCGAGACGCGTCGCGTCAGGCGACCAGCTGGGGAATCCTTCAAGGCCACGCACGCGCGCCACGCGCGTCCGATTCACGCGATCGCGAGGTCCGAGCGACAGATCGGCGATCCATAGGTCGATGTCACCATCGTCGCTCTGGCGATCGGAAACGTAGGCGATTCGCTTCCCGTCCGGCGACACCCGGCCCTCACGCTCGTCGTCTGCCGCAGTGTCGGAGAACAGCGGCGTGACGGCGCCGCCGGCGGCCAGCACCGACGACAAGCGCCATCGTCCATGCTGGCGTTGCGAGAAGATGATGCGCCCGTCGGTCGTCCAGGAGGGCCAGCGCTCGTCGCCGTCGACGGACGTGATGCGCCGCGGCTCACCGCCGTTTGCCGCAATCACGTAGATGTCGAACCCCTGGCCCTTGTCGGCCGCGAAGGCCAGCGACCGGCCGTCACGCGACCACGCCGGATCGCGCTCGATCCCGGTGCGGGCGGTGTCGAGCGAGCGCGCGTCGCGGCCGTCGGAAGACGACGTCCAGATCTCGTCGAGATATGAAAAGGCGAGACGGCGGCCGTCCGGCGACCAGGCAGGATCGCGTGCGCCACCTCTATTCGTGCGCGCCTCCGTCGCGCGGGGCGCAGGCGCCGGCGTCTGTGCGGAGAGCGTCAGACAGATCGCGCCGGCAGCGACCACAGAAAGTGTGCGACGCACGGGAGCGGGGCGTCGCATGTCGTCAGCGCTGTGCGTGAACCTGCCGGACCGCGTCCACGATGTGTCTGGCGGAGATACCGTAGCGATCCATCAACTCGTCAGGCTGGCCGCTGCGCGGAATCTCGCGGACCGCGAGGCGCCTGACCGACATGCCGGCGGGCGCGATCGCTTCGCTGACCGCATCGCCGATGCCGCCAGCGGCATAGTGATCCTCGACGGTGATTACGGCGCCATTGGTCGCCCGAGCGGCACCACGCAAGGTCGCGGCGTCGACCGGCTGAAGGGAGTAAACGTCAATCACGCGGATCGCAATGCCGTCTTTCTTCAGCTCGTCGTAGGCCTTGAGCGCTTCGAAGATCGTGACGCCTGCGGTCGCAACCGTCGCGACGTCCGCATCGCTCTGCCGCAGAACCTTGGAGCCTCCCAGCGGGAATCTCTCATTGTTATCGTAGATGACGGGGGTCTTCGGCCGTGACGTCCGCATGTAGGCCAAGCCAGCCGCTGAGGCCATTTCCACGACCAGGCGCTCCGCGCTGACCGCGTCACACGGATAGACGACCGTGCAGTTCGGGACCGCGCGCATCATCGCGAGATCCTCGAGCGCCATCTGCGAGGGCCCGTCCTCGCCGATCGACACGCCGGCGTGCGATCCGGTCAGCTTCACGTTGACGAACGAGATGCCGGCCATGCGAACGAAGTCCGCCGCACGTGACAGGAAACAGGCAAACGTCGACGCGAACGGGATGGCGCCGCGCGCCGCAAGCCCCATCGCCGCACCGACCATCACCTGCTCGGCGATGAAGTTTTCGTAGAAGCGGCCAGGGTGGAGTTTTTCGAACCGGTCGCTGAAGGTGGAGTTCTTGACGTCCGCATCAAGAGCCACCACGCGCGGGTCCACGCCGCCGAGTGTGGCCAGCGCCGTGCCCCACGCCTCGCGCGTCGCAACGAGATCGCCCTTCTTGTAGGCAAGCGGGGGAAGCTTCGACAGGTCCGCCCTGGATTCCTCGCGGTGCTTCGTCGGCGGCGCCGCGATCGCCGGTTTCGCCGGGCCGTCGACGAACTGTTTCTTCAGTTCCGCGATTGCCTTGTCGGTCTCCTCGCCCTTCTTGAGCGCCTTGCCGTGCCAGCCATCCTTGCCTTCGATCCACGATACGCCCTTGCCCTTCAGCGTCCTCGCCACGATCATCGTCGGCCGCCCGCGCGTGTCCCGAGCTTTCTTGAACGCCGCCAGCAGCTCGGCGACGTTGTGACCGTCGACGATGATGGCGTTCCAGCCGAAGGCCTGCCAGCGTGCGGCAATGGCGTCCATGGCATGGTTCAGTTGCGTGGCCTGACTCTGTCCGAGCCCGTTGACGTCGATGATCCCGCACAGGTTGTCGAGCTTCTGGTATTCGCCGACCGATGCCGATTCCCAGACAGATCCCTCGGCCATCTCGCCGTCGCCGAGCAACACGTAGGTCCGATACTCGGAGCCGATGCGCCGTGCGTTCAACGCGATCCCGATCCCGGCACAGATGCCCTGACCGAGCGACCCGGTAGCCACGTCAACGAACGACAGACGCGGTGTCGGGTGCCCTTCGAGGTCGGAGCTCATCTTGCGCAGATCGAGCAGATGCTCGCGCGGGAACAGGCCGGCTTCTGCCCAAGCGGCGTAGAGCACCGGCGCCGCGTGACCCTTCGACAGCACGAACCGATCGTTGTCGGCGTGCTTCGGGTTCCGGGCGTCGTACCGCATCTCGGCGAAGAACAGCGTCGCCATGATTTCGGCCGCCGACATGCACGACGTCGGATGTCCGCTGCCGGCCTCAGTGGTCGACAGGATCGAGTCGATACGCAGTTGGGTGGCGACATTCTGCAGGGCGGCGATGGACGGCTCGGTCAAGACGGTCATGAATCAGCTCGCAGCGTTAGGTTCTTCTGGTGTCAGCTGATACCTGACAGCCGAACACCGTTCGAAGCATCGAAAAGTCTATCACCGGATACGTGCGTCACGCACCGCGAGCAGGTAGTGTGCGGACTGCGGTCCGCGATTGGCGGCCAGCGGATGCATGAGTGCCAGCGCAGCCCGTGCTTTCTCGCCGAACTCGTGGTTCCCCGAGTGCGCATCGAGCCTCAGCAGCACCCGGGCCGCTTCGCAATTCGACACGAACGGTTTCAACCTCGTGCGCAGCAGCCCGACATCTTCCGCCACGCTGGGGCTCGCACGGTCGATGAATCCACCCTCTTCCCCATCCCACAGCGTGCGTACCATGTAGTGACCGACTTCCTCCGCCACCATCTCGTAGGTGATGTTGCCCGTGGCTTCGTACGCATCGAGGGCAGCCTCGATGGCCAGAACCTGATCGTCGAGCAAACCTCGTATCTGCGCGTGACCATCGAAATAGTGTGCGATTCCGCCGCCGGGTGCGTAGCACCGCGAGAAAATTCGCTCGAGCGAGGCCATCGCCGCTTCTCCGGTGCTCGAATCGGCGAGCAGCTGGGCGGCTTGCA